>Ga0209415_10001563_pt1 | contig 43860 bp, 42 predicted proteins | sample PeaSoiSIISIP2007_FD_187696 | JGI IMG/M metagenome (GOLD analysis project Ga0209415, IMG submission 187696) | Peat soil microbial communities from Weissenstadt, Germany - SII-SIP-2007 (SPAdes) (version 2) | ecosystem: Environmental > Terrestrial > Soil > Wetlands > Peat | place: Germany...
CGCCTCGCGTTGGGCGTCGGCGGGCGACAGGCCCTGCCGGAGTTTTTCTTCGGTGAGCAGGTCGAGGTGGGCGCGGATTTCGGCGTCGAGGTCCCGCTCGGCGCGGCCGCGGCGGAAGAGATTGGTGAGCAAGCTGCGTGTCCTCTTCATGCGTGCAACTTCCGATTCATGTGTGCAACTTCCGATCTCAATGATCGAACCCTTACTCGTTCCGCAGAGCCATGATGGGATCCACGCGCGTGGCCCGGCGGGCGGGGAAGTAACACGCCGCCAGGGCCACAAAAAAGAGCAAGGCCGCCACGCCGAAAAAGACCGACGCATCGGTGGAGCTGACGCCAAAGAGCAAACCGGAGAGCAGGCGCGTGAGTGCGAGGGCGGCCACCAGCCCGCCGATGACGCCCATGCCCGCGAGCGTCGCACCGTGGCCGAGCACCAGGCGGGAAACGTCGCGCGGCTGGGCGCCCAGCGCCATGCGCACGCCGATTTCATGGGTCCGTTCACTCACCAGATAGGAAGTGACGCCATAAATCCCGATGGCCGCCAACGCCAGCGCCAGGAAGGCAAAAACTCCCAGCAGGAGAAAGGCGAGGCGCTGTGCGGAGACAATTCCCGAGATGATATCGTCCATAGACCTTACCTGGAAAACGGGCTGGTTCTTGTCCACGGACCAAATCGCATTCTTGATGGCGGGCAAGGCGACACCGGGCGGCAAGGTTGTGCGCACCACCAGGCTCATGGTCTGGTCTGGACTCTGTTGAGAGGGGAAGTAGATCGTAGGGCGCGGCTGTTGATCGAAGCCGGTGTCGCGAACTCCGCCGACGACACCTACGATTTCGCGCGCGGGCTGGGTGGCATCCGGGACTTGCAAGTGCTTGCCGATGGGATCCTGATCGGGGAAAAACCGGCGGGCGAGCGTCTCGTCAATGATCACCACTCGCGGGCGGTCCAGACCGTCCTGCTCCGCAAAGGCCCGGCCCTTCGCAAGGGGAATGCCCATGGTGGAGAAGTAACGCGGAGTGATATCCCGGTAGTCCGCGGCGAGATGCTCCCCGGGCGGCAGGGGCGGATTTTCCTGGACAACGAAATATCCCATGTCCATGTCGTCCTGGCTGAGCGGAACGATTTCCGCGAAGGCGGCCGATTGAATTCCGGGCAGCGCTTCGACGCCGGCGAGAAAGCGCTGGAAAGCCGCGGCGCGCTGGCGAGGCTCTCGATATGGGGAGTCCGTTGCGTCCGTGGGCAGCTTGATGCGGAGCGTCAGCAGGTGGTCGGGACGGAAGCCCGGATTGGCCTCCAACAGGCGCCAAAAGCTCTTGATCATCAGGCCGGCGCCGATCACAAGCACAAACGCCAGGGCGGATTCGACAATGACCAGCGTGGAGCGGGTGCGATGCGCGCGCGGGCCAGCGGCCAGAAAGCCTCTCCCGCCCTCTTTCAGCGCTTCGTTCATGTTGCAGCGCAGGCTTTGCAGTGAGGGGATGAGGCCGAGGGCGATGCCCGCGACGAGCGAGACCACCAGCGTGAATGCGAACGCACCGCCGCTCATGTGAATTCCCGGCAAAAGGACCTGGTCGGCTGCGTTCGGAACGGGAATACGCGAGGGCACAAAGATGGCCAGCAGGCCGGTGGACCACAGCGCCAAGAGCGAGCCGGCCGCGCCTCCCAGCAGCGAGAGCAGCGTGCTCTCCGCGAGGAACTGGCGGATGAGTCGGGCACGTCCGGCTCCCAGCGCCATTCGTATTCCCACTTCCCTGTGGCGAACAACGGAGCGGGCCAGAATGAGGTTGGCGACGTTGGCGCACGAAATGAGCAGCACAAAGCCCACGGCGCCAAGCAAGACGAGCAGCGCGGGGCGGAGATACTCCACGCGCACATCCGCGAGCCGGACGAGAACCACGCCAAAACCCTTTCGCGACGGGCGAGTGAGGGCGACCCGTTGCGCGACAACGCTCATTTCCGCTGTGGCCTGATCGAGAGTGACTCCGGAGCGGAGCATGCCGAAAACGCCGAGATCGCTATCCGCGCGCTTGACCCACTCGGTGTCGAAAGGCACGACGACGTCTGATGGAAAAAGGACGGCGAACTCCGGAGGCAAGACTCCGATGATGGTGTACTGGTCGCCGTTGAGGGTCAGGCCGCGGCCGACTACCGAAGGGTCGGAGCCGAAGCGACGCTGCCAATAGCCGTAGCCGAGAATGATGAAATTGTGCCGGGCCGCACCTTCCTCCGGGCGGAAGGTGCGTCCGAGCAGGGGATGGATTCCAAAAAAGCCGCCGAAATTGGTGGTGACGCGCAGGCCGGCGACTTGTTCCGGCTCGCCCTGTCCGGTCACGGTCCCGGTGCCGTGCTCGAAGAGAAACAGGTCGTCAAAAGAGCTGCTTTGCTCCTTCCAATCCAGGTAGTCGAGTCCGGTGGGCCCGATGCGGCTCCATCCGTGCGCGAGGTTGGTGACCCAAATCACCGCGAGCCGACCGGCATTCCGGCTGGGCAAGGGCTGAAGAAGGGTTGCGTGGACCACGCTGAAGATGGCGGCGTTGGCGCCGATGCCCAGGGCCAGTGTGAGGACGGCAACGGCGGTGAATCCGGGATTGCGGCGCAACTGGCGGGCGCCATAGCGGAGATCCTGAACGAAGGCTTCGAGCCAGGCGCCGGCGCGGGCGCTGCGGACCTCCTCTTTGACCTGCTCGAGGCCGCCCAGTTCGATGCGCGCGGCGCGGCGGGCTTCTGCGGGCGGCAGCCCGGCGCGGAGTTTCTCTTCGGTGAGCAGGTCCAGATGTGCACGGACCTCCGCGTCGAGGTCGCCGTCGGCGCGGTTGCGGCGCAGCAGATTGCCGAAGAAACTGCGGATGCGCATGAGCGACTTCATGGGGCTGCGCTCCTAACTCGCTTCCAGGGCGCGGGCGATGGCGACGGAGATGCGGCCCCAACGCTCGGTTTCCGATTCGAGCTGGCGGCGGCCCGTTTTCGTAAGCTGGTAATACTTGGCGCGGCGGTTGTTCTCCGATTCGCCCCAGTGGGAGCTGAGCCAGCCCTCTTCCTCCATGCGGTGCAGGGCTGGGAAGAGCGAGCCGGGCTTGACCTGGAAGGTGCGGCGGGTGACCTGCTCGATGCGGCGGGAGATGCCCAGGCCGTGGAGGGGGCCGAGGCCGAGCACCTTGAGGATGAGCATGTCGAGGGTGCCTTGCAGGAGTTCGGTTTGTTTGTCGCCCAAGAGATCCTCCTATCGGACCTCTATATGAGTATCATTTGTTCCTATCGAATGTCAATACGTGGGCTGGGGAGGGGAGGTTTCCAGAAAACAGCGCCGGCGGAGAGGGTGGGAAGGGAGGGATGGCGGTGGGAGGGACGGCGGCATACAGTCGCCTCTACAGCTGGAAGCGAGGGGCCGGGATCAGAGGTAGGCGGGGATGCCGGTGATTTTCTCTCCGATGATGAGTTTGTGGATGTCGTGGGTGCCTTCGTAGGTGTAGACGGACTCGAGATTGTTCATGTGGCGCATGACGCAGTAGTCGTCCACGATGCCGTTGGCGCCGAGGATGTCGCGGGATTTACGAGCGCATTCGAGGGCCATCCACACGTTGTTCATTTTCAGCATGGAGACCTTGGAGAAATCGGCTTTGCCCGCGTCTTTGAGGCGCCCCACCTGCCAGGCGAGCAACTGGGCCTTGGAGATTTCGGTGATCATCCAGGCCAGTTTTTCCTGCACGAGCTGGTGAGAGGCGATGGGTTTGTTTCCGAACTGCTTGCGCTGCTTGGCGTACTGGAGCGCCGTATCGTAGCAGGCCATGGCCGCCCCGGTCGCGCCCCAGCCGATGCCGTAACGCGCCTGGGTGAGGCAGCCGAGAGGGCCCTTGAGCCCTTCGACGCCGGGGAGCAGATTCTCGGCGGGGATTTCGCAATCGGTCATGGCGAGGCCGGAGGTGACGGAAGCGCGCAGCGAGTATTTTCCGTGAACGTCCCAGGCCTTGAAGCCCGGCGTGCCCTTTTCGACCAGGAAGCCGCGGACGACGCCGTCCTCTGTTTTGGCCCAGATCACGGCGACGTCGGCGATGGAGCCGCTGGTGATCCACATCTTTTCGCCGTTCAGCACGTAGCGGTCGCCTTTGCGGACGGCGCGCGTGAGCATCCCGCCGGGATTGGAGCCGAACTGCGGCTCGGTGAGGCCAAAGCAGCCGAGGGCCTCGCCCTTTTGCAGTTTCGGGAGCCACTTCTCTTTTTGCGCGCCGGTGCCATAGGCGAAGATGGGATACATGACCAGAGCGGACTGCACGGAAACGAAGCTGCGCAGGCCGGAGTCGCCGCGTTCGAGCTCCTGCATCACTAGGCCATATTCGACGTTGGACATGCCGGCGCAGCCGTAGCCCTTGAGGCTGGCGCCGAAAAAGCCCAGGTCGGCCATCTGGGGCACCAGGTGCCTGGGGAATGAGCCTTCGCGGTTGTGCTTCTCGATGACGGGGATGATTTCCTTTTCGACGAATTCACGCGCGGTCCGGCGGACCAGCTTCTCGTCGTCGCTGAGCAGCGAGTCGAAGTCGATGTAGTCAACATTGGCAAACGGCATGGAGCCTCCCGGGCGCCGGCAGAGCTGATGGTGAGAAACGCTAGTCTAGCAAGGGCGTCTCCGGCGCGGCAAATGATCGCGGTTCGGCCGCAGGATTTCGGTTTTCAAACGACTGTTTTCTGTCTAGTCTAGGCGTCGCAAGAGGTGGAGCTATGGCGGATTCCGGGGTTCAAATGGCGCAGGCGGAGGGATTCGGCGCCACGCTGCGGCGCGACGCCTGGTGGGTGGCGATCCTGCCGGTAGTGGTGGTGCTGGGTGGGTTCGGGATTTACGCCACTCTGCGCGCCTTCGAGGGCCGGTTCTACGAGTGGGGGCCGTATCTCTCGCCATTTTATTCTCCGCTGATCGATCCCGAGCACCACTGGTGGGCCTGGTCCCCGGCCTTGCTGATTCTGGGCGGTCCGCTGGGATTCCGCGCCACGTGCTACTACTACCGGAAGGCGTACTACCGAGCGTTTTTTCTCGATCCGCCGGCGTGCGCGGTGGGAGAGCACAAGCGCTCGAAAGGGCGCTCGTACCGGGGCGAGACGGCGTTTCCCTTCATTCTCCAGAACTTGCACCGGTATTTCTTCTACCTCGCCCTGGTTTTCCTCGCTTTTCTGTGGCACGACGCGGTTCGCGCGTTTTTCTTTGACGACGGGGTCCACGTGGGGGTGGGCACGGCGGTGATGCTGGCGAATGTAATGCTGCTGAGCCTGTACACGTTCTCCTGCCACTCGCTGCGGCATCTGGCGGGGGGGAAGCTGGACTGTTTTTCGTGCGCGACCTTCGGGCGGCCGCGCTACTCCGCCTGGCGGTGGGTGAGCGTGCTGAACGAGCGGCACATGCAGTTTGCATGGGTGAGCCTGTTCTCCGTGGGACTCACTGATTTCTACATCCGCATGGTTTCCAGTGGCGCGTTCCGGGACGTGAGGCTCTTTTGACCGATAAATTCGAGACGCACGAGCACGACGTGCTGGTGATCGGCGCGGGCGGAGCGGGGCTGCGCGCGGCCATCGAGGCGCTGGGGCAGGGCGCGCGCGTGGGCGTGGTGTGCAAATCCCTGCTGGGCAAAGCGCACACGGTGATGGCGGAGGGCGGCATCGCCGCGGCCATGTGCAACGTGGACGCGGCGGACGACTGGCGCACGCATTTCCGCGACACCATGCGCGGCGGGAAACTGCTGAACAACTGGCGCATGGCGCAACTGCACGCGCAGGAAGCCCCGGACCGCGTGCGCGAATTGGAGCGATGGGGCGCGCTCTTCGACCGCACGCAGGAGGGGCAAATCCTGCAACGGGCGTTCGGCGGGCACACCTTCAAGCGGCTGTGCCACGTGGGTGACCGCACGGGCCTGGAAATGATCCGCACGCTGCAGGACCACGGGGTGCAGATGGGCTTCGACGTGTACATGGAGTGCACCGTAGCGCGCCTGCTGAAGGAAGGCGCGCGCGTGGCGGGCGCGCTGGCGTACTGGCGCGAGCAGGGCCGCTTTGTGCTGTTCAAGGCGAAAGCTGTGGTGATCGCCACGGGAGGAATCGGGAAGGCCTGGCGAGTCACGTCGAATTCCTGGGAATACACGGGTGACGGCATGGCGCTGGCGTATGAGGCCGGGGCCGAACTGATGGACATGGAATTCGTGCAGTTCCATCCCACGGGGATGGTGTGGCCGCCGGGGGTGCAGGGACTTCTGGTGACGGAGGCGGTGCGCGGGGAAGGCGGGGTGCTGCGGAACCAGCGCGGGGAGCGCTTCATGGAGAAGTACGACGCGAAAAAGATGGAGCTGGCGACGCGCGACGTGGTGGCCCGCGCGATTTACACGGAGGTCCGGGAGGGGCGCGGCACGGAGCATGGCGGAGCTTTTCTGGACATCTCGCACAAACCCGCGGAATACGTGAAGCGCAAGCTGCCGAGCATGTACCACCAGTTCAAAGAGCTGGCGGACGTGGACATCACCGCGGGGCCGATGGAAGTGGGCCCGACGTGCCACTACATGATGGGCGGAATCCGCGTGGAAGCGGAGACAGCGCAGACTTCGCTGCCGGGACTGTTTGCCGCGGGAGAAGCGGCGGCGGGACTGCACGGCGCAAACCGGCTGGGCGGGAATTCGCTGTCGGATCTGCTGGTGTTCGGCCGGCGCGCGGGGCTGGCGGCGGCGCAGTACGCAAAGTCGGCGGCGGCGCCTGCGATTGCTTCGGCCGACGTGGAAGCGGCGGAGCGGGCCGCGCTGGAGCCCTTCCAACGCGGCGAGGGAGAGAATCCGTATACGTTGCATCGCGACCTCCAGGTGCTGATGCAGAACCTGGTGGGCATCTTCCGCACTAAGGAAGACCTGGAAGAAGCGCTGGGAGAACTCGAGAAATTGAAGAGCCGGTGCGCCCGGGTGAGCGTGGAAGGCTCGCGGCTGTTCAATCCGGGATGGCACCTGGCGCTGGAGTTGCAGTCCATGCTGACCATCGCGGAGGCGGTGACGAAGAGCGCGCAGATGCGCGAGGAGAGCCGGGGCGCCCACAGCCGCATCGACTTCCCGAAGACGGATGCTGCGTGGGGAAAGAAGAACATTCTGGTGCAGCGCGAGGGGAGCGCGATGACTCTGCGGGAGCAGGCGACCGCCGCATTGCCGCCAGAGTTGGAGCAGATTCTGGCGGAGGAGAAGTAGAGGGCGCGGAGGGCGTGATGGCCGAGGCGACACTGAGGATCTTCCGTGGCGACAGCCAGGGCGGAGCGCAGGCCGAATACCGCGTCCCGGTGGCGCCAGGGATGGTGGTGCTGGACGCGCTCCACTACGTCCAGGCCCACCACGCACCGGACCTGGCCCTGCGCTGGAATTGCAAGGCGGGGAAGTGCGGCTCCTGCTCCGCGGAAGTGAACGGGCGGCCGCGGCTGACGTGCAAGACGCGCATGGACGCACTGCCGGCGGGCGAGCCCATCACGATTGTCCCCATGAAGTCGTTTCCGGTGATCAGAGACCTGGTGACCGACGTTTCCTGGAACTACAAGGTGAACCGGAAGATCCCGCCATTCCAGCCGCGGCCGGGCGTGGAATGGAAGTACTCGCAGGAAGACGCGGACCGGGTGCAGGAATTCCGCAAATGCATCGAGTGCTTCCTGTGCCAGGACGTGTGCCACGTGCTGCGGGAACATGGGAAGCACGAGGCGTTTGGGGGCCCGAGATTTTTCGTTCGCGTGGCGGGGCTGGAGATGCATCCTCTGGATGGGGCGAACCGGGCGCGGCTGCTGAAGGAGGAATTGGGGATCGGGCTGTGCAACATCACGAAGTGCTGCACGGAAGTGTGTCCCGAGGAGATTCACATCACGGATAATGCGATTATTCCGCTGAAGGAACGGGTGGTGGACGAGTTCTACGATCCATTGGTGAAGATTGGGCGCGCGATATTCGGAAAGAGAGACGGGTGAGGGGTGGCGCAGAGTTCGGTTTGTGCTTTTGATCGGGATACAGACTTAAGTCTGTGTCACAACGCCAGGAGGTGCCATGTCCTATGAATTGAAAACCATTTCGCCTTCGGGAATCCCGGAGGCGATCTCCAAGGCGGAGCTCTATCGCTACTTGAACGAACCGGAGGAGACGGAGTCGATTTGCCACGACATTCTCTCCATCGAGCCGGGGCACCAGGTGGCGCTGCGGATGCTGGGCATGGCGATCACGGATCAATTCAACGGCAGCTCCGTGGACCGGTTTGCGGAAGCGGAAAAGGTGCTCCGCGGCCTGACCGACCGCTACGAACAGCTCTATTACGTGGGCATCCTGCACGAGCGGCGCGCCAAGGCCCTGCTGCGCGCCGGCCGCGCTCCTCATACGCTGCTGCCGTTTTTTGAGGAAGCGCTGCGGTGCTTCTCCCAGGCGGCGGAGATCCGGCCAAAGGGGAACGACGACGCGATCCTGCGCTGGAACCGGTGCGTGCGCATCCTGCATGGCAATCCGGATTTCGCGGCGGAGAGAGAACACGCGTCGTACGAAGCGCACGACAGCCCGCCGTCGTGAATTGCACGCGCGCAAGAGATTCGACGTTTCCGTAGCCGGTCAGTTTGCCCTGATGGGCTTGTGGAAGGGATCGTTTTTTGCTCGCTGGCTTGTTTTGAGCTAGCGGAGAGCGCGCGCAGACATGATTGTCTGTGCTACTCGGCCAACTTCCCCACTGCTGCAAAACCCCCGATTGTTCGATTTGTTCCAAACGCAAATGTCGTGCAAGACGCTGGGGCTCGCCTTCACTGAGAATTGCGTTGCAATTCGTGTGGAAGGAGAGGGCCATGAAGCGGCGAGAATTCCTGGGGGGGACGACGGCGTTCGGCGCGGCTGCGGGAGTATCCGCGCTGCTGGGTCCGCGCGCGGCGCTGGCGAAGGAACCGGCACAGGCGGCCGCGGCGAATTCGCCCATACCGCTAAGAAAGATCGTTCCACCATCAACCGGTTACATCTATGTGGCATTCGTGATTTCCGCGGACACCGCGCTGATTGATTTTGCCGGGCCGTGGGAAGTGTTTGCCGACGCGAAGGTGGACGGGCGGGGCGGCGACCGGGACGAAAGCCATCCGTTCTGGTGCATGACGGTTTCCGACAAGATCGAACTGATCGAGGCCGGGGGCGGCCTGAAGGTCCTGCCGGACTTCACATTCGAGAGCGCGCCCACGCCGCACGTGGTGGTGGTTCCGGCGCAGCGCGGCCGGTCGGACGCGATGCTGGATTGGATTCGCGCGAACTGCCAGAAGGCCGACGTGACCATGTCCGTGTGCACGGGCGCCTTCGTGCTGGGCAAGGCGGGGCTGCTCGATGGCCTGCTGACCACGACCCATCACAACTATCAGGACAAGTTCGCGACGCTCTATCCGAAGGCCAAGCTGCAGCGGGGCGTGCGGTTCGTGGAGAACGACCGCATTTCGTCGGCGGGCGGGCTTTCGTCGGGGATCGACCTGGCGTTGCACGTGGTGGAGAGGTATTTCGGGCGGGAAGTGGCGCAGCAGACGGCGGATTACATGGAGTACCAGGGGCCCGGCTGGAAGGTTTGAGGCAGGGCAAGGAAGGAGCCTCTCGCAAATCCGCGAAGGCGCAGAGTCAGGAGAAGCGGAAAAAGAATCAGACAGAACAATCGAGTCGTGGGGGCAGGGCACTGCTGTGCGTTTTGTGCATGGGGAACGCGGGGCGTTGCACGAGGCCGGCTGTTCGGCCAGACGCGGCGCGCTGCGTGCATGGAGGGCACGGCAGTGCCGTACTTCTACGACGGATCGGGAGGAACATCGCGGATCGTGGGATGTTGCCGTGACCTGTTTGAGGAGCGGAATTTCGCCGGGGTGATGCCCGTGAGGGCGCGGAAGACACGGGTGAAGTGGCTCTGGTCCGCAAAGCCAGCGGAGAGGGAGAGTTCCGAGAGCGGGACGTCCTGGGCCAGCCGCTCCATGGCGTAGCGGACGCGCAGCTCGTTTACGAACTCGCCCACGGTCTGGCGGTACTTGCGGCGGAATACACGGGAAAGATGCGCGGGATGGACGCGCGCCTGCCGGGCGACTTCGCCGAGCGTCAGGGTGCGCTGGAATTCCGAGCGGAGCAAATCGACGGCCAGGGCCAGCCAGGCCGGATCGGCGGATTCGTCGCAGGGGCGGCGGCGCGAGACTTCGGACAGCATTTCCAGAACAATTCCTTCGATCGTAAGTGGCGACGCCGCGTCGCGGTGTCTGTACTCTCGGTGCAAGCGGGAGGCCAGCCAGGCGAGCGGCCCTCCGGCGCGGTAGTGCGAGAACGCGGGCGGGGGAGCGAAATCGCGCACGCGGTCGAGCCAGGTGCTGGCGAGCTCGATGGCGAACATCCTTCCACCCGAGGCGTCGAAATCTCCACGATGGACGGTTCCCGGAGGATGGAACGAGATGGCCCGGAGGCCGTACTGGATGGTGCGCCGGCCGAAGGTTTCCCGGTAGCCGCCGCCGAGTAGCAGGCTGAAATAGGCGGCCTCGTGGCTGTGGAGCGGGACGCGGCGCGCCCTGGGATGGCGGACCTCGGAGAGCGTTGCGCCGGCGCAGACGTAGCGGTGGGTGACTTGGCCGAAGAAATTGCCGGATTTGAGCTCTGTTGCGCTCATGGCGATTGGGTGTTGTTCATTTGGATGGCAGGGGGGGATGCTGTTGCTACTCCCGGCCGGTGTTTCTGGCGCAATCTCGCCGAGAATGAAAACCGGCACGCAGCCAGGAGTGGCTGCGCCACTTAAGCCTCCCCCGCTGCAGCCTCCTTTTTGTGAAGACGAGAGGCGGGGGTTGTGGGTTTCCGTCCACGGCCAGAATCCTGATGTCCTGTGCGTGAAGCGTGCCACAAATAGAATAGCGAGGAGTGCAGCCAGACCTAGCCGGGAGGCCCTCGCAGTGCCCCGTTTTTTTCCATCCTGACTGTAGTCCAAGATGAGAAGCTACCGCCTCCATTGTTCACCGATGATTGGTTAAGCAAGGGGCAGTCGGTGAGGTCGCCGGAGCGCAGCCCCTTCTTTCTTCAGGCAGGCAAGTGTGGCTGCGCCACATGGCGGTGGTCGTTGACCGGGCGGGCGGGGGATGTTATAAAAACGGCTCTGCCTGGTCTTCGCGGATTGCGCAGAGGAGAGCGCCCATCCTCTGCACGAAGCGATCCTGTGGCCTGGGACCAGGACCAACGGACAGGAGCGGAGTTCTGAGCCGTACCCTATGCAGTTGATGACACAACTCAAAGGCCTGTTCCTGCAGGCCGTTCCGACGATCATCCTCGTCATCATCTTCTATTTCTTCCTGCGGAGCCAATTCTTCGGGCCGCTCTTGCGCGTCATGGACGAGCGCGCGCGGCGCACCGAGGGCGCGCGGCGCGAGGCGGAGGAGAGTACCGCGGCGGCACAGAAGGCGCGGGCGGAATACGAGGCGGCGTTGCGAAAAGCGCGCGCGGAAGTGTATGCCGCGCAGGAGGCGGAGCGGCGCAAGGCGCTCGAGGAACGCGCCGCGGTGATCCGAGCGGCGCGCGAGCAGGCCACGGCGTTTGTGCGCGCGGGCAAAGAGGCGCTGGAAGCGGAAGTGGCGGAAGCGCGGAAACAGCTCGAACGCGAAAGCGGCACGTTGGGCGGCGAAATTGCCCGCGTGCTGCTGGCGGGTCGGGGCCCGGCGGCGCCGCGTCCCGAAGCCTCGGGACCGGGAGGCGCGTCGTGAGGCGGCTGCGCCCGGCGATTCTGCCAATCCTGCTGGCCTGCGGCCTGGTGCTGATTGCGGCGCATCCGGCATCTGCGGCGGAGGAAGGCGGAGAATCGTCGGCGCTCAACGGGCTCTTCCAATGGATCAACTTCGCCATCGTGGCCGGGCTGATCGGCTGGCTGCTGGTGAAGAAAGGGCCGGGGTTTTTCGCCGCGCGGGCCGTGGAGATCGGCTCCGCGATTGAGGAAGCGGCGAAGGTGAAGGCGCAGGCGGACGCGCAGCGGCGCGAGGCGGAACAACGGCTGGCGAATCTGGCGAGCGAAATCGAAGAGATGCGCGCGGAAGCGCGGCGCGACGCGGCCACCGAGGCCGGGCGAATCCAGGCGGCGACAAAGGAAGAATCGGCGAAAATCGGGCGAGCGGCGCAGTTGGAAGTAGAGGCGGCGGGCCGGGGCGCGCGGGCGGCGCTGCAGGCGATGGCCTCGTGGCGCTCGCTGGAACTCGCCGAGGCGTTGTTGCGCACGGAGATCACGCCGGCGCAGGAAGACGGCATGTTCGCCACTTTCCTGGGCGAGCTGGGCGGGAGGCGCAATTGAGGACCGCCGCGGCAGCATATGCGGGCGCGCTGGCGGACGTGGCGCTGGCCTCCGGACGGGCGGAAACGCTGCGGCAGGAGGTGCGGTCGTTTGCGGAGCTGGCGGCGGGGTCCGCGGATTTGCGGAATTTCCTGGTCTCTCCGGCAATTTCCCGCGGGGACAAGCAGAAACTTGTGGAGGGGCTGGTGACGCGGATGGGTGCGAGCCAGCAACTGCGGAATTTCCTGTTCGTGCTGGTGGACCACCATCGCACCGGCCTGCTCGCCGAGATCGCACGGGAATTCGAGGCCACGCTGTTGGAACGGATGGGCGTGGCGGAGGCCAGCGTCAGTTCGGCGCGGGAGCTCACGGCGCCGCAGAAGCAGAAGCTGGCGGGAACACTGGAATCCATGACCGGAAAAAAGATTGAGGCGCGCTACGCGGTGGACCCGGCGCTGGTGGGGGGCCTGGTGGTGCGCATCGGCTCGACGGTATACGACGGATCGGTGCGCGCGCAGCTCGACCGGCTGGGCGCGCGCCTCACAGGGGAATAGGAGCGGCGAATGGCCACGATCAAAGCGGACGAAATCTCGAAATTCCTCCGCGAGCAGATCCAGAACTACAAGCAGACGCTGGAAGTGGACGAGGTTGGCTCGGTGATCTCGGTGGGCGACGGGATCGCGCGCGTTCATGGCCTGGAGCGGTGCATGTCCGGCGAGTTGCTGGAGTTTCCGCACGAGGTGTTCGGGATCGCTCTGAACCTGGAAGAAGACCAGGTGGGCGTGGTGCTGCTGGGCGAGTACTGGAGAATCGAGGAAGGGGACACGGTAAAGCGGACGCGGACGATCATGTCCGTTCCCGTGGGGCCGGAGATGGTGGGGCGCGTGGTGGACCCGCTGGGGCGGCCGCAGGACGGGAAGGGACCCGTCGAGGGGAAGCTGCGGTTCCCGCTGGAGCGCATCGCTCCCGGGGTGGTGGCGCGGCAGCCGGTGCGGGAGCCGCTGCAGACGGGCATCAAGGCGATCGACTCGATGATCCCGATCGGGCGAGGGCAGCGCGAGCTGATCATCGGGGACCGGCAAACGGGGAAGACGGCCATCATTCTGGACACGATCGTGAACCAGAAGGGGCTGAACATGATCGGGATTTACTGTGCGATCGGGCAGAAGCGGTCGACGATCGCGCAGGTGGTGAAGATGCTGACGGACGCGGGGGCCATGGAGTACACGATCGTGGTGGCGGCATCGGCCACGGAGCCCGCGTCGATGCAGTACATCGCGCCGTACGCGGCGTGCGCCATGGGCGAGTACTTCCGCGACAACGGCAAGCATGCAGTGGTGTTCTACGACGACCTTTCGAAGCACGCACAGGCCTACCGCGAGATATCGCTCTTGCTGCGCCGCCCGCCGGGGCGCGAAGCGTTTCCGGGCGACGTGTTTTACCTGCACTCGCGCCTGCTGGAGCGCGCGGCGAAGCTGAACGACAAATTGGGCGGGGGCTCGCTGACGGCGCTGCCGGTGATCGAGACGCAGGCGGGCGACGTGTCCGCGTATATTCCGACGAACGTCATTTCCATCACCGACGGCCAGATTTATCTGGAATCGGACCTGTTCAACGCGGGCATCCGTCCGGCCATCAACGTGGGGATTTCCGTGAGCCGAGTGGGCGGGAACGCGCAGATCAAGGCCATGCGGCAGGTGGCCGGGGCGCTGCGCATGGACATGGCGCAATACCGGGAACTCGCGGCGTTTGCCCAATTCGGTTCGGAACTCGACAAAGCCACGCAGGCGCAGCTTGCTCGGGGCCAGCGTCTAACGGAACTGTTGAAGCAGGACCAGCTCTCGCCCCTGCCGATTGAAAAACAGGTGCTGGTGATTCTGGCGGCCTCGAGCGGCGTGATTGACGGCATCGAAGTCTCCCAGGTACGGCGGTTCGAGAGCGAGTTGCTTCAGTTCTTGGAGACGAACCAGCAGGCGCTGCTTCAGAAGCTGAGGGAGAAGAAGGCCTTCGACGATGCGCTGCGGCAGGAAGCCTTACAGGCGTTTGCCACGTTCAAGGAGCGGTTTGTGGCCGCGGCGCCGGAGAAGGCTTAGAGGGATGGGAAAGATTCTGGTTGACTACTGGGGAATTGGGGACGGCCTAGGGGCCACAGACGGATTAGGAGAAGAAGGGAGCGCAGGCTGAAAGCCCGCGCTACTTCGACGCGCTGAGCTATGCCTAATTTACTCGATTTTCGGCGCCGCATTCGCTCGGTGAAGAGCACGCAGCAGATCACCCGCGCGATGAAGTTTGTGGCGGCGGCGCGGCTGCGGCGGGCGCAGGAGCGGGTGGTAGCGGCGCGGCCGTACGCGCGGCAAATCCTGCGGGTGCTGCGGTCGGCGGAGGGGCGCATGGAGCAGGTGGAGGGCGCCGTGCACCCGCTGCTGGCCGTGCGGCCGGAGGCGAAGGTGCTGGCGATCGTGATCTCCGCGGACCGCGGGCTGTGCGGGGCCTTCAATACGAACGTGCTGCGGAAAACGGCGGAGTTCCTCCGCGTAAACGCCGAGAAAAAGATCGAACTGGTGGCCGTGGGGAAGCGCGCGCGCGACACCATGCGCCGGATGCGCCTTCCGCTGAAGGCGGAAATGATCGGCGTGACGATGAACGTGAAGTTCAGCGACGCGAAGGAGCTGGCCGAGATGGCCGCCACGGCGTACATGAATGGAGAGGTGGACGCCGTCTACCTGATCTTCAATGAATTCAAAAACGTGATGGTGCAGCGGCTGGTGGTGAACCGCCTGCTGCCTATCGAGGCCGAAGTGGTAACCGCGCCGCGCGGGGAATCCACGGCGCACGAGCCTGGGGCACACGCGGCCGCCGGGTCCGCGCATCCCACCGAGGTGGACTACATTTACGAGCAGCCGCCGCGGCAGATTTTCGACCGGCTGGTGCCGCGCTACGTGGAAACGGAGGTGTTCCGCGCGCTGCTGGAATCCTCCGCGGCCGAGCATGCCGCGCGCATGACGGCGATGGACGCGGCCACGAAGAACGCCTCCGACCTGATCGAAAGCCTGACGCTGCACATGAATAAGGTGCGGCAGGCGGCGATTACGAAGGAGATTATTGAGGTGGTGAGTGGCGCTGCTTCCGCGGGGTGAGGGAAGTGGCGAGTGACGAGCCGAGAAGAAAAGTGAGGAGCGGAAGATGGCGGAGAAACCAGCAGCTGTTGGGCGTCTGGCGCAGGTGATTGGGCCGGTGGTGGACGTGCAGTTCGAGAGCGGCCATCTGCCCGGCATCTACAACTCGGTGCGAATTACGTCGGAGGGATTCGACGTGCCGGAGCCGATTGACATCATCGCCGAGGTGCAGTCGCACCTGGGCGAGGGACGCGTGCGCTGCGTGGCCATGAAGCCGACCGAGGGCCTGGTGCGGGGGATGAAGGTGTACGACACAGGACACGAGATCACCGTGCCGGTAGGACGCCCGACGCTGGGGCGGGTGATGAATGTGCTCGGCGAGCCGGTGGACGATTTGGGTCCCATCACCTCCGAAACGCATTTCCCGATTCACCGCGCAGCCCCATCGCTGGAAGACCAGTCGACGCAGATGGAGATGTTTGAGACGGGCATCAAGGTTGTGGACTTGCTGGAGCCCTACCTGAAGGGCGGGAAGATCGGGCTGTTCGGCGGCGCGGGAGTGGGCAAAACGGTGCTCATCCAGGAGCTGATCCACAACGTGGCCATGCAGCACGGCGGCGTATCCGTCTTTGCGGGAGTGGGCGAGCGGACGCGCGAGGGCAACGATCTGTGGCTGGAAATGCAGGAATCGCACGTGATCAAGGCTGGCGATTCAGAAAAGTCGCGAGCAGCGCTGGTCTACGGGCAGATGACCGAGCCGCCGGGCGCGCGCCTGCGCGTGGGGCTGACCGGGCTGACCGTGGCGGAATATTTCCGCGATGTGGAAGGGCTGGACGTGCTGCTGTTCATCGACAACATTTTCCGGTTCGTGCAGGCGGGTTCGGAGGTTTCGGCATTGCTGGGACGCATGCCATCGGCGGTGGGCTACCAGCCGAACCTGAACACGGAAATCGGGGAATTGCAGGAGCGCATCACCTCGACGAAGAAGGGGTCCATCACTTCCGTGCAGGCCATCTACGTGCCCGCGGACGACTATACGGATCCGGCGCCGGCCGCGACGTTCACGCACCTGGACGCGACGACGAACCTCTCGCGGGCCGTGGTGGAGCGGGGCATCTATCCAGCTGTGGACCCGCTGGCCAGCTATTCGCGCATCCTGGACCCGCGCATCGTCGGCCAGGAACACTACGCGGTAGCCCGCCAGGTGAAGATGGTCCTGCAGCGCTATCGCGACCTGCAGGACATCATCGCGATCCTGGGCATGGAAGAACTGTCGGATGAAGACAAGCTGACGGTGGGGCGAGCGCGGCGCATCGAGAGGTTCCTCTCTCAGCCCTTCTTTGTGGCCGAGGCGTTCACCGGAACGCCCGGGAAATTCGTGAAGATCGCGGACACCATCCGCGGGTTCCAGGAAATCGTGGCGGGGAAGCACGACGCGCTGCCGGAGCAGGCCTTTTACATGGCCGGAACAATCGGGGAAGTGATCGAGAAGGCACAAAAACTGGCCGCGGCGTAGGTATCCACCCGCATGGACGAAAAGAGACTCACGCTCGAGGTTGTTACGCCGGATCGGCAAGTGATTCACGATCAGGTGGACTCGGTGCAGTTGCCCGGGCTCGACGGGGAGCTGGGGATTCTTCCCGGGCACGCTCCGCTGCTCACCGAGCTGGGGGCGGGCGTGCTGAGCTTCAAGAAGGGAGCCGAAACGCGTTTCGCCACGGCGCTGGGCGGGTTTGCGGAGGTGCTGGGGGATCGCGTGATCGTGCTGGCGGAGCGTTCGGAACTGGCCGAGGAGATTGATGTGGGCCGGGCCGAGGCCGCCAAGCAGCGCGCCCTGAAGCGTTTGCAGGAAAAGGCCAGTGAGGTGGATTTCCAGCGCGCGCAGCTTGCCCTCGAGCGTTCGCTGACCCGCATCCAGGTGGCGCCGCGGGTTACGACGCGCCGCCCGTCTAGTGCCGTCGAGCAAGAAATGTCCTCACAGCAGCCGGAAGCATCCAAATAGCCAGCGGGCAGGGAACGGCGCGGGGCACGATTCGAATGGGCCGCGCCGGCGCTCCCAGGCGCCCTCTATGGCATGAGCGAAATCACCATGTACAGCACAGCTTGGTGCGGCGATTGCCGCCGGGCGAAGCTCTTCCTGCGCGAGCGCAACGTCTCTTTCCGCGAGGTAAACGTGGATGAAGATCCCGACGCGGAGGAACTGGTGCTGCGCGTGAACGAGGGGCGCCGCATGGTGCCGACCTTTGTGGTGGACGGCCGGTACTTCTCCCTCAGCCCCTTCGACCCGTACAAGCTCTCCAGCGAACTAAAGATCCCGCTCAATCCCTGAACGCGCATACGCGAAATCCACGCCGGCTGGCACGAAGGGCAGGCCGCGGCGTTCGTTTCAAATCCTCAACTCCGCAGAAAGTCGAGCTCCGCTCGCAATCCGAGAAACTCCCCGTGCCGCTCCGCCTGCTCTTCAATTCGCTCACGCAGCGTGCTGCCAGATTTGGCGAACAACTCCACAGAGACAGACAACCGCCCGCGCCTGCCCGGGGAGTGCCGCCAGATGCCGGCAACGCGGCCGTCGACGAGCACCACCGGGGATATCCACCCCTGGTTCCGAAAGACGCGTTTGTAATGCCGCGGCCCGACGAGGTGCCCCTTCTCCGCATGGGCCAGCAGAAAGGGGTCGAAGGCTGCCAGAAGATTCACGGCGACGGGGCCGGGCCGTCGGCTCGAGAGTTCTTCCAGGTCATCGCGGACGAGCCACGCACTCCGGCCGCTCAGGGAGACCTCCGCGAGTTCGCCTTCCGCCGCTTCCCACGCGGTCCGGGCTTCCCTGACCGGGATGCCGCTCCATTTAGAGAAATCCCGCAAAGTCGCGGGCCCGTAGGCCCCGAGAAACCTATGCAGCAGCAGGCGCTGCGCCCGGTCCTCGGCCATGCGGCGCTGCCGGGGCAGCCACTGGTCGACGCGGACAAACGTGACCTGCTGGCCACCGTCCGGCCCGTAGCAGATCAGTCCTTCGGCCAGCGCCAGCCGGGCTGCGTTCCAGACGCGAGCCATCCACGCGCGCACACGCGGGCTCACGCGCGGGCGGAGCCTGTTCGTGAGCTCGCGCAGCGGGAGCGGCCCTGCCTCGAGCAACTCCAGGGTCGCGCGATTCAGAGTCTCCACGTCGCGAGCGGTGATGCCGAACCGCCCCATGATTCGTACGACGGCCGCCACCCGGCTCCGGCGCACAGCAGCCGCGTACGCGTGGAGGTCGGCAGCGGGCAGCAGGTGCAGGGTTTGCCGCATGCACAGGGTCTTTACCAGGGTACGTTCATGCCACAGCGCGGCTTCGATGCGCGCGGGGGAGAGGCCGCGAGTCCGGGCAGCAATGTTCATTCGCGCCGCCGGCATGAGCTGCGCCTGGATGCCGCACACGTCCCGGCACACGGCGACGGGATCGGTTCCCGCCGGGGAGAGGAGATGGTGGCGCGCTAGGCGGAAGACAGCCACCTGCGAAGGGGAGACCGCGGGTGCCGCCGCCGATTTCTTCTTCATGGGAGACTGTCCATGTTTGGCCCGCGACGCTCTCGCAGGGAGGCTGGATTATCCATCGGTGGGGCGGCCGCGCGCGAACACTCGAGAGACGTTTAAGTCGTGATCGAGCAGGACAATGTCAGCATCGGCGCCGGGAATCAGCCGCCCCTTCTGCGCTTCGATTCCCAGCAGGCGGGCGGGATTGAAGCTGGCCATCTGCACGGCAGCCGCCAGAGGCACGCCCAGCCCAACCATCCGGCGCACGGCGCAATCCAGCGTGAGCGTGCTTCCGGCGATCCTCCCCTCGGAATTCCGGCAGACGCCGGAGGTCACGCTCACCTCGATGTTTCCCAGGCGATAGTTGCCGTCGGGCATCCCGGTTGCCGCTGTGCCGTCGCTTACGAGCAGGATGCTTTCCGCGCTCTTCGCCGCGAGCAGCAGGCGCAGGGCGGGATCGTCCACATGGACGCCATCGGCGATCACCTCGGCGGTGACGCGCGCATCGGTGAGCACGGCGCCGACCACGCCGGTCTCGCGATGGGAAAAAGGCCGCATGGCGTTGAACACGTGCACGGCATGGCGGGCGCCGAACTCGATGGCGCGCAGGGCCTCGCTGTAGGTTGCGTCGGTGTGACCCATGGCCACCACCAGACCAGCCGCGCGCGCGGCGACAATCGTCTCGGCGGCGCCCGGCAATTCAGGCGCCAGCGTGAGGATGCGCGCAAAACCTTCCGCCGCGGCCAGAAACCTGGCGAGAGTGGCGGGCGACGGTGGGATGAGTTGCCCGGCGGGATGCACGCCGCGGCGCACCGGGTTCAGGAATGGCCCTTCGAGGTGGATGCCGAGACATTCCGCCGCGGCATGCGAATCTGCCGCAGTCGCTGGAACTCCGAACTGTCCGCGGATGGAGCCGGCCAGCCTTTCCAGACTCCGCAGCGTCTCGTCCACACTGGCAGAGACGGTGGTGGCCACGAACGACGTAGTGCCATGCCGGACGACAGATGCGGCAACGGCTGCGAGGGCCTGTGGCGTGGCTTCCATGACGTCGCGACCGGCCGCGCCGTGGATGTGCACGTCCACGAAGCCGGGGACGGCCACCAGGGAGCGTGCGTCGATTTCCAGCGCGCCCGGCGGCAGCACGGCGCCGGCGCGCGGGCCGATGGAGCGGATCCGGCCGTCTTCCACCAGGATCAGGGCATCGGGGATTTCTGCGAGGGGCGTCAGCGCGCGCCCAGTGCGGATGGCGAGCGAAGGCACGCCTCATCCTACCGCAAGGCGGGTAATGCAGGAACGCGGATTTCTCGCCGGGGTGTTAGACTATCCTCCTTGCATTGCGAGGGGAAAACGAGCTCATGGGACACGAGAAGAACTTCAAGACCTGGAAGAAGCAGCACCGCCGGCGTAAGTCGGCAAAGGCAAAGGTGAAGCTGTACGAGCAGGGAAAGCTCACCCACGACCAGCTCCCGGCGCTGGCCAAGGAGTTTGCGGCGCGGAAGCGCCGATTCCTCTTGCGATCGGCCTAATCGTGTGACGGCCGGCCGCGGTAGGCGGTGCCGACCGCGGCGGCGCTGTTACTTTGCCGCTTTCTCGATGGTCTTCACCTGGATGGTGTCGCCATCAATCGTTCCCGTCACTTTCACCTTTTCGTTGGCGAGCGACGCGGCTTTCTCCTGGGGCTGGAGGATGTAGAGCTTGCCGGTGTCAGGATTCGCGAGCGCGTACTTGGCCCCCTTGTCCGTCACGCAGACGTTCACGCAGGCGGCCGTGTGACTGGCTTTGTAGCCGCAATGCGTGTCGGTGATGACGCCTGTCCACGCGCCTTCCTGGCCCCCGGCCAGGGCCAATCCGGCGGCAAGCAGCACGGCGGCGGTTAGCATCCATTGCTTTTTCATGGTTTCCCTCCTTCAGGATGTGATGATCCATTCTCCCGCGCGGCAGTTCCCACGTCCAGAACTAATCCGACGGCCGAGGCCGGTTCGGGGTAGAGGCGCCAGCCGAGAAGAAAAGAGCGGAGAAAGCAAGAGGGCCAGGAGTCCCGAGGTTCTCCTGGCCCATCGCGCGTTTTGTCGCTGTGCTGAGAGGGATTAATTTCCTGACGATTGCGCCACGGCGCTGGCCTTCGGCGCGCTGATATACCCGGTGACCTTGTTCTTGTCCACGCGGTTGACTACCAGCTCGAGGGACTGGCGGCTGCCGGACGTGTAGAAGAAGATCGGCTCATTGACGGAGCGGTTCTTCTTTTCGAGCTTCATGTCGTCCACCACGAGGTTGACGGTGAACTCGTGGTGCTTGGGGTTGGTGCCCCGGAGCTCGAGGGAAACGCCGCCCACCTGCTTGGTCTCGCCCTTGCGATCCAGCGTGAACTCGAAGTAGTCGCGCACGCCCATGCGGCGGAGTTGCTCGATTTCCTCGTGGTTGCGGGCGACAAGAGTGCCGAATTCGCTGCGCGCCATCTGGATGTTCTGCCTGGTGGCGTCGAGATCGGAGTGCACGCCCTTCAGGTCGCTGCCCACGGCGTCCACATCGGAGCCGTTGGCCTTGGTGGCCAGTTCCTGCTTCACGCCGCTCACGTTGCTCTGGACGTCCGTGAGCTGTTCCTCGAGTACCTTGCCCTGTTTCCGCGCCGCGCCCACGGCTCCCTGGGTCTTATGGAGCTGGTCGTTGAAAGTGGCGAGCTGCGTCTCGGCGGCGCGCCGTTCCTGGTCGGAAACAGCGAGTTGCTGTTGTAGTTGGTCCACGCTGGCGCGCAGCGTCTTCGCTTCCGCGACAGACGATTGCTGCGCATCCTGGGTGGCTTGGCGGGCATTGCTGCTGGACCACAGCGCCCAAACCGAGATGGCGACCGGAACGATCAGCGCCAGCACCAGCCAGCGCGGCGTTCCTGAGGCCTGCGGTAGATTCTCGTTTCTTTCCTCGTTCATCTGGGGGATCTCCTCATCTCCCACAGAGGGAATGGCATGCGAATGGCCAAACCCGACGAGGAGGGCGGGGCCTTTCTAACCGATTGAATTGGAACAGGTTAGCTGGATTTTTGGTCTGCGGCGCAGGTGTGGACGGGGCCGACGTCCCGGTAAACTTTACGTGCCTCGCGCTGTTTTGGCAAGTAGCCCGGTCAGCGCGTGACGCTCATCTGCCGCAAAGTCTCGATGCGGTCCGCGAGCGGCGGGTGAGTGCTGAACAGACTGGAGAACATTTCTCCGGGCGATAGCGGCTTCACGATGTACAGAGAGGAGGTGGCCGGAGTCGCAGCCATGGGGATGCGCTGGTTGTACGCGCCGAGCTTTTCGAGCGCGCTGATCAGCCCATTCGGATGTCCCACCAGCCGCGCGCCACTCTCGTCTGCAGCATATTCCCGGCGCCGGGAAATCATGAGCTGTAAGAGCATGGCGGCCAGCGGCGCCAGAAAGATCATGAGCAGCATGGAAATGGCGCCGCCGCGCCGGTCGTCGTCCTCGCGCGCGCCGCCGAAGATCATGCCCCAGCGAGCCACGTGTGCAAGAAAGGTGATGGCCGCGGCGAGCGTGGCAGCGACGGTGGTGGTGAGGATGTCGTAGTTGCGCACGTGCGAGAGTTCGTGGGCGATCACGCCTTCCAGCTCGTCTTCGTTCATCAGCTCCATCAGGCCGGCGGTCACAGCCACGGAGGCATGCTTGGGGTTGCGGCCGGTGGCGAAGGCGTTGGGGGCCTCTTCCGGGATCAGATAGAGTTTCGGCATGGGCAGATTGGCTTTGCCGCACAGCCGCTCGACCACGTCATAGAGCTTGGGGGCTTCCTTGCGGGAAACGGGTTGCGCGCCGCTGGAGGCCAGGGCGATCTTGTCCGAAAAGAAGTACGCGCCGCCGTTCATCAGGATGGCGAGGCCGAGTGCCAGGGTCAATCCATTCGGGCCGCCAAAAGTGTCTCCCACGAGCAGCAGCAGGCCGGACAACAGGCCCAGCACCATAACTGTCTTGATGGCATTTCCTGAATGCATGGTCTTCCCTTTCGTGAATCGCGCCGAGCGCATCCCGAGCGAATGGTTTACCCCGGTTATTTCGATGCCGCGGCAGCCGTTTTGTCCACCGTGACGAAGCGCAGTTCTCCCGTCTTTTTGTCGCGGTCCACGCGGACGTGCGCGCCGGGCAGGATGCGGCCCTCGAGAATCTGCATTGCCAGCGGGTCCTGCACCAGGCGCTGGATGGCGCGGCGGAGCGGACGGGCGCCATAGGCCGGGTCGAAGCCCTCGCGGAACACCGCCTCGCGAGCCGCCTCGGTGAGCTCGATGGTGATCTGGCGGCTCTCCAGCTGCTTGGCCGCCTGCGCCACTTGCATGTCCACGATTCTCCCCAGCTCCTCTTTGCCGAGAGGATTGAAGACCACGATCTCGTCCACGCGGTTCAGGAACTCTGGGCGGAAGGTGGCGCGGAGCGCGTCCATGGCCTCCGCGCGGGCCTTTGCCGGATCCGTGGATCCCAGCTCCGCCAGCGCCGCCGAGCCCACGTTGCTGGTCATTACGATTACCGAGTTGCGGAAGTTCACCACGCGGCCTTTGCCGTCGGTGAGCCGGCCGTCCTCGAGAATCTGGAGCAGCACGTTGAACAGGTCGGGGTGCGCCTTTTCGATTTCATCGAGCAACACCACGGCATAGGGCCGCCGGCGCACCTGCTCGGTGAGTTGGCCGCCCTCCTCGTAGCCAACGTAGCCGGGAGGCGCGCCGATGAGCCGCGCCACCGAATGCTTTTCCATGTATTCGGACATGTCCAGGCGGACCATGGCGTGCTCGTCGTCGAAGAGGAATTCGGCCAAGGCGCGAGCCAATTCTGTCTTTCCCACGCCCGTAGGGCCGAGGAAAAGGAAGGAGCCGATGGGCCGGCGCGGGTCGGAGAGCCCGGCGCGGCTGCGGCGGATGGCGTTGGCCACGCGGGCCAGAGCGTCGTCCTGCCCCACCACGCGCTCGCGCAGGCGGTCCTCCATTTTCACCAGCTTTTGCACTTCGCCCTCGAGCAGCCGGCCGGCGGGAATGCCCGTCCATTTGCTCACCACGCGGGCGATATCTTCCTCGTCCACCTCTTCCTTGAGCATGTGGCCGGCCTTCTGGACCTCGGCGAGCTTCTGCTCGGCCACGGCCAGTTCGCGTTCCTTCCCGGCAATGGTTCCGTAGCGCAGTTCGGCAACCTTTGAGAGGTCGCCAAGGCGTTCGAAGCGCTGCTCTTCGGATTTGGCCTGGTCGATTTCTTCCTTGAGGCCGCGGATGCGGAGGATGGCGGCCTTCTCCTGCTGCCAGCGGGCCTTGAGGCCGGAAGACTGCTCGCGCAGTCCCGCCAACTGGCCCTCGATAACCTTGCGCCGCTCCTTGGAGTGGGCGTCGTTCTCGCGCAGCAGCGACTGCCGCTCGATTTCAAGCTGAACGATTTGGCGCTCGATGTCGTCGATTTCCACGGGCAGGGAATCCATCTGCATGCGCAGGCCGGCCGCGGCCTCGTCGACCAGGTCAATGGCTTTGTCCGGCAGGAACCGGTCGGAGATGTAGCGGTGCGAGAGCGTGGCCGCAGCGACGATGGCCGCGTCCTTGATGCGCACGCCGTGGTGGACCTCGTAACGATCCTTGAGCCCGCGCAGGATGGCGATGGTGTCCTCGACGGTGGGCTCACCCACCAGGACGGGCTGGAAGCGGCGCTCGAGCGCCGGATCCTTTTCGATGTATTTGCGGTATTCGTTGAGAGTGGTGGCGCCGATGGCGCGCAGTTCGCCGCGGGCCAGCGCGGGCTTGAGCATGTTGGAGGCGTCCATGGCGCCTTCGGCCGCGCCCGCGCCCACCAGTGTGTGCAGTTCGTCGATAAACAGGATCACCTGCCCGGCGGCCTCGCTGATTTCCTTCAGGACCGCCTTAAGCCGGTCCTCGAATTCTCCGCGGTACTTGGTGCCGGCCACGAGCGCCGCCAAATCGAGCGCGACGATGCGCTTGGGCTTCAACACTTCCGGGACGTCGCCGGCAACGATGCGCTGCGCCAGTCCCTCGACGATGGCGGTCTTTCCGACGCCCGGCTCTCCGATCAGCACGGGGTTGTTCTTGGTGCGCCGCGCGAGGATCTGCATGACGCGGCGGATTTCCTCATCGCGGCCGATCACCGGGTCGAGCTGGCTGCGGCGCGCCAGTTCGGTGAGGTCGCGCGCGTACTGGGCGAGGGCCTGGTAGGTGGACTCGGGCGCGGGCGAGGTTACTCGATGACTTCCCCGCACGGCCACCAGTCCCTGGAGCAGCGCGTCGCGGGTCGCGCCGTATTTCGCGAGCAGGCTGGCCGCAGCGTCTTTTCCTCCGCCGGCCAGAGCTAGCAGCAGATGTTCGGTGGAAACGAATTCGTCTTTGAACTGCCCCGCCTCGTCAAAGGCGCGCTTCAACACGTCGTTGGTCGCCGGGCTCAGGTATTGCTGGCCGGCGCCGGAGACCTTGGGGAGGCGTTCCAGGGCGGAGCGGACTTCAGCGAGGAGCGCGTCCACGGGCACGCCAACTTTGCCGAGGAGGGGAGCAACGACGCCCTCCTTCTGCGCCACGAGGGCGGCGAGCAGGTGCAGCGGCTCGATCTGCTGCTGGCCGAGCGCGCCGGCCTGCTCCTGGGCCTGCGCAACGGCCTCTTGGGCCTTGATGGTGAATTTGTCCAGGCGAACCATGACTTGTGATCCTCTCGCTATTCTCCCACTCGAATCCTCGCAGACAAAAAGAGAGCCGGGAGTTTTCACCCCCGGCTCTCCCTGTCACCGAGGTTTACTTGCCGTTGCCTACCGTGATCTTGATCTGCTTCGGCTTCGCCTCCTCCAATTTGGGCAACTTCACCGTCAGCACGCCGTTCCTGTACTCGGCCTTCACCGCATCCAGCTTCACCGTGTTCGGCAGCGTGAAGGTGCGGCTGAAGGTGCCGTAGTACCGCTCCATGCGGAGAGCGTTCTCTTCCTTGAATTCCTTCTCATACTTCCGCTCGCCGCTCAGAGTCAGCGTGTTGTTCTCGACGCGAACGTCGATGTCCTTCTCCAGCATGTCCGGCAACTCCGCCTTCAGAACCAGTTCGTGTTCGGTCTCGAAGATGTCCACTGCGGGCGTCCAGGCCGTGAGTGAGGCCGGTACGCGCAGGCTGCGAAATACGGGCTCCTCAAAGAGCCGGGAAAACTCGTCCTGAATTTTGGCCAGTGTGTTGACTGGCTCCCAACGGGTGATGGTATTCATGGGCAATCCTCCTGGTGGCATTAACCTCATTGCATTAGAAGCATACAATATGCGCTACTCATTGTCAAGTATTTTCTGCAGTTTCACTTGCTAGCCTAAGCTGCTTACTATAAAGCACTTAAGATAGACTGTCTCCGGCACAGTCAGCAGGATCGGATGGTCTCTCGATTGGCCTCGCCGCTCAATTATGCGCAGCCTTTTCCCTACATCGACTGCCGCTTCCCACAGGATCTCTCCAAACCGTGACTCTGCCAGGTGGTAGGAACAGGAGCATGTGACGAGCACTCCCCCGGGGCGGAGGAGCCGGAGGGCTCGCAAATTGATCTCCTTGTAACCGCGAGCGGCGGCCTCGAGGGCAGAGCGGTTTTTTGCAAACGCGGGAGGATCGAGGACCAGGGCATCGAAGCGTTTTCCGGCTTGGTCGTACTCTTTCAAGACGTCGAAAACGTTGCCTTCGTGGAAGGAGATGTTGGCGGCAGCGTTCAAATCCGCGTTGGCGCGGGCCCTGGCCAGTGCATCGCCGGCACTATCCAGCACTTCTACCTGTTCTGCACGTTTCGCGAGGTGCAAGGCGAAGCCGCCCTCGTAAGCGAAGCAATCGAGCACATCGCCGCGCACATACTGGGCCGCAGCCTGGTAGTTCTCCCTTTGGTCCAGGAACGCGCCGGTCTTCTGCCCGCGGCGCAGGTCCAGCCGGAAGCGCACGCCATTCATCTGCGCGACGACCTCTTCGGGAACTTCTCCGTGGAGCACGGAGACAGTCTGCGGCAGTCCTTCGAGCAGTCGGGTTTTCGGGTCATTGCGCTCCAGGATGCCCAGCGGGGCAAACTGCTCGTTCAGGATTTCGACGAAGTCCGCCTTGCGTTTTTCCGTTCCCTGGCTGAGCGTCTGGATGACTAGAAAATCGGCATAGCGGTCCACGATCAGTGATGGCAGAAGGTCGCCCTCACTATAGACGATGCGGAAGCATTCCGTCTCGACCACCACCTGCTGGCGGAATTCGGCTGCGGCGCGAATCCGTTGGGCAAAGAAGGCGCGGTCGACGGGCTCGTCCCGCCGGGTGAGGAAACGGAGGGCGATCTGCGAGCGGTCGCTCCAGAACGCGCGGCCGATGAAGCGGCCGCGTTCGTCGGAGACGCGCACGATATCCCCCGGCTCGGCCCGGGTACTGCGCACGTCGCTCCGGTAGATCCACAGGTGGCCGCCGGAAATGCGTTCGGCGCCGCGCGCAGTGACCACGGCGCTGGGTTCACTCATCGAGGATGGCCTCCGGTGCGGGCGCTGGCCGCTGCGGTTCGGTAGAATGGCGGTACCGGCTGCGCGCAGGGCACAGCGGCTCGCACACCGGGCATAAGATAGCGCAGGACCATCACCCGAATCCAACCAGCGCATGCGACTTTCTGATTTCGATTACGAGCTTCCGCCGGACCGCATCGCGCAGCGTCCCTCGGCCGAGCGCGACGCCTCGCGGATGATGGTGCTGGACCGCAGCGCCGGCGCCCAGCAGGACCGCGCCTTCCGCGATTTGTCGGAGGTGCTGCGCGGCGACGAGTTAATCGTGGTGAACGACGCGCGGGTGCTCCCCGCGCGCCTGTTCGGCCGCCGCCGCGGCGTTCGCGCACAACCGCCGGGACGCCGCCCCCGGGGCCATCTGACATCCGAAATCGAGGTGCTGCTCACGCGGCAGCTCGAACCGGGCGTGTGGGAAGCGCTGGTACGGCCGGGACGGAAGATCGGCGTGGGCGAGCTCATTTTGTTCGATGACGGCGCCGGCGGACGCCTGGAAGCAGAGGTGATCGCCCGGGGAGAGTATGGCGCGCGGCGCCTGCGGTTTGCGGACGCCGGCGATTTGACCGCGTTGATGGACCGCGCCGGGCACATTCCCTTGCCGCCCTATATCGCGCGCGACGATGCGCCGGAGGACCGCGAGCGTTACCAGACCATCTTCGCCAACCAGCCCGGCGCCGTGGCCTCGCCGACTGCTGGACTGCACTTCACGCCTGCCATCGTGGAGCGACTGCGCGCTCGCGGGATCGAAATCTGCCCGCTGACGCTCTACGTGGGCCCCGGGACCTTTCAGCCCGTGCGGACGAATGAAGTGGAGCGCCACCGGATGCAGACCGAGGCCTACGAAATCCCAGAAGCCACGGCAAAAGCCATCGGCCGAGCGCGGGCCGAGCGCCGTCCCGTGCTGGCCGTGGGCACGACGGTAGTGCGCGCGCTGGAATCGGCGGCACTCCAGTCGATTGGTGCGCGCGGGAGGGGCGGTGTCGCCTCTGCTGCAGAGGTGCCTGCCGGGCCGGGCGAAGCCGGCGTGTATCTCTACCCTGGCGCGGAGTTTCTGGTGGTCAACCAGCTTCTCACCAACTTCCACCTCCCGAAATCCACGCTCCTACTGCTGGTGAGTGCTTTCGCCGGGCGCGAGTTCATTCTGGAGGCCTACCGGCACGCGGTGGAGGCGGGGTATCGCTTTTACAGTTACGGCGACTGCATGCTGATTCGGTAGCGGATACCGCGAGGCAACCGCGGCGCTATCGCTTGCGGGGTGTCGGGTCTATAATCCCCGCGACGATTCGGGCCGGTAGAGCCGGCTCCCATGCGCTATCTCATCCTGAGCGACATCCACTCGAACATCACCGCGCTGGAAGCCGCGCTCGCGGCTGCCGACGGCCGCTGGGACAAAGCGGTGTGCCTGGGCGACCTGGTGGGCTACGGTCCCGACCCGAACGAAGTGGTGGACCGCGTGCGTGCGCTTGCCGCGACGACCATCAGGGGGAATCACGATCGAGTATGCTGCGGGCTTACCGAAGCTGAGGATTTCAATCCCGTGGCGCGCAGCGCGGTGAACTGGACGCGCCAACAATTGCGCCCCGAGAATCAGGAGTGGCTCCAGGCCCTTCCCTCCGGCCCTCTGGAAGTGAACGGGATGGTGCTGATCCACGGCGCGGTGCGCGACGAGGACGAGTACGTGATCGCTCCCGGCCAGGCGCTGGCCTCGCTGCTTGAAGCGCCCGCGGACCTGAACTTTTTCGGGCACACGCACTTGCAGGGCGGCTTTTCCTTCCACGAAAACCAGCTGGCCGTCATCCATCCGAAATACGGAGCCCAGGCGGGCCTGTGGCCGTTGCACGTCGAGGCCGCAACGCGCTACCTGTTGAATCCCGGATCGGTGGGTCAGCCGCGAGACGGCGATTCTCGCGCTGGCTTCATCATCGCAGACCTGGACCATCAGGTGATCGAGTACTGGCGGGTGCCCTACGAGATACGCTCCGTGCAGCAGCGCATGTTTCGCGCCGGCCTGCACGAATCGCTGATCCTGCGCCTGGCTCTGGGGCGCTGACGCGGGCAGGTGGAGCATGGAAATGAATCTCCCCGCCGCTGAGAGTCCTTCTTCCAGCCGCTTCTTCGTCGGGCTGGCCGCCGGCGCCGGAATCGTGCTGCTCGCTCTCGCAGGGTTCGTGCTGCTCGGCAGGGGAACCGGCGGCGCGAAAGGCGGGAGCGAGGCGGCGCAGCTTCCCTTCGGCGCCGCGGAGCAGGCCTACGCGGCGCAGATCCGATTCTCCTCGTTGCAGCTCAGCCAGGCCACGAACATGCTCCACCAGCAATTCACCTATGTGGTCGGCAGCGTCACGAACGGCGGGACGCGCCCCGTACGCGCCCTCGAGGTCACGGTCGAATTCCACGACCTGATTCAGCAGGTTGTGCTGAGGGACACGGTGCGGGTGTTTCCGCCGGCCGCGGGGCCTCTCGCTCCGGGCCAGGAGCGCGCGTTTCAAATGACGTTTGAAGCAGTCCCGTCGAGCTGGAACCAGCAGCCCCCCTCGATCCGCGTGTCCGGTCTCGACCTGCAATGAGCTCCCGTGCGAACGCCTGAAGCTGTGCCCCCGCCCTCCGCGAAGGAACTATCGGATCGGCTCGCGGCCCTCGGCGAGCGCGGGCAGGTGGAGGTCCGCGAGGACGGCGAGCTGCTCGCCGGGCTGGTGGATCCCGAGCACGAGTTGCGCGAACAGGGCGGGCGCTTGCTGCTCAGTCTCTGGTCCGGCGACGCCACGTTGGTGCGCCGCATCGAGGCGGTCATCGGGCAGTCGGAGGAGCGCATCGAGCTGGCGGTGCAGAAATTCGGGAAGGCCCGTCCGGGGCGCCTGGAGCTCCGCTCCCGCGAGGCGCCGCTCGATCCCGGCCGGCTGACCCGCGAGCAGTTCCGCGCGCGATTTCGGGAGTTGCTTGCCGGGCAGTTTCCGGACGAAGACATTCTCTCGCTCACCACCGCGCCGGATTTGAAGCGCTCGCTCTCCGGCAACTACGCGCGCGGGTTGCAAGCGCGGGGGCGCGAGGCGCGAGCGGTGGTCGGCGTTCCACCCACGGAGAGCGCCGCATCCACCGACGCGGCGCTCGCCTGCGCCCTGCTGTGGCTGGACCGGGCACGCGAGCGCGATCCGAAAAAACACGTCGCCGGCCTGCGGCTTTTCCTGCCGGAGGGACGCAGCGCGGTCACGTGCCACCGCCTGCGGGCGCTCTCGCGAGATCTTCCGCTGGAGCTTTACGAATTCGACTGGGCACGCGAGCGCGTGCGCCGCGTGGACCCGCTCGATGCCGGCAACCTAGATTCGCATCTCGTACCCCGGCGCGAAATCGAGAAGCTCCAGGCGGAGGCGGCCCGGGCGGGACAATCTTTTGGGCTCGGTGAACCGGAGCTGCGCTCCCCGGGTGTGGATGCCGTCGTAGTCCCGGGAACCCGAGCTGTCTCATGGCGCTTCCGGGGGCTGGAATTCGCGCGCTATGAAGCAGGGATGGTGCGCGTGGCGGAGGATTCAGGGGAGTTGGTCGCAGCCGGTGCGCGGCCCCAATTGATTGCATCGCGATTGGAGGATTTGCGCTGTTACCGCCAGCCGGAGCCCCCGGACGCGCGGCATCCGCTGTATCGCGCGCAGGCGGAGCGCTGGCTGGAAAGCATGATTCTGGAGGATCCGGCGCGCATTGAGCCGCGTATCGAGCCGCGATTCGTCTATTCGCAGGTGCCGGCGTTTTCTTTTACGGACCGCGCGGTTCTCGACCTGCTCGGGGCCACCCGCGACGGCCGGCTGGTGGTGCTGGAATTGAAGGTGGACGAGGACCTGCAGCTCCTTCCGCAGGCCTTGGACTACTGGTTGCGTGTCCGCTGGCACCGCGAGCAGGGCGACCTGGAATCGCTGGGGTATTTTCCCGGGTTACCCCTGGCGGATCGTCTGCCCTTGCTCTACCTGGTGGCCCCGGGCCTGCGGTTCCATCCGGCTACGGAAACTCTTCTGCGATTCGTGGCCCGCGACGTCGAAGTCGTCCGCGTGGGCCTGAACGAAGAGTGGCGAAAAGGCTTCCGGGTCCTGTTTCGGCAGGATCGCACGTAGCCTACAATGAGTGAGATCATCGATATGCCGGCCGAGCAAGTTACGTCGCAGCGGGGTGGCGGAAATCGGGCACGCAACCGATTTGTGTTTCGGTTCTTCGTAGTTGGGACTCTCGTCCCAGTCGTTTTGCTCGTCCTCCTGTACCAGACACCTTTGGGAGAAAGTTGGATCGTCGAAAGTGTCCTGCGAATTCTCGGGTGGATTATCTGGCCCAGTGCAGTCTTAATGATGGATGCAGAGCACGCACCTGAGATCGTTTTCATGCTACTGATCGCGGCTCCTCTCAATGGAGTGTGGTACAGCGTCGTGGGTCTGGTGATCTGGCACGTTCGCCGCCTCGCGCACGGGCATTCGGGAGGGCCCCCTTCCGGCGATTCGCCCCCAGTTTCCTGAGCGTTCTCCTAGGCGGCGGACGCACCGGTCGGCGCTGCGGCTGGAAGGGGTTGTACTCAGTCCGTAGAGGAAGCGTGGCGGAGAAAAGCTGCCCCAAAAAAAGAAGCAGCCTTGGCGGAGCCAACGCTGCTTCCCGGGGTGGTCTTGGGTGGTACTTGGTTATTAGGATGCACCAGGACGGAAAGAGTTGCCAGAAATATTTTATTTTTCCGGGGTCGCCCGCAAGTCTCAGTAGAACAAATATTTTCGCCACTTCTCGTCGTGCCGGCCCATGAGGCGCATCAGTTGCCGGGAGGTGTGCAGAGTGAACGGCCGCGGCTTGCGCTCCAGAGGAGTACCCGCCTCTTCCGGCGTGCGGTCGCCCTTTCGGTTGTTGCACTCGTAGCAGCAGGCCACCAGGTTTTCCCAGGAAGTGGGCCCGCCACGCGAGCGGGGCAGCACGTGGTCCAGCGTCAGCTCTGAAGAAGAGAATTGCTTGGAGCAGAACTGGCAGGTGTACCGGTCGCGCAGCAGGATGTTTTTCCGCGAAAGCGCCCGCGTTTGCTGCGGAATGTGCCGGTAGGTGAGCAGGCGGATCACCGAAGGCACCGGCAGGGCCTCGCGCGGCGAGTGCACGCGCGCCGGGCCGGTCTCCTCCATCTGCGCCACGCCCTTGAGCATGAGCACGAGCGCGCGACGAACCGCCGTGACGTGAATCGGCTCGTAGGTCGAGTTGAGCACCAGAACCGGTTCTTGCAAAACGGATCGCCGGGCCGGCGCAGGAAGCTCTCCGACCGCGCCAGACAGGGGGGAGGGAAGCAGCCGGGCACGCGCTTCCTTTTTGCCTTCCGGCAAGCGGGAGAGCGGTTTGTAGCGATACGGCCTCATACGGTGTTCAATATTCGATGCGCGCGGAGGAGCAAAGGAAGCTGCGCGCCGCAAAGTCTCCCGCCGCTTACGGTGGAGAACTCGTCCACGCGTCCACCACCCGCGCCACCGTCAACGCCGCAACGTGAGCGGCGCCGGCTGCACGCAGCGCTCTCGCGCAGGCATCCAGCGTCGCGCCGGTGGTAAATACATCATCTATCAGCAAGACGCGCCGGTTGTCAAATCGGCATCCTGCCGCCGTCGCGTAGGCGCCACGCGCCGCCTGCCAGCGCTCGTGCCGCGATAGTTTCAGTTTAGGAGGACGCGGCTTCTGCCGCTCGAGGGCCCGCCGCTCCAGCGGCAATCCCAGCCGCGCGGCCACCGCGCGTGCCAACAGCTCGGCCTGGTTGAACCCGCGCTCCCGCAGCCGGTCGGGATGTAGCGGCACGGGCACCACCAGGTGGGCAGCCCGAGAACTGGGGGCGTTGCGCGCGACCTCCGCCAGCCGGCTGCCGAACCACGCGGCCAGCGGGCGGATGGCTTCGTGCTTCAGCAGCGTGATGGTGCGCAGCAGGGCATCGTCGTAGGCCGCATAGCTCCGCGCCAGGTCAAAAGAGTAGACGCCCCGGCGGCACAGGGCACACAACGGTCCCGCCGCGCCAACGTGGGCTCCCAGTACCCAGGGGCGGCCGCAGGTGGCGCATAACGGTTCACGAATCAACCGGAATGAATCAAGACACGCCGCGCAGAGGGGAATTCGGGAAGGCTCCTCGAGCGGACGGGCGCAGACCCGGCAGTCGTCGGGAAAGCCGAGCGCCACGATTCCGCCGGCCGCTTCGCGCAGCACGCGTCGCGCGGCATCCGCCAGCCGCCCCGGCCATCTCCCGCCCATGTTCTCCCGCCTGAGAGGAAAGCGTCAGGGTATTTAGCACAAATGGACCGTAACTAAAAGCGGAACACAGTGGGAGGCAGGGAACCCAGCAGAGTGGTCGAGAGGCGGCTTTCCGCCGGCCTCCTTCCCGTTTTGCGATTTTGGCCTTTCGAATCTCGTGCTGGACTCAGGCAGGCAGCAGAGAGTCCCGATCTTTAGAGCTGGCCCTTTTCCTGCTTTTCCTGACAGGTGAGGCAATGCTTGGTCCAGGGCACGGCTTCCAGACGCTTCTGCTGGATTTCGTTCTCGCAACTGGCGCAGAGGCCGTAGGAGCCCTCGCGCATGCGGGTGAGCGAGTCCTCGATGAGCTGGAGGGTGACGCGATCCGTGTCTGTCTGGCCGAACAGGAACTCCTTGGTATAGGAGTTTGCCGCCTTGTCGGCCAGGTCTACGGTCGTATCCTCGTCAGCCTGCCGCCCGGCTTCCTCGGTCCGCGCGATGGACTTTCTCAGCTCATCCCGGCGGGTCTGCAGCTTCTTTTTGTAATACTCAGTGCGTTTCTTATCCATTCCCAGCCTTACAGGCGGGCAAAAAGCCGCCCGCAAAAACCCATAGCTTACAGAGATGCGTCAGGAGTGTCAAACGGCTACACGGAATGCGAGAGCCCAGGCACATCGTATCCCCCTCCCGATGAATGTGGTCGTCCAGGAGCATTGACGGGAGCGCGCAGAGTTAGATAGCGGGGGGGGCTTTGACCTTCCCGCGCCATGGGGATAGATTTGTGCGCACATATGAAAAACACAGTCCATTCTCGCGCGTTTGGTCTCTCGCTCGCCGTCGCCGTGCTGGCCAGAGCGGCCATCGGCGGAGACCTCCGAAGCAAGCCCGCGATCCCTCGAAGCTTCGAGGCCGCTGGTGCGGCGCAGTCACAGACGGAAGGCGCGAAAGCGCCCATTCCCGCTGCCGCGATTATCGAGCCGGAGGAACTCGCTCGCATCCTGCAATCGCCCAGCGGCGAGAAGCCGCTCATCTTCCAGATCGGCTTCCGGATGCTTTACAAAAGTGCGCACATCCCCGGCGCGGAATATCTCGGTCCCGCGTCCAAGGACGAGGGTTTGCAGCAACTGCGTCAGCGAGTGGCCTCGCTCGGGCGCAGCAAATCCATCGTGCTCTACTGCGGCTGCTGCCCTTGGGTTCACTGCCCCAACGTGAAGCCGGCCTATGAGGCGCTGCGCGCGCTGGGCTTCACGCAGGTGAAAGTGCTGCGTATCGAAGAAACTTTCGGGACCAACTGGGTGGCCAAAGGCTATCCGACGGCAAAGGGGGCGTAGGCGAAGATGGCGCGCAGGAGGCGCGTGCCGCGGTTGCGAGCCCAGCGGCCGGACTGATAGACTGGAAGTTCTTGTCCGCATCATCTCGCGGCGCCGTGCACCGCACGCTGCTTTTCCTTCGGGGCACGGCCACGCACTCTGACGTTTCGGGAGGCGGGGGTTGGCCAAATACGATCTGGCGATCATCGGCAGCGGTCCGGGCGGGTACGTGGCGGCGATCCGAGCCGGGCAATTGGGACTCAAGGCCGTCGTCGTGGAAAAAGACGCGCCGCTCGGCGGCACCTGCCTGCTGATCGGCTGCATTCCCACCAAGGTTCTGCTCCATCACGCCGATCTCTACGAGCATTTCAAGCGCGCTGCCGAATTCGGGTTCGAAATCAAGGACGTCACGGTCAACTGGCCGGCCATCCTGGCGCGCAAGGACAAGATCATCCTGAAGCATTCCAAGGGCATCGAGTTCCTGTTCAAGAAAAACAAGGTGGAGCGCCTGCAGGGGTACGGCCGGCTGGCCGGGCCGGGGCGCGTCTCGGTGGAAAAGGAAGGAAAGACCACGGAGATCGAGGCGGCCAATATCCTGCTGGCCACGGGCAGCGACGCGCGCTCGCTGCCGGGAGTGGAAATCGACGGCAAAATCGTGCTGACGAACCGCGAAATTCTTTCGCTCCCGGCAATTCCAAAATCCATGGTGGTGGTGGGGTCGGGCGCGGTGGGCTCGGAATTCGCGTCCATCTACAGTTCGTTCGGGACCCAGGTGACCATCCTGGAGATGCTCCCGCGCATCGTCCCGCTGGAAGACGAGGAGATTTCCGCCGAACTGGCCAAGGCTTTCAAGAAGAAAGGCATCCAGATCGCGACGGGCGCGAAAGTGGCCTCGGTGAAAAAAGACGCCAAGGGCGCTACGGTCACCTATACGGACAAGGACGGGAAGACGCAGACGGTTGCGGCCGAGAAAATTCTGATGGCCGTGGGCCGCCGTCCGGTGACCGAGGGCCTGAACCTGGAGAAGACGCGCGCGCGCCTGGAACGCGGCTTCCTGCACACCGGCCCGCACATGGAGACGGACGAGCCGGGGCTTTACGCCATCGGGGACATCGTGGCGGGAATGCCGCAACTCGCGCACGCCGCGTCCATGGAGGGCATCGTGGCGGTGACGCACATCGCCGGGCGGCCCACACAGCCCGTGGAACGCGCGCGCATCCCCAACTGCACGTACTGCGAGCCCCAGATCGGCTCGGTGGGGCTGACCGAGCGCGCGGCGCGCGAGGCCGGGTACGCGGTGAAGATCGGGAAATTCCCGTTCCTGGGCAACAGCAAGGCGACCATACTCGGCGCGCACGAAGGCTTCGTGAAGGTGGTGGCGGAAGAGAAATACGGGGAGATTCTGGGCGTGCACATCATCGGGCCGCTGGCCACGGAGATCATCGCGGAAGCCGTGACCGCGCTGCAGATGGAAGCCACGGTGGACGACATGATGTCCATGATTCACGCACACCCGACGGTTTGGGAGGCGCTGGGGGACGGGTTCAATGCGGTGCGGGGGATGAGCATTAATGCGTAAAGACGAATTTCGAATTTCGCTGTTCACCTTTGGGGAATCGCGGTGACGGAATCAACGACCAAAACCTGCTGGCTGATCGATTTGGGGCTCGTGGCTTACGCCCAGGCGCTCGAATGGCAAGACCGCGTGGTGGCGGGCCGCAAGGCGGGGGCGATTCCGGACGTGGTGTTGGTGTGCGAGCATCCCCACGTGATTACCCTGGGGCGCAACGGGCGGCGCGAGCACCTGCTTGGATCGAAACGCTTGCTGGAGCAGAGGGGCGTGGAGTTTTTTGAGACGCGGCGCGGCGGGGACGTGACCTACCACGGCCCCGGCCAACTGGTGGCTTATCCGATCTTCGATCTCTCGGGACTGCGGCGTGACCTGGTGTGGTTCGTCCGGCGGCTCGAAGATGCCATGATCGCCGCGTCGGTCGGAATGGGAATTCCCGCGGAGCGTTTGCTGGCGAACTGGGAAGGGAAGACCGGGGTGTGGGTACGCGCGCCCGGCGGGCCGGCGGTAGTTCCGCCCACGAAATTGGGCGCCATTGGCGTTCACGTGAGCCGCTGGGTGACATCACACGGACTGGCCTGGAACGTGAGCACGGACCTGCGCTATTTCGACCTGATCGTGCCGTGCGGGATCGCCGGGTGCCGGGCTGCGTCGGTAGAGCAGGTGCTGGGCCACGCGGCGGATTTCAGCGCGGCGGCGCAATGTCTGGCTGGCGGGCTCGGGCGGGTGTTTGGCCTCGCGCTGGAGCGAGTTCCGGTGGATCGATTGGCGGCGCACTTGGAGGCTTGGGAGAGAGAACAGGAAGCCGCGGCTCTGCCGATGGGTGCCTGAGGAAGAGAGAGAGAAAAAGTCTACCACGGAGGCACTGAGTACACGGAGGAGGACAGAGGAGGAAGGAATCGGGAGAGCGGGAAGAGACAAAACCAAGAGTGAGAAGAAATCGAGGGATACGAGGGACAGTGGATACGAAAGCCAATCCGGCGGTGACGCGCGAGCAGCAGCTCGATCTCTACCGCTTTATGCTGCTCAACCGCACCGTCGAAGACACCATGACCAATCTCTTCCGGCAGAACAAGATCGTCGGAGGGCTGTACTCGAGTCTGGGGCAGGAAGCGATTTCCGTGGGCAGCACCTACGCGCTTGAGAAGGGCGACTGGATCGCCCCGATGATCCGCAACATCGGCGGCCTGCTGGTGAAGGGCGTGCCCCCGCGCGACATCTTCACGCAACACATGGCGCGCTACACCTCGCCCACGCTGGGCAAAGACGGCACCAGCCACTTCGGCGACCTGAAGAACCTGCACATCGTCTCGCCCATCTCGATGCTCGGCGACCTGATCCCGGTGATGACGGGCGTGGCCATGGCCGGACGGTACCTGGGCCAGAAGATCGTCGCGCTCACCTGGATCGGTGACGGGGGCACCTCCACCGGCGCGTTCCACGAGGGCGTGAATCTGGCCGCGCAGCAGCGCGCGCCGCTGGTGCTGGTAATCGAAAACAACCAGTGGGCCTACTCGACGCCGGTGGGGCGCCAGGTGCCCATCGAGCATCTGGCCGACCGCGCCAAGGCGTACGGCTGCCGCGCGTTCATCGAGGACGGAAACGACGTGGAGGCCATGTTTGCCACCGCGCGCGAGGCGGTGCGCCTGTGCCGCGCCGGCGAGGGGCCGGTGATTATCGAAGCGAAGACCATGCGCATGCGCGGCCACGCGCAACACGATCCTGCCGAATACGTGCCCAAGGAAATGTTCGAGTACTGGAAGCAGCGTGATCCCATCGCTACGTACGAGAAGCGTCTGGCCACGGCCGGCGTGCTGACGGACAAGAAAAAGGCGGAGATTCTGGAAGGCATCCGGGCCGTGGTGCAGGGGGATCTGGCGTTTGCGGAAAATTCTCCGTTTCCCCCTCCCGAACTGGCCGAAAGCGCCATCTACTGCGAAGGCCCGCTACTCAACGAGCCGCAGTGGAAGCGCCCGGTGGCGGAGGTCACACCGCCGCGCTCCTCGGTGAAGCCGGAATGGCGCGTGGCAGGACGCGGGGAGTACCAGCCGGACGCGATCGAAGGGGCCGGCACAGTCCCGCCGCCCGCCGCCCTTCCGACCACAAAGAATTCCGGCGATGCGGCGCGGCGCGATGGTTCAAAGCCCGCCGCGCGCGCGCCGGCCAAGCGCCCGGCAAAGTCCGCAGCCCCTGTTCGAGGGAGAAAATAGCCGTGGCGCTGGTCACTCTGCTCGAGGCCATCCGCCAAGCGCTCTTTGAAGAGATGCAGCGCGACCCGGCCGTGGTCTGCATCGGGGAGGACATCGGCGTGTATGGCGGCGCGTTCAAGGTGACCGCCGGGCTGCTGGAACGGTTCGGCTGGGAGCGGGTGATTGACACGCCCATCAGCGAGACGGCCATCATCGGCGCGGCCTGCGGGATGAGCTACCTGGGCCTGCGGCCGGTGTGCGAGCTGCAGTTTGTGGATTTCATCGCCTGCTGCTTCAACCAGCTCACGAATTTCGTGGCCAAGTCGTATTACTTGTGGGGCGCGCCGGTGCCCATGGTGGTGCGCGCGCCGTCGGGCGGCGGCGTGCATGGCGGGCCGTTCCACTCGCAGAACCCCGAGATGTACTTCGCGCACACGCCCGGGCTGAAGATCGTCTATCCCTCGACCGCCTACGACGCCAAGGGGCTGATGAAGTCGGCCATCCGCGACAACAATCCCGTGCTCTTCTTCGAGCACAAATTCCTCTACCGGCGCATTAAGGATGAAATCCCCGCGGGCGATTACACCGTGCCGCTGGGCAAGGCGGCGTTGCGGCGCGAGGGGCGCGACGTGAGCATCGTCACCTACGCGGCCATGACGCACAATTGCATGGATGCGGCGGCGGAACTGGCGAAAGAAGGCATCGAGGCCGAAGTCCTGGACCTCCGCACCATCATGCCGCTCGACAAGGAAGCCATTCTCGCCTCCGTAAAGAAGACCAACCGGCTGCTGGTGGTCCACGAAGACACGAAGTTCGGAGGGATCGCCGGGGAGATCGCGGCCGTGGTGTTCGAGGAAGCGTTCGATGATCTGGACGCGCCGGTGCGGCGCGTTACGGCGCTCGACACGCCCGTGCCGTACTCGCCGCCGCTCGAAGAACGATTTTTGCCCCAGGTGGAGGACGTGGTCCGAGCCGCGCGGGAACTCGCGCGCTATTAGAATTTGAGGTGAATGCCATGCCAGTTGACGTCATCATGCCCCAGATGGGGGAAAGCATTTTCGAGGGCACCATCACCAAGTGGCTGAAGAAGCCCGGCGAGCACGTGGAGCGCGATGAGCCGCTCTTCGAGATCTCCACCGACAAAGTGGACGCGGAAATTCCGGCACCCGCCGCCGGCGTGCTCAAGGAAATCAAAGTCAATGAGGGGCAGACCGTGCCGATCCAAACCATCGTCGCGGTAATTGATGCGGAAGGCGGCGCGGCCTCTGCGCCGGCCCCCGCCAAGCCCTCTGCCGCAGCCCAGCCAGCGCCGCCCGCGGCTGCCGCGCCGACGCCTGCTCCAGTGGAAGCCCCGCTGCATTTTGAACCCCCGGCGCGTGCCGCGGCGCCTCCGCCTGCGCCCGTCCCTCCAGTTCCCGCGCCCACTGCTGCTGCACCAGCTCCCCCCGCAGCGCGCACAGACGGTGAGAAGGTGCGCAGCTCTCCGCTCGTCCGGCGAATGGCCCGGGAACACGGCATGGATCTGGCGCAGGTGCCCGGCACGGGTGCGGGCGGCCGCGTGAGTAAACGCGACATGCTGGCGGCCATCGAACACGGCCTCCCGGCCGCAGCTCCTACAGCCGCCGCTCCGGCGTCTGCTCCGAGTATTTCCTCGACGGCTTCCCCTGCTGCCGCGCAGGTACCGCCCCCGGCTTCCGGCACGCTCTACCGGCCCGCACTGGAACTGGGCGTGCCTCGCGAGCGGATTTATTTCGGCCGTTACGAAGTGCAGCCCATGAGCACGATGCGGCAGAAGATCGCCGAGCACATGCTGGCTTCGAAGCACGTGTCGCCGCACGTGTATTCCGTGGAGGAGGCGGACGTAAGCGGGATCGTGGCGCTGCGCAACAAGATCAAGAGCGAATTCGAGCGCAAATACGACATCAAGCTGAGCTACATGCCGTTCTTCGTGCGCGCGGCGATCGAAGGCCTGCGTGCGTTCCCCACGATGAACGCGTCGCTGGACGGAACGAACGTGGTGTATCACAAGGAATTCAACATCGGCATGGCAGTGGCGCTCGATTGGGGGCTGCTGGTCCCGGTGATCAAAAACGCGGAAGAGAAGAATTTCCTGGGCCTGCAGCGCGCGATCAACGACCTAGCGGACCGCGCGCGCACAAAAAAGCTGAAGCCCGAGGAAGTGGCCGAGAGCACGTTTGCCATCACCAATCCGGGGGTGTTCGGCGGGCTCATGGGTCTGCCGGTGATCAACCAGCCCAACGTGGGCATCCTGGGCCTGGGCGCGGTCCAGAAGCGGCCGGTGGTGGTGGACGACGCCATCGCTATCCGTTCGATGGTCTATCTCACGCTCAGCTACGACCATCGCGTGGTGGACGGCGCCATCGCCCATCAATTCCTCCACAAAGTGAAATCCGTGCTGGAGGACTGGACGGAAAACATTCTGTAGCGCACAGCTCGATGCAACGTGCGCTTTCGCCGGTTGCGCCGGGTCGGTTTGCACATCCTGCCCCGCAGTGTCGAATCTCCGGGCCCTTCCTGCGCGATGTTCGCCTTCCCCACAGAGCCCGTCCCGTCCCCCGGGACGTTTGGGGGCCCATTGGGTCCGGGGCGACCTTCCCAAAACGTGACACTGGACAGGCACGCCTTTCTGCTCTAGTCTCTCCGGAGTCCTACGGTGACCCTGGCGGGGTGCGTCCGGTTCAGACCGGTCAGGGGATTCGGGGGGGCGGCCGGAAGGGGCGGCGGTGGGGGTTTTGGGGAATCCACTTGCCCGTTTCTTCCGTACTCCGGTTGGGCCGGTGTCAATCCTGGTGCGCGCCCATTCGTAAGTCGGGGAGCGCCAGTTGCTCCGGAAAAAAACTCATCAAGTGAGGGCAAAAGAAATGACGAAACACATGAAGACGCTGGTGGCAGGGGCCGCAGTCGCGGGTCTGGTCGCCGGCACAGCCGTAAGCACGGTCGCCGCGTCCAAGTCGTTCCAGGACCAGGACGCAAGCAAGAGCACCAAGAAGAAGACGGAGAAGCATGCCTGTAAGGGCAAGAACTCCTGCAAGGGCAACGGCGGCTGCAAGAGCGGGGACGCCGGCTGCAAGGGCAAGAACTCTTGCAAGGGCAAGGGCGGCTGCGCGACGGACGGCTCTAAGAAGCCTTCCTAATCGTCTCCTAGTCGTTCTGAGGTCTATCCCGGCAGGGGCCGGGGCTTGGGCTCCGGTCCCTCCGGGCTTCCTTCCCGCGTTCGAGGATAGGTATGCCTGCAAACCGCTTTAACAGCCACACGGACTACGGAATTGGCATCGGGCTGCGCATCACCCACTACGATCATATCCTGAACAAGAAGCCGGTTGTCGATTGGTTTGAAATCATCTCCGAAAATTTCATGGTGGACGCGGGGAGGCCGCTGCGGATCCTCGACCAGATTCTGGACTCCTACCGCGTGGTGCAGCACGGCGTCTCCATGTATTTCGGCTCGGCGGAGCCCCTGAACCGCGAACACCTGAAGCGGCTGAAGAACCTGGTGAAGCGCACGAAGACTCCCTGGCTCTCCGACCACCTGTGCTGGGGGAGCGTGGACGGGCGCTACACGCACGACCTGCTGCCCATGCCGTACACCTTCGAAGCGGCAAAAATCACCGCGCGCAAGGTACGCGAGGTCCAGGACTTCCTGGAAATCCCGGTGGCGGTGGAAAACGTATCGAGTTATGCGGAGTACCACGTTTCGGAGATGACGGAGTGGGAGTTCCTGACGGAAGTGGTGGAAGCCGCTGACTGTGGCATCCTGCTGGACGTGAATAACATCTATGTCTCGTCCTTTAACCACCGTTTCAATCCCATGGATTACGTGGAAAACGTGCCCCACGAGCGCGTGGCGCAGATCCACATCGCCGGACATTCGAAATACCGGAAGTACATTCTGGACACGCACGATCATCCGGTGATCGATCCGGTGTGGAAGCTTTACGAGACGGCGATCCGCCGCTGCGGGCCCACGGCCACTTTGCTCGAGTGGGACGACAGCATCCCTTCGTTTGAGGAAGTGCATCGCGAGGCGCTGAAGGCCAATCGCTTCCTGGGGAAGATCGCGACTTCGCGCACTCCTGCGGTGGCTCCCGCCCGGCGCGAGGAACACGCGCTGGTCCTGCCGTGAATTTGGTGCAAATCCAGAGAAAGATGGCGCGCGCGGTGATGGCGCCGCTGGCTCCGGGCTACCGCATGAGCCGCCGCGCGCCGGGCGGGGCCTCGATGCGGCGGTACGCGGCCACCTTCATCAAGCCGAACGACCGGCTGACCTCGTTCGAACGCCTGGAAATCTACAATCGGCAATACTGGTTTCGTGTGCTCACCGGCATCTCCGACGATTTTCCGGGACTGCGTGCCGTGTTGGGCGAGAAAAGATTCGACCGGCTGTCGGAGGCCTACCTGGCGGAGTGCCCTTCGAAATCGTACACCATGCGCAACCTTGGTTCGCGGCTGCCGGCGTGGGTCGAGAAAAACCCGCGATTCGTGCGGCCCCATGCGCGCGCGGCGCTGGACATGGCGCTCCTGGAATGGGCGCAGGTGGTGGCCTACGACGGGCCGCAGGAGACCCCGCTCCAGCCGCAGGACCTCGCGGAAGGGTTCGACCCGGGGATGAAGCTGCGAATCCAGCCCTACATCGGTTTGCTCGCGCTCCGCTACCCGGTGGACGATTTACTGCTTGAGGTGAACAAGGAAACCGAGGACGGCGAGGCCGCGAGCAATGCCGTGGCCGGCGGCCACAAACGCGCCTCTCTGCGACGCTTCCGCAGTCTCAAGCCCCAGCCGATTTATCTCGCCGTGCACCGGCACGACGACTCCGTCTATTTCCGACGGCTCGAGCCGGAAGCCTATGGCCTGCTGGCCGCACTGCGAGGCGGGAAGAGCATCGGCGCGGCGGTCACGGACGCTTTCCGGAAGTCCGCCATGCCCGCCGCCGACCGCGTGCAAACGGTGCGTGACTGGTTCGAATTGTGGGCCGCTCTGGGATGGTTCTGCCGTCCTTTGTCGGCTTCGAGAGCGGCTTTGCGGGAGTCCGGCGGAGCGTAGCACCGCAATGTAACGCGCGTCGCTATGGTGAGACCATGATTTCCTGCGAGCCGTTCTCCGCCGGGGAGAGGCGGCCGCAAATCCTTCCGCCAGGAAAGAACCCATGAATGGAATCGTGGCCCTCGGCAAGAAGTGGTACGGCGGG
>Ga0209415_10001564_pt1 | contig 43850 bp, 34 predicted proteins | sample PeaSoiSIISIP2007_FD_187696 | JGI IMG/M metagenome (GOLD analysis project Ga0209415, IMG submission 187696) | Peat soil microbial communities from Weissenstadt, Germany - SII-SIP-2007 (SPAdes) (version 2) | ecosystem: Environmental > Terrestrial > Soil > Wetlands > Peat | place: Germany...
AGCGTGTAGGTTCCAATAGGCAGGTTCACAAAGCTGTAGGATCCGGTGGAGCTGGTGGTCTGTGTGCGATTCAGTTTTGTTTGATCGCCGACCAGGGTGACCGTGGCGCCCGAGATGACGGCGCCGGATGAATCCGTGACCGTGCCGGTGATCCCTCCGAGTGTTGTCTGGGAATAAGCGTTCGGTATCATCAGAAAGGCCATTGCGAGGAATACGGCTGGAAGCAATGCGGAACGAACGATGCGCATTTTCATACTTAATCCCCTCTCTTAAGTCGAAAATCGAAAATCCAAAAAATACCAATTGAGGGCATTTCTAAATGAGGCTGCACCCCCCACATTGCTGCCACTCAAAGCCTTTCATAATTTGATGGAACTTACGCCATTCTTGCCCGGATGAAAAGCATAATCTTTCAATCTTCGCCATCAGGTATTTGTATCTGTTTCTGCATGCACCGAACGGTGCATCAGAAATGGAACGGACTGCCTTCCTAAAATGGGAAAAGTAACGAAATTGCGTTTCGATGGGTTCCCTTCTTCCGTCATTGCTTATTTGAAACCGCCGTTCCAAACGTGCGAAAAGTCTGGGCGCCTCACCCATTCAAGCCTTGCTCTCTTTTCGTCTTTGCCAGAAAAACAAAAGGAGCCCCGCGCTCAAATACACGAGGTAGATGTACGGCAGCTTGCCGTAGGGCCCCTCGGGCACCGGGTATAGATTGCCGACCAGCGCGGAGAGCATCGCGATGAAGGCCAGCCACGGAACGATTTGCGCGCCGGGGCGGAAAACGCCGTGGTCGCGCAAGTATCGAGGCAGCGCGACGCATACCAACGCGTAGGTCACGATAAAGCCGTACGTCGCAAGAGAGCCCATCCAGCCATAGACATCCAGTCCGCTCGATCCGCGATAGGCCAGCGCGGCAACCGGCAAAACCGCGGCAAGTCCTGTGGCGAGGATCGCAAATGTGGGTGTCTCGTTGCGGGCATGCGTCATGCGAAATGTGTCGTGCGCGAGGCCGTTGTGCGCCATGAGAAGCAAAACGCGCGCGGCAGCCGTGATGCAGCCCAGGGTTCCGGCAAAAAGACTGACTGCTGCGCCGACATCAATCAGGATTCCCAGCGCCGGCACGCGAGCGACGTTGGCCAGAACGTGCATGGGGGCCTGGCTCGTGCCCAAATCTTGCCCGGCAACATGGAAGCCGAGCACTTCCGAATAGGCGGAAACGGTAAAGAATAAGCCTGCGATCACCGCGCTCTCAATTACGACGCGAGGGATTGTCTTTAATGGATTGCGCGCCTCGGCGCCTAAAGTGGTCGCGCTCTCGAAACCGACGAAGCTGAATAGCGCCAACACGAGACCGAGTCGCAGGCCGCCGCCCGTCATGGCTGTTAGATGCAATTGCCCGGGATCAACGTGAAAGCCGTGGCGCACGAGCACGAGCGCCACAACCACAACAATCACGAGCAAGGAGACCGCTTCAATCCACAGCATCAGCCGGGCGGAAATTTTCACATCGCGCCAGGCGATCCACGCGGAGACTCCCGTAACGATCAGCGCCAGGGCAGCTCCGGAAAAGCCGTGCCCTACGACATCGACGAACAGCAAATTTGCGTAGTGGTAGAAGCCGCCGATGACGCTCGATCCTGTGGCAATGTAGGCAAGCAGCAGGCTCCACGCGGCAACGGCGCCGAGCCATGGCGGAAGAATCATAGCCGCGTAAGTGTAGAGCGAACCGGGCGACGCCGAGTATCGCGCGAATCGGCTGATGCACCACGCCACCAGCAGAATCGCGACCATCGCCAAAAGATAAGCGAGCCAGGTGCCGTTGCCCGCCAGCGCGGCTACAAGCGGAATCGTGGCGGCTGGAGTGGAAGTGGGCGCAATGGTGGAGACCGATTGCCCAAGCGTCTCCATCGGGGAGAGCGCCTCGCCGCGCAATCCGTACTCCCCAATTTTTATTTGAACCGATCCTGCCTGTCCGGTCGACTTTGCGCCGTTTGTCTTCTTGGTAGGTTCAGTGCGGCTGGGCATGCCGTACCATACATGCGCGGCGCGATTGACGCAAGGTTTGGCGAAGGATTGGCGCATTTGAAAAACGAATCGAATGATCCTGCTTCTACAATTCGATAAGCGCCGGCGATCAGGATACCCTGTTCGTCTGAGGTTCACCGTTGACGGAGCGGGCCACTCCGGCCTATAGTGGCGCACTTTTCAGAGGGGCGCGCATTGCTCGAGAGAATTTTCCATCTCACGGAAAATCACACCACGGTTCGCCGCGAACTTCTTGGCGGCTTGACGACGTTCATGGCCATGGCGTACGTGGTGGTCGTGAATCCGCGCATCCTGGGCGAAGCGGGCATGCCGGTCGAGGGCGTCCTCTTTGCAACCTGTGTTTCGGCGGCGCTCGCCACGCTGGTAATGGGCCTGTGGGCGAATTATCCGATTGCACTCGCTCCCGGAATGTCGTTGAACGCGTACTTCACCTACTCGATTGTTCTTGGGCGGGGCGTGCCATGGCAAACAGCGCTCGGGGTCGTCTTCTTGTCCGGCACGCTCTTTCTGATTCTGACGCTCACTAACATCCGCGAACACATCGTCAACGACATTCCCGATTGTCTGAAGCATGGAACGGCCGCGGGCATCGGTTTCTTCATTGCTTTCGTGGGCCTACGCAACGCCAAAATAATTGTGGCCAACTCCGCGACGTTTGTGGGCCTGGGAAAATCTTCCGATTCTGAAGTGCGTCTTGCCGCGTTTGGGCTGGTTCTGATCGCCATCCTGATGTCACGCCGAATCGGCGGCGCGATTCTGATCGGAATTGTCGTCATTGCGATTGCGGGAATCCCTGTGGGTCTTACGACCGTGCCCTCGCATGTATTTTCATGGCCTCATCCGGGCGGCACATTCCTGAAACTTGATTTTCGCTCGGCCTTTAAAATCGGCCTCGGCGACTTGGTCTTTGTCTTCTTCTTTGTGGATCTTTTTGACAATGTGGGAACGCTGGTCGGCGTCTGCGAACAGGGCGGATTCTTGCGCAACGGAAAGTTTCCGCGAGCGAGCCGCGCCCTGCTGGCCGACGCCTTTGGCACGATGGCGGGAGCGCTGACGGGAACGTCAACGGTCACAAGTTACATCGAGAGCGCCGCCGGCGTTGCCGCGGGAGCGCGAACCGGCCTCGGTAATCTCCTCATCGCGGGACTTTTTGTTGCAGCGATTTTCTGCGCCCCGCTCGTCGCCGCCGTTCCGACCTATGCCACCGCTCCGGCCCTGATTCTGGTGGGCGCGCTCATGTGCGCGTCACTCGCCAAAGTGCATTGGGACGATTTTACGGAAGCGTTCCCCGCATTTATCACGACCGTGGCAACGCCGCTCACCTTCAGCATCGCGACAGGATTGAGCCTGGGGCTGCTCTCGTTCACTTTCATCAAGATTGGCACAGGGAAGATTCGACAAATCAGTCCCCTCATTTGGGTCCTCTCCGCACTCTTCTTGCTGCGTTTCGCATTCCTGGGCGCTGAATAGGAATTCCCTGCAAGGGAGAATAAACGGATTCTGTATGCTTCTTTGTCCTACTTCACAGTCGGCAGGGGCCGAAGACTGGCAATGGCCTTCAACAGGTTGTAACAGAACGGCGCGCCCAAGCAGAGTAGCACGACTGAAATCAGCAGGCCTGGAAGCTCATGCTCGTTTGGCGGCCAGCCCTGTGATCTTTCGGGGAGCAGTTGAAACTGAGTGCGTGCGAGTTCACGTTTGATCGAAGCGGAATGATCAATCAGCTTGTCGGCGTCGCCGGCTAAACCGGAGTTGACTTCTTGTTCGTAGGAAGCGGCTAGATTTTCGAGCGCTGGATCTCCATCCAGAGTCGAGCGGAGCCAGAGAACCGCATCTTCCCTGCTGGCAAAACCTGGCCTCGCTTCGAGCGCCTTCGATGCCCTGACTTTCGCTTCCATCGTTTCAGCGTCCTCTTTAGGCATGACCACTGATTTTTCCCGTTCCTTTGTCGCAGACTTTGCCTTACCCGACGCACCTTTATTCTCTCGTTCTCTTTGTGGGGTCTCCGTCAAGGACTGAGAGACGGCCGGCACGGCTTGACTGCCTTCCCCTCCTGCCTGTGAGACACCCGTCGAAATCTGAATATCGTTGGGCGTCTCTGGGCCACCACTCGACAGCGAAAGAGAGCCACCCGGCGGCGTGGCAACGCTGCGTGAGGAATGGCGCGGCTTTGCTTTTGGTTGCTCCGCAGGAGCGGGAGTGACCTCCAGAAGTGCGATCATCGCATTGCGGTAAACGTCAGGCACAGCCGTTCGCGCGGATTCTCGCGCTGCCTGCGAACCCGCTCCTTCTCTAACGCGCGGAAGTTGTTCCGCTTGTTTGATCATGGCATCGGCGCTGGCGGCCAATTGAGCTCGCTGCTGTGCGTCGGAAGAAAGCATTTGGAACAAACGGATCGCGTCCAGATGCGCGGTGAAGACGAGAACGAAAGACAGGGCTACGGTAATCAAACGGGCTTGCAGGGTGAACCGTTGCGAGGCCCGCTCCATGGCGCGACCAAACCACAGGGCCAAGCCTTCCAAACGCGCATCCGCCGCATAGCCGGAAGCCTGCGTGACCGTCTTTTCCACGGCGACGGCTACTCCCCCTTCACTCCCTTCCGGCGAATCAGGGAAGATCCCCTCAATTTGCGCGATCACAGGGTTCGTCTTGGAGCGCGGTCGGCTACGCCTTTCGCCGGCGATTACCAACATGGCGCGCTGGGCCGGGTCGGGCAGTGTGCCGCCCGCAGGGGCCGAGAGCTTTTCGAGCACGCCGATCAGCTCGTCTACGCGAACGGACGTCGCCAGCCGCCAACGGCTGAGCAGGCCAAAGAATATCGCTCCGACAATTGCGCCGCTGCGCCAGGGGTGTTCGCAGAGACTAAGCACCGGAACATAGCGGTCGATAAACCCCGTATACTCACAGATATCCAGGGGGGAGAGTCGATTGAAAATAGCCAGCGAGGCAGGCCAGATAAGAAAGCCGCCCAGCGCGCCAAGCAGCCAGGGTTGCAGCGGGATTTCGCTGCCCGCCCATCGCAATTTCCCCGCCGCGTCGGCTGGTACGAAGGGAAGTTTGTCGATCCGGATGAAGAACCGCGAGAATGCCGAGTCTGAAATCAAAGGGTGTCGCAAGACCCTATGCGCGATGACCCTGGCATAGCGCCTTGCGTCACGATCCTGGGTGGCGTTTTCGAACAGATCCGCCAGGCTGCTGCGCAGATTGGCGCCACGCAAACCAAACAGGCTGATGGCAAGCTGAGTGCCCGCGGTAATGACCAGGCTCGCAGCCAGCATCAATGCAAGAAAAGCAATTACGGTATCAAGGTGTTGGAACGTCATGGTCATCCACGGCTGGCTCTCAAGAGCTTAGAACAGGGCGAACTGGGAGTGCAGAGAAAAAGCCCGAAGCGTATCCTTGTGGTAAAGGACTGGACGGTTCCCGCCTTCGCTAGTGCGAGCCGGGTAATCTGGAAGTGCTACGCGAAAGCTGCTAGGATGCGCCCAGTAGGTTACAACCCAGCGGGAATGGCCCGTTCAGAGTGCCGCGGGGCTCGCGCCTGAGTCAGGAGAAATATGAAAACAGTCGCTCGCAGGTCGTTGTGGGTCTTTCTCACGGTCTTGTGCGCAACGGCGACCCTTGCCGCCTCGACCATCGTGATTCAGGGCGTAGTGACCGATAGTTCCGGAAAACCCATCCGCGGGGCGGTCGTCAGCGCCAAGTCGGGCATAAAAACGATCAGCCGCTTTTCGCAGAAAGACGGCAAATATGAGATTGCCGTCGCCGCAGGAACCTATGACGTCACTGTCGAAGCGTACGGCTTCGCCGTAAAGAAAGTATCGGTGAATACGGCGAAAGCGGGAGAAACAAATTTTAGTCTGGCGCCGGCGAATCTCAGCTTGGGGCGGCTTACCGGGTCGGAATTGGAGAGTCTCTTGTCGGATAGTCAGGAGACGAGGCTCCTGAGGTCGCACTGCATTGAATGTCACAGCTTGCCCACCGTCATACACAGGCGCGGCCAATCCGCCTCCGAATGGAAGGATTTTCTACCCCAAATGACGCACGGGGCCACCGATGAACCCTTCGCGAATGCCACCCCGCAGGAGCTTGACGCTCTCAGTGCGGCGTTGGAAAAAGACTTTGGAGCCAGTTCATCTTATTTCAATCTGGATGCGGACGCATCGGAACTCAAGGCCCACGTGAAACACGTCGAGCCTTCCGATGAAGCCCTGCGCGCGACACTGATTGAGTATGACGTGCCAACGAAAATCTCCCGTCCGCACAGCATTGAAATCGACCAAAGAACGAATGTCGCCTGGTTCGGCGAGGAATCCTTCTACGGCAACAAAGCGACTCGGTTCAACCTGGAGACGGAAAAGTTTCAGGAATATCCGTTGCTGACTGAAAAAGCGCGCCCTCACACAGGAGCCGTGGCGAGCGATGGCCGCTACTGGGTGGCTCTGGCGCACAGCAATGACCCGGCCAAGTTGGCCTCGGTGGATCCCGAAACCGGGGAAGTGAAACAATATTATTGGCCGGAAAAGAAAGCTCCCGCTGCCCACACGTTGACTTTGGATCATTCGGGGAACGTCTGGTTCTCGGGAGGAACTTCGGGAGACTTGTGGAGCTTTGATGTGAAGAAGCAACAGTTCTCTTCCCATGCGTATCCGGTTCCGGCGGCCTATCCGAAGGGTACGATGCAGGATTGGGGAGAAATTCCGGGCGAATCGCATCCTGCCCAGGGCAGATCCTATGATGTTACCGTCGATAACGAGGGGATGGTTTGGTTTAGTGAAATTGCTCTTGGGACGCTGGTCAAGCTGAATCCAGCCACCGGAGAAACCAAGGACATTCGGCCTGAAGGGACGGTCAGCATCCGAGGAATTACGGTGGATCCGCAGGACAACCTTTGGTTCGGTGACTTCCTGGGGCATCGATTCGGCAAATTGAATGTGAAGACAGGAGCGGTGAAGTTTTACAAGCCGCCCACGCCGAATGCGACGGTCTATGGGGTCACTTACAATCAAGTCGATGGAAACGTCTGGTTTGCGGACATGAGCGGCAACAATGTCACTCGATTCGACCCTAAAACCGAGATCTTCACTGAATACCCGATCCCGCAGAGGCCGGATCGTTCCTATGCTCGATTCATCGGGGCGGACATCAAAGGAAGAGTTTGGTTTACCGAATACTTTGGAGATCGAATTGGTTTCGTCGATCCTTCTGGAGAGAGTATGGGCTCGCAGATCACTTCCAAGCGGGCTTCGGCACAGTAGTAGTTGCAGGCCGCAAGAAAAAAAAGCTGCCCGTGGGCGTTATGCTAGGCGACGTTCGTGCTGAGATCAGAAGCAGCTTGAGCCCGAATCGTCCAGAGGGTCTCCCGAAAGGCTTGCGGGTTCAATCCGGCAGAGCGGCAAACGAATGGAAAGTCCTCTTCATCCTGAAACAGAAAGTATTCGGCCTTGCGCTTGTGGAGGTTCGGACCGCGCACCCAGTCCGCGATCGCGCTATCAATGACGGCACGCCAGAGTCTTTCATTGGCACTTCCTTGATTGTTGAAAACAAGGCCGTCCAACATTCGCTCCTCCTAAGGTCGACACTCTCCTGCCACGATATTCGCAATGGAAGCCGGTGGACTCAATGGTTCGGAGGAACTATGGAGGCAAGTACTGTGGGTTTAGTACTGATTCCCTGCCCTCGGGCAGATAGATATTTGAAAAACGCTAGGTCCTAACCCAGGGCTCGTTTTGAATGGGCCGGGGGTGCGGTAGCATACTGCGGGCTGCTTTGAAATGGCGCGTCTGTCTCCTTGACAACTTCCCCCTTTTGATCGCTACCCAGCGAATTGTGGATCGAGAAGAGCGCCAATTCCAAGCGGTTGTGCACGCCGACTTTGTCGAATATGTTGGTGAGGTGATGTTTAACCGTCTGAAGGCTCACGCAGAGTTCCTGCGCGATTTCCTTATTTGTCCTGCCCGCAACTACTTCCGCGACGATCTGACCCTCGCGAGGCGTCAAACGCCAGGGCCCATGCGGCACATCCGGGGAGGCGCGGCCAGGCCGCCGCGTCAGTTCACGCACGAGATCCGAAATGTTCTGCCGTTCGACCCAGTACTCGCCTGCAACTACCGCGTGGATGCTCTTGCGCAAAAGCTCCGTGGTCGATTCTTTCAGGATGATTCCGGCAGCGCCGCGCTTGAGGACCTCCACGATGTCGTGTCTTTCCACTTCAGTGGCGAGGATCAGAACGCGCACCGGAAAGGCCAATTTCTGAATGAGCTTGAGTGATTCGATCCCCGAGCAGCGGGGCATTCGCAAGTCAAGAAGGACCAGGTCCGGCTTTAGCTTGCGCGTCATCTCCGCGGCTTCCTGGCCGTCCCGAGCCTCGCCGATCACGCGAATCTTGCGGTCCAATTCCAGGAGCAGGCGCAGACCTTCCCGAAACACCGGATGATCATCGGCGATCAGCACGCGGACGGTATGAGTCGCGTTATACAAAGGCATCCTTTGGGAGCGCGATTTCCAAGCGCGCGCCACGCCCGGGCTTGGACTCCACGGCGAGTTCTCCACCGAGAGCGGAGACTCGTTCCCGGATGACGAACGGTCCTTGCGCGGTGGTTTCGAGCTCGACCATCCCGAGACGTCCGGAGAAATCAAAACCCTGGCCATCGTCGTCGATCCGAAACCACAATTTGCGTCGCGTCACGCCGCAGTGAATGGAGACGTTGCGCGCACCGCTATGCTTGCGGATATTCAGCAGAGCTTCCTGAATAATTCGCACCAATTCACTGGCGCCCGAAGGAGGCGGAGAAATCTCTCCGCAATCCCAGGTAAAGCACACGGCTATGCCCGTGTCCTGCTCGAATTCAGCCACCAAATTGTTGACATATTCGAAGAAAGATTTCGATCCGAGATCGAGAGGCCGCTCCTGCCATACGATATCTCGCAATTTCACCGAGGTCTTGTGGACAAGGTCTTGGAGATTCTCAAGATCCTCCGAGGCTTCGGGGGACAAATCGTCGATCTTCGAACGAATTCGCTCGATGTAGCACTCGACGGAAAAGAGGCTCTGGACAATGCCGTCGTGGAGTTCGACGGAGACGCGGGACTGAGCCCGCTGGGCCGACTCGGCAGCGGCTTCTAATCGCTGCGCGGCTTCCCTCCTGGCCAAAAACCAGATCAGGCCATCGGCAAAAAGTGCGAAGATGCCCCAGAAGAAATAGGAGCCTTTCATAAAGGCAAATGCATCCCACGGGCCGCCGCCCGGCAGCGCGTGTTCGATCACTAGCCCAACGCCCGCGAGGAGAGCGATCGCTCCGCTAGTCTCCAAGACCCGACTGGGGCTCCAGCGTAGCGCTGCCGCGGTCAGGACAAACAGAAACGCCAGCATGAACACTCGCGGTTCGGGCACGACGAGAGGAAAGATGACGGGCCAGACCATGTCACCGGCGTGGAGCCACAGTCGGGCTCGGTAGGACCAATTGCGAGGGTCCCGGAGCAGCATGAAGAGAACGAAACTATAAAAGACAAACGCGGACGCGCAGAGTGCGGATTGATTGGACAGAATATCGGAAGAGGGCGGGCGCAGGCACACCAGCAGAAATATACCAACCGCTGTCCAAACACGCGCCAAGCCCAGCGCTCGTTCCGGCCCCGGTCCGAAGCGAACACTGTATCTATGGCTCGTGTAATTGGATCCCTGGCTGGGAGCCAGATCCATTGACGAACATCCCCTTGAGCTAGCGGATCCGGCGAAACCCCTCAATCAAATAATCTGCCGAACTCCTGACCTGATGGACGGGGGCATTCAAGTCTGAGCACATGCGCCAGGACGCCTAGCTACTATATAGATGTCTTTTGTTTCAACGGGACCCGGGGACGCGAGCCGCCTGTTTTCCCCGCATCAATGCGGAAGGACGGGGGGAGTATAGTTAAAGCGGCGCATGGATACAAGCATAGAATATTTTAAATCGCGGTGCCATTTGAAAACGGGCACTCTTCGACCGGGAGCGCTACATGCGCCGGGTTGAACTTTGCGGATCTTCTTGCCAAGAAAGACTCGCGTTCGGGCTTTGCCCGTCTCCCGAATTGACCTCAACAGGTTGATGGGGCTATTTATCACATGTCAATATACGATTGCTTCTATATTGCCCAACCCTAGCGGACGGATACCCTGATTACGCCTGCTTCGTAGCGTGTTTGTAAAAATGAATTCGAGGGCCTCCCTCCGGATCCTTGGGCGGAAACCGGCGCATGCACAGCGGTACAGTTGCATATATATTATCATATTAATAATATACTATTGAAATAATTAAGGCTTGTTCGAGGCTTACGTTCCGGCCGGGACATGCATGGCACCTTAGTAGCCCCTACCGGGCTACCCCCCTTCGAGCCATTGACCGGAAGCGCTGGAATTTCAATGATGCGCAGTGCATCAGGGGAAACGCGGGCCTTGCAGCTTACTTTTAGGAAGCGCGCACTCAATAGTTAACGCTAAGGGTATCGTTCCTGTGTTACGGGCGCATTAATGCAGAGTCAATTGTTGAATGACGACGAGCACGATTTGAGGCGCTCCAAACGCTTCCCAATCGAGGCTCCCCTTCGTTATCGGGTGTCGTGCGAAGAAGACTGGCGAAAAGCCCGTACGGAGAACATCAGCTCGACCGGTGTGCTGTTCCGATGCGAGCAGTGCGCGGGACGCGGGTCACACGTGGAATTGAACTTCCTATTGTTGAGCTCCTCCGCTGACCTGGCAGGGCTTGAAGTGGCTTGTGAGGGTGAGGTCGTACGCTTGGACCTTCCTTTGGGAGAAGAGAAACTGCCTGCTCTGGCTGTGAATATCACTGCCTACAAGCTTGGTCCAGGGACCAGCGGCCGGTGGGACCTCGACGGTTCGATCCGCAAATCCGGAACCGAAGAGTGAATCGAGGCGGGTTGGGCGAGCGGCGGAACATTGCGCTTCAGCCGGAAGGCCAAGTGATTTCCTGGCGAGGAGTGCTGGCTCGGCGCTAAGCGCCGGCAGCAAGGGCGCCTCCATGATTTTGGCAGGATCAGCTCGAAGGACGACGGGAGAGAACTCTTAAAGAACACTCTCTGTGAGTCACAGGGCGGAGCTATACCTGTATGAGCCAATTTGACGCGCCTGTCTCAGATTTCGGAATGAATGAATGGTATGCAGTCTATACACGGCATCAGCACGAAAAGGCCGTCGCCGAAAATCTTTTGGGACGCGGGCTGGAGGTTTTTCTGCCTGTTTACGAGGCGCTTCGGCAATGGAATGACCGCCAGAAGCGGCTCTCGTTGCCCCTGTTTCCCTGTTACGTTTTCTTTCGAGGCAATTTCGAACGACGCGCAAAAGTTCTCAGCACGCCCGGCGTTCATTCCATAGTGGGATTTGCCGGTCACCCTGCTCCGATCCAAAAGTGCGAGATCGATGCCATACGCCTGGCGGTGGAAAGCCATCTTCGGATCGAGCCCCATCCTTTTCTGCGTCACGGCGATCAGGTTCGAGTCAAGTTCGGCCCGCTTGCGGGGATTGAAGGCATTCTAATTCGAAAACGAGGTTTCGAACGGCTTATTATATCGGCCGAGTTACTCCAGAAGTCAGTTTCCGTCGAAGTGGACGCATCTTGTATAGAGCGAATCGCTGGTGCCGCATGCGTCTTGGCCCGTGGAGTGAATTGACTGATTCGAATTCCCACAGGCGGACGGAAAGCCGATTGGGATTGGCACAAATTCTATGAGGACGATCATGAAAGCAAGATTGAGTAGGTTCTTCGGAACGTTGCTACTGACCGTTGCGATGGTGGGCGCGTCCGCGAGCCTTGGGGGACGCGCAATGGCCCAGGCGATCGGACAATCTGGCGATGAACGTGTAACCGTGAGCCAGACCGTTCCCGCCGATCAACCCGTCCTCGAGAAGCGCGCCCCGCGCTACCAGGTGCGGAGTAGCGATGTGTTTAAGATCATGTTCCCTATCACACCGGAATTCGATCAGACCGTGATGGTCCAGCCCGATGGCTATATCACGCTGCGGGCTGCGGGCGACTTATACGTCGAGGGAATGTCCGTACCGGAAGTCATTGGGGCAATCAAAAAGGCCTACGCAAAAACCCTGCACGACCCGCTGATCGACGTCTTGCTGACAGATTTCGAAAAGCCTTACTTCATCGCAGGCGGTCAAGTCGAAAAGCCCGGCAAGTACGACCTGCGCGGGGACACCACGGTAGCCGAGGCAGTACAAATTGCAGGCGGCTTCACTGAAAAATCCAAGCATTCCATGGTTGTGATTTACCGCCGGGAGCCAGCCGGGTGGCTGAAAGTCAGCCAACTCGACATGAAGAAGATGCTAGCCCGAAACGACCTGACCGAAGACGTTCACTTGCATCCAGGCGACTTGATCTATGTGCCTCAGAACAATTTGTCGAAGATCAAGTCCTTCATCCCGTCAACAGGACTCGGGATGAGCATACCTGTCATGTAGGCCTAAGTATGGCTCGCACCATTGGGCTTAGAAAACGTTTGGGATCGTAAACGATTATGTTCCTCAACCACTACCAGTTGCATGAGCAGCCGTTCGGAGTCACGCCGGATCCGAGGTACACCTATTTTACTTCCACGCACCGGGAAGCGCTCGCTTCGCTCGCCTATGGAGTGGAGATAGGTTCCGGGTTCGCCGTCATGGTCGCGAAACCGGGAATGGGGAAGACGACTTTACTGTTCCGGCTGCTCGATTATTTGCAAGACAAGGCTCGCACCGTATTCGTATTCCACACGCAATGCAATTCGGTCGACCTGCTGCGATACATCCTCGCGGACATGAAAATCAAGTACAACGGCAAGGACCTCGTGGAAATGCACGCGCTCTTAAACGAAGCCTTGATCGGCGAGGCCCGCGTCGGCCGAACCGTCGTGGTGGCGATCGACGAGTCCCAGAACTTGAGCCACGAAGTCCTGGAGACGATTCGCTTACTTTCCGATTTTGAAACGCCGCGGCGAAAACTTCTTCAAATTATTCTTTGCGGCCAACCGCAACTGGGCCATAAGCTCGCGCACCCCGATCTGGTACAGCTGCGGCAACGCATCACCGTTCTTTGCCGATTGGCCCCATTGTCGCTGCAGGAAGTCACAGGATACATTGAGCACCGGCTCAAGGTAGCGGGCCACCTGGGCAGTGGTCTTTTTACGCCCGAGGCCGTGCAACTGATTTCCAGTGAGAGCCGAGGCATACCGCGGGTTATCAACACACTCTGTTCCAGCGCTCTTTCCATTGGCTGCGCTCTCGGACTCAATCACATCGATCCGGATGTGATTCGGGAAGTCCTTTCCGATCTCTCCGTAGATTCACTGATAGAAGAGATGGCCGCCCCACCCCCGGATACGTTGCAGGAGTTGTCCGCGGATCAAATCATGCAGCCGGAGACAAGTTTCACTACGAACATGCATGAGGCGCCGCTGACGCAGGCGCTCGCAGCCGCGCTGGCAATGCCCAAGGCGAACCAGACGACGACAGAGCGAGACGATGTGGAAGGCCTGGCGACGAGTGAAATTGCAGCACACCGCGCCACGCCGCTCTCGCAACCAACCGCAATGATGCTTGAAGAGCCGGCAGGATTACCGGAGACGGATGCACCGAGCGAAGCCGGGGCGCCAGACGCGAGTATCATCGCGATACCGCGAGATCCGCCGCAGACGAAAGTTCCGACAATCCCCGAGATTCCGACAGAGGCAAATCAATCCCACCCTCTCGCTCTACAAGTGTTGTTAGACCACGTTCTGAAGGGCAAAGGCGGCTGGCTCGCGGGGGCGGTCTTACTGGCAGCGTCCTTGCTCGGACTCACCTTCCATTTCGGAGTCCCCGGGATGAAGGCCGATGGCAGGACGCCGACCACTATCGACACGGCTTCGACAAGCTCTCTGTCCGGAGCGGCAACAAATCCCGCACCCACTCCGCTTTCTTCGGAGAGCACGAAGGCCCTTGCCACAAATCAACATCTTGTTCAGAAACAAAGCGGAGATGCTGAACTTGTCGTCCATGTGGTCCAGATAAATGAGACCCTCAGCGGAATTAGTGTCGAGTATCTCGGCCACTATGACGATAAAGTCCTCCAGGAAGTACAGAAAAACAACACGGATTTGAAGGACCCTGACCTGATCAGGGTCGGGCAGAGGGTCTTACTGCCTGCTGGTTCGGTCGACAAGAATTCATCGGAGATGAAAGCCAACGGGGCGATCGAAGGGAATCCATGAGCAGGAATTTTGAAATGCTACAGCAGGCGGAGCAGAGCAGGACTCTATTCCGGAGTCCCGTGGCTCTTCCTCCGGCGCCAACCCCGCACGTGGTATCAAAACCGGCGGAACCCGAGCAACAAGTAGTCGAACAACAAATTAGAGTGGAGCGCATCAGACGAGGACTAACCAGCAACGGGCAACCAAAGGAAGTCGCGAAGATTTCCCATGGTGTTTTGTCCTTTCCGTGGAGGGCATGGCTTCAAGCGGGAATCAAATGGCTAGGGATTCAATCCAATGGCCACACTCGCACCAATCGTGGATACATCGACTATAAGAGCATCGCCCAGCAAGAAGAGATCAAGCTCGTCGAGCGCGTATTCCTCGGACCGGACTCCGGCTCGAACAAGGTCATTCTCTTTTCGGGAGTCGACGAAGCGGAAGGTGGCGCTCGAGTCTGCGCTCAAGCCGCGCAAACCTTAGCCGCCCAGGTCCAGGGCACTGTCTGTTTGATTGACGCGGATCTTCATTCGCGATCACTCCAACACCATCTGCAGGTTGAGAATGCTCCGGGGCTATCTGAAGCCGTGCTGCAAAGCACCCCTGTCAGCCACTATGCACAGCCGCTGGCTTCCAGCAACCTGTGGATGATTACCTGCGGCGGGGATGGGGCGAACTCGCGGGTCCCGTTGAATTCCGATCTCATGCGCATAAAGTTTGATGAGTTGCGAAGACATTTCGATTACGTTCTGATCAACGCGCCGTCCGCGGGCACGAATGCCAATTTGATGCAGTTCGCGCAATTGTCGGACGGAGTCATCTTCGTCGTGGAGGCCAATTCCACCCGGCGCGAAACGACGAAGCGGTTCAAGGAAAGTTTGGAGGAAGTCCGCGTTCGAGTCTTGGGCGTCGTTTTGAACGATCGAACATTTCCGATCCCCGAATCGGTCTATCGCAAGCTCTAGTCCTGCTCTCCCCGGAAACGATTCATCGCGCGCAGTGAAATAAGCCGATATGAACGCCGCTAGAGCGCACACCATCAGAGCGGCTCGCATGCAATGCGGGCGGTGTGGCGCTGCAGTCAAGGAAAACGATTTCTGCTCCGCGTGCCGTGAATTCTTCGGCATGATGAGCGCGCAGAAAGTGGAATTCGCCGCACTAGCGAGCGAAGGGCGCAGACATTGGTCCACCGGGAGTAGCAAGTGAAGAACCGGCTGTGCAGAGTCCAAAGGGGCAACAAGTGACTCCGAAGAAGATCGCTCAAAGAGTTGGGTCCATGAGTCGTCTGCTCATTTTCGTGGTGCAGACAGGCATCTTTGCCGTTTCGGTGGCGATTGCATTTTTGCTCCGGTTCGATCTGAGCTTTCCACTCGAAGAGACGGCGCACCTCGTCTCCGCCCTCCTCGTCTATATCGTAGTGAAGAACATCGTATTCCATATGTCGAACTTGGACCGCGGTTGGTGGGGGTTAGTTTCCCTGAGTGACGTTCCGCGCCTCGCTTTGGCAAATCTGCTCGGTTCCTTCTTTGGAACCCTGGCGATTCTGGAAATCGCTCCGAGAGGTTTTCCGAGGTCGATCTTCGTTCTCGATCTGTTGGTCTGTTTATTGTTGACCGTTTTAGTGCGATTGGCGGCGAGAATCCTCATTGAATCTTCGAACCAGGTGTCAGCCGACACGAAACGGACGCTTATCTATGGCGCGGGCGTCGCCGGCATTACGCTGCTGGCGGAAATACGCCGTAACGCGGACTTGCCCTACAAGATCATCGGTCTTATCGATGACGATCCGAAAAAAACTGGAATCGTCATCCATGGGGTGGAGGTTTTAGGCGACGGACAGAAGCTGGCTGCGATTGTGCGAAAGTACAAAGTCGAGACTGTTTTGATCGCGATCCCGTCCGCCTCTGGCCAGCAAATGACAGTGATCCTGCGTCTCTGCCAGGATGTCGGCGTGTCCTTTAAGACGGTCCCCGGATTGGGAGAGATCATAAAAGGGGACGGCCTGGTGAATCAGGTTCGGGATGTCGCGGTGGAGGATTTGCTGGGGCGCAGCCAAGCGCAGTTGGACGAGGAGCAGATCGCCAGAAAGCTCGATGGCAAGGTCGTCCTGGTGACTGGGGCCGGCGGCTCGATCGGGTCGGAGCTGTGCCGGCAGATCGCGCGCTTCCATCCGAAAGCGATCGTCGGATACGAGATTTCGGAGAATGCGTTGTTCTACTTGGACTTGGAGATGAAAGAGCATTTTCCTGGAGTGTGCTTCCACCCAGAGATTGGGAACGTCCAGAAATCCCGGCGGTTGGCAGAGGTTTTGGAGCGTTACCGTCCTTCGATTCTGTACCATGCGGCGGCCTATAAGCATGTGCCGATGATGGAAGCGCATCTGTTTGAGGCGGTGGAGAACAACGTATTCGGCAGTTACTTTACGGCCCTTACAGCATCGGAGTACGGGCTCGAAGATTTCGTCATGATCTCGACGGACAAGGCGGTTCGCCCCACGAGCATCATGGGGGTTACCAAGAGACTGGCAGAGCTTGCCGTAAATTCCCTGCAGAATGGCGGAACGCGCTTCGTGGCCGTTCGCTTTGGCAACGTGTTGGGGAGTAACGGGAGCGTGATCCCGTTATTCAAAAAGCAAATCGCGTCGGGCGGCCCCGTGACGGTAACGCATCCGGAAATGCTGCGGTACTTCATGACGATTCCGGAGGCTTCCCAGCTCGTGTTGCAGGCTTCGACCATGGGAAAAGGCGGGGAAATCTTCGTTTTGGACATGGGCGATCCGGTAAAAATCGTGGATCTGGCGCGAAATCTGATCCTGCTCTCGGGTCTGCGGCCGGGTGAAGATATTCGGATTGAGTTCTCAGGAATCCGTCCTGGCGAAAAACTCTATGAGGAGCTCCAATCATTTGAGGAGTCAACTCTTCCCACCAGTCACAAAAAAGTGAAAATTTTCACCGGGCCGCTGATTTCCATCGAAGAGATGAGAGAGTCGATCGATTCTCTGCGTCGAATTTGCGCCGCCCGCGACGTGACGCAACTCTTGTTGCAGTTGAAAGAAATTGTGCCGGAATACAATCCAAGCACGAATGTTCTGAAACGCGCCCTGGGAGAATCAAACCGGACCGCGGAGAAACGCAAATGGGCGCTCGCGGAAGCACAAACACACGGATCACTCAGCAAAGCTTGATTGGGAGGGCAGCCCCGATGCTGCCGGGAATGGGGTTTTTCAATTCCTTCCACTCCATGGCGAAAGAAAATGCAAAGTAGTCTCCGATGGAGAGCGAGTTAACTAGGGAGGCGAATGATGGAAGATCAGCACTCGCGGACGCAAAATCGAGATAGCTTTCAAGGCCTGACTCTATCGATGCGCGACTTGGTGGGGATCGTGTTTCGCCGCCGGCGCGTAATCATTCTTTCTTTTGCCGGCCTGCTGGCAGGAGCTCTCCTCGCGATCAAATTCTTGCCTCCGACATACGAAGCGCAGATGAAAATCCTGGTGGAACGCGAACGCGTTGACCCTGTTGTATCAACCAATGCAAATAATTCCGTGGCCGATCACGGCCTGACGGAAAACGAGGTAACCTCGGAAGTAGAATTGTTCCAAAGTCGCGACTCACTCCAAAAAGCCGTTGAGGACTGTAAGCTGGATCAGCCCGATCCGCATTCTTTTCTCGGCGCCGTCAAGTCGCACGTGCGAAGCGCCTTTGGCATTGCGCCGGATAAAAACGGGCAGACGTTCAAGGCCATTCTCCAACTGGAGAATGATCTTCATGTGAATCCGATGAACAATTCCAACCTGATTAAGATCACGTACGACTCTCACTCTCCGCAGGTTGCAGTTCAAGTCCTTAAGGAACTAGGCGATATTTACCTCTCGAAGCATTCGGAAGTTCACCGCCTTCCCGGCATCTCCGAGTTCTTCAAGCAACAAGCCGACCAATACCAGAAGGACCTGACCGGCGCGGAAAATCAGTTGGAAGGCTTCAACAAGCAAACGGGAGTCGTTTCCGCGGATTTCGGAAAGCAATTTACATTGCAAAAGGCCGCCGACTTTGACATTTCAATTCGTCAAACACAGGCGGCGATCGCTGAAACAAAACAGCGGCTGCGCGGCCTCGAAGAACAAGAAGCAAATGGATCCGCAAGAGTGACGACCCAGATCCGAACGAGCGAGAATTCGGAACTGATGGCGAACCTGAAATCGACTTTGCTGAACCTTGAGTTAAAGCGCACCGAGTTATTGCAGCGATATGACCCGACTTATCCGCTGGTTCAGGAGGTCAATACTCAGATTGCCCAGACCACTGCAGCGATTGCCGATGCCGGGCGCTCCGGAATTCGCGAGGAGACAACCGATGAGGACCCTACCCATGCATTAGTCACCACCGAAATTGCCAAAGCCAAGGCTGACTTGATGGGATTGGAGGCTCGTGAATCGGCAATGACGGAGGCACTTCGAACACTTCAGAGCAAGGTCCTGACACTCGACCATCAATCAATGATTCAGCAAGACCTGCAAAGAACGGTGAAGAGTGACGAGGAGAGCTTTCTGCTCTACCAGCGAAAGCATGAAGAAGCTCGGATTAACGATGCGCTGGATCAGAGGAGAATCATCAACGCCGCGATTGCAGAGGCGGCCATAACGCCGCTGACCCCGGTTAGCCTTCCTTTGTTGACGCAGCTTATGCTGGCCGTGATCGTGTCGGGGCTGTCGAGCGTGGCAATCGGGTTTCTATGCGAATATCTGGACCCCTCTTTCCGAACACCGGGTGAAGTTCAGGAATACCTGGACATTCCACTGCTGGCATCGTTTCCGAAGAGCGGCGACCAGGCATAGGCCCTTCCGTTCAATCCATGAAGAGAGCTCAAGTGAAACAATTGATTCCCTTTTCTTCTAGCCATCAACCGCAGGTTGAATTTGATCTTCACGGCCTGGTGGGGATTCGGCTTGTGGATCCTACGCCGGGCGATGTAGCAGCTGTCAGCAAACAGTTAGGAGTTCTCCAGCAACCGTTATTGCGAGAACCGGATATAACGCTTCGCTTTGTGGAGCGCTTGCTGACTCCTCCATTGCGCCATCTAGGGTTCAAGAAACTGGGATTCACCGATAATGCCCTGTTTGTTTTTGAAGATGGAGCGAACAGCGGAAAGGTCAGGATTCCCTTCGCTCAAATTGGAAGGAAATGTGAAATTGTTTGCGAGAGCGGACTTCAAACAGTCCCGCTCTTGAAGCCGATCTTGGCGCTAACCGCGCAGGCGAAAGGCTTCGTGTCCGTGCACGCCTCCGCTTTCGTCCACAATGGCGTCGGAGTGTTGATGGCCGGCTGGGCCGAAAGCGGAAAGACCACGGCACTTCTCGGATTTGCCGCGCGGGGAGCCGAATTGATCGGGGAAGATTGGGTGCTTGTCACAGGCGACGGGAAAAAAATGTGCGGCCTTCCGACGATGATAGAACTCTCCTCCTCGCACCTGGAATCCTTGCCGCACGTCCGCCGAACCATCAAGCGGTCGAGGCTCTTCATGTTGGCCGCTCTCCACAGACTCCACAGAATTCAAGATGCCGCACTGGGACGGAAAGGCAATCGCACTTCGTTGGGAAGGCTCCTTGGCAGGATCGTGACGGCGCTCGAGCAGCGAGCCTATCCCACCGTCCCGCCACAAGCGATCTTTGGCAATCACGTTGGGTCGCTTGTGGGACGGCCCGATAAAGTGTTCCTGCTGGTTAGTCACGATGATCCATGGGTGGAGGTGAAGCCGACTCCCCCGTCGGAAATGGCCCTCCGATTGGCTCATTTGGCCCAATACGAGCAGATCGGGTTGTTGGAGCATTATCTGGCATTCAAATTTGCGTTTCCCGAGGCCACAAATTCGATCATCGAGTCCTCGTTTGATTCTCACCACGAGATCCTATCGCAAGCGCTCATTGGAAAAGATATCTATACGGTTTGGCACCCGTATCCCATGGTTTTTTCAGATCTGTACGAAGAGATAGAGCCCTTTCTCAAACATAAGACTAGCGGCCCGGTCTTGTTGCATCCCCACGGCTTAACCCAACCAGCCACAGGGACTTAACTTCCGACAAATGTTGCGCGGCTTGAACCGCGAGGCATCGCACACGTATACCATGCAAGTAGAAGCAGAAATCAATCCAGTCAATACCACTGTTGAGCGGGACGCGACCAGAGTTCACATCCGTGGGTCAAGCCTGCTTTTAGGCGGTCAATGCCTCTCCCTCGGCATTAATTTCGCCGCGCAGGTGCTGGTCGTGCGTTATTTCTCGACAGGAGACTACGGGGCGCTTGCGTTTGGGCTGGGGATTGTCGGCTTGTTCCAAATCGTGGCCGTACTCGGACTAAACGAGGCCGTCGCCAGGTTCGTCCCGATTTATCATCAAAACCGCGAGTACGAAAAGCTCGTCGGCACGATCTTGCTTGCAACTGGCGCCGTGATCCTAAGCGGAGTGATTATCATTCTGGCCGTGTATGGGCCGCTTTCCCATTTTCTCACTCAAGAGAAGCTGGCATTACGCCTTTTGACGATCCTGATCTTCCTGGTCCCCATCGAGGCGGCCGATACACTGCTGGATGCCCTGTTTGCCAGCTTTGCGGGCACGCGAGATATCTTCTTTCGAAAGTATATGCTTGGGCCGGGGCTCAAGTTTGGCGTCGTCCTGTTTCTGATTTGGAAGAACAGCACCATAACTTTTCTCGCCTACGGCTACCTCTTAGCCAGCGCCGTCGGGGTATTGACCTACATCTGGATGTTACTGCGGCTGCTCGAGGACCAGGGGCTTCTCCGCCAACTTAAATCTTTGACCATTCAGGTTCCGACGAGCGAAATTCTTTCCTTCGTCCTCCCGGGATTGAGTTCCACGCTCGCCACCGCGGCAATCGCTTCGATCAACATTTTTCTTTTGGGTCACCTGCGGTCGATGCCGGATGTAGCTTACTACCGTGCTGTCGTTCCTGCCGCACAGCTGAACGGTGTCGTCATGGCCAGCTTCACGCTGATGTATATTCCGTCCGCGGCCCGCTTGTTTGCGAAGTCGGACTACGCCGGATTCAACAAGCTGTATTGGCAAACGGCGGCCTGGATGTCGGTGGTGTCCTTCCCGATTTTTGCCGTGACTTTTTCGCTCTCGCGTCCGTTGACAGTTTTGCTCTTTGGAGCACGTTACGAGCAATCGGGATCGATCCTGGCGCTGCTCTCCCTGGCGAGCTATTTCAATACGGCCCTGGGATTCAACCTGCAAACGCTCAAAGTGCTGGGGAGATTGCGCTACATCATTGTAATGAGTGCGCTGGGAGTCCTTATCGATGTGGTAGTCAGTATGTTTTTGATTGTTCGGTATGGGGCCATCGGCGCAGGGATTGGGACTGCTGTCGCCCTCATCAGTTATAACCTTCTAATGCAGGTGGGACTGCTTCCAACACCGAATTTTAAAGCGTTTGACCGTCGCTACTTTTCCATCTATCTAACGATTGCGTTGGGCGCATCGGGACTGCTCGTGATCCAATCCCTCATGTCCTTGAGCCTGTATGTAGCGCTCCCTCTAGTGGTCTGCATTTCCATGATGGTGCTGACGGTCGCCAAGAAAAAACTCAATATTCTGGAGACTTTCCCGGAGCTGTTAAGTTTGCCATTCACGCGACTCCTCCTAACGTAAACAATTCGCTGAGTTGTTTGTGGCCTATCCGATGCCGGGACCATCTGTAGCAATGAAAAAAGTCGCCTCAATTCCAGCCTGGCGAGGCGTTTCGCGCAGGGCCGTTGATCCGCGGGAAAAACATGTCAACTGATGCACCTGTAATCCGGCGCCTAGGAATCCTATTGCCGTGTGCAAGCATCGGTTTCCTGGTTTTTTATTTGTTGAAGCCCACGGTGATGCTCACAGCGGCGACGCTGTTTGCTTTCGGCCTTCTCGCGATGTTCATTCGCTGGCCGGAGACGGGAACATTGACCGTCCTGTTCTTGCTCTACACAAATATTGCTGTATTGGCCGTGAGGCCCCCCGGCAGCGAAGGAGCTGCTGCTGGCCCACGTTTAGTCGTAGCGCTGGGTGCGATGTGGCTGATTCTTGGCGCATCTATGATCTACCAGGTTTTCGTCCGAAAGGAACCGTTGTTGATCGACCGTGGATTCATGCTGATGATTGCATTCTTGACGGCATGTCTAGCTTCGTCACTTTTTGCGCGGGACCAACAACTCATGGGGAAATACTTAGCCGACTATTTGATTGAAGGCGTCGCCTTATATTTCCTTGTCATCAATGTGATTCGAGACTTCGCCACTTTGCGACGAGCCATGTGGGTCTTGCTGCTTGCGGGCAGCCTTATGGCATCATTTTCAATCATGCAAAAGGTGACACACACAGAGCAAAACACGTACGGAGGGTTCGCGCTGATGGACCGCGGCCCCCAATATAACCAGGATGCCCAGGAAACGCTTCAAAGGGAACGCGCGGCCGGCAAAATCGGATCGGGTGGCGAGCTTGTCGGACAGGCGCGCTCGGCAGGGCCCGTCGATGCTTCGAACCAATACGCCGGGATTCTGGTTGTATTGCTGCCTTTGGCAGTCCTGCGATTCCGGACAGAAGCATCACGGACGTTACGAGTACTTGCCGTGGTTGCCGCCGGCCTGATCTTTGGCGGCATTCTCCTCACCTTCTCACGTGGATGTCTCTTGGCAGCCGTGGTGGTGTTCATCCTGATGAGTTTCATGGGACTGCTTAAGCTCCGGCACATTCTGATCTCCATGGTATGCGTAGGCCTCCTCATCGCCATTCTTCAGCCCACAGTGGTGACGCGGATGATGACCTTAGGGCGGATCAACGCCCTGTTCCACGGGTCGGATGACGGTGGCCAGACTCCTGATGGTTCCGTTATCCTCCGTTATGAACTAGACGTCGCGGCGTGGCAAGTGTTTCTCAATCATCCGATTCTGGGAGTCGGCCCCGGCCAATTTTCCACCTACTACTCCGTCAATTACGTTAATCGAATCGGCTTACAGGAATTGAAGAAGGGCTACCAGGCACACAATCTCTATTTTCAGGCACTGGCAGAAACGGGGCTGATCGGTTTAGCGTGCTTTGTATCGATCATGGCCTCGATCATGTTGGGGTTATGGAAAGAGCGAGGCCGGTCAGCGAATAGCCGTCCTGAACTTGCCCTTACCGCGAGTGCGTTCTTCTTGTCCCTCACGGCGTTTTCGATGTTTTCTATCTTCAGCCACTTAACGGATCAGAGATATTTCTGGCTCATGTTCGCACTATCGAGTGCGGCGACGCGAATCGTTCATCGTTGTTGCAAAGAGCAAGTTGCGGACGACCCATCCGTGCGCCGAAGCGCGGCTCCAGGGCTCTGGCCGGAGGCAGGGGATGCTTATTCCAACTGAATACGCTGCAGAGGAAGCCCGCATCAAAGCCGCCTACGCCCATCGAGATACAACTCCGGAGATCTTGAAACGGGAATCATACTTCGATCCCGCATGTCTTTTCATGATGCAGGAACAGGAGCGAAAGATTCTCGCGCTCCTCAGGCGTTACCGGCGGGATGACCTGGCCAACCAGAAAATCCTCGAAGTAGGTTGTGGCACCGGCGGCAATCTTCGCCGGTTGATCAAATGGGGTGCGCGCCCGGAAAACGTCTCCGGTCTTGATCTTTTGCCGGAGAATATCGATCAGGCACGACGACTTTCTCCCAATGGGGTTTCCCTTCACTGCGGCAACGCAGCGAACATTCCGTTTCCCGATGGGTCTTTCGATTTGCTTGTCCAGGCCACGGTGTTTAGCTCCATTTTAGATCCCCGCATGAAACAATGGATCGCGCGGGAAATGCTCAGGGTCTTGAAAGCTGGCGGTGCAATTCTATGGCTCGATTTCTTTTTCAATAATCCGAAGAACCCTGACGTGCGAGGGGTGGGGCGGAAAGAAATCCGCACGCTCTTTCCAGATTGCATCGCGAAAGTCAGCCGCGTGAATTTGGCGCCGCCTCTGGTCCGGTTATTGGCCCCGCGGTCTTGGTTATTCTGTGACATTCTGGCTGGTCTGGCCTTTTTGGATACTCACTACCTCGGGCTATTTTTTGTGAAACATCAGAATCATGTCTCTTAGAAGTTCGCACTATCCAAGGTATTTGTGATTGCGATTGGCGCCGTCGAGTGCTGGGACTTGAATCATTCATTGCTTCCCCGAGAAGGACGCCAATGACAAATCGCAATCGCGCTGAGACGGGGCTCCGAGAAGCAAGATGCTTCGCATCCTAGCGTACCATCGAGTTTGCAAACCAAAGGGCGCACGTACGATTGCCTGCCCCAATACCAGCGCCACGCCCGAGGACTTTGCGCGCCAAATGCTCCACGTGGCGAAACATTACCGCGCCGTTGCGATGCCCGAAGTGCTGGACGCGATCGAAAGAAATGTGCCGCTTCCTAAACGATCTGTCCTGATTACTTTCGATGACGCATACACCGACTTTGCCGAATTCGCATGGCCGATCCTCAAGCGATTCGGGTTGCCCGCAACTTTGTTCGTGCCAACCGCGTATCCGGACCATCCCGAACTCACGTTCTGGTGGGAGAGGCTCTACCAGGCGTTCGCCAATACATCGCGAACCGTATTGAGCGAGTCGCCGCTCGGCCCTCTTCCACTCGCGACACCGGACCAAAAGCGGCGAAGCCTGCTGGCCCTCATCCAGCTCGTTCCAACCGTGCCCCACGATGAGGGGATGAGATTGGTGGATACGGTATGCGCGCAACTTGTCGAACAACCGGCTAGTGGCCCTGTTGTCTTGAGTTGGAATCAGTTGCGCCAATTGGCCAACGAGGGAGTGACGCTGGGCTCTCACACGCAAACCCACCCCATCCTGACGCAAATCTCCGCAAATCAAACACGCGAGGAAATCAAGAGGTCTCAGCAGGACCTGAAAAGAGAGATCGGATACGCCCTCCCGATCTTCTGTTATCCCTATGGGGATCATAATGACGCCGTAACTGCGATCCTGAGACAAGAAGGCATCTCGCTGGCATTCACAGTTCTTGCCGGGGAAAACCGATTGGATTCGGTGGACCTTCTCCGGTTAAGGCGCACTTCAATCTGGCCTCGCACTTCATTGCCGGTCTTTTGCTTGCGCCTCCTTCGCGTGGGCCATTATCTCGACGCATGGCGACAAAGGCCGCGAACAAAGCTTGCAGTGAAAACCTTTTCGCCCGCTCAAATCAGCCTTGACTAAGATTGGTTTTCAGGAAACTGGTGCTGTTTCGCCGGCAAAAAGTCCGTCGGCGCCGAAGGTCGCTTATATTGTTTCGGGCTTCCCGAACCTTTATGAGACCTTCATTTTGTATGACATTCTCACCATGGAAAAGCTTGGCGTGGCCGTCGAGCTCTATCCCCTTCGCCGGCAATATCCTCAGGTCGTTCATCCGGAGGCCGAGCGCTGGACGAAACTCGCTCATTACCATCCGTTTCTCTCGCTCGCCGTCCTTCGTGCGCAGTGGCATTTCATTCGCCGGGATCCACTTGGTTACCTGAAGCTTTTGGCTGAGATCTGCCAGGGGACTTGGGGAAGTGCCAACTTCTTCCTGGGGGCCGTCGCCATCTTTCCCAAAGCAGTGCTGTTCGCGCTCCAGATGAACACACAGGGAATCAGGCATGTTCACGCACACTTTGCAAATCATCCGGCGGTGGCTGCGCTGATCATTCACCGGCTCACCGGAATTCCATTCAGCTTTACCGCCCGCGGGTCGGACGTCCAAGTGGAACGCAAGATGCTGAAAGAAAAGGTTGAAGCGGCGCAATTTGTGATCGCAGTTTCTTCCGACAATAAACAAATTATGGTCGATGAGTGCGGCCCGAGCGTCAGCAAGAAAATTCATGTGATCTATGGTGGGGTTGACGTCGACCGTCTGTCACCGCAATTCTCCGATCGTTCCGCCGGACCGTTGAAGATTTTGTGCGTGGCCAGATTGGAAGAAGTCAAAGGCCACACCTACCTCGTCGAGGCCTGCCGGATTTTGCGAGAGCGAGGCATCGCCTTTGAGTGCCGCCTGGTCGGGGAAGGCCCACTCTTCATGCCAATCGAAATGCAGATCAAGCAGACGGGCCTCGGCAAAGAGGTTCGATTGGTGGGACCTCTTAGCTATCAGGAAGTCATTAAGGAAATGGAGCGAGCCGACGTAGTGGTTTTGCAGACGGCGCCAACGGCCCAGGGCGATCGCGAAGGAATTCCCAACGTCTTGAAGGAATCTATGGCTTGCGGACGGCCGGTGGTGGCTTGCGGTGTTGGTGGCATCCCCGAACTGGTGGACCACGAACGCACAGGGATTTTAGTGGCCCTGAAGAACCCGGATGCCCTCGCGGATGCCTTGCAACGTCTTTACGAAGATTCGGCTCTGCGCAACCGATTGGGACGTGCCGGAAGAGAAAAGATCGTGCGAGAGTTCAATCTCAAGACCAGCACAACGAAGCGCGCTCGGCTCTTTTTGGGTGCGCCGGCGCCACAGGATTCCCTAGCCACTGGTCACAATGAAGAGCCAACTTTTGAAGTCAATTCAACACAATCTGCGTAGCAGCGATCGGGAGCCGTCACAATGTGCGGAGTGACTGGGTTCTTGACGTCGTCATCGGAGACCGAGTTCGAACTCAAGAGCTCAGTTTGCCGCATGACCGACCAGCTGACCCATCGCGGTCCTGATGATTCGGGTATCTGGATCGATCGAGGGGCCGGTATCGCCCTGGGGCAACGAAGACTTTCCATTTTGGATCTTTCCCGCGACGGTCATCAGCCAATGCATTCTGAAAGTGGCCGGTACGTCATCGTTTTCAATGGCGAAGTGTATAACTTCGGCGAACTGCGAAAGGAACTGGAAGGCAAGGGACATACGTTTCGCGGCCATTCGGACACCGAGGTGATGCTGGTTGCGATCGAGGAGTGGGGCGTTGAACAAGCCGTTCCGCGATTCAACGGCATGTTTGCCTTCGCCTTGTGGGATTGCAAGAACAGACAGCTTCACTTGGTCCGTGACCGGCTGGGCGAAAAACCGTTGTACTACGGATGGATGGGAAATACTTTTTTGTTTGGTTCCGAACTCAAGGCGCTTGTTGCCCATCCGGACTTCCGGGGCGAAGTCGACGGTAGCACACTCGCAATGTATCTCAAATATTGCTACATCCCCACGCCTTACAGCGTTTACCGGGGCATCCACAAATTGCCGCCGGCCACAAGATTGGTGTTGAAACAATCCGCCCAAGGGCACTTGCCTGCCCCAATTCCGTACTGGTCTGCTAATGAAGTCGCCCGCCGTGGGACGGATGATCCGCATTCGGGCTCGATAGAGGAAGCGGTGACGCACCTGGACGAACTCTTGCGAAGCGCAGTCAAAATGCGCATGGTTGCCGATGTTCCACTAGGGGCATTCCTCTCCGGCGGAGTAGATTCCTCGACAATCGTGGCACTGATGCAGGCGCAGAGCGCGAGACCCGTAAAGACCTTTTCTATCGGCTTCCACGATGCCAAGTACAACGAGGCCAAGTTCGCAGCCGCGGTGGCACGCCATCTGGGAACAGACCATACCGAATTTTACGTGTCTCCTGAAGAGGCGAGAAGAATAGTTCCTTCCCTTCCGGAGCTCTACGACGAACCATTTTCTGACTCATCGCAAATACCCACCTATCTCGTATCCAGATTGGCGCGCAAACAGGTCGCCGTGAGCCTGTCGGGTGACGGCGGGGACGAATTGTTTGGCGGTTACAAACGCTATTTCGTCTGGGGCAACATTTGGAAGGCGATTGGCTGGATGCCGCTTCCTGTTCGAAAGATGACTTCGCGAGGCTTACGGCAATTGAGCCCGCAGCAGTGGAATCGTGTTGCTAGCATTCTCACTTCGTTTTTTTCCAGCGTCGCCCGAATCGAGTCGCCGGGCGATAGGGTACACAGGCTGGCGAGTATTCTTTCCGCCGAGGATTCATTCCACCGTTATGACGCCGTCATTTCCGCTTGTGAAGCACCGGCTTCTTTCCTGCAAGGGTCAAGCGGATCGATGCCCCTTCTTCGCGCCCAGTCTGCTGAATCAGGGCCTGTCGATTTTTGCAGATACATGATGTTACAGGATGCGCTGACTTATCTTCCCGACGACATCCTGGCTAAAGTCGACCGTGCAAGCATGGCGGTTAGTCTCGAAGTGCGCGTTCCCTTTCTGGATCACCGTGTAGTCGAGTTCGCCGCTCGCTTGCCGCAGTCGATGAAAATGCGCGGTGGCCGAGGCAAGGTAATACTCCGCCGCGTCTTGAGCCGGTATGTTCCAGATACTCTGATCCAACGCCCCAAGACGGGTTTCGCCCTGCCCATCGCAGATTGGCTTCGCGGTCCTTTGCGCGAATGGTCGGAAGACCTCTTGGACGAGAGACGTTTGAGGGACGAAGGATACTTCCGTCCTGATACGGTCCGGAAAATGTGGGACGAACATCTCTCCGGCCAAAGAGACCAAGGGGATCAAATCTGGACCATCTTAATGTTTCAAGCCTGGCTGAGCCACTGGCGGAAACAAACTGTCCAAGAGAATAGAATCCCTCAAACGATTCTGGAACAAAGCCAATCGTCCATCCCGGCTTAAGACTCACGAAGATTTTGTCGGACTTTGACTCCTTTCACAACGATTCCGTGTAACAAAACTAGCACTCCTAACTGAAGCCGATAGTGAGGTAAGAACACGTGCGATATCTGGTTACAGGCGGGGCAGGATTTATCGGGTCAAACACTGTTGAGGAATTGGTTCGATGCGGTCACGAGGTCGTTGTTCTGGACAATCTTTCGACCGGCAAAGAATCAAACCTCGCTGGAGTCCGAGATCGGATCGCGTTCATCTTTGCCAGCATTGCGGAACCGGAAAAAGTTCACGCGGCGTGCCGGGGGGTCGATTACGTCCTGCATCTCGCCGCGCGAACCTCCGTGCCGCGCTCGATGAAGGAACCCGCCGAGACGAATCACATCAACGTGGACGGCACGCTAAACGTTCTCTTGGCGGCGCGCGATGCCAAGGTAAGGCGCGTTGTATTTGCCTCGTCATCCTCGGTGTATGGCGAAACGCCTACTCTGCCCAAACGGGAAACGATGACGCCGGCCCCGATCTCTCCGTATGCGGTGACGAAACAGGTGGGGGAAATTTACGGGAAACTATTTCAACAGGTTTATGGACTGGAGTTCGTAGCGCTGCGATATTTCAACGTCTTTGGGCCGCGGCAGGATCCCAACTCGCCCTATTCAGGCGTACTTTCGCGATTCAATGCCGCGCTCCTGGAGGACAGGGAGCCCGTGGTTTATGGAGACGGTGAGCAGTCGCGCGATTTCACTTTTATCGCAAATGTGGTTCAGGCGAACCTGCTGGCCTGCACAGCGCAAAATGTCGCCGGCAACGTTTTCAATGTCGGGACCGGCAACCGATTCACGTTGAACCAGACGCTTCAGATGCTTGGCGGAATTATCGGGCGCTTCGGGAACGCCAAGTACGGTCCGCCGCGGGAAGGTGACATCCTTCACTCTCAAGCGGACATTTCGGAAGCGCGGCAAAAACTTGGTTACAACCCACGCGTTGGATTCGACGAAGGGTTGCGGCGAACATGGGAATGGTTTTGCGAAAATAGCCCAGCAAAACAATTGGCGTTGGGGACCGCTGCCGGCTCCGCCAACGGCATGGGAATTGGTCCTTTGCCCGGCGGTTTGTCTCCGCAACCAACCAATCGCAACTACTGAAAAGAATTTTCATTGAGATTAGCGGAGTGACTGCCAAGTCTTAGTTCCAATACCATGAGTGAAAAAGTTCTCATCACGGATGGCAACACCAGGGGCGCGCTTGCCGCAACGCGCTCCTTGGGGAGGAGGGGCGTGCGGGTAGTAGCCGCCGGCGACTCAAAGAGGACGCTCGCGGGGACCTCTCAATACTGCAGCGAAACATTCGTATACCCGACGCCCGGCGAAGACCCGGAAGCTTTTATTTCAACAATTAAGACCGAATGCAAACGGCGCGGAATATCGGTGATTTTTCCCATGACCGAGATCAGCACCTCGACGGTCTTGAGGCACCGCGATCGATTGGACCAGTTCAAATTGCCGTTCGCTGAATTCGCCGCGTTTGAAGCCTTGTCGGATAAGTGGAAGCTTCTTGAACTTGCCAAGCGGCTAAACGTTTCCATCCCCGAGACTCATTTCGTAAGGGATGCCGGCGCCCTCGCGGACATTTTTCCACGATTGAAATTCCCTGCAGTTGTGAAGCCTTATCGTTCGATGATTTATTCCAATGGCCGGTGGATTGCCAGTTGCGTGCAGTACGCCAACTCCGCTTTAGAATTACGAGAGACTGTGGCCCGGCATGAGTATTTCAATCAACACCCATTTTTGATTCAGGAATACATTTCAGGGCAAGGCCAGGGGATTTTTGCGCTTTACGATCACGGCACGCCATTGGCTTTCTTCGCTCACCGCCGACTGCGAGAGAAACCGCCCTCGGGCGGAGAAAGCGTTCTGAGCGAGAGCATCCCATTAAACTCGGAACAGCGAGCCATGGCGCATAGCCTCCTTAGTTCCGTCGGTTGGCACGGCGTGGCGATGGTTGAATTCAAGGTTTCTCCGGACGGGACTCCATACCTTATCGAAGTGAATGGCAGATTCTGGGGGTCACTGCAACTTGCAATTGATGCAGGGGTCGATTTTCCCTGGCTCCTGTATCAATTGGCCATTGGGGCCAGTGTGGATGAAGTCAACGCATACGCCGTCGGAGTGAGATGGCGGTGGCTGCTGGGTGACTTTGCCAGACTGTGCAAGGTGTTGATGAGCAGTGGAACGAATCCAAGCCCCTCTTCTCCGGGCAAGGTCGAGTCTGTGCTTCAGTTCTTGAGCTGCTTCGAGATTCCCACCCAGTCTCAGCCGGATGTCAGCGGTGATATTAGGCCGTTCTTATTGGAATTTTACCGAACTTGCGGCAACGAAATCTCGACCTTATGGACAGAACGACTGAGAAGGCGCCTTTCGTTTTGAGATATTCCAGTTCATTTCACTACATAGCGCAGCGAATCCAACCATCATAGAGGACCGAAAAGCATGCCCACTACAACAATAGTCAAATCCGTGCCTTTCCACATTCCGTGCATCGGTAAAGAGGAGATCAACGCAGTCGTAGAAACGCTCGAAAGCGGCTGGATCACAACAGGACCGAAGACAAAATCCTTCGAAGAAGCATTTGCTCGCCATATTGGCGTGCGCCACGCGGTCGCGGTGAATTCCTGTACAGCGGCATTACATCTTTCCTTGGAGGCCCTCGGCCTGAAAGAAGGCGATGAGGTCCTCTTGCCTACTCTTACCTTTACTGCAACGGCCGAAGTGGTGACTTACTTCAAGGCGAAACCTGTGCTGGTGGATGTAGACCCTATCCACTTCAATTTGAGTGTGGAAGATACCCAGCGAAAAATAACTTCAAAAACCCGATGCATTATTCCTGTTCACTTTGCGGGTCACGCATGCCCAATGGATCCCATACTGGATCTGGCTAAGTCGAAAAAACTTGCGGTCATCGAGGACGCCGCCCATGCCATCCCCGCCAAATACAAGGGGCGGAATATCGGGACGCTGAGCGCCATGACCGCATTTAGTTTCTATGCCACGAAGACTCTTGCGACAGGCGAAGGCGGAATGGTGACGACCGACGACGATGCTTTGGCGGATCGCATTCGGATGATGCGGTTGCATGGCATGAGCCGCGACGCCTGGAAGCGGTACAGAGCCGATGGGAACTGGCGTTACGAAATTATTGAGGCCGGCTACAAATACAATTTGACCGATCTCCAGGCAGCTCTTGGCTTGGTCCAGCTTGCCAGGTGCAAGGAGCTTTGGAAGAGCCGCGCTCGCATAGCGCAGAAGTACACTCACGCACTTGCTCCGATGGAGGCTTATCACACTCTTCCGGTCGCTTCGGATGTTCAACACGCCTGGCACCTCTATGTGGTCCTGGTCGATCCCTCCAAACTTCGCATTCACCGCGACCAGGTCATTGAAGAACTTCGCGAGCGCGGAATCGGAACCGCAGTCCACTTCATTCCTTTGCACCTTCACCGCTATTACCGCGAAAAATGGGGATACCGCACAGGCGACTTCCCAATCGCGGAAGAATATTTTGACCGGTGCATTTCACTGCCTATATATCCAGGCATGACGGATGAGGATGTAACCCAAGTAATCGAGGCACTGGACGAAATTGCCACAAAGTTTTCCAAATAGGCGCCGAATTCGCCGGAGACCGCAACACGCAGTCATTGACTAAAAAGAGAGCCAGATAGCATGGATAGCCCTCAACGGAAAAAAACTGTGTCGCCGCAATCTGGGGCGCCTGGCGATATCTCTCGGTTGGCCCCGGGAGAGACCGTAATTTCCGTTTGGCCACAACCGCCGCGCAGAGAGGGCCGGTTGTATCCGCGAGCAGGCAAGAGAATCATTGACACCGTCGGGGCGTTAGTAGGATTGGCAGTCACGAGTCCAGTTCTTCTCCTTTGCGCAGTCGCTGTTCGGCTGGATTCACGCGGGCCCATCTTCTTCCGCCAACGGCGAGTCGGGCAATACGGTAGAACTTTCCAAATCTTCAAGTTCCGCACCATGATCGATGGCACGGATAAGCACGGATCCAAGCTCACAGCCTTTGGCGACGCTCGCATCACGAGGGTGGGAAAGATTCTTAGAAAGACAAAGCTGGATGAAATCCCGCAATTGCTCAACGTTGTCCGAGGAGAAATGAGCCTAGTGGGACCGCGCCCGGAAGTGCCGGAATATACCGAAAAATATACTCCCAAGGAACGAAGGGTTCTGGAAGTTAGACCAGGGATCACGGGACCTGCCTCCCTGGCCTATATCGATGAAGAGCAGATCCTCGCTACCGCCGCCGACCAGGAGAAGTTCTACGTCAACACAATCATGAGGCGAAAGCTCCGGTTCGACCTGGCCTATTGCCGCAATGTCTGCCTCCTTGGAGACGCCAGGGTCATCATTCGAACGGGCGGAAGCCTCGTCGGCCTGCGGTTTTCACCACAAAGAGAAGACCTGCGCGCAAGCCGAGCTTCTGAACGGAGTTAAATCGTGGAGCGCTTGAACCACAATCAGGGAACGGTCAATTCAAGTCTCGTATCGGCTTTCCATCGCCACGCGGTAGCGAATCCCGAACGGACCGCGCTGGCAGTGGGCGGCAGGTGGTTTACCTATGGCGAGTTGGCGGGCATCAGCAAGAGGGTGGCGGGATTTTTGGGGCGGCCCGCGCGGGTGGGGTTCTTGCGTCGCGTTCGGTGGAAGCGTTCGGTGGGAGCGTACGCGGGAATACTTGACACGCTTTGGTCGGGCGCGGCCTATGTGTCGATCACTTCAAAAGTTTCCGGCTAAGATCTGCTGTAAGTCTCAGTTCTCGCTTTCTGGCAAGAATGACTTAACTGGCTTGCGATTGATTCCTCCTATTCTAATGGTGTCTTCAAATGTGTGGTATTTACGGACAGATTGACAAATCCCCAGCCGTAGCCGAGTGCGGGCTTTCGATGAGCCATCGCGGGCCGGATGATGCCGGAACGCAGGACTTTCAGATTCCTGGCACACCGCAATGGGTTACGCTGAGCCATCGGCGTCTCTCTATCATCGACCTCTCGCCCGCAGGCCACCAGCCCATGACGAATGAGGACGGGACCGTCTGGATCGTTTTCAACGGCGAAATTTACAATTTTCTAGAACTTCGAGGCCAATTGGTCGCTGCGGGGCACCAGTTCCGCTCGAAGACAGATACGGAAGTTATCCTGCATGGCTACGAACAATGGGGCGACGATGTCGTCAAGAAGCTGCGTGGAATGTTTGCCTTCGCCATTTGGGATGGCCGCCGGAAGCGCATGCTGCTGGCGCGCGACCGCGTCGGGAAGAAACCGCTCTTCTACTATTACGACGAACATTGCCTCTACTTCGGCTCCGAAATCAAATCCATTCTGGCAACGGGAGAAGTTCAGGCCGAACTCGACCCAGTGGCCTTGCATGATTATCTAACCTATCTCTACTTTCCCCCGCCACGCACTGCCTTCAAGGGCATTGCAAAACTGCCTCCTGCCACCTGCATGGCGGTGAACGTTTTGCCCGGCGGCCACCTCGAGATGAAGCAGTGGAGCTATTGGGATCCCCTGGAAACAGCCGGAGCGGCGGACATATCGTCCAAGGATGCCATCGAGAATACACGAGCGCTGATGGAGGAAGCAGTTCGCATCCGCTTGATCAGCGATGTGCCCTTGGGAATATTCCTGAGCGGCGGACTGGATTCCAGCACGATTACAGCCCTGGCTGCCCGCCAATGCACCGAGCCGGTGAAAACGTTCAGCATCGGGTTCCACGACAGCAAGTTCTATGATGAACTCCCATACGCCAACCTGGTTGCGCGGACTTTTCACACCGACCACCATGTGCTAGAGCCCAACCCCGATTGCGCAATGCTCCTGACCAAAGTCATCCGCCATTTCGATGAACCCTTTGGCAATCCGACCGCGATCCTCGAATACATCCTCACAAAACTCATGCGCGAGCACGTCACCGTGGCGCTCTCCGGCGACGGCGGCGATGAACTTTTCGGCGGTTACCCTCGTTATGCGGGGGCCCGGTTGGCCGGCTACTACCAGCACCTGCCCCGCTTTGTCACAAAGGGACTCGTCAGCAGGCTTTCCACGCTGATGCACGATGACACCAATGGGCGGCATGGGTTCCGCCGTATGCGCGAGTTTGCGCAATCTGCCTGGATGCCGCTCGAGGACATGTATTTGAGCTGGATCGGCTACCTTTCGGAAGACGAAAAACATGACCTCTACACCCCTAGCTTCGCCGCTCAGGTGAAGGGCCGCGACTCCGGGGACTTCCTGCGCGACCTGTTCCGGCGTGGAGCGCAGCTTGATCCGGTGAATCGTCTCGGCTATGTGGATCTGGCCTCGTTCCTGTGCTGCAACTGCTTGGAGTACGGTGACCGGATGTCGATGGCCAACTCCTTGGAAGTACGCTGCCCATTCTCTGATCAAGAGTTGGTCGAGTTTGCTTTGGGGCTCCCTTCAAAAATGAAGCTTCGGGGTCTGGACACGAAGTGGATTGTCAAGGAGGCGATGCGCGGAATCCTGCCCGAGGAAATCCTGCGGCGGAAGAAAATGGGCTTCGCCCCGCCGTTGCCAAAATGGATCAACCGGGAATTGAAGCCGCTGATCGCGGGCATGCTGGACCCGGCCACCATTGAGCGTCGCGGCATCTTTCGCTCGGATTCGGTCGCGCGACTTTTGCGCGATCACTCGGAGGGGAGACGTGACAACTCGATGCAGATCTGGGCGCTGCTCATGATCGAAGTGTGGCAGCGAATGTATATGGATGGCGAATCCGAGCCCATGGTGCAGGAAAGCATTCTGGCCGCAAGCGCGAGTTCGGAGGTCCAATATGAGCACTCTCGCTAAATCCATATCTGGCCAGGCGAAATCGAAGGTTCTGATCATGAATGCCGAGCACGATCTACAAAACAAACCGAACTGGCAGACGTTGTTCTTGACGTCATTTCTTCTGGGGCTAGCGCCGAGCCTCGTGGGTTTTCTGGCCAAGCTCTGGTTCCTCAATTCGAAACATGGATTCGCAAACGTCGCCGGAGCGCTCTCTCTCAGCACGCTCTCTCTGGGGCAGCGCCTCTCATTCTTCCGTGGCGATTTGCTCTTCGCCCTTGTCTTACTGCCATTCTGCTTTCTTGCCGCGCGTCTGCTTTTGCCAATCCGTTGGTATTGGTGGATCGTCGCCGCCGTCACGCTTCTCGGTGTTCTGATTCAAATGCTGGCATTCGGCGAATTGGCCGTTCTCGGAACTCTCACAGGATATAAGCTGCTTGGCGTGGGTTTTATTTGGGGGGTCTCTCACCCGATGGCTGCCCTGCGATATTTATTCGCGTACAGTCCATCGTTCTCTACTCTCAAGAATGTAGTTTTGGCGGCTGGGGCTGCCTCGGTGATCCTGCTTGGTTGGCGCGTCATTAAAGCGCGGCGCAATGCGTTCAAGAAGCTGGTCTATTCCATGGCTTTGGTTCTTTGGATCGTTTGCGCCCCACTGGCAATTGCGTCGTGGTTTCCCAGGATGAATCCCACTCGCTTTCACTCCCCCATGATTTCTTTGGCTGTTGAATCGCTGTTCCCGACGGAATCGGGTGCGGGAAAGTATCAAGGCCTTCCGATAGACGCACTCCGGCCAATCTATCAGAAGCTGGTGAATGCCCCCAGTCTTGGTTCAACTCGTCCTTACTGGAGCGCCGCAAAAGACTATGACGTTGTGTTCTTTGTCATGGAAACAGGCCCCGCGCACATCCTGATGAAGGACGCGAGCCTCAAGGATTTTCCCAATCTGGAGCGCCTGAGCCAGCATGCCTGGGTAGGTTCGCAGCACTACACGACGTCCCCGGAAAGCATACGGGCGGTTTCATCCATCTTGCTCTCGACGTATCCCCCCAACCATGCTCAGAGTTTTGAAAAGAGACCGGGGAAATCGTCAGGTCTGATTGAGAGCCTGCATGCCGTCAATTATCGGACAGGAATTTACTTGCCGAATGTTCACGGAAGCATGTTTGCCAAACAGGAAGAAGATTACTACGAAACGATGGGGCCGGATCGTGTGTTTACGTCTGTGCCGGAAACATCTCTAGCTCCGGAGGGAGCTTCCCGCGGCTGGCAGGAAACAGAAGATCTGGACTTGGCCACATTACGTGAAATGGAGGACGACTTCCGCGCAAGCGCTTCCGCCGGCCGGAGATTTTTCGGCGTTTATCTGCCGCAACTCTCCCATGAGCCATGGGTCGATGTTTCCACCGGGGGCGCCGAGCACGACATGTCGAAACGCCGCTACAACCTCATGAAGTTGGAGGACCGCCACCTGGGAGAGTTAATCGCCACCATCGAAAAACTAGGCCGCCTCGACAAGACTCTGATCGTCGTTGCCTGCGACCATGGCCTCCGCAGCAGCGCATCGGACTCTTCCTTTCGTGAAGGGCAGGTTGACGATCTTACGTTTCATGTGCCCTTCTTCTTGTACGCCCCGGGGATCGTCACGGAACAGACGACTCTGCCCTGGCCGACTTCTCATATCGACATCGCTCCGACCATTCTTGATTTGCTCGGTATCTCGGAAAACAGGGAGTTCGAGGCCGGGACCCCGATCTGGAACGCAGGGCTGAAAGATCGTTGCATCTACTTCTTCGCTTCGCAGTACTTTGGGGCGGATGGGTACCGCTGTGGCGGTTCGTTTTCCATGTGGAATCCGATGCTCAACGTCACGTATTCGGGCCCCGCGCTGCACTTTACCGCTTCGGATGCCGTTCCCATGGACAGCCAGGCTTATCAGGAAATCGTTGCCCGGGTTCAAGGAATGGGGGCGCTTCGAAACGCTTGGTACGACGCGGCAAGCAGCGGTCCCGTTTCACTCGCCGCGATGGGCCCGAATCACGGCAACAAATAGTGCCGCAACGATTGCATGGCAACTCTCTTTCGGGAGTGTTCTAAGCGTATGCAGGGCCGGCAGAAACTGTTCGTCGAATGTGAAAGGAAGTCTTCGCTATGTTTTCCGTTGCATTGATTGGACCGGACGGAGCCGGTAAGACGACGATCTCTCGGATGCTCGAAGAGCGATCCCCGCTCCCATTGAAATATATCTACATGGGGGTAAACATCGCGGCCAGCAACTTCGCGCTGCCCACCTCCCGCCTCTTTGAGTATCTCCGAGGGCGGCAAAATGGAGACGACAATCCATCGCGGGTGGAAGGTCAGAAATCCCAGCACCCGAAGGGTTGGAGCAGAGCGGCGGGCAAAATTCTTTGGGCCACCGGAAGACTGGCCAATCATTTGGCGGACGAATGGTACCGGCAGCTATGGTCCTGGGGCTATCAGTGCAGCGGCTATATCGCTTTGTACGACCGGCATTTTCTATTTGATTTTTCATTGGACAACGTCGATCTTGAAGAGGAAGGCTTCGACGTACGCCTCCACCGATGGTTTCTGACTCACCTCTACCCGCGTCCCGATTTAGTAGTCTACTTGGATGCCCCCGCGGAAGTTCTTTTCGCCCGCAAGGGGGAAAAAGACATAGAGAATCTGGAGAGGCGAAGGCAGGCGTTCGCTCAACTGATGAGGAGAAATCCAAACTGCGTTGTGGTCGACGGCACGCAGCCGCTTTCCAAGGTCTACGAAGATGTGGCCGCACACATCTTCCAGGTCTACAAAATGCATTCCCGCAAGTCCGTCCCCCTGCAAAAGGAAAAACCGGCAGCGACGCCCGCTGTGCCGCCGGATCCGGATCGATTGTCGGAGTCGACGCGATAAGGCCTAAACATCGCGTCTTGAAGAAATGCGTCAAGAAGGAAAATACGGACTAAGGGCGGCCATATGCATCAAGGACAAGCCAAAATTGCCGCGTTCTTGTATCACGACGTAACAGATGACCCGTCCGAATCGGGATTCCAGCGGCCTTCCGCAATGCGATATAAGCAGACGCGTGAGGCATTCGCGAGCCATCTCGATGGAATTGCAAGCGGCGGGCACACTCCCAAGATCGTTTCGCAGCTGAATTTCCGGCGACCTGGAAAACACGTCCTTATCACGTTCGACGATGGCGGCAAGGGCGCGCTTCACGCCGCGGAAGAACTCAACCGCCGCGGCTGGAAGGGTCATTTTTTCATTACGACGGACCTGCTTGGAAACCGCACATTTCTCGATGCGAACCAGCTGCGATACCTGCAAAGCTGTGGCCATGAAATCGGAAGCCATTCCCATACGCATCCGGATATTTTTAAGGGCATTCCCTACGAACAGATGATTCGAGAGTGGCGCATGAGTTGCGATCTGCTTTCCGATCTGCTGGGCAGAGAGTGCGTAACGGGATCCGTGCCCGGGGGGGACGCATCCCGCCGCGTATTTCAATCCGCGCACGAGACGGGAATGAAATACCTGTTTACGTCGGATCCTTTCCTGGTTCCGAGAGAAGAAGGTGACTGCTGGATTTTGGGCCGTGTCTGCCCGAAAACTGACGCGCCCAGGCCCCATATCCAGAAGCTCGCGGGATTTCGCGGCTGGAGGAAAGCGCTGTTTTTCCGCCGAGCCAAGACGGCGGTGAAGACCACGTTCTTTCCGCTGTATCGAACGTACATACGCCTTGCCTACCGACACCAATAAAAACAGGGTCGTGGTGCTGTGCGGCCCCATGCTGCCGCACCGTCAGCATACGTGTGCAACGCTGATTCGCAGCGGTCTGAATATCGTTGGGATCTGTGTAGCGGACCAGCGAACCGCCGGAATGCCTCTGCACTACCTGATGAAGAGCGCCAAGAAGAAAGGGCTATGGCGCACGGCGTCACGATCGCTGGCCCGAATCGCGTATCTTGCACTGAACAAGCGTCGAGACCAATCCGCCTACAAGCGGTTGTTCAATCAACGCGAACTCGCTGAGACATTGCTTCCGTGGGCGGATCGAATCCACTACACCGACAACTATTCCAATCCCGAGACGCTGGCCTGGCTCAAAGAACGTGAGGCGGACATTTTCGTCGTCCACACGCCCTATTGGGTTGGAAAGAAGGTCAGGGATCTGCCCCGCAAAGGGATTGTCCTCGGAGGTCACCCGGGGATCACTCCGGACTACCGCGGCTCCCATTCCGCGTTCTGGGCCCTGTATAAGCAGAAGCCCGAAGATGTGGGCTGCACCGTGTTTCTGATCGATTCGGGAGTAGACACGGGCGATATTGTCGCGCAGGAAAGAATCCCTGTCGAAAAGGGCGACAGTTTCATGACGTTGTCTTGGAAAGGGATGATCCGGATTGCGCAACTCCAAGCGGAAGCGCTGAACAATCTGGATCAGGGCCAAGAGCTTCTCCGCCGGAAAATCACCACCATTCCGCCCGGTTCCGAGTTCGATAACCCCACCATCGGCGAGTTCCTGCGATATAGGCTGACTCAGAAACTCGCCCGATGATGGTGCCTTCTAGATCGGGACAATAGATTATGAATCTGGACAAAGCGCGCTCCAGCACAACGAAGAACATGGGCAACGGGTGCGCCGTCAACGGAGTGTGTGAAGATTCTGTTCCCAGCAGCGCTGCCGGCCAACGGGACACTTCGCCGTCGGTTTCCATCGTTGTGCCCTGCCGGAACGAAGCCAAAGCGATTGATGCCTTCCTGAATTCCCTGCTCAACCAGGAAATGGGGGATATCAAATGGGAAGCGATCATCGCTGACGGCATGAGTGATGATGGAACGCGAAAGGTCCTCGAGCAGTTCGGCAAAGAACATCGGCAGATTCGCATGATCGACAATCCATCTCGCATCGTCTCGACAGGTTTGAATGCCTGTATCCGTGCGGCGGCAGGAGACATCATCCTTCGGATGGATGTGCACACTGAATACAAAGCCGACTACGTCCGGCGCTGCGTGGAAGTCCTGCGAAAAACAAACGCCGCAAATGTCGGCGGGGCTTGTGTCGCCGTACAGACAGGCTACGTCGGGAGGGCTATCGCTGCGGCCTTTCATTCGCCATTTGCAGTGGGAGGCGCCCGATGGCACCAGCCCACTTACGAAGGGCCCGTGGACACGGTTCATCTGGGGTGCTGGCGGCGCGAGGTGCTTGAGCAGATTGGCTATTTCGATGAAACGCTTGTCCGGAACCAGGACGACGAACTAAATCTTCGCCTAACCCGCGCAGGCGGCACGATCTGGCAATCACCCGACATCGTGTCCTGGTATCATCCGCGGTCTTCGCTGGGAGCCTTGTTCCGGCAGTATTTTCAATACGGCTTTTGGAAAGTCGCCGTGATCGGAAAACATCGGCTGCCTGCTTCCTGGCGGCATCTTGTGCCCGGCGCTTTCGTCTTGGCCAACTTTGTAGTTCTCGCAGCGGCGCTACTTGGAATGATATTCGGCCGCGGGCCGTTCTCATGGTTTACGGAAGCGGGAGTGGGGATGGACATCGCGTATGCGGTGGCTGTATTGGCCGCTGCATGCATCGTGGCAAAGAAGGAAGGCTGGGTTCTCTTCCCGGTCCTTCCACTGGTATTCAGTTCCTATCATGTTGCTTACGGACTTGGCTTCCTGTTCGGCATCTTTCATTTTTCAACTACTCCACACGGCGACCGATACGCTGAGAGCGTTTTCACGGAGCTTACCCGGTAAAAGTATTCCGGACATCGTGCGAAATTCCGCCGGCTGGCGTTTTGAAACGCGAGCCTGTTGTTATTGTTGCCGTCCCCAATGAATCCACTGTAGTCGCGAACATCGGAACGCATCATTTCGAACGAGACCACGCCAGTAGGACTTGCCAAATATTTTGTGGAATCTGCGAGAGAAGAGATCCAGATGCATTGGATGGCGCATTGAAAAATTGTTCAATCTAAAGGAGCTGATCTATGTCGGATCGCCGCGCAATGGGAAAAGAAGAGGAACGTCAGGCCAAAGCCCGATTGGCTTCGACTTTTTTTAAGAAGTCTTACCACTTAGCACAGGTGCACCCTCTCGTGTGCTTGGCATTGCTTCTCATTGCTGGTGCGGCTGCCGTTCCCTATGGAAAAACAGCACATGCACAGCACACAATGAACGCGCCGCGTTTGCTTGCAGCGCCGCAAAGCACGCAGTCGCGACAGACTTTTTCTTTGCTGAGTACAATGCCGGCAAAGCCGGCGCGCGCAAAATCTCGGCCCGCCGCCGCCCCGCCGGTTCCTCCCTCCCCCACGGGACCGCCGAATGCACCTGTCCTATTTGCACCTTCGAACGGCACAAGCGGTGCGACGGTTTCTCCTACGCTTGACGTTTCCGTCACGGATCCCGCCGGCAGCAATCTTAACGTTACGTTTTACGGAAAGGTTGCTTCCACTGTTGGTCCGGATTTCACCGTGGTTGCGCTGCCCGATACCCAGTATTACTCCTCCAGCCTGAACGGGGGCACGCCGGCGATGTTCAATGCGCAGACTCAATGGATCGTAAATATCAAAAATTCGCTCAACGTGGCCTACGTGGCGCACTTGGGTGACATCGTGCAGAACGGCGACAACGGAGGGAACACGTCAGAGTGGAGCGTGGCCGACGGGGCGCTAAAAATCCTTGAAAACGCGGGGATCCCCTACGGCGTTCACCCCGGCAATCACGACGAAGGAGCGACGGGTGGTGACGGCGATGCGGCCTATACGGTCCTCTACAATACCTACTTCGGTGTTTCGCGCTTCTCCGGCCGCTCCTATTACGGCGGCAACTACGGAACGAACAATAACAACCACTATGATCTTTTCAGGGCCGGCGGCATGAATTTCATCGTCATCTACTTTGCTTACGACTACAACAACGCCGGAAGCGGACTCAATACGGATTTCCCAAGTGTGCTGGCCTGGGCCCAAGGTATCCTTCAGCAGTATTCGGACCGTCATGCCATTCTTGTCAGTCACTACATGATGGGAAATGGCAATCCCGCAAATCTCAGCATCCAGGGCGGAGCCATCGTGAACGGCCTGGACGGAATCCCAAACGTATTTCTCACCCTTGCCGGCCACTACAATACTCTGCCGGGAGAAGGACAGCGTACGAGCGTCGTCAGCGGAAACACAGTCCAGGGATTGATGTCCGACTATCAGGATCAACCGAATGGCGGCAACGGCTGGTTGCGTATCATGACTTTTTCCCCCGCGAACAACCAGATCAACGTCCAGACCTACTCGCCGGTCCTGAACCAGAATATGACCGACACGGCCAGCCAATTCTCAGTGCCCTGGAACATGCAGAACAGCGGCTACACCAACCTCGGCACCGTTTCCAACGTCCCCTCCGGCGGACAAGCCTCCGTCACCTGGGACAATCTGGCCGCGGGCACGCAATATCAGTGGTACGCCGTCGTCTCCAACGGAACTTACACCACTGCTGGCCCCACCTGGAGTTTCACCACCTCGAATTCTTCGGCGCCCGCCGTGAGCCTTTCTAAATCCAGTCTCTCTTTCGGCAGCCAGCTCGAAAACACCGGGAGCCCCTCGCAAGGCGTGACCCTCACCAACACCGGAAGCGCCACCCTCAACATCAACAGCACCACCGCCAGCAAAGACTACTCGGTGACCAACACCTGCGGCTCGCAGGTCACCTCCGGCAACGGCTGCAACCTCAGCGTCACCTTTACCCCCACCGTCACTGGCACGGACAACGGCACGGTGACCATCAGCGACAACGCCGGCAGCGGGTCGCAAACGATCTCGCTGACCGGCTCGGGAGTGGCCGCCGCGCCCGTCGCTACTCTGTCCAAGACCAGCTTGTCCTTCGCCAGTCAGACTGTGAACACCACCAGCGCGCCGCAAACCGTGACCCTGACCAATACCGGAAATACTTCCCTCTCGATTCAGAGCATGGTGACCACCGGAGATTTCGCCGCCAGTTCCTGCCCCAGTTTGCTGGGGATCAACGGAGCCTGCACGATCAGCGTCACCTTCACCCCCACCACAACTGGAACGCGAAACGGTTCGATTACCATTACTGACAATGCCGGCGGCAGCCCGCAAATTGTCACGCTGACCGGGACGGGAGCCTC
>Ga0209415_10001565_pt1 | contig 43837 bp, 34 predicted proteins | sample PeaSoiSIISIP2007_FD_187696 | JGI IMG/M metagenome (GOLD analysis project Ga0209415, IMG submission 187696) | Peat soil microbial communities from Weissenstadt, Germany - SII-SIP-2007 (SPAdes) (version 2) | ecosystem: Environmental > Terrestrial > Soil > Wetlands > Peat | place: Germany...
CGGCTTCATTCGGACATCCGACCTGCCACCTTTTCTTTCGTCCTGACTTTCTATTATTTATGCAACGCTCAATAGTCAGCGAGACTCCGACGCCAACCGAGATTGTTGCGGCGAGCCCGACGCCAACGACGGTCCCGACCGCGGTTTGCGTCGGCGACTGCGACGGCAATGGCCGGGTCACGATCGATGAGTTGCTGACGCTGGTGAATATCGCGCTTGGTGACACGGGTGCAGGGAACTGTCTCAATGCCGACGTGAACATGGATATGCAGATCACCATCGACGAGATCCTGGCGGCCGTGCACAACGCCCTCACCGAATGCTCGGCGGCTTAGCGGTGCGGGTCGCGTCGTAAGCCTAGACACCCAGCCTCGGCATCCGGCGCATCGGGCGGCCTCGCGGCGTTGACCTTTCGCCTGATATTCGCTATGGAGAAAGTGCAATGGGCGAGTGGGCACAATGATCCTGACGAAGCGCCAGAAGCAGCTGTACGATTACCTCGACGACTATATTGCGGCCCACGGGTATGCGCCGACACTCGAGGAGATCGGCGCGCACTTCCGTCTGTCGTCGCTGGCCACGGTGCACAAGCACCTCTCGAACCTCGAGCACAAGGGGCTCATCGTGCGCAAGTGGAACTTCAGCCGCGCGATCGAGCTGGTGCCGCGGCAAAAGAAGTCCGGCGCCGCCGAGTTGCCACTGCTCGGCGTGGTCGCCGCCGGCCAGCCCATCGAAGCGCTCGAGACTGCCGACACCTTCACGGTGCCGGAGGAGCTCATCCGGCGGCAGAACACCTTCGTGCTGCGCGTGAAAGGCAACTCGATGATCGAGGACGGCATCCGGGACGGTGACTACTTAGTGGTCGAGGAGCGTGCCACCGCCAACAACGGAGAAACGGTCGTCGCCCTCGTCAGCGGCGAGGCGACGGTGAAGAAGTTCTACCACGAAAAGGGCAACCGCATCCGCCTCATGCCGGCGAACGAATCGATGGCGCCGATCATTGCCAAGGACCGGGACGTGACGATCCGCGGCGTCGTCGTCGCCGTGATCCGCAAGTACTGATCAGCATCGGCGCCGCGCCCGGCGCGCGATGCAGACGAGCGCGAGCACCAGGATCGCTGGCGTGAGCGGGTACGGCCCGGAGTGCTCCGGGCTCAACGAACAACCGCCACCGCCGTGGGATGCGGGCAGCGTGGGCGTGGCACTGGTGGTAACCAGCGACACCAGCACCGATCCGTTGGTGGGGAATACCGGGTCGGCGCTCATGCCGGTGGGGCTGAATGCAAAGGTGTTCTCGTTGAACAGCGCGTAGAGAAACGGCAACGCGGCACGGTCGATACGGAAGCCGCACGTGTACAGTGGACCGTCGGGAATCGGACTGACGTTCCGATCCGCTGTCACGAAGAACCGCACGGTTGCAGCAGAGCCACCGGTTCCTGGGTCCAGCACAGTAACGATCAGCGATTTGCCGATCGCCGGATTGATCCGACACGCCGATGGGTCGAGGCTCAACGCTTGGGTCCCAAATGTGATGTCATTGGCGGTGGCCGCGATGCTGGCGCCGGCGCTGAACAGGGACACCGTGATGTCGACGCTGTGGCCGGGCAGACCCTCACCCGAGCCGATAGAGATCATTACTGGGGGCACGGTGGGAGTCGGCGTCGGAGTCGGTGTGACTGTAGGTTGGCGGGTATACGTCGACGTCGCCGTAGCTGTCGGAGAAAACGTCAGTGTCGGGGTCGGCGTGGGCACGGTCGCGTTCAAAAATATCCCAAGCATGGTGCCGTCAGAGCTCAACGTGATCACATCGGGGAGGCCGCCGAGATTGGGCTTGATGTGTCCCGTCTGTACGGCGACACCGTCGATTGGCTGTGGCGCGCTCCCAATGCAGGTCAACGCATTGCCGCAGAAATGGTCTTGGAGGGAGAAACCGGCCTCGTTATTCTGAAAGGGATTGCCGTAATTGGCAAAATCATTGCGCAGCGTGGACAGTCCTGCGTTTTCGAAGAGGCTTGTCAGTGCCATGTCCAGCTCCCCGTCTCCATCGAGATCGGCAGCCGCAATGGCGGTCGAGGTTACGCCCGCTGTGGTGGTGATGAAATTCTGGAAAGTGCCGTCGCCGTTCCCATAGAGCAACGCCACGTTGTCGGTAAAGCCACTTTCGTCGACGACCGCCAGATCCATCTTCCCGTCCGGCGTCCCACTTAGCGCATTTCCCAAATCAGTGACGACAACCGCCGCCGGTTGCACGCCCTCCTTCACAAGTCTGGGAGTCTGAAACGTGCCGTCGCCGTTGCCCAGCAGGACGCTGACGTTCGACGAATCTGCGTTGCTGATGGCCAAGTCGTAGTTGTTGTCGCTGTTGATTTTCCCAAACGCAATATCGGTGGCGCCCTGGCCCAATATGTCGACGCTGGACGTGGCCGGCGTGAAGGTGCGGCGGGCGCCGTTGTTTTTGATGAAAAGTACCTTAGAGTTGCTGCCGTCCGCAGGGGAGCTGAGCACCGCAAGGTCGGGAAAGTTATCGTTATCCAGATCGACGGCCACGACGCCGAGCGGGCACGGATCCGGCGTCGGGATTATCATCTCGTTGGCGAGGAAGCTCCCCGAGCCGTCGCCGAACGCGATGTTGACGTCTTGTCCATCCTCGTTGACGATCGCGACGTCGAGGTGGCCGTCGTGGTCGAAGTCCGCCACGGCGATTGCCACCGGCGTCACGTCCGTGGGTAAGATCGAATCCGGCACGCTGTTGAAATTTCCCTGCCCGTCGTTGAGGTAGACGGCCAGTTGGTCATTGTCGGTATCGAGGACCAGGATATCGTCCCTGCCATCCTCTAACCCACTCGGCCCGCCGACGTCCGCCAAAGCGATCGTCTGCGGGCCAGGAGTAGAGCCGGCAGAGACGGGAAGCGTCGTGCTCGAGAACGTGATATCGTTGCGCGCGTACGCTGGTTCCGAAGCACACAGCCACGCCAGTGCGACGGCCGCAGTGATAGTCGCCTGCAACAGAACTCTCCCAAGACGTACAGCCTGGCGCATTATGGAAGCGACGCGTAGCACAAGGTTGAGTAAGACGGCAACCCTGGGATTTTCGCTGTAAGCGTTCCCCGCAAGTCGCGCACGTCTAGTGCAAGGGTTCCACCCCCGCTATAGAGATCGTACATATGCGCTTCGGACTCTACGTCCACATCCCCTACTGCCAGGCGAAGTGTCCGTACTGCGACTTCAACTCGTACGCGGCGGCGCGCTGGCCGGAGAGGCGTTACGTCGACGCGCTGTGCGCTGAGCTGCGCCACTACGCTGCTCTGTCGCCATGGCGCGGCGGTGAGATCCAGACGATCTTCTTCGGTGGCGGCACGCCGTCGCTGTTTGCGGCGGAGTCGATCGGACAAGTTCTTGATGAAGCCTCGCGACTCTGGCCTGTCGCCCCCGACGTTGAAACCACCCTCGAGGCGAATCCGGGCACGATCTCCCTCGACAAGTTGAGCGGATTTTGCGCCGCCGGAATCAATCGCATGAGCTTCGGGGTGCAGTCGTTTGCGCCGCATCACTTGCGCACGCTCGGCCGCATTCACGGCCCGGACGAAGCGGCGGCCGCGGTGCGGCTAGCGCGGCAGGCCGGCCTTACCAACGTCAGCATCGATCTGATCTACGCGCTGCCGCAGCAGACACTCGAAGAGTGGGAGAGTGATCTCACCCGCGCGTGTGCGCTGCAGCCGGATCACCTCTCCGCCTACAATCTCACCTACGAAGAGGGCACTCCCTTTCACCAGTGGCGGACCAAGGGGAAGCTGCGATCACTACCCGAAGAGATCGAGGTGGCCATGTTCACCGGCACGCAAGACATTCTGACGACCGCGGGCTATGCGCAGTATGAGATCTCCAACTATGCCCGTCCGGGGCAGGCGTGCCGGCACAACGTGAGCTACTGGTGCGGCGGCGCCTATCTCGGCGTCGGCGCCGGCGCACACTCATACAGTGGCGTCACTGATGGGTCCACCGACTGGGGTTGCCGCTGGAGCGACGAGAAGAACCCGAACACGTACATCCGGGATGTCGTGCAGCAGGGCCATGCATGCCGCTTCAGCGAGACGTTGGATGCGCGTCAGGCGCGCGGCGAGTTTGTCTTCCTCGGCTTGCGCTGCTGTGACGGGTTTGCCGCCACCGCCTTTCGCGAACGCTTCGGCGCCGAGCTGCCGGCGCTCTTTTCGCACGTCGACGACTTGCGCGATGGGGGCTTGCTGGAATGCAGCGCCGGACGTTGGCGGCTGACGCCGCGTGGCCTGTTGCTGGCGGACAGCGTCTTCGCAACGTTTCTGTAAGCGGCCGGCGGCTACGCCAGGCTGCGGTTCGCGCTACGAGCGGCGCCCACGAACGTGACGGCGCAGAAGACGACGCTGATTCCAAGGGATGGAAGCAGCGCCGGCACCGCTCCCGCCGCTGCCGGGTGACTCAGATACAAGCAGCGCCGCAGCGCCGCCATGCCGTAGGTGAGTGGATTCAATATCATCAGCCAGCGCAGCGGCGCCGGCGCTCCGGTGGCCGGGAAGAAGGCGCCCGACAGCAACCAGATGGGAATCAGGATCAGGTTCATGATCGCGTGGAAGCCCTGCGTGGACTCCATGCGCCACGCGATGATCAAACCGAGACTGGTGAGGCTCAGAGCGACGATCAGCATGACGCCGATGCACGACAGGACCGCTCCGACCGACAGCGGGATACCGGCGATCGGCGCCAGCAACAGGAAGATGATACCCTGCACCACCGCCAACGTGGTTCCGCCAAGCGCTTGTCCCAGCGTGATCGCCCAGCGCGGCACCGGCGCGACCAGCACGCCTTGCAGGAAGCCGGCGTTGCGGTCTTCGACGGTCGAAATGGTGGAGAAAATCGCCGTGAAGAGCAGGACGAGCGCAATGGTGCCCGGGTAGAAGTATTCGACGTAGTTGGTGCCGGCCGCGGCGCCGGCGGGTCGGAACGACGCGTTCAGGCCGCCGCCCAGCAGGAGCCAGAAGACGAGCGGCTGCGCAAACGCCCCGGTGACGCGGCTGCGCTGGCGGACGAAACGCACGATCTCGCGACGCCACAGCGCGTAGACCGGCAGGAACAGGTGCGTCATGCGTCGCCCCCCACATTGCTGTCGCCGCCCCAGAAGCGATGGCCGGTGAGGTGGATGAACACATCCTCGAGCGTCGGTTTGCCGTAGGTGACCAGGGTGACGTCGTTCGGAAAGGCGTCGACCACGTCGCGCACGAGCTCGTGGCCGCGCGGACGCTCGACACGCAGCGTGCCGTCGATGAGCGTCGGATCGCAGCCGAAGCGCCCTCGGATCTTGCCTTGCAACGCCTGCGGATCGGGCGCGTGCATGACGACGACGTCCCCGCCGACTTCTTCCTTCAGCGCGGCCGGTGTGCCGACGCGCACGAGATTTCCTTGGTGCAGGATCGCCACGCGCTCGCAACGCTCCGCCTCTTCCATGTAATGCGTGGTCAGCACGATCGTAATGCCTTCTTCGTCGCGCAGCTGCCGCAGGTACTGCAGGAAGTCGCGGCGTGCGCCGGGGTCCAACCCGGTGCTCGGCTCGTCGAGCAGCAGCAGCGGCGGCTGATGCAGGAGCGCCTTTGCTAGCTCGGCGCGGCGTTGCAACCCGCCGGACAGTGTCTCGACGCGATCACCGGCGCGTTCCAACAGCCCCAAACGGGCAAGCACCGTGCGGGCGCGCTCCTGCAAGGCCGATCCGTGTAGACCGTACAGATGCCCGTGGCAGATCAGGTTCTCGTGCACCGTGAGTTTGCCGTCGAGGCTGGGGTGCTGGAACACGACGCCGAGGTGGCGGCGGACGACGGCGGGAGCCGAAAGGGCGTCGCCGAAGATGAACGCGGTTCCGCCGCTGGGTGTCATGAGCGTCGACAGGATCTTGAAGAGCGTGGTCTTGCCGCCGCCGTTCGGACCGAGGAGGCCGAAGAGCTCGCCGCGGTGTACGCGGAAGCTGATGTCGTTGAGCGCAACGCGGTCACCGTAGACGTGACGCAGCCGATCGACGCGGATTGCTTCGGAATCCATGCTCGCGACGGTGGCGGCGTCAGGCACCGCGGCCGCGGACCACGCGCAGCTGCGGTTCCTCAGGATTGAGCAGGTGGTCGATCGCCAACCACAGGCTCTTTGAGTAGCGATAGAAGAAGAGCGGGAACGCGACGCCGAATACGCTCCACAGGGCGATTTGCGCGGTCACGGAAAGCGTGGTGAGCGCATCGAGCAGCAGGAAGCCGGCGACGGCGACCACGGCCGTGGCTCCGTAGTTGATGTAGATCGCGCCGACGAAGTAACCCGGCTCGCGCTCGAAGACCAGATCGCACACTGGGCAGCGCTCGTGCATCGAAAAGGGACCGCGGAACAGCGCGCCACGCCCGCAGCGCGGGCAGCGTAAGTGCAGCGCTTGCCACAAGGCCTTCCGCAGACGTGAACGCATGCCGTACCGTTCTCTTCGAGGTAGCACAGCGCGGTGCCGGCTGCTAGGCGCCGCGTGAACCGGCACGGGTCCGGCCGGAAGGGAGGAAACGTCACTTGGTTAGCGCGCGCCGCGCGCATGCGATCTGACTCGGCCGACAGCAGGACGCGCCGCGTTTCTCCCACACCCATCAGCAAACACGTCCATGCGCGCGTCTATCGGTCCTCAGTCGCACGCGCCGCGCCATGCTTCGAAGGCGGCACGGTCAGTGGCCCACGCGTTGCTCCTCAATGTTCAGCAGTATGGCGGGCTATCTTCACGGACGAGGTGCACGGCGCAGCGGGAACCAGCGCGGCTCCACGCTGGTGGAATCGCTGGTCGCGATCGGCCTCTTCGGTCTCTGCATGGTCGCCATCGGTAACCTGCTAGTCACCCACATCCAGATGGAAGGGGCAAACCTCCGCCAAACCACGGCGATCGGTTTGGCCGAGCGCGAGCTCGAAGACCTGCGCGCCGTCAACTACTCGCAAATCGCCAGCCGCTCGTCGACGCAGACCATCGGGAGCCTCACTTACACGGTCACCACCACGGTGACGGTGGATAGTCCGTCTCCCAACGAAAAGAGCATCAATACGGTGGTGAGCTGGACCGACCGCGGCGGCGCGCAGAGCTACGCTCTCAACACCATCTACACGGCGGTCATGCGTTGAGCCGCGCCTCTTCCCGGCGCTTTCGCGACGAGCGTTTAGATCTGCATCATGCCGCGGCGCGGTGCGGCGGTTCCGTATGAGTCAGACGTGAGCGGTGCACCCATGCCGGCGAGCACGGCGCGGTGCTCGGCGATCGGAGTCCGAATCATCCGGTCTTCGAACCGCTTGAGTTGCTGGAAGGCGTCGATACCCAGCACGCGGTCGACGAATGCAGCGCTCACCGGCCAGCGCGTGGCGTCGATGCGGAAGCGCGCGAAGGCGGCGTTGCGGAAGAACGCCGCGATGGCGATGTCGGCGATGGAGAGGTCGCCGCACACGAACCCTGTCGCAGGCAGCTCCGATTCCAGATAGTCGAGGACTTGAGGGACATCGTTCGCCAGGGTCTTGGCGACGACATCGCTGTCGGTCGCTTCGCCCCACACGAACGGTTTGATCACGAGCTGATTGAACAGACGCCAGATGAAGACGTCGCCCATCCGGGTGTCGGCGAATTCCTCGAGCCAGCGAGCGCGAGCGCGCGCGGCGATGTCGCGCGGATACAGCGCGGGCTCGGGATAGCGATCCTCGAGATACTGACAGATCACGGACGAGTCGGCGAGGGTGACCTGATCGTCGATGAGCACAGGGATGCGCCGCAATGGACTCAGCTTCGAGAAGCGGTCGTCGCCCATGAACGGGATGATCGGATCGATCTCGTACGGCACGCGCTTGAGGTTCAGGACAACCAGAACCTTGCGCACGTATGGCGATAGGTAGCCGCCGATGATTCGGACATTCTCAGCCATGCTGACACCCACTAAACCACTGCGGTTGCAGATCGGCAAGCGGCCTGCTTACGTGAACGAGACGGGAAACCGCGGTCTCAGGCTTCCGATGGCTGCAGTGTTCAGAATCTGGTAGGGAAATCGCACCGGCATGGGCAAGAGTCTCTTAGACAAAGTGTGGGACGCGCACACGGTGCGCGAGCTGCCGTCGGGGCAGACGCAGTTGTTCATCGGTCTGCATCTGGTCCACGAGGTCACCAGCCCGCAAGCGTTTCAGATGATGCGCGAGCAGGGGCTGAAGCTGGCGTTTCCGGAACGTACGTTCGCCACCGTCGATCACATCATTCCCACCGATACGCGCCAGCGTCCGTACTCCGACGCGCAGGCGGAAGGCATGATGAGCGCCATCGAGCGCAACTGCCGCGAGCTCGGCATCCGCTTTTTCGATGTGAGCACCGGCCGCCAAGGCATCGTGCACGTGCTCGGCCCGGAGCTCGGCTTGACGCAGCCCGGCATCACTGTCGCGTGCGGCGATAGCCACACCAGCACGCACGGTGCGCTCGGCGCCGTAGCCTTCGGCATTGGGACCAGCCAGGTGCGCGACGTGCTCGCCAGCCAATGCCTGGCGATCGCCCGGCCGAAGGTACGGCGCATCGCCGTCGACGGCGCGCTCGGCGCAGGCGTGTACGCCAAGGACGTCATCTTGCACATCATCCGGCGGCTCGGCGTGAAGGGCGGCGTCGGGTATGCGTACGAGTACGGCGGCGCGGTCCTGGAGCGCATGACGATGGAAGAGCGTATGACCGTCTGCAACATGAGCATCGAAGGCGGCGCGCGGCTCGGGTACGTGAATCCGGATGCGACGACGTTCGACTATTTGCGCGGCCGGGAGTTCGCGCCGGCGGCCGAGGATTTCGATGCCGCGGCGGCGTGGTGGCGGTCGATGGCGTCCGATGCCGATGCATCGTATCACGATGTGGTCCGTCTCGACGGTGCGCAGATCGCGCCGACGGTGACGTGGGGGATCAATCCGGGGCAAGCGATCGGCGTCGACGAAGCGGTGCCGCCGCCGGAGGCGTTTCCGGCCGACGAGCGCGCCGTGGCCGAGGATGCCTACGCCTACATGGACCTCAAGCCGCGCACGCCGATCCGCGGCACGCGTATCGACGTGGCCTTCATCGGCTCGTGCACCAACGGTCGCCTGTCCGACTTGCGTGAAGCGGCGGGCGTCGCGCGCCTGGGTCACGTGGCGCCGCACGTCAAGGCGCTGGTGGTTCCCGGCTCGCAAGCCGTGGCGCGCGCGGCCGAAGCAGAGGGATTGCATGAGGTCTTCAAGAAGGCCGGCTTCGAGTGGCGCTTGCCGGGCTGCTCGATGTGCCTGGCCATGAACCCCGACAAGCTCGTCGGCCGGCAGATCTGCGCCTCGTCGAGCAACCGCAACTTCAAGGGCCGCCAGGGCAGCCCGTCGGGCCGCACGTTGCTGATGAGCCCGGCGATGGTGGCCGCCGCCGCGCTCGAAGGCGCCGTCGTCGACGTCCGCGACATGTTGCACGAGCACCCGAGCGACGACCACGGCGATAAGCGATAGGCCACAAGCCATGAGCACTCTCATCCGTATCACCCGTGTCGCCGGCCGGCCGATTCCGTTGCGCGGCAACGACATCGACACCGACCAAGTCATTCCGGCGCGCTTCATGAAGGCGGTGACCTTCGATGGCCTCGGCCAATACGCCTTCTACGATGTGCGCTTCGACGCGCAGGGGCATGCGAAGGGGCACGTCATGGACGAGCCGCGCTATCAAGCCAAAGGGCCGCGCGTGGCGGTCGTCAACAAGAACTTCGGCTGCGGCTCGTCGCGCGAGCACGCGCCGCAGGCGCTGCTGCGCTGGGGCATCAAGGCGATCGTCGGCGAGTCGTTCGCCGATATCTTCTTCGGCAACTGTGTGGCGCTCGGCATTCCGTGCGTCGGCGCCAGCGAGTCCGACGTCGCGGCGCTGATGGCGGCGGTTGAAGAGGACCCGGCGCACGAGCTGAGCATCGACATTGAGGCCCTCGGCGCCACATATTGCGGCAGGACCTATCCGATCACTTTGCCGGCCGGGGCACGCATGCAGCTGCTGGAAGGCAGCTGGGACGCCACGCGTATCCTGCTGCAAGCCGAGGAGCAGGTGCGCGCCACGGCGTCGCGGCTGCCGTACGTGCGCCGCTTCGCTCGCTGAAGAAAGGGGCAGGGAATGCCGGCGCTTCACGCTTCACACTCCACGCTTCACGTGTGTCCGCGATGCCGGCGCATCTGACGCACGTCGCGCTGTTCGTCCGCGACGTGGCGCGGACCATCGACTTCTACGGCCGCTTCGCCGGCCTACACGTCGTGCACGACCGCGTCGACGACGGCGTGCGCGTGGTGTGGCTGAGCGAGCGTGGCGAAGATCCCGACTTCGTCATCGTCGCGATCCATCTCACGCCCAGTGCGGCGGGAGTACCGCCGCGCATGGCTCACTTCGGTTACGACCTGCCGTCACGCGCCGCGGTCGACGAAATCGCCGCGCGCGGCAGGGCAGAGGGAGTCCTCGAACAGGGGCCGCTCGACGCCGGCCCGATCGTCGGCTACCTGTGCATGCTGCGCGACCCCGACGGCAACCTCGTCGAGTTCTCGCACGGCCAGCCGATCAACCCGCGGCACGTAAAGTAGCGACCTACGGGCAGCTCACCGTCCCGTCGGCGGCGAAGGGGCCTTGCTTCGGATTGGTATCGCCGGGCTCGAGGTTGCAGTCGCTGCATTGCTGGTTCTGCCAATCGGCCGTGTCGCCCGTCAGCATCGCGTTGACCCAGTCGACCAGTGGCGTTACGCCACCCATCGTGTCGCTGTATACCTTGTTGAACTCCCACACGGTATGCGTGTCGCCTGCGCCGATGTAGTAGCGGTAGTTCGGTCCTGAAACAGTTGTCAGGTTGGTCAGCATTTTGGTATTCCAATCGCAGGTCTCGGTCCACCAGGGAACGCCCAGGGAAGCGTCGCCAAGGACCATGAGGGCGTAGAAGAGCGTCTGAACTTGATCGTACGCCGTCGCATACTGGACAAAGTCGACCCGCGGGTTGTAGAAGTTCGCGGCGTCGATCGCGACATCGGCGATGTTGAGCTTTTTGATGGACGCGTGTCCGATCCCCGGGATCCATGTGGGCAATGTCGACTGGACGCCCCAGAGCGGGAGATTGGTATCTTGGAAGGTCGACGTGATGACGCCGGCGCCGGCGTCGTCGAAGACGTAGGCCTTGGATGCCTGATAGGCGTCCTGCAGAAAATAGAGCGAGTTCAACAACGCGCCGTAGCCGCCAGCGCTGGAGCCGGCGACGAAGAGCACGTCCGGATTGACGAAGTGCTCACGCGTCCACTTCTCCACAACCTGCGCATTCGGCCAGCCGTTGTGGTGGATGGTGATGGATTTTGAGCTGTCGGACGGATCGGTGTACGTGGTGGTGGCGTTGCCCCAATGGACGTCGCCGGTGCAATACGGTACGAAGACCATGCTCCAGTTTGCAAACGGGTTGGCTGGATTGCTCAAGTCGAAGAACCCCGACGTCGCATTCGCGGGGTTGTGCGAGGGGCCGGTGGTCGCGGTTTCTGCGTGGGCACTGCAGGTGTTGTAGTCCCAGCAGGCGCCGCCGCCTTCGTAGTAGACCAGCAGCTTGTTCACGTCGCTGCCGCTGCCCTTTTTCACGAAGTATACGTACTGTGACGCATCCGTGCACATCGCCGTGAGTGTCTTGCCGTTGTACGTCACCGGCCCCGAAGGGCTGATCATCGTCCATGCGGTGCTGACAGTGGGAGAGAGGGTCGTGTCGGTCACCGCGGTGCTGTCGAAGGCGCTGAGCTCTGCAGTAACGTCGCTTGGCGGCGTGGTGACCGCCGTGCAGCCCGCCAGTGTCCACGCGGTGGTGAAATTCTGCAGCGCCGTGGTGAGCTTGGCGTTCCGCTTGGTGCCCCCGACATCGCTCTTCAACCCCTTGACGAAGGCGCCCTCGGCGGTGAGCATCTTTTGACAGGCGGTGATTGCGGCGCTGATGAGGCCTTGACGGCATTTGATGTCGGATGAGTCGGTCGGTGCGCCTCCGGCGTTGATGCTGTTCATGATGTTGCTGACGGCGGACGTGAGGTCGGCCTGCATCGCGGCGCTCGTCACCGTGGTTTCGGTGCAATCGGCGCCTGCGGCGGTTGCGCTGGTTTCCGCGCTGGTCCACGCATTCGCCAGCTTCGTGCCGGCGCTGCTGATGGCGCCGTCACGCGTGCTGCTGTTTTGATCCTTCTCCCAATTTTTCCAAGCGGTGAGCACCTGCTTGCACGCGGTCGAGGCGGCGCTGAGTTTCTTGCCGACGCAGGTATTGGTCGCATACGTGCCGGCGTGCGCGGCGCTCGACGCCATGAGCACGGCACTGATGACCACTGCTGAGCGCCGGAACGCCGTCCAAAGTGTGATTGACATCATGAAGCCCTCCCGCCAGGTTGGATGGGGTTCATGTACGCAGGTGCGCGCGGCAGTGTCAACCGGATTTGCGCGCCGAGCGGGCGATCGTGCAGAAAGACACCCTGAATTGACTGACGGTCACTTCAGCTCGTCGAGTAGCTTGCGGACCGACGCAGCGGTCGGCGCCGGCAGCCCGAGTTGCAAGGCGCGTTCGTAGTGGGTACGCGCGCCGGCGCCGTCGCCGAGTGTGCTCAAGGTCTGGCCCAAACCGACGTGGATGTCGGGATCGAGCGGGCTGAGCGTCAGCGCTTGCTCGAAGAGCTGGCGGGCATGCAGCGCCTGCTCGTGCTGGCGGGCTGCGTCTGGTGCTGCGCTCGCGTCCGTCGCCCGCGTCAATGCGATGAGGCCCAGATTGAACAGGCACTCCGACGCGTTCGGATTCGCCGCCAGCGCGGCGCGGTAGTCCTGCTCGGCCTCGTCGAGCCGCTTGTCGACCATGGCGATGCTGCCGAGGTTGTTGTAGATGAGGTACAACCCGGACTGGTCGTTGCGCCGCTGCAGCGCGACCTGGAAATGCTCCGTGGCCTTCGCAGCATCGCCCAGTTGTTGATAGGCCGTGGCCAAGCTGCGCATCGGCAGCGCGTCGGTGGCGTTCTTCGCCGCCGTGTCTTGCCACAGGTCCAGATTGCTGCGCCACACCGCGTTGCGCGCCACGGTTGCGATCGTAGCGATGGTCAAGACGAGACCACAGCCGATGAGCACGACGACGCGCAGCTTGCGCGCGCGGGCGCGCTCGGTAACCTGCGCCGCGAGGTACCCGACCAGCAGGCAGAAACCGACCGAGGGCAAGTAAAGGTAGCGCTCGGCGATCGGCGCGGCGGGAATCTTGACGACGATGGCGAGCGATGGCGCGAGGGTCATGCCGATCCACACGAGCAGAAAGAAAACGCGCCGCTGGTTGCGCCGCCATGCGTAGGCTGTCGCCGCGAGCACGCCGGCAATCAGCGCCGCACTGCCGAGCAGCCCCAACGGACTCGTCGGCAGGTCGGAAATGTACGCGCATTGGCGGATGGGCACGAGCAGCTTGCTGATGTACACGCCGACCGCGGCGACGGCGTCGACGATGACGTCGGCGCCCAGCGGCTTCGCCCCGCCGAGCACGCTGCTCAGGGCTGCCCGTCGCAGAGCAAGGTAGACCAACACGACAACGACGAAGGGCGCGTAGCAGAGCAGCGATGACGGCGCCGGTGCCGCGACCTGGCGCTGGCGGCGCCGCTCGGCCCGGCCCGTAGGTCGCGCGGCAGGTGTCAGTGTCCGTTCGAGTAGCAGATCTCCCAAGGGTAAAATGAGCAGCAGCGCGGCGGCGGTCTCCTTGGCCAGCATGGCGATGAATACGAGCGCCGCCGCCACGGCGGCGCGCCGCAGCGGCGACCACGTGCTTTGCAGGTAGACGAGCGCCGCCGCCACTGCGAAGCACGCGGCGATAACGTCGGAGCGCCCCGCGCCCCACGCGACCGACTCCGTGTGAATCGGGTGCACGGCGAACAGCGCGGCGCCGAAGCCGGACGCGGACAGTGCCTCCGGCAGGCCGGCAAACAGCGCCAGACCCAGACGGAACACCAAGTAGGTGGTGGCGATGTGCCAGAGCACCACCGAGAGATGGAAGACGAACGGGCTCGTCCCGCCCACCGTGCGATCCACGAGGTACGACAAGACGGTCAGCGGGCGGTAATAGTCCGGGCTGAATTGCGGGATGTTCGCCGGCGGAAAGAAAAGGTCGCCGAGGCTGCGAAAGGCGAGCAGCTGGCGCTCCAGCACGATCGGATCATCCCACACCAACCCGTTGGCGAGCGCGTTGGCATACGCCGCCGCGGCCAGCGTGGCGACGGCGACGCCGACGAGAGAGTGCTGAGTGCTGAGTGCTGAGTGCTGAGTCATCGAACGAGCTTTCCTCGCTCAGGACTCAGCACTCAGGACTCAGGATTGCGGCCACAGGGTGCGGTGGTTGGGATCTTCGCTTGCTCGAGGTTGGCGACGACGACGAGCTCCAGCTGCTCCGGCTGCAGGTACTGCTGCGCCGCGCGCAGCACGTCCTCCTTGGTCACGGCGTTGATGCGCTGCGCGTAGGTGTCGGCGTAGTCGGCGCCGAGGTTGAAGAACTCGACTTGCGCGAGAAAGCCCGCGATCTTGGCGTTGGTGTCGAGGCGGAGCGGGAAGCTGCCGGTGAGGTAGAGCTTCGCCTCCTTGAGCTCGTCGTCGCTGATCGGTTCGGTGCGGATACGGGCGATCTCGTCGCACGCCCGCTGGATAGCGTCGTTGGCCGACTCGTTCTTCGTCTGCATGACGACCTGAAAGCTGCCCGGAGATTTATTGACCGAAAAGAAACTCCCCACGGAGTAGGCGAGGCCGGCCTTCGTGCGGATGTTGTCGAGCAGACGCGACGAGAAGCCGCCGCCGCCGAGGACGTAGTTCATGATCGTGAGCGCGTAGTAGTCCGGATTGTCGCGCGCGACGCCGCGTTGGCCGAGGATGATGTTCGCCTGGCTGATCGGCTTCTGCACGGTCAAGGTGACGGGGTGCGGCGCGCCAATCGAGGGGTATGCGAAGGCCGGCACGTTCGCCGGCGACCAATCCTTGAGGCCGTTTTGCAGCCGCTGTTCAATGTCCGCCGCGGTCACGTCACCCACGACGGTGATGATGCTGTGCTCCGGGCGATAGTAGCGCTCGTAGAAGGCGACAAGGTCCTTGCGGGTCAGGCCCGGCACCGTCGGCGGCGTGCCGATGGCCAAGTGTCCGTACGGCTCGTCGCCGAAGAGGCTGTGCACGAAAACCCGCTGCGCGACGTTTCCCGGATCGTCTTCGTTGGCCTTCATGTTCGCCAGCGCGGCCTCCCGGCGGCGTTTGACCTCGGCGTCGGGAAAGCTCGGGTGCAGCAGGATGTCGGTGAGCAGGGTGAGGCCGGTGTCGAGGTCCTTGCCGAGCACGGTCAGACTGAGGCTGGCATAATCGGTGTCGGCCGAGCTGCCGAGTGACGCACCGATGAAGTCGGCGGCCGCGCTGATCTGCGTGGCGGAGCGTGTTTTCGTGCCCTCGGTGAGCAAATCGGCGGTGAGCGCCGCCAGGCCCTCCTGCCCGTGCGGATCGCGGCGCGCGCCGGCGTCGATGATCATCTGCACGACCACCATCGGCAGCGCGTGCTGCTCGGAGACGATCAACAGCGCCCCGTTGGGCAGCGTCCGCCGGTCAGCGGCGGGATCGGCTGCGTTGGCGGTCGCGACCCGCACGATAACCAGAAAGCTGAAAGCCCAAAGCGAAAAGCGAGTAGAGAGAGTAGGGACGATCGTGCGAACGGTTGCTTTCAGCTCTGCGCTTTTCGCTTTCCGTTTCTGATCAGCCATCAGTGCACCATTCCCTGCGGCGGCATCGGCGGCGGTGCCGGCCGACCGGGCGGACCCGGAAGCGGATCCAACGTGCCAATCGTCCGGTTGCTCGGCGTCAAGTAGAACGCGGCGACTCGCATGAGGTCGTCGGCGGTGACGGCGCGGATGCTGGGCACATACGTGTCCACGAGGCGCCAGTCGCCGGCCACCTCGTACTGACCCAACAGCAGGGCTTGGTAGAACAGCGAATCCTGCGCCAGGATGAAACCGGCTTCGAGCCCGTTCTTCGCCTTCGTGAGCTCCTGCGCAGCGACGGGTGTCTGCTGCAGCCGCTCGACCTGCGCCAGCAACTCCTTCTCGATCTGCGCCGCCGATTTCCCGGGAAACGGTTGCGCGTACACGAAGAACAAGCCGGGATCGAGCGACGTCAGCTCGAAGCTGCTGCCGGCGTCGCGCGCCAGGCGCTTCTCATACACGAGTTGCTGGTACAGGCGCGCGCTCTTGCCGCCGGAGAGGATGGCCGACAAGACTTCGAGGGCCGGCCCGTCCGCGCTGTGCAGGTTGGGAACGTGATAGGCAATCGCGACGAAAGGCAGCTGCGCCTCGCGCCGCAGCACCGTGCGGCGCTCGCCCTGCTGCACAGGTTCGATCCCCCGCACCGCGGGCGGCGCATCGCCCAGCGGCACCGGCGCGAACGACTTGTCGATCTCCGCCAGCAGTGCGTCGGCCGAGAAGTCGCCGGCGCAGACGATAAACGCATTCTCCGGCGCATAGTAAGTGCGATAGTAGGCGAGGGCGTCCTCACGCGTCAGCTGTTGGATGTCCTCCATCCAGCCGATGGTGGGCCAGTGATACGGATGGGCGGTGTACGCCGTCGCGTTGACCTGCTCGAACAGCGACGCCACCGGATTGTTGCCGGTGCGCAGCCGGCGCTCCTCCATGACGACCTTGTGCTCCGGCTCGAACTGCGCATCGTCGAAGCTCAGGTTCTGCATGCGGTCGGACTCCAGGTCGACGACGACTTGCAAGCGATCGCTGGCGAGCTGCACGAAGTACGTGGTGGCGTCGTCGGCGGTGAAGGCGTTGTCGTTCCCGCCGTTGCGCTGAATGATCTTCGAATACTCTTCCGGGCCGACCTTGTGCGTGCCCTTGAACATCAGGTGCTCGAGCATGTGCGACAGGCCGGTTTTGCCGACCTGCTCGTTGCGCGAGCCGACGCGGTACCAAATCTGGAACACGGCGACGGGCGCCTTGTGGTCTTCCAGGAGCAGGATCTTCAGGCCGTTGGGCAAGGTTTTCTCGCGCACTCGCTCGGCATATGGCTGCGCGGCGCGTGCCGGTGCGAGCGGCGGAGCCGCAAGCAACGCAGCGGCGATCAGTGCGGCGCGAATCACTCGTTGCATCACCGCGCATCGCTACCAGCCGGTTGCCGGAGGGTCAAGACGGCCGGACCAAATGATGATGCAGCGTTCACGAGTGGCTATTGCTCTTGGAAACGGCGTCGTAGACGTCTTGCTGCAGCTGCGTCGAGATGCGTTCGAGCACCCGGCTCATGGCGGCGGCCAAAGCAGCCGGCCGGCCACAGGTGCACGGCTCGTCGCCCGCGTAGCTCCGTTGGAGGCGGACCGGATCGCCGCTGCCGGTCGTGCGCGCCAGCAGCACGCGCAGCTGCAGGTGCGCGGCACAGCCCGCCGGCGCCACACGTTCCTCGATCTCATCGATGAAGCCGGTCACCTCGTAGTCGGCGGGCAGCGACGACGGGCCGCGCGATACGGCGCGATACAGGTTCGACTCGGCGAAGTCACGGGCGAGCAGGTCCGCCACCATGTTGCCTGGATTGGCGCTCCAGCGGGTGTAGAAATAGGTGCCCGTGGCGTTGGCGCCTTGGCGATAGACGATCGCCTCACGATCATACACCGCCGCCACGCGCAACGACGGTACGGCGAGCACCGCCGGCAGCGGCGTGCCATTCACGGACGGCGGCGGATAGTCGAGCCGATAGTCGCGGATTTCCGGCGCCGGCTGGCTCAGCCGCACACAGCCGCACACCGCCACGAGCATCAACAGCGACAGCGGCCGCTTCATTGGTGGCTCCCGTCGGCCGGACGTACCGGCGGTTGGGAAAACAGCAGCAGCGACGGTTGGCCGCGGATCTCATCGGTGAGGCTCTGCAGATTGGTCGCGGTACGATCCAGCCGCTCGACCGTGGACTGCAGGCCGACCACGAACTGCTGTGTGGCCTGCGTCAGGCGGTTGAGCCGGTCGATGGCGTCGCCCACTTGTTTGCCGGTGACGCCCTGGCTGAGATTGGCGAACAGCCGCTTCGCGTCGGCGGTGGCCTGCGTGGCGTTCTGCACCACCGGTTGAAGCTTGGTGGTGAGCACGGAGAGGTTCTTGGCCAGCGCGTTGGTGGACTGCGAGGTCGCCTTGAAGTTGGTCAGCAGCGCGTCAATGCGTTCATCGCGCAGCAGCTGGTTGGCGGCCTGCAAGGTGGCGCGCGCGTCGGCGGAGATGCCGCCTAAATCGAGCTGCATGAAGCGGTCGTAGACGTCGCCGAGCGCGCTCTGGATGGCCTTGAAGCTGGAGCGCGCCGACGGGATGACGTCGTACGGCGGCTTGAACGTCAAGGTCGGGGCTTGATTGAGCGCGTCGCCGGAACGGCGGTCGATCTCGACGTAGCGCAGGCCGGTGATGCCGCTGAGCTCCAAGGTTGCGCGCAGGGTTTGGTCGCCTTTGAGTGCCTTGGCCGCCTTGGTGTCGAGGTCCATGACGACCTCGATCAAGTCGCCGTCGGGGGCGATCTCGATGCTCTCGACCCGTCCGGCCGGCACGCCGCGGTACTTGACGGCCGTCCCCGGGTCCAAGCCCTGCACGGATTCGGAGTAGTAGGTGACCATACGTTGGGTTTCTTGGAAGAAGCGACTGGCGCCCAGCCAGATCGCGACCCCGACGCCGATGACCGTGGCGGCGATGACAAAGACGCCGACCTGGAATTTATGCGCTTCGGTGGCCACTGTCAGTCCTCCTGCCGTGGAAGGTTACGCCCGGCTCGCGGTTGAAGAAGGCGTGCACGCGCGGCTCGGTGCTGTGATCGCGCAGCGCTTGCGGCTTGCCTTCCGCGATGATCCCCTTCGTTTCGCCGTCGAGCATGATGACGCGGTCCGCGATGGTAAAGATACTGGAGAGCTCGTGCGACACGACCACGATGGTCGTGCCCAGGCTGCGGTTGATCTGCAAGATGAGCTCGTCCAGCTCCGCCGAGGTGACCGGATCGAGCCCCGCCGACGGCTCGTCGAAGAAGAGAATGCTCGGGTCGAGGGCGATGGCGCGCGCCAGCCCGGCGCGTTTCTTCATGCCGCCGGACAGCTCCGAGATCATGAACTCCTCGAAACCCGCCAGCTTGACCATGCTGAGCTTGATGCGCACGATCAGCTCGATGGTCTCGCGCGGCAGTGCGGTGTACTCCTCCAGCAGCAACGCCACGTTCTCGCCCAAGGTCAACGACGCGAACAGCGCGCCGGATTGGAAGAGCATGCCGAACTTGCGCTGGATGCGGCGCAGCTCGTCCTCGTCGGCCCGCGCGATGTCGTCGCCGTCGAGCAGCACGCGACCGGCGGCCGGACGCTGCAGTCCGATGATGTGGCGCAGCAGCGTCGTCTTGCCGCAGCCGGAGCCGCCGACGATGACGAAGCGCTCGCCGCGCCGCACCGCGAAGCTGACATCGTCGAGAATGGTGCGGTCGTCGTAGCGCGCCACCAGATGTTCCACCTGGATGATCGGGCGAGATGATGCCGTCGCGTCTGCCATGGCCCTCACCAGTAATGAAACAGCACCGTGAACACGGCGTCGGCGACGATGATCAGAAAGATGCCGGCCACGATCGCCGAGGTGGTGATGCGGCCGACGCTCTCCGCGCCGCCGCGCGCCTGGAAGCCGCGCAGGCAGCCCACGCCGGCGATCAGAATGGCGAACGCGACGGCCTTGATCAGCCCCGAGTAGACGTCCCACATCGACATCGCCAGGCGCGTCTGCCGCACGTATACCTGCACGGGCAGGCCGAGGCCGGTGACCGCAACGAGCAAGCCGCCGAGGATCCCGACCAGATCGGCCACCAGCGTGAGGCACGGCAGCATCACCAGGAGCGCGACGACCTTCGGCGTCACCAGAAAGCGCGTGCGGTCCAAACCCATGGTGGTGAGCGCGTCGACTTCGTCGGACACTTTCATGGTGCCGATCTCGGCGGCAAACGCGGCACCGGAACGGCCCGCGGCGATGATGGCTGTCATCAACGGCCCAAGCTCGCGGGTGATCGACAGACCGACGAGGTTGGCGATGTAGATGTCCGCGCCGAATTGCGTCAACTGCACCGCCGCCTGGAAACCGGTGATCACGCCCATGAGGAAGCTGATGAGCGCGACGATGGGCACCGCGTCCAGCCCGGTGCGTTCCATGTACAGCCAGGTCTCGCGCCAGCGCATGCGCATCGGATGTCGCGCGGCGTCGCGCAGACCCAAGATCAGCTCGCCGGTGAACAGCACCAGCTCACGGCAGTCGGCGAGGATCTTCAGTGTCTCGGCGCCGATGCGCGTCGTGAGGCTGACGGAACGGACGATCGGCGGCGGTGGCGGGTGCAGCAGGGCTTCCTGATCCACGAGGCTGAGGAACCCGTCGATCGCCGGCGTCGAGCCGGCGATGCGCAGCTCTGTGCCGGTCGGCGCCAAACGCTGGCGCAAGCCGATGAGCATCGCACCGCCGCCGCTGTCGAAGTACTCGACGCCGGAGAGGTCGAGAGCCAGCGTGCGTGCGCCATCGACCTGCGCGGCGATCTCGTTCAGCAGCTGCTGCGCGTTGTCGATGTCGATACGGCCGCGCACCGCGATGGCCACCGCGCCGTCGCCGCTCGGTTGCTTTGACAGCTGGTAAGCAGGCTCGTTCGGCACGCGTTCCTCTTAGCAAACCTGCTGGGAGAGGGCGAATTGACGCGGCGTGCTCCGTACGCAAGAGGTCGGCGAGATCCCGAACATTACTACTTTCGAGACTTCTGGAGAGCAGTCGTCGCGGCTTTCGGAACTACTCCCGCTCCGCGCCTTCGATGAGAGGCCGCCGGATTCTGGCAGGGCATTTGCTGTACGGACCACACGACGTGAAGCCCAAATGACCGCAGATGAAACATCTGTTTGACACGCCGAGAGGCCGTGGTACTGTCGGCGCAACGATGTCGCGGAAACTCGCAATTCTGCTGCTGGCGCTGAGTATGATTTCGGCCGGACTCGCGACCTGCCCGCGCGGCGCCGTTGCCTGTGCGCTGCTTCAGCAAGCGAATCATCAATGTTGCGGCAACCACCTGTCGTTGCGCACCCGTGATTGCTGCCGCGGTGAGCGGCTTCCGACGCCGGCGTTCACGTCGGGGGCAGCCGGCAACGGCGCGACTCACCTCGCCAAGCTGTTGGTGACCTCAGCGTCTTGTTTGCTCACGCCGGCGCAGCCCGCCCGAGGATTCCCGCCGTCCGATCACCAGTACGGCCTCGCACCTCCCGACACCCTCGTCACGCGTCACACGTCATTGCTCCTCTGATCCACTGATCGAAGCGGTTTGGTTTCGATCCGGAGGCACTCCCGCGCCCAGCGACGCGCGGGAGAGTCGAACGAAGGAGGAGCTATGCGTCGCGTATTCGATGTCTTGGCCGTTTTGATCCTGCTGAGCGCGCCTGCGGCATGTCCGGCAGCCGAAAGCGATGAGCTGGGTGATCCAGTGAAGTTGGCGGCTGTAGTGGCCTACGGCCGCGCCCACAATGCCGAAATCCACGCCGCCGAGGCGAAGTGGCGCGCGGCGCAGGCGCGCCCGTCGCAAGCGGGAGCGCTGCCCGATCCGATGGTCGAAGTCGGGTATCACAACGAAGGGTTCGATCGCTTGGATCTTGGCGAGACCGATTTCGCGTGGTTGCGGTTCGGCGCCAGCCAAGAGCTGCCGTTTCCAGGCAAGCTCGCCTTGAAGCGTGACATCGCCGGCCACGCCGCCGAACAGACCGCCGAGGAGCTCCGGCAGGTGGAGCTCGACGTGATCAGCCGGCTCAAGATGGCGTACGCCGAGTACGCTCACCTCGATGTCCAGCTCGACATCCTGCGGCGCAACAAGAGCCTGCTGGACAAGTTCGCGCGCACCGCCGAAGCGAAGTACGCCGTCGGCGAAGGCATCCAGCAAGACGTCCTCAAGGCACAGGTCGAAGAGTCGCTGCTGATCGAGCGCGAAACCACGTTGGATCAGCAGCGGCAGAGCCGGACCGCGGAGCTGAATGCGCTCCTCAGCCGCCCGGCGACGGCGCCGCTGGGCTCCGCCGAGCATCCGGTGGAACGAGCGCTCACGCGGACGCTCGAGGAGTTGCTGGCTGTGGCCGCAGCCCACTCGCCGGAGGTGAAAGCGGCGGAACGACGCATCGCAGGTGATGAATCCGCCGTCGCCTTGGCGCGGCGCGAGTACTTGCCCGATTTCGTCGTGCGCGCCGACTACATGCATAAGGCCGATCTCTTGCCGGAGTGGGAGGTCGGGGTCGGCATCAAGGTGCCGCTCTACTTTGCGACCAAGCAACGTGCCGGCGTGCAGGAAGCCGCCGCCGCACTCGCCGAGGCGCGCTCGCTGCGCGAGAACGCCGACCGCAATGTGCAGTCGCGCGTCCGCGACCTGTATGCGCGGGCACAGGCGTCGGAACGGCTCATTACGCTCTACCACAGCACCGTCATTCCACAGGCGCGATTGGCGCTGGAATCAGCCGACGCCGCTTACCAGGTGAACAAGGTGGATTTCCTCACCTTACTCAACGCCTTTGCGGCCACGCTCGAGTACGACATGCGTTACCACGAAGAGCTGGCCAACTTTCAGAAGGCGGCTGCCGAGCTCGAAAGCGCGGTCGGCGAGCCGCTGGAGGAATAGCCATGCCGAGAGTCGACAGTCGACAGTCGAGAGTCGAAGGATGGAAGCTGACCGCCGCAATCACCGGGGTCGTGCTCGCACTCTGCGGGCTGCCGTACGCCCTGGCGCAGCACGTCCATGAGCCGGCGGCAGCGCCCGCCGCGGCGCCGACGGGTGAGCGCAAGATCCTGTACTGGTACGATCCGATGCATCCGCAGTACCGTTCCGACAAGCCGGGAACGGCACCGGACTGCGGGATGGACTTGGTGCCGAAGTACGCCGACACGGATGCCGCCACGGCCGACGTACCAGCGGATGCCGTGCGCATCTCTCCGCTGAAGCAGCAGCTCACGGGTATCCGCACCGCCCCGGTCGTGCGCCGCACGCTGATTAAGGACATCCGCACCGTTGGCATCGTGCAGCCGGACGAAAGGCGTATCCGGAAGATCCACGCCAAGTTCCCCGGGTGGGTCGACAAGCTGTTCGTCGGCTTCACCGGACAACCGGTCCAGGCAGGCGACCCGACCATTGCGATCTACAGTCCTGAGCTGGTCTCGACGCAGACCGAGTATCTGCTTGCCTGGCGAGGCGAGCAGCAGCTGCAGGGCAGCCCTTTTCCTGAAGCAGCGAGGAACGCGCAAACTCTCTTGGACGCAACACGGCGGCGGCTGCTGCTCTGGGACATCACGCCGCAGCAGATCCGCCAGCTGGAAGAGTCGGGCAAGCCGCAGACCGCGGTGACGTTGCACTCGCCCGCGTCCGGCTACGTCACCGTAAAAGGCGTGTACCAGGGCCTGTACGTGACGCCGGAGATGGAGCTGTACACGGTGACGGATCTGTCGCGCGTCTGGGTGATGATCGACGTGTACGAGTACGAGATGCCGTTCGTGCGCGCTGGCACGCCCGTCAACCTTACGCTGCGATCGCAACCCGGCCAGACCATGACCGGCACGGTGGCCTACGTCGACCCGTACCTCGACAACCAATCGCGGACGAACAAAGTGCGCGTGGAGGTCGATAACGCCGACCTGCGGCTCAAGCCGCAGATGTACGCGAGTGCGGAGATCCACGCGGTGCTCGACGACCGGCTCGCGGTTCCGAAGGATGCGGTGCTCGATTCGGGAACCAAGCAGGTTGTCTTCGTGGCCGCGGGCGATGGGTACTTCCAACCCCGAGACGTACGGCTTGGCCAGCGCGCGGAAGACTACGTCGAAGTGCTCGACGGGGTGAAGGAGGGTGAGCAGGTCGTGGTCGCCGCCAACTTCATGGTCGATTCAGAAAGCCAACTGAAGGCGGCGCTCGAATCGATTGGGCATCAGCATTGATGGAGCCTGAGGGCTGACCGCTGAGGGCTACTGACATGATCAATCGAATCATCGAGTACTGCGCGCACAACCGCTTCACGGTGTTCATGTTCGTGACCGCGGCGGTGCTGGCTGGCCTCTGGTCGATGCAGAACATTGCGCTCGACGCCATTCCGGACCTCTCCGACACGCAGGTCATCATCTACTCGCGCTGGGACCGCAGCCCCGACATCATCGAAGATCAGGTCACGTATCCGATCGTCACCGCCATGCTCGGCGCGCCCAAGGTGCAGGCCATCCGCGGCTTCTCCGACTTCGGCTACTCCTACGTGTACATCATCTTCCAGGACGGCACCGACGTGTACTGGGCGCGCTCGCGGACCTTGGAGTACCTGAGCAAGATCCTACCGCGCCTGCCGGAAGGCGTGCAGACCGAGTTGGGGCCCGATGCGACCGGCGTCGGTTGGGTGTTTCAGTACGCCCTCGTCGACACCACCGGCCAACATCGCATCGATGAGCTGCGCAGTTTTCAGGACTGGTACCTGCGCTACTACCTGCAAGCCGTGCCGGGTGTTGCGGAAGTCGCGCCGATCGGCGGCTTCGTGCGCCAGTATCAGGTCAACGTCGATCCCACCAAGCTCCAGGCCTACAAGCTGCCGCTGGAGAAGGTGGTCGGGGCGATTCGCAACGGCAATAACGACGTCGGCGGGCGGCTGGTGGAGCTGAACGGCCGCGAGTACATGGTGCGCGGCCGCGGCTACGCACGCTCGACGCGCGAGCTGGAGCAGATCGTCGTCGGTGTCGATGACGCCAGCGGCACGCCGGTGCTGGTCAAAGATGTTGCCCAGGTGGAGCTCGGGCCGGACATCCGGCGCGGCGTCGCGGATCTTGACGGCACGGGCGACGTCGTCGGCGGCGTTGCCGTGATGCGCTACGGCGAGAACGCGCTGCGGGTCATCGAGCGGATCAAGGAGAAGCTGAAGGATATCGAGCCCGGCTTGCCACCCGGCCTGAAGATCGTCACGACGTACGACCGCTCCGAGCTGATCAACCGCTCCATCAACACGCTCGAGCACACGCTCGCCGAGGAGCTGCTGATCGTCAGCCTCGTCATCCTGGTCTTCCTGTGGCACATCCCCAGCGCGCTCATCCCGATCTTGACCATCCCGATCGCCGTGACCATCTCATTCATCCCGATGTACTTCATGGGCATCACGGCCAACATCATGTCCCTCGGCGGCATCGCGGTGGCCATCGGCGCGATGGTCGACGCCGCCATCGTCGTCGTCGAGCAGACGCACAAGAAGCTGGAGCACTGGGAAGCCGGCGGCAGGGTAGGGGATTATCGTGACGTCATCATCACGGCCGTCAAGGAGGTCGGCGGCCCGAGTTTCTTCTCGCTACTGGTGATCGCGGTGTCGTTCATGCCGGTGTTTGCGTTGGAGGCGCAGGAAGGCCGGCTGTTCAAGCCGCTCGCCTTTACGAAGAACTTCTCGATGGTGATCGCGGCGGTGCTGGCAATCACGTTGGACCCGGCGATGCGGCTGCTGTTCACGCACATGCGCAACTTCAATTTCCGGCCGCGCTGGCTGGCGCGCGTCGCCAACGCGGTGCTCGTCGGCAAGATCCACAGCGAAGAAGACCATCCGATCAGCCGCCCGCTGATGCGTTTGTACCAGCCGGTGGTCGAGCTGGCGTTGCGCTATCGCTGGACGGTGGTGATCGGCGCCGTGCTCATCGTGCTCGCCACCATCCCCGCCTTCCAGCGGCTGGGCTCCGAGTTCATGCCGCCGCTCAACGAGGGCGCACTGCTGTACATGCCCACCACGCTGCCGGGCATCTCGGTGACCGAGGCCAGCCGCATGCTGCAGGTGCAGGACCGCATTCTCAAAACCTTCCCGGAGGTCGAGCGCGTTTTCGGCAAGATCGGACGTGCTGAGACGTCGACCGATCCGGCGCCGTTTTCGATGGTGGAGACGACGGTATTGCTCAAGCCGGAGGACCAATGGCGCGAGAAGCCGCGCTGGTATTCCGCGTGGGCGCCGGACTGGCTCAAGGCCGTGCTGCGACACGTCTGGCGTGACCGCGTCACGTGGGAGGAGCTGATCTACGGCGCCAACGGCATGAACCAGGCGTTGCAGCTGCCCGGCTGGACGAACGCGTGGACCATGCCGATCAAGAACCGCATCGACATGCTGAGCACGGGCGTGCGCACGCCAATCGGCGTCAAGATCCTCGGCGACGACCTGAAAACAATTCAGCAAGTGGGCGAGCAGATCGAGCACGCGGTGCAGAGCGTGCCCGGCACGACGAGCGTCTTCGCCGAGCGCACCGCGGGCGGCTACTTCCTCGACTTCGACCTGCGCCGCGACGAGCTGGCACGCTACGGACTGACGGTGAGCGCTGTGGAAGACGTGCTCATGTCGGCGGTCGGCGGTGAGAACGTCACCACCACCGTCGAAGGCCGCGAGCGCTACGCAGTGAACGTCCGCTACCAGCGTGACTATCGCAGCGATCCGGATGCACTGGGCCGCGTGCTGGTACCGACCATGAGCGGCGCGCAGATCCCGCTTGCCGAGCTCGCCGACATCCGTTTGGTCGACGGACCGGGCATGATCCGCAACGAGAACGGGCTGCTGTCGGGCTACGTCTACGTCGATATGGCGGGGCGCGACATCGGCAGCTACGTCGCCGATGCCAAGCAGGCGGTGCGCGCGCACGTGCAGCTGCCGCCGGGCTACGCGTTGGTGTGGAGCGGGCAGTACGAGTACATGCAGCGCGTGCGCCAGCGCCTGCTGATCGTCGTGCCGGTCACGTTGTTCATCATCTTTATTTTGATCAACCTGAACACCGGTTCGTGGGTGAAGACGTCGATCATCCTTCTCGCGGTGCCGTTTTCCGCGGTCGGCGCGATCTGGTTGCTGTATCTGCTGGGCTACAACTGGAGCATCGCGGTTGCCGTGGGCGTCATCGCGCTGCTCGGTGTCGATGCCGAGACCGGGGTGTTCATGCTGCTCTACCTCGAGCTGGCCTACGACGAGGCGAAGGCGAAAGGACGGCTGCGGAACTGGGACGATTTGCGCGAAGCGATCGTGCAGGGTGCGGTGAAGCGGCTGCGTCCGAAGCTGATGACCGTAGGCGTCATGTTCATGGGGCTGGTGCCGATCATGTGGTCGACGGGCACCGGCGCCGACGTCATGCGGCGCATCGCCGCGCCGATGATCGGCGGCATCTTCACCTCGTTCATCATGGAGCTGGTCGTGTACCCGGCGATCTACGCGATCTGGAAATGGGGTTGGGAAGTGAAACCGGCGCTGGCTGCCGCGGGTCAATGATGGCATCGAAGCGCCGGGGAGGAATTGCATGCACAGACGACCGAGGGGTCAGGAAGGCTTCCTTCCTGGGTAGGTCTCAAGGCCTTGGCGAGAGGCCCCGAAGGCTTCCTGGGCTCCTCCAACGATGTTGGCAAGGGGGTAGGAAGGTTTTCCAGGCCGGTTCGACGATGTTGGCGAGGGAATAGGAAGGCTTCCCAGGGCCGTCCGACGATGTTGGCAGGGGGGTAGGAAGCTTCCCAGGGCGGTCCGACGATGTTGGCAGAGGGGTAGGAAGGCTTCCCAGGCCCGTTCGACGACATTGGCGAAGGGCTGGGATCGTTGAGGCCGACGGTCTCGACGAGCAGCTCGCAGCCTACTGCCGCGCGCGCGGCCTTCGCAGAGGTTCCTTCGAGATCCTCAGCTTTCGGGACGAAGTGCTCCCGTCTCTTCTCGAGAAGGTGGCAACCGCTCACTACGAAGACGACGCGCTCCGCACGTTGAGCCTGCTCCGACAGTACGAAAAGCACCGGCAACGTGCGACGGCTAAGGGCTCGTGACGAGGCGAAAACCGAGAACCTCGTCTGCCGCGCAACCCCGCGTTTTGGTATGACTGATCGCGCGACCGCCGCAGGCTTCATGCTATGCTGGTCTTGGGTCCTGTATGAAATCGAGAATCTACGTGGAAACGACCGTTCCGAGCTTCTACTACGAGACCCGCGACGAACCAGAAATGGTGGCCCGACGGGAGTGGACACGCCAATGGTGGGATCGAGCAAGCGCCGATTGTGAGCTGGTGACCAGCCCACCCGTTGTTGATGAGCTTGAGCGCGGTGACTTCCCGAGCCGGGAGGAGTGCCTCAGCCTCATCGCTCCTCTGCCGCTTCTTGCCGTGGAGCCAGCGGTCCTCGAAATCGTCCAGAGCTACATTAGCCGCCACGTCATGCCGAAGAATCCCGTAGGTGACGCCCTGCACCTCGCCCTGGCATCCTACCATCGGTGCGACTTTCGTGCCGCGTGGAACTGCAAGCATTTGGCGAACGCGAGGAAGTTCGCACATATTCGCAGAGTGAACGCGTTGCTTGGCCTGTTTGTTCCATCGTTGGTAACGCCACTTGAACTCTTGGAAGCCGATGATGAGGACTGATCCGGGAATCAAGCGAACGCGCGACGCCCGCCAGCGCATCTCCGCGAGCGTCGCTGACGATCCGGCGAAGCTGGTGGGGTATTACATCGAGATGCAGAAGCGATTCGGCGCGCGACTGGTTCGTGGACCAACCGACGGGCACGAGGGCGTTGAGGGTGTCGCCGATCAAGGCCTTCCAGCCGACGCGCGAAAAGACGCGCGCGGCTGAAGGCCAAGGCGTTGACCGCCGCAAAGTCGGTCAATACGCGGCCGGTACAGGCGCGGCTGGAGGCATTCGAGCGTGCCCAGCGTGCGTACGCGGCGGCGCAAGGTAAAGTCGATGCGGCGGAGGCGGTGCTGCATGCGGCGCAGGCGAAAGTGGTGCAGCGCGATGCTGAACAGGATGAGGCCGTCGATGGGTTGGCGCGGGCGTTGATCACCGACGGGCAGTCACGCGTCAAGCCGTTCGCAGGTTGTGGCGGGCCGACGCCGGCCGCTCTCATGCATTTGCCGGCGGCGGAAAAGGCGGAGCAGATTCACGCGCTGGTCACGGCGCTGCAACGCAATGCCGGCCTGAGCAAGGCGGCACAGCAGGCCTGCGAAGCGGCCGACAAGGCGGCGCGTGCGGCGGAGAAGGCGCTGGCACGCATCGAGGCACAGCAAGCCGCGCTGAGCCAGACGCGGCAGGCACGCGATGCGCTGGTGCAGACCTGGGAAAGGACGCTGGCCGCGCTGAAGCGCGGCGCCCGCGCGGCCATCGATGACGGCGAGCCGTATCTGTATACGACACTGTTCGGGCAAACAGCGCGAAACGGCAGCCGCAACGGCAAGCACGCGCCGGACAATCCGCCGCCGCCAGCACCGCCAATGCCGGCGCCGCCGGTCTCCAGCGCAACGTGAGCGTGGTAACGCGGTGATACTCACGGCCCCGACTGCAAGGGTGCAACTCCTTTTGCATTCGGGGCCGGGCGAGCCCTGGACGGGATCAAACGCGTCGGTCGTCTTCGTTCCCCCGCTCGTCGCTGTCAGGCTGCGACGCGCACGAGTGCGATATCGCCGGCCAAATGGATGCGGTCAAACGGGTGCAAGAAGTCGGCTCGCCGCATTTCCTGCGCCCTGGGCATCAAGGTCATCCTGCCACAGCCACTAGTGCCACCTCAAGCGAAGCCCGGCCCTTTCGTACGCCCCCGGATGCCGATGACGGGCCACAACAGGATCGCTGACGCCTTGGCGCTTCTGCCATGTGGCACCTTTGAGCCGAAGCATAACGCTTGCACGGCGGCCATTGCGTTCTCAACAGAAGAGCAGATATAGGAGCCGCGAGGTTGATTAGCCTTGTAGGTACCTCCTGAACTCTTGAAAGCTCGCAGCTTCAGACCGGGACGTGCGTCAATGGCATTTGTGTGGGCCTGTTCAACCTTGTTTGGAATTGACGGCCGCCTCGTGTTATGGGTCGAGGCGGCGACACAAGAGAGGGTATCAGGCGACAATAATGAGGAAGAGCGGATTGCGATGTAGCGGCTTAGGGCTGGTCCTGCTCCTGCTATGTCTCACTCTGCCCTCGCGCGCCCTAGCGTGCGTTGTGGGCAGCGGCACGGGTGCGAGCTGCACCGAGTCCGCGCTGGATGTCTGCCTCCCAGGCGGCGGGAGTTTCGACGGCACCGTAACCTTCGACTGCAGTGGCGCCGCCACGATTACCGTCACCAGCACCAAGACCATCAGCGCCGACACCACCATCGATGGCGGGAGTCTGATCACGATCAGCGGCGGGAACAGCGTGGGCGTCTTCTCCGTGAACGCTGGCGCAACGTTCACGATTAAAAACCTGACCATCGCCAACGGCCATAGCGCGACCTTTGGCGGCGCCATCTTCAACGGCAACAGCGGCGGTACACTGACGGTCAGCAACAGTGCCTTCTCCGGCAATGGCGCGCTTGACGGCGGCGGCATCTTCAACTACTCGGGTACGTTTACCGTCTCCAACAGCACCTTCTCCGGCAATAGCGCGATCGCCGGCGGGGGCGGGATTTACAACAACAGCGGCACGTTGACGGTGATCGACAGCACCTTCTCAGGCAATAGCGCTATCAGCTACGGCGGCGGCATGTCCAACACCAGCTTGGACAGCAGCGCCACGCTAACGGTGACCAGTAGCACCTTCTCCGGCAATCGCGCGGGCGACGGCGGCGGCATTCAAAATTTCGGTATGGGCACGGTCACCAACAGCACCTTCTTTGGAAACAGCGCGAGCCACGACGGCGGCGGCATCGAAAACGGCATCACCAACGGCAAGGGCGATACGCTGACGATCACCAGCAGCACCTTCTCCGGCAATGGCGCGGGTGATGGCAGCGGCATCGCAAACTTCGGCACGGTCGCCGTCACCAACGCCATCGTCGCCAATAGCACCTCGGGCGGCAATTGCGCCGGCAGCACTACTGATGGCGGCCACAACATCGACGACGGCACGACGTGTGGCTTCAGCACTGCAAACGGCTCCTTGAACAACACGAACCCCAATCTCGATCCTGCAGGACTGGCTAACAACGGCGGGCCGACGCAGACCATCGCCCTCTGCACAGGCACAGGTGTCCCCAGCGCGGGATGCGCGGGGGCGAGCCCGGCGATCAATGCCGGCGACGAGAGTGTATGTTCGACAACCACCGGCACTGCGCCCGTGGACAATCTCGACCAGCGCGGCTTTGTCCGGCCCGGTACGGGGGCCACCAATTGCTCCATCGGTGCCTTCGAGGCGAACTTCGTGGGGCCTATAACCCCAAAACTGGTCTATTACGCGCTCGGCGATTCGATCGCGTCGGGCCACGGGCTGCCAGGGGGAACCGGACGGACGCCTGGCACGTGTCAGGTATCTCCGAATGCATACCCATCGTTCGTGTTCCAATTGCTCCAGACGTATCTTCCTCAGTACTCCAGTTCATTTGTGCCCCTGGCTTGCTCGGGAGCCAAATCCTTTACTACATCCCAGCGGACTGCGCCGCTCACAGATTTGCCGCAGCAGGTTGCAGCGGTGCTGCAGAATGAGCCATTTCCGCCTGGCCAGACAACGCTCGTGTCCCTCACGGTGGGCGCTGATGACTTCGATTTCCAGGCGGAGGTCGAGAATCCGCTGCACATCTGCGCTTCCGACGATCAGTTCATGCAATGGGTTAATGACACCATAGGCGGCCCTTCCAACAACCCTTCCCAAGGGGTGCACCCGTCTCTGACGCACTGGCTCAAAATGTTACTGGAGGACGACCACACGTTCGTCGTACTGACCGACTACTTCAATCCATTCAACACAGCGAGTCACTACTTCAAGATTCTGCGAGAGGAGGAACTAGTAGGTCGCGGAGCTTCCCTCGCGTTTCCTGACGACGTTCTATGGGAGCGCACCGACCGAGTGATCAACAATCTCAATGTCGCCATCGCCTCGGTAGCGCAACAGTCGGGCAGTCGGGTTCTGGTCGCCAGTCTTCACGACACGTTTGTCAATCATGAATCGGCGATGCCAGATTGTGGGGACAGCCCTCCGGATGCATCAACGACCCTCATCCAGTATCCGAGCTTCAGTCTACGCTCGGCGCTAGATGAGGTTGAGCTCCTTATAGCCTCCTGTATAGACCCTATCACGTGCCCGCTGACCTTACTCGAGGCTGCCGGCCTAATCGATTCGCTCCTGAATCAGCTGCAAGTCGGTGACGACTGCTTTCATCCAAACGCTGAGGGCGCAGCGGCATACGCCGGTGGGGCCGGGCTTGGGCCTGGTGTCTTCGATGCGGCACTGGAACTCCTCCCACCGGTAGCGACATCGTCAACCTCAGGCGTGGCACCAGAAATGGCGCATGTTGGCTTCCGCCCATTGTTGACGACCGCCGTGGGAATGTCGGAAGTCTCTTCAGCCCCTTGCTGTACGACGCACACTGATCCGGGGTGCAACGATGCATCGTGTCAGTCATGCGTATGCGCGGTGGACGGATTCTGTTGTACCGTGGGATGGGATGTCTTCTGTACGAACGAGGGAGCGACGACTTGTGAGTCGGCGTGCCAATGCCCTGAACCTTCGCCCACAAACACACCGGGACCGACACCGACGCCCGGAGGCGCCTGTTGTGCTAGCCACGGCGGCGCGGGGTGCGATGATGCAACGTGCGTGACCTGTGTGTGCGCCCTTGACAGCGACTGCTGCAGCAACGCTTGGGATGACTTGTGCACCGCCCAGGCTCAGATGCAGTGTGCGGCAAGTTGTTTGTGCCCGACGCCAGTGCCTGCCGATACGTCCACACCAACGGGCACCGCGACGCCAAGCGCAACCGGAACACCGCCCGCACCAACCCCGAGCCCAACATCCGGCGGCGACTGCTGCACCCTCCATGCCGGGCCAAACTGCGGCGACAGCACCTGTGCAGCGTGTGTGTGCGCGGCAGATACCTTCTGTTGCGATACGCTTTGGGATCAGTCCTGCGCAGACGAGGCGGTGGGGGCGTGCGACCGTGACTGTGCCTGCGCCACACCGACCAATACGCCAGGCCTGATGCCCACGGCAACGACAACGGCCACCCCGACCGTAACGCCGACGGGCGCGCCGGCCGCAACTGAAATACCCACACTCACCGCAATGCCGAGCCCGACCAGCACCCCAGAGCCGACCGGCACCCCTCTTCCGACAGCCACCGTTGCGGCGACCGCAACGCCATCGGCGACTCCGTCACTGACGCAACTACCGACAGCGCCCCCAACCGTTACCGCACTCCCCTGTGTCGGCGACTGCGACGGCAACGGTCAGGTCACCGTCGACGAGATCCTCACAATGGTGAACATCGCCCTCGGCAGCACGCCGGTCACTGCGTGCGACGCGGGTGATGCAAACCACGATGGCCAGATCACCATCGATGAGATCCTCACGGCGGTGAACAACGCGCTGAACGGATGCGGGTCGGCCTCGACTCCGACGCCCAACACGACCGGTGCGGACGACTGAGGAGCCGCGTGGCACAGATGCAACCAGGCGAGTCGGAGCATGGCGGCGACAGCACCGGCGTAGGCGAGGCTCTCCTGCAGTGCCACCTGGCCGAGTACAACGCCCTAGCTACCCGTGTATCGTATCAGCTGACGCTGCAGATTGCGTTGTGGCCCGTTGCCCTCCTAGCAATCGGCCTTGCGGCGCAGCTCTGGAACACCGTCCCACATCACGGCGTTCTGCTCTGGACGACAGCCCTCTTTGTCGAGGTTATCGTTGCCGTCTGGTATGAGATCACTATCGATATCCTCAATGCCGTTTACTATGTCGAGGCCAAGCTACGGCCCGAGGTCGCTCCGTTGGTCGGAGCGCGACCATTCTGGCAGTATGAGCAATGGCTTGGAATGAAGCGAAACCGCCAACCACTTTTGGGGGATTTGGCGATTCCCGTGGTTCTGGCAGCGGCCCTGATTGTCGCTGGCTTTGAGCGACGGCCCGTCTGGGACCAATGGGACTACTGGGGATCGCTCCTGAACGGCGTCCTCGTAGCGTTTCTCGCGTGGAGGGCTCTGTGTTCCGCGAGCGCCCGCCGGCAGGTACTCAAGGTGAGCGTTGGACAGCCACTTGCCCCGGCCGGAGCTTGCCAGGAAGCGGGCCTTGGGCGGAACCGAGCGTCCCAATGAGGTGCAGCGGACGGGCCCGGCGGCAGGTGATGCGCTTCGCGTTCTGACGACCTGCACAATCACCCGTACAGCGTGACTGTCGACGAGATCCTCACGATGGTGAACATCGCATTCGGCAACACGCCGGTCACTGCGTGCGACGCGGGCGATGCCAACCACGATGGCCAGATCACCGTTGATGAGATCCTCACCGCGGTGAACAATGCGCTGACCGGATGCGGAGGCTGAGGGCAATGGTGAATTGTGAATGCTGACTGGCGAATGTGGGCCTTCTCGCTCGACTTGGCGGGTGTGTGATACTATGCATTCCGCATGATGGTCGACTCGCGACGCGCCGCTCTTCCAAGCGATGAGCTGCCCATGAAGGTTGTCGGACGGCGAAGGTGGCGCGGCGGCCTCGCCGCCGCCGCGGGCCTGCTGGAGATCGCCCTGCGACTCCGCGGCGACAAGCCGTTCATCCCCAAGGGAGTCTATCGCTTCGCGAGTTTCGAAGAGAGCGACGCATGGTCCCTGACGATGCTGACGAGGCCCCGGAAGCACGCCCCCCGCTCCTAGCGGACCTTGTCGCTCTCTGCCGAGACCTGAACGCGGCGGGCGCAGCCTACGTGGTCATCGGCGGGGTGGCCGTGATTCAGGCCGGCTTCCCGCGGGCCACGGGCGGTATCGACCTGCTGATCGACATCTCCCCGGCGAATCAAGAACGGGTGCGGCGGGCACTACTGAAGCTCCCGGATCAGGCCGTCCGTGACGTGGCACCCGACGATCTTGACCGCTACGCCGTGGTGCGCGTGGCCGATGAGATCGTTGTCGACCTCATGAAGGCGGCGTGCGGAATCGCTTACGAAGAGGCCAGCCGGCACGTAGACCGCGTCGAGGTCGACGGCGTCCCCATCCCGTTCGCCAACCCCGAGCTGCTCCTGCGGATGAAGGACACGTACCGCGACAAGGACAAGCTCGACCGTGCCTTCCTGGCGCGTCTCGTCGACCAGCGGAAGAAACGCTGAGCAGAGGACCGCGCCGTGGGGAATGGTCTCTTCGGCGAACGACTTCATTGGTAGTCCGTCGAAGGGTGTGTCTCGCGTCACGTCATGCGCGCCAGTGGCTTGCCTGCGCCAGCTCGCTCTGTCATGTACCCGGACGGCAGGTGCATCACGTGGGCAGGTTCGACGACGTCTATCGCCGGAGCCTCGACGACCCGCAAGGCTTCTGGGGCGAGGCGGCCGCTGGGATTCACTGGACGCGCCGGCCGGAGCGTGTGCTCGATGACTCCGGCGCACCCTTCTATCACTGGTTCTCCGGCGGTCAGCTGAACACCTGCTTCAACGCGCTCGACCGCTGGGTCGACGGCGGCGACGGCATCGACCGGGTGCGCGCCGATCAGCTGGCGCTCATCTACGATAGCCCGGTCACCGGCACCGTCAGCCGCTGTACGTATCGCGAGCTGCGCGACGCGGTCGCGGTGTTCGCCGGCGCGCTGCAACGTGTGGGAGTGACGGCAGGCGACCGAGTCGTGATCTACATGCCGATGGTGCCGGAGGCGCTGGTTGCGATGCTCGCCTGCGCGCGGCTCGGGGCCATCCATTCCGTCGTCTTCGGCGGTTTTGCACCGCATGAGCTGGCGATACGCATCGACGACGCCAAGCCGACAGTGATCGTGTCGGCGTCGTGCGGTATCGAAGGGCAACGGGTGATCGAGTATAAGCCGCTGCTCGACCGCGCCATCGAGATGGCCGCGCACAAGCCCGCGCGCTGCATCATCTTCCAGCGCCCGATGGCCCCGGCATCGCTGCTCGCCGGTCGCGACCTCGATTGGCGTGAGGCGATCGACGGCGCACAACCGGCGGCGTGTGTTCCGGTGGCCGCGACCGACCCGCTGTACATCCTATACACGTCGGGAACCACCGGGCGCCCGAAAGGCGTCGTGCGCGACAATGGTGGACACGCGGTGGCGCTGCGCTGGAGCATGGCGAACGTGTACGGCGTGCAGCCGGGTGACGTTTACTGGGCGGCGTCCGACGTCGGCTGGGTGGTCGGCCATTCCTACATCGTGTACGGGCCGCTGCTCGCCGGTTGCACCACCGTGATGTACGAAGGCAAGCCGGTGGGCACGCCCGATCCGGGGGCGTTCTGGCGCGTGATCGCCGAGCACGACGTAGCCGTGCTGTTCACCGCCCCGACGGCGTTCCGTGCGATCAAGAAGGAAGACCCCACGGGTGCGCATTATCGCCGCTACCACCTCGAGAAGTTTCGCACGCTCTTTCTCGCCGGCGAGCGTACGGACCCGGATACGTATCATTGGGCGCGCGAGCTGCTCGGCCGGCCGGTGATCGATCACTGGTGGCAGACGGAAACCGGCTGGGCGATCGCCGCAAACTGTCTGGGCATCGAGGCCCTTCCCGTGAAGCCCGGTTCGCCGACAAAACCGGTGCCTGGTTACGAGGTTGACATCCTGGGAGCCGACGGCGACGTGTTGCCCGCCGACACGGAGGGTGCCATCGCCATCAAGCTGCCGCTGCCGCCGGGATCACTGCCGACGTTGTGGAACGACGACGCCCGCTTCGTGTCGTCGTATCTGACGCGCTACCCGGGCTACTATCTGACCGGCGACGGCGGCCACCTCGACGCCGACGGCTACCTGCACGTGATGGGGCGCATCGACGACGTCATCAACGTCGCCGGGCATCGGCTGTCGACGGGTGCGATGGAGGAGATCATCGCGGGTCATCCGGCGGTGGCGGAATGCGCGGTCATCGGCGTTGCGGATCCGTTGAAGGGGCAGGTGCCGGTCGGTTTCGTCGTGCTCAAGGCCGGTGCTGACGTCGACGCGGCGGCGCTCGAAGTCGAGCTGGTACGCCTGGTGCGCGAGCAGATCGGCGCCGTCGCATCGTTCAAGCGCGCCCTTGTCGTTGCCCGCCTGCCGAAGACGCGCTCCGGCAAGATCCTGCGCGCTACGATGCGCGCCATTGCCGACGGTGCGCGGGTCGACGTGCCCTCGACGATCGATGATCCGGCCGCGCTCGACGAAATCAAAGGCACGCTGCATTCCGTGCGCCGGCAGTGACCGGGCGTCGCATATGAGCCGGGATGCGATTGTGAGCTTTCCCTTTTTCACAGGCGGAGATACTCTAACGCATCCTCTGGAAGTCACCGCGCATGCGCTTCGCCGTCAAGAGCACCGTCTCACTGATCGCCCTGTACGCGGTGATCCTCGGGGGACTCATTGTCTGGGCGGACTACGAGCAGCGCTCCGTGGCGACCTCGTTGATGGAGGATACCGCCCGTCTCGTGGGCAACGAGATTGCCGCGGCCATGTCGGAGTCGGCGCGCGAGCAGTTGCTGCTCGGCGATCCGGCGACCCGGCAGCGGCTGGTCCAAGTCGTCGCTGATCTGACCCAACGCTCCGACGTCGTTGCATCGATCGCGGTGGTCGATGAGACCGGCAAGGTCATCGTCAGTGACGAGCTCGAAACCGGGCAGCAGCTGGCACTGCCCGCGGTGATTTTTCAGGAAACGACGCAGCCGCAGTTCCTCAGCTCGCCGTCGCCGCTGCAGGGCGGCACGTATCACCTGCTCGTGCCGCTTTTGCGGCAAGACGCCGTCGTCGGCTACATCCGCTTGTCGTTGAGCAGCCAGCGGATTGCCGCGCTGTACCGTCGCGCGCGGCACCGGCTCGCGCTGGCCGCGCTGATCGGCCTCACGGGCGTCATCGGCCTCGGCGTCCTGCTGCAGGTGCGGTTGTCACGCCGCGGCGCGGCGTTGGTGCGGACCCTCGAAGCGACGGCACGGGGCGAAGTCGTGCCTTCCCACGCGCAGCGCGATGAGTTCTCGCAGGTCATGGAGGCGGCCGGCAAGCTGGGGCGGGAGCTGAGCGCGACCCGCGAGCGCGGCTCGCAAGCGGAGCGCCGCGTCAGCGCCTTGGCGAATTTCATGGACGTAGGCGTGCTCCTCCTCGGACCGGACCAGCACTTGGAGTTTGCCAATGCGGCGGCGCGCGAGCTGCTCGGCTGCACTGATCCCGGCGATCTCGAGCAGCGCTGGGATGGCATGCGGCAGCTGCTCGTCGATCCGCTCGATGGCGCCGGCGCCCGGCAGACCGGCAAGCGCGTCGACGTCGAGATTCCGCTGAATGGGTCGTCCCGCAGCCTGCGGCTGGAGCTGCATCGGCCTGAGGATGACGAGCACGGCGGCTATCTGGTGCTGGTCAAGGATCGCGAGCAGCTGGAGGCGTTTGAGACGGACCTCCGTCTCGCCACGCAGATGCGCGGCCTCGCCCGCGTCTACGGCGCGCTAGCCCACGAGCTCAAGGCGCCGCTTGGCGCCATGGCCCTGAACCTCGAGTTGCTCAACGACGCGCTGAATACCGATGCCGAAACCGACGACAACCTGCGCGACAAGCGCAGACGCTACGCGGCCGTCTTACGCGAGGAGCTGGCCCGCCTCAACCGCTCGCTGGTTTCCGTGCTCGACCAAGCCACGTCCATGAGCGAGGTGCACGAACGCTTCGACCTGCGCACGCTGGTGCGCGATATCGATACGCTGCTGGCGCCGCAGGCCAAGCTGCAACGCGTGGCGCTCGAGGTGCAGTTGCCGGAGCGCGAGGTCCCGCTCGCGGGACATCGCGATCGTTTGAAGCAGGCGCTGCTCAATATCGCCACGAACGCGCTCGAAGCGATGCCGGACGGCGGCCGCATGGGCGTGACGCTCGACGCCCAAGATGGCCATGCGACGGTCATAATTCGGGACAGCGGCGACGGGATTCCCCCCGAGACGCTGGAAAAGATCTACGGCATGTACTTCACCACCAAGCGCGGCGGAACGGGTATCGGATTGTACGTGTCCCGCTCGGTGGTGGAGTCGCACGGGGGTGAGATTCAGGTGGAGAGCCGGCGCGGCGAGGGCACGTGCTTCACCGTGACCCTGCCGCTCGCATCGGAGGGCACGTAGGTCGCTTATGCCGCACGCACTGGTTGTTGATGACGACGCCAACTTCCTCTTGCCGCTCGCCGAGCTGGTGGAACGCGAAGGCTTTACGAGCAGCGTCGCCAGCTCGGTCAAAGCTGCCCGCGAGCTGATCAAGAGCAAGCCGCCCGACCTACTGGTGACCGATCTGTTTCTCCCTGACGGCAAGGGCATGGATCTGTTGGCAGAAATGGATGCGAGTGCCGGAACGCAGGTCGTCCTCGTCACCGGCCACGCCAGCGTCGATACGGCGATCGAGGCGTTGCGCAAGGGAGCCACCGACTACCTCACCAAGCCGCTCGATATCCCGCGGCTGAAGACCGTCCTCGCCAACGTGGCGCGCGCCCACGCCCTACGCCAGGAAGTCGGGTCCTTGCGTGCCGAGCTGCGCAAGCTGGGCCGGTTCGGATCCCTCGTTGGTGCCTCGCCGGCGATGCAGAAGGTCTACGACCTGATCAACCGCGTCGCGCCGACCGACGCCACCGTGCTGGTGACCGGCGAGAGCGGCACCGGCAAAGAGCTGGTTGCCGAGAGCGTGCACGCGTTCAGCCGGCGGCGCAATGAGTCGTTTCTCCCGGTCAACTGCGGAGCGATCTCGCCCAACCTGATCGAAAGCGAGCTCTTCGGCCACGAGCGCGGCAGCTTCACCGGGGCGGACCGTATGCACAAGGGCTATTTCGAGCGTACCGCCGGCGGCACGATCTTCCTCGACGAGATCACCGAGATGCCGTTCGAGCTGCAGGTCAAGCTGCTGCGTGTCCTCGAGACCTCAGCGGTGATCCGCATCGGCGGCGAGCACGCGCTGCCGATCGACGTGCGCGTCATCGCCGCCAGCAATCGGCAGCCCGAGGAAGCCGTGGCCCAGGGTAAGCTGCGCGAAGATCTGCTCTATCGGCTCAAAGTGTTTCCGATCCAGTTGCCGCCGCTGCGCGACCGCGGCGACGACGTCGAGCTGCTCGCCGACTACTTTCTCGGCCTGCTCAACAAGACGGAAGGCACGGTCAAGACCCTCAGCCGCGCCGCGGTGCAACGCCTGCGCGCGCACAGTTGGCCGGGCAACGTGCGCGAGCTCAAGAACCTCGTGCATCAGGCGTTCATCCTCGCCGACGACGAAATCGGCGCCGATTGTCTGCCGCAGGATCTCGGCGACGCCGCGGCGCCTGCGGGAACCAGCCTCCATCTCAAGGTTGGGATCTCCTTGGAAGACGCCGAGCGCCGCCTGATCGCGGCGACGCTGCAGGAATGCGGCGGCGACAAGAAAAAAGCCGCCGAGGTGCTGGGGATCAGTTTGAAGACGCTGTACAATCGCTTGCACGCGTACGACTCCGGCACCGAGTGATACGCCATCGCAGCGAGCCGTGAACGGCGGGAACCCCGGCGGCGTCGGGGCACGGGGACGACGCCGCCGGGGGGCGCAGTCGGAACTGCGCCTTACTGGACGGACAGTTCCGCGGGGCGGCTGGACGCTTTGTCGGCCAACGACAGCGGCGGCGCGTCGAGCTCGCGGATCGTGATCCGTCCGGCGCTGACGCCGCGACTCCGCAGAAAGTGCCGCACCGCCTTGGCGCGCTGCTGCATGAGTATCGCACGGTGTGTCGCGCTGCGCGGCTCAGGGGTCGACTGGTCGATGACCACGAGGATGGTGTCGATACCGGTGTCGTGCGCGACGCGTGCCGTCTCGTCGAGAATCGGCAGCGCCTCGGGCTGGATGACCGCCGAATCGCCCTCGAAGTCGAGGCCGTGTACGACCACCTTCATCTTCGCCGTCGCCGGCAGCGCCTGTGCCGGCACTGGGACGGCGTCGGGGTCGCCGAATGCCAAGTTAGCGGACGCCTGCAGCAGGAGCAGGCTCAAGGACCCGAGGCTCAGAATCCTCATGACCAGCGGTGGTGGTTGGTACATCACGGTACCTCCTTCCCGACGCGAAGGGCTGAGCCGCGCGCGACGCCGTGGCGCGCGGCCTTGGGCTTGTCGCGGCGGCGAAGCGACGGGCGACGCAGGACCAGTTCACGATGTTCCACCAGTTGTACGCGTATTCGCCACGACGGTTCTGGTACCTCAGGTAGTAAGCGTGCTCGCACATATCGAGCACCAACAGAGCGCCGCCGGCCGTCGCGGCGTGCGGTCGCGGACTTTCGGTGGCGACGATCGCGAGTTGCCGGCGATCCGCTTGCCACACCAACGCCGCCCAGCCGCCTGCGTCCAGACTGGTTGCTGCGCCGTAGAACTGCGACTTGAACGCCGCGAACGATCCGAAGTCTTGGGCGATCTGATCGGCGAGCTCGTCACGCGGCTGGCCACCCTGACCGGGACCCATGTTCTCCCAATACAAACAGTGAAGCAGGTGCTCGGCGGCGTACACGGCGGCGAGCTCTTGGAGATAGCGGATCAGCAGGAAATCAGTCTGTGGTGCTGCCGGCGGCCGTGCGGCCGCGAGTCGCGCCTCGACCCTGTTCAACGCGTCGACGCAGGCTTGGTGGTGGCAGTCGTAATGAATGTGCATCGTGTGCTCGTCGATCCATGGCTGCAGAGCGGTGTAGTTGTACGGCAGCGGTGCCAGGGCGTGACGCATCGTCAGCCTTCCGCCGCCGGTCCTGCGCCCAGGTTCCGGAGCGTGTCCGCCGGTAGCGGCCGACCCAGGGTCACAGACGAGAGCCCGTTCATAGTCTCTGTTCAGAGGGCAACCCGCGTGCCAGGCGTCGGCTATCGCCAGGGCATTGAGAGCGGTGCCCTGACCGCGGCGATTCGGCCAAATGAAAGCCCATTTCTTCAAAAGCCCGCTGTAATTGCTTCCGTTGAAGCCCCGCTTCGAAGGGGCATGCGGCGGCTGGGTCTGTACATCGCGCTGCGGACGTTCGACAATGCGCCGATGCCGATCAGGGGGGCGACACGCGGCGGTTCGCAGGACCGCTATTGGGAACGGCGGATTCGCTCCAAGGCTTTCAAGCGCGATCTGGCCGCCGCGGTGGCGCGCGAGATCACCGGGTTGTCGGCGCAGCGTGTCAAAGACGTCATCGACGCCAGGCAGGTACGTGTGCTGATCCAAAACTGGGGAAACCGGCTGATCGACCGCGAGGTGGTGGCCGATCTCATCATCCAGGGCAACCGCCGGATGAACCGGCGACTGCGGCGGCAGCGCGGCTCGTTGCTGAGCGTGCTCGATCCGCAGCTCGTCGATGACATCGAGGCGCTGATGCGCGCCGGGATGGAGCTGTCACCGGACCTGGAAGATTTCGTCGCGCATGTGATGCAGCAAGAATTCGTGCGCCGCCTGTTCACCGACATCATCTTCACCGCCATCGTGTCCTTCAATCAGAGAGTCAACCCGCTCTTCGGTGCGCTCGCCATGCGCGTGATGGAGGAGCAGATCAGAGGGTTCATTGATCTTTTCATGCCCGCGCTGCAGCGGCAGGCCATCGCCTTCGCCATCAACGGCAGCAACCAGCGGGTGCTGTTCGACTTCACCCGCTCGATCATTCGGCAGTTGCTCAACGAGCCGCTGCGCAACTACGCCGGACTCGTCTCGCCGGACCAGCAAGAGGAGTTGGAGACGCTCATTCGGGAAGCTGTGGGGAACGCCAAGCTCGAGTCGCTGATCCGCGCCACCGCCGTGGCGGCATGGGACGACTTCTACGCTGCGGTGCGCGAGAAGCCGGTCGGCGAATTGCTGCGGCTCGACGAGCACGCCCGCTGGTTGGCCGATCGCTGCGTCGAGATGATCCTGCCGGCGCTGGCGCGCCCGCACATTCTCCAATTCGTTGCGGCAGAGATGACCCTCGCCCTCGCCGGCCAGCGGTAAGGTGCGCCGCGCGCACGACGTAGGGAAATCCCTCACTAGTCAGCGGGTTGAATCCGACTAGAAGAGGCCAGGGGACGGTTTAGTCGAGGACTCCCTCCCCGATGACACGCCTCCCGTCCCACGGAACGGCCCTCGCAGACCCTTTCCTGCCTGGGCCGTTTCTGTCGGTGCGCCGCCGCCGGGGCGTTCCGAACGTCACAAAGTCTCAGGGAACAATCGACGCGGTTGACAGCCGCGATCAATCCGGGAGACAAGCGGGACAATGCAGTGTCTCCAATGCCAGCACCAGAACAAGCCGACGGCGCGCTTCTGCGCGGAATGCGGGGCCGCGCTCGCCGCGCTGTGCGCCGCGTGCGGGGCAACGAACGAGCCCGGCGACAAGTTCTGCAGCGGCTGCGGCGCAGCGCGGGAAAGTCGATCCGCTGTAGGGGCGCACGGCGGTGCACCCGTACACGAGGTCGTCGCTGAATCTCCCACCGGCGAGCGCCGCCAGCTGACGGTGCTCTTCTGCGATCTCGTCGGCTCGACACCGCTGTCGCAGCAGCTGGACGCCGAGGAGTGGCGCGACGTGATTTCGCGTTACCAACGGGCCGCAACCGAGGCCGTCGAAAAGTTCGGCGGCCACGTCGCCAAGAACCTCGGTGATGGGCTGCTCATCTACTTCGGCTGGCCCACGGCGCGCGAGGATGATCCGGAACGGGCGGTGCGAGCCGGCCTGGCGATCGTGGACGCGCTGGTGCCGCTCAACGCCACCCTTGCCGCCGGCTCTCAACCCAACCCGATCACCCCGAGTAGCGGCCCTTCCTCTGGGCCGCGTATCGAGGGGCTGGCCGTGCGCATCGGCATGCACACCGGGCCGGTGGTGATCGCCGACGGTGGCGAGGTCTTCGGCGAGACGCCGAACGTCGCGGCGCGCGTGCAGGGCGCGGCGGAGCCCGATACCGTGGTGATCACGGCGGCGACACAACGTTTAGTTGCCGGGCTGTTCGTGGTGGAAGACCGGGGTGCGCAGCACCTTAAGGGCGT
>Ga0209415_10001566_pt1 | contig 43794 bp, 37 predicted proteins | sample PeaSoiSIISIP2007_FD_187696 | JGI IMG/M metagenome (GOLD analysis project Ga0209415, IMG submission 187696) | Peat soil microbial communities from Weissenstadt, Germany - SII-SIP-2007 (SPAdes) (version 2) | ecosystem: Environmental > Terrestrial > Soil > Wetlands > Peat | place: Germany...
GAGACCTAAGCGGCACGACTGAAGTCATGCCCTGACGCTTATCGGCTAACAAAAGTCAATTTTGCAAGAGGCTCATACTTCTTGACTTTCAGCGCTCTATTTTATAGAGTTCTCTACGTGGAGGGCGATTCGCGTTGAGCGAAGACCTTCCGAGGAGGAACAAGATGAGCATGAATGCGGAAGAACTGGAACTGAAGGAGCGGCTGAAGCTGATCGAATCCATGATTGGCGAGGGGCGGCGGACGACAGAGAGCTGGGGCTGGACGTTTGTGCTGTGGGGGGTGGCCTATTATGTTGCGATCCTCTGGACGGCGTTCGGGCATTCGCACTGGGCGTGGCCGGTGACGATGCTGAGCGCGTGTGCGCTGACGGCGGCCATTTCGGTATGGAAGAAGGGGCGGCAGCCAAGGACGACGATGAACCGTGCGATTGCTTCGATGTGGATCGCGATGGGAATCACCATGCTGCTGCTGTTTCCGGCGCTGGGGTTCAGCGGCCGGATGGATCAGCACATCATGATTGCGGTGGTGTCGGGGATGCTGGGGACGACGAATGCGGCATCGAGCATGGCGCTGCGCTGGAAGATGCAATTTGCCTGCGCGGTAGTGTGGTGGGCGACGGCCGTTTATGCGTGCTTTGGCGCGAGCAAGCCGTTGACGGTGGCGTTTCTGGGGGCGATTTTCTTCTGCCAGATCGTCTTTGGCATCTATGGGATGGTTGCGCAGAGGCGGGACAACCGCGGGGAGGCGCGCAATGCCTGAGTTGCCGGAGCTGAATCCCGTGATTCACGGGAAGCTGCGCCTGGCGCTGCTCTCGCTGCTCTCAGGCGTGGAAGAGGCGGAGTTTACCTGGCTGCGGACAAAGACCGGATCGACGGATGGAAATCTGGGTGCGCAGTTGCTGAAGCTGGAAGAAGCGGGCTACGTCGCGGTCGAGAAGAAGTTCGTGCAGCGGAAGCCGCAGACGGTGTATCGCATGACAGATGCTGGGCGGGCGGCACTGACCGAGTATGTGCAGGCGCTGCGAATGCTGCTGGGCGGGGCGCTGGAGTGAAAAACAGGGAATAGGGAACAGGGAATAGGGAACAGGGAGTGAAAAACAGGGATTAGGGAACAGGGAATAGTTCCCCACCGGCATGACCGATTCATGGAGCACGAATCGTAGCGCCGACCTTCTGGTCCACGCATGGTTCTGAACATGACCGAAGAAATCAGAAACCTGAAAGGGGAAACCATGAAGATTCAATCAGCAAATCAAGTGACGGGAGCGGCTGCGGGGGTCATGGTCTTCGCGGGGTTTGGGGCGGCGTGGATGTTTTTGGCGCTTTATGTGCGGCAGAGCCTGAGCGTGGGGACGGCGGCGTGGATTGCGCCTGGATTCATCGTGCTGATGCTGGGCGCGGTCTTGTTGCGGCGTGAAGCTGGGCACTACCCGCGCGTGACAAAAGACTCCGCGATGATGCGGACGTTTTTGCTGGCGAATCTGGCGGAGTGGGCGGGGCTGTTCGCGGTATTTTTTACGCTGCCCCGGCTGCATCTGGATAACTACGTCTTTTCAGGCGCAGCGGTGGTGATTGGGCTGCACTTCTTTCCGCTGGGGCGCATCTTCCGCTCGTCCACACACTATGGTACGGGCGCGGTTCTGGTGGCGTGGGCCGCGATCAGCGCGGCGTTTCTGCCCGCCGAACATATGCCGAGTGATACGGGCTTCGGCATTGGGACGATTCTGTGGCTCGGCGGCGCAGTGGTCCTGGTGCGCATGCTGACAGCGGCGCGCAAGGCTGAGTTACAGACGGCATAACTCGGATTGCAGTGGAAGAAAGTCATGACAAAGACGGCAGGATTGGGCTTGAAGCGTCCCAGGTCTCAAAATCGAGACCTGGGCACCCGGCGAGATTAGTATTTGGTTCCACCGTTGTAGTCGGAGAGGATGTCGGCCTCGATTGCCGTAATGCTGGCGGCGTCGCTGAAGATCAGGCCCAGTTCGCGGTTGTCGTTGAGCGAAGCCGTGGAGAAGTTCTCCGAACCCGCGAACAGCTTTGCATTCGCGGTCCCGTAGTCGGCCAGAATCACTTTGGCATGAATGTAGTAGCCAGTGGACGAGGTATAGACAGCAATTTTTGCGCCGTCCTTCTTGAGCGTGGTGAGAATCGAGTTGTACTTGCTGCTCTCGTTCTCCTGCACCAGGGTCACGGCCACGCCGCGCGCCAGTGCAGACTCCAGGGCGCTTTCAATACCAGAATCAGCCATCTCTTCCTGTTCGATCATCAGCGATTTGGTCGCGCCGTTGATCAGAGCCGTCAGCGCGCTGCGCGAGTTGGTCGGACTCCAGACCAGATTGTCGCCGTCGGGAGGCGTGATGGCGGCATTCTTGAAGTCGGCGTTGAAGGTGCTCTCAATCGCCGCCACGTCCGCCGCGTCGTTGGTGATCACCGCGTAGTCGCGGCTGGTCGAATAGTAATTCGGCGTCAGGTTGAGAGTCAGAATCGCCGAGGTGGCCTGATCCACCGTGATGGTCTTCTGGTGTGTGCATTCAAAAGACGGATTCGCCCAGTGTACGGAGACCTTGTGCGCCTTCAGATAGTTGTATGCGGTCGTGTTGCGGCTCTTCTCGTTGTTCTGGTCCAGAATGACGCGGACCGTGACGCCGTCGGAGGCCGCTGTGGCCAGCAGCGAAGTGACTGTCGTATCGGTCAGTTCGTACATGGTCATGTCGATGGTCTTGGTGGCCGAGGTGATCAGATTGTAGATCGGCGTCAGCCCCTGGGCCGGTTCGGCAACAAACGTGTAGGTTGCGGCCTGCGCGGAAAGGCAGGAAACTCCTGCAAATAGCATGGTCGCGGCGGCGATGTGGGTCAGAATGCGCGAATTGATTTTCATGGTTCTCTCCTCTTGCGTGAAAAATGGTTGAGAGGTGGCCGGGCTTGAATAGAAACCCGGTTGGGGAGGGCTGTCGGTTGGTGTCGTAGTTGCGGTGACCTGCCCCACGCCAACGCGCGGACACCTGGACGGCCACCGACTGCGACATTTTGCAGTCGCGCCAATTTTATCCCCAACTTCTGCCACGCAAGGAGAATCTGAAATCAATTTGAGATAAATATGTGAGCAAACGCGCCAAGGCCGGAGCGGTTGCTCCGGCCTTGGTGCTGTTACTCACTTCGCTAACCGTGCTGACTCCGCTTACCCCTGAATATCAAACTGTTCCGGGTGCAGGGTGGCATCGCTCTTGATCAAGATGTTCTTGCCGACCAACTCTTCAAACTCGGTGATCCAGCTTGCGTTGTTGGCTTTGAGAACCTTGACGGTTTCCGGGTTGACGCGCAGCAGAACGTCCGCGCCTTCGAAGTGCTTCTTCATCTTGCGCAACTCGATATAAATCTCGTTGCAGACCGTGGTCGGGCTTTTGACCATGCCGGTGGCCTGGCAGGTGGGGCAGGGAACCGACAGTGTGCGCTCCAGCGACTGCTTGACGCGCTTGCGGGTGATGGCGACCAGGCCAAAGTCGTTGAACTGCAAAACCTTGGTGGGGGCGCGATCGCTCTTGAGCGCTTCTTCCAGGGCGGCCATGACCTTGTAGCGGTTCTTGCGGTCGTCCATGTCGATGAAGTCGATGACGATGATGCCGCCCAGATCGCGGAGGCGAATCTGGCGGACGATCTCCGGCACCGCGTCCAGGTTGGTCTTGACGATGGTGTCTTCCAGCCGCGCCGACTTGCCGACGTACTTGCCGGTGTTGATGTCGATGGCCACCAGCGCTTCGGTCTGGTTGATGACGATGGAGCCGCCACTCTTGAGCCAGACCTTGGAGCGCAGCGCCTTGGAGATCTCGTCCTGCACGCCGAAGTGCTCAAAGAGCGGGGTTTCCTTGGTGTAGAGCTTGACGCGGCGGGTAAGAGCGGGCGAGAAGTGGTTGAGGAAGCGCACAATGCGCTCGTAGTTGGCTTCCGTATCCACCCAGATGTTGGTGAAGTTGGTGCTCACCTGATCGCGCAGGATGCGCTCAATCAGCGAGAGGTCGTGGTAGATCAGCGCCGGCGACTTGGAGGTCTCAGAGCGCTGCTTGATATCCGCCCACAGGTGCAGCAGGAAGCGCAGGTCGGCGCGGAGTTCTTCTTCCGAAGCGCCCTCGGCGGCGGTGCGGACGATGAATCCGCCGGAGGCCTCGCCACGCTCGCTGACCAGAATGCGCTTCAGGCGCTGGCGCTCGGCATCGGACTCGATCTTGCGGCTGACGCCGATGTGTGTGACGGTAGGCATGAAGACCAGGAAGCGGCCAGGCAGCGCAATGTGGCTGGTGATGCGCGCGCCCTTCATGGCGATGGGTTCCTTGGCGATCTGCACCAGAATCTCCTGGCCCGGCTTCAGCAGGTCGCTGATGATGGGCAGGTCGCTGGTCTGCATCGAGCGGCGCGTGGGGCCGCCACGACGATTCTGCGGTGCTGAATGTTGTCCGGGCTGCGACGCAGCCTGCTGTCCACGGCCACGGCGGCCCTTGGCACTACGATCACGGCGCTGCTGGCCCTGACCTTCGGCAACGGCGGGCTGGCCCTCGGAAGATTCCTCATCCTCGTCGAAGCTCTCTTCGTCCTTGCCGTCGAAGTTCAACTGGATGCGATGGTCGAGGTGCGCCTCCTGCAACAGTTCGCCCAGATCCGCGGCGCGCAACTGCTTGGGAAGCGTCTCCTCTTCAAAATCTTCCAGATCGTGCTCGTCGGTCTTGTGGTGATGAGCGCGGGGAGCGTCGAACTCCTCCTCCTCGATCATCTCTTCCTCCAGAGGACCGCTGCCCGGCGCATAGGTCGAAACCGGCGCGCCGTCGTGCTTATCTTCCTCTTCGCCTTCCTTCTTCTTTTTGCCACCCAGGCCAAAAAGACGGAAGCCCGACGGAGGCAGCGGGTCCACCTTGTGCGAGGCGGTTGCGTCGCCCTCCGGCGTGATCGATTCCCAGCTCTCGAAGGTTGTTTTCGTGGCCAGAACAGGAGTCAGGGTGGGAGCAACCGCAGGGGCAACAAACTTCTGCACCGTTGCGTGAACCGCGGCGACAGCTTCCGCAATCGGTTCGACCGGAGCCAGCACAACCGGCTCACAGGGAGCCTCGGTGGGTGCGGGAACCACAGCGACGACTGGCGCAGGCTCAGTCGTCTCCTCGATGAACTCTTCTTCCTCGACGGCATCCGGAGCGGCGATGGCCACTGCTTCCGTGTAGCCGGTGTAGCCAGTCTGCGGCAGTTCTTCAGCGGCAACTTCGGGCGCGGATTCAACGATGGGTTCCGGCGCAACCACCGGCTCCGGCTCGCGACCACGATGCTTGGAGAGCGACTCGCCGGGCAACAGCCCGCTGCCGTCCCAACCCAGCGGAACCTCAATCAGCGTGGCCGGCTTGAAGCTGCTTGCGGGACGCGCTGGCGCTTCGGCCTTGGGAGCCTCTTCTGCCGCGGTGCCGCCGTACTTGCGCAGCGACTCGCCAGGCATGACAAATGGCGTTGGCGCGGAACTGGCTGCTTCATCCGGCGCTGAAACGCGCTCAGCACGAGGCGTACGCTCGGCACGAGGTGCACGCTCGGCGCGGGGCGTAGAAACGGCCTCGGTTGCAAAAATCTCCTCCGCGACCTCCGGCTCGTTCACTACGTCTTCTTCAATTTCATTGCCGGGGCTGGCCTGAGTCTCCGCTTGCGTCTCGGGCGCATTGCTGCCGCCACGGCCGCCGCGACGGCGACGCCGTCCACGCCAGCGCTTGGCACCCGGCTCGCCGGACTCTTCGCTGTCGATGGCCGCCTGCTCGGAGGCGTATGGAACTGCCTGCGCAACCGGCTCGTCCGCATCGGGCGCGGACTCAACCAGCAGCCGCGACTCCTTCACTGGACGGTCCTGGCGCTGCTCGGGGCGCTGCTTCTGTTCCTGCTTCTGCTCTGGCTTCTGGCCACCGCGTCCGCCCGCGTTTTCCGGCGCGGCATTACGCCGAACCTCGCGCGGTGCCTGGATGCCGGTGGTCGCGGCCTTCTCAATCTCGTCGGTTTCTTCCGGGTCTTCCAACTCCATGAAGTCGGTTACATAAAGGAAGGCGTCGCGCTCCAGGCCAATATCGACGAATGCCGACTGCATGCCTGGGAGTACGCGCGTGACCCGTCCGTTGTAAATCGACCCGGCTAGTGTGTACTCGTTTTCGCGTTCGTAGTAAATTTCCGCGAGTTGATCGTCCTCAAGAATCGCAAGCCGCGTCTCATGCGGCGTGCTGGAGATACAAATCTCTTTTGCCATCGTACCTTTCTGCCTGAACAGCGCAAGCTGTCAGGTCACGCGGCAAGGCAGAATGGAGACGCGAGAAACCGGAAGGGAGGGGAACGTGCGGAAGGGAAAACCCGTGAGTCGTCAATGCGCGGGAGACTGTACGGCGCTCTGCCCCAGGGGGCGGCGAGCCGCGACGGTCGTCCTGCCGAACGAACTGTACGAAGTGGTAACCCGTGTGCAGAGAGTTTGTGGCCAACCTGGCCGCGTACTGCGGCGGGGCCGTTCCACCCTTGGCGCGTGCACGGGATTGCGGCACGAACAGGCCAGGACTTTGCAGCCCCGCACCACTCGCGCTCACCGTACAACTTCTATGCTGCCAACGGTTTTCCCGTCTCTGCGTGCTCATGAACCCAATCCTGCCGGGCTCGAGATCCATCCGGACCTGGCCGGCTAAATGCTTTGAAAATATCGTTCTTCTGCGGTCCGGACGGTTCCGGGGGGACGCAAAAGCTGAAACTAGTTGCCACGCCTCGGGCCAAATAGCCGGAAACGCTTAGTTTACAAACCTGCGCATACGCACATTCATCGCAGCGCCCAGCGCCAGGAAGGTAAACAGCACCGAAGATCCGCCGTAACTCATTAACGGTAAAGGGATTCCGGTGACGGGCATAAACCCGATAACCATGCCTACGTTGACCGCAATCTGAAAGGTCAACACAGCCACCAGCCCCATGATAATCAGGGAACCGGACAGGTCCGCGGCTGTTTGAGCGTTTTGAATCAAACGCATCAATATGAAAAAGTATAGCAGCAGGACGGAAATCGCGCCGACAAAACCGTGCTCCTCGCCCAAAGCGGCAAAGATGAAATCCGCATGGGGAATGGGAAGGAAATCCCCCTGCGTTTGCGTTCCCTTGGCCGTGCCTTTGCCCCACACGCCGCCCGAACCCACCGCGATCAGCGACTGCCGCAGTTGGTAGCCGGTACCCTTGGGGTCGTTATCGGGGTTGATAAAGCTGGTCAGGCGCGCCTTCTGATATGGCTTCAGAATCTTGCCGCTGGTCCAGACTCCGGCGATCAGCGCCAGCCCACAGGTGCCCAGAATCAGCGCCTGCTTCAAGTTGATGCCGCCCAGAAACAGCCCGGCCACCAGAATCGGCGTATAGGTCAGCGCGGTGCCCAGATCGGGTTGAATCAGCACCAGCATCATCGGCACACCCACCAGCGCAAAGGCTTTGAAGATCTCTTTCCAGGTCAGGTTGCGCCCACCCAGATTCGCAAAGTATCGCGCCACGGCCAGAATCAGAATCAGCTTGATCCACTCCGACGGCTGGAACTGCATGTGCCCGATCTTGATCCAGCGCCGCGCCCCCAGCGCCTTGTGCCCCACCACGCGCACCGCCAGCAGCGCCAGAATGCTGGCCCCGTAGGCCCAAGGCACAAAGTCGATCAGCTTGTGATAATCCACCTTCGAGAACAGGAACATCGCTGCCAAACCAACCAGAACATAGCCCACCTGCTTGGTGTGAAAGCCGACGTACTTGGTATGCAGCGTCGCCGAATAGATCTCGAAGACCGAAACCATGCACAGCGTCACCACCAGCCCCAGCAGCGGCCAGTCAAAGTCGCGAAAGCTCAGCAGACGGCGCATTAGCGAAGCCCTTCCTTGAAGCGCAGCGGCGAAACCAGCAGCCACGACGGCAACCGATCCACCCCACCGGCCAGCGCCTTGGACGCGGCGGTGGTTGCGGCGGCAACCTTGCCCGTATCGATCAGAAAATGCCCCGTATGAAGCTCGGAATCTTCTCCCGGCAGGCCCGTGCGGTGATGCTTGGGCGGAGCCGGATTGGACCACACCGCGCCCATCTCCACCGGCTTGCCCGCGTCGGCCTGTTCCATCACGTTCTTCTCCTGGGTACGCTGCTTGTTCACGTAGGTGACCACCATCTGCGCCGCAATGTGCGCCGAAAGCGAACCCCAGTCGCCGTGCTCCTGCAAGACGCAGATCACGATCTCCGGATTGCGCCTCGGCACCATGCCGACAAACCACGAGTTCGGCGTTTTGGCTCCGCCCTTGGTATGCGTATCGCCGCTGCCTACCACCTGCGCCGTGCCGGTTTTTCCGGCAAAGTCCACGCCCTCAATGTGCGCCGCCGCCGCCGTTCCGGTCGTCGTGGCCGCGGCCATGCCGTCGGTCACCGTCGTCCAGGTATCGGGATTCAGCGGGAACGTCTTGACTCCCGAGCCAGGAAAGCTGTCGATCACTGCCTGACGGAACTGCGCGGGGATTTGGTCGTCGGCCACCACGTGGGGCCGCACAAAATGGCCGCCCGAAGCGATTCCGCCCAGCGCCCGCGCCAGTTGCAGCGGCGTCACCTGCGTCTCGCCCTGCCCGATGCCCACCGAAATCGTGTTGCCCGCATAATACTTCTGGTGGTAATTTTTCATCTCCCACTGGGTCGAGGGCATGATGCCGGCCATCTCGCCCGGCAGGTCGATGCCCGTCTTCGATCCCAACCCAAAGGCCGTCGCATAGCGCGCGATGGTATCAATGCCCAGCCGCTGCGCCAGCGTATAGAAGAATGTGTCGCAGGAAAGCGGAATCGCCTCGTGAATGCTCAGTACGCCGTGGTGCTTGTCGCAGTGGAAGAAGCGTCCGTAGAAGCTGCCGCCCCCCACGCAGTTCACCCGCATGTCTTGCGCCACCCCCTCCTGCAATCCCGCCGCCGACATGATGATCTTGAACGTCGATCCCGGCGCTAGCTGATCCTGAATCGCCTTGTTCATCAGCGGATGGTTGGGGTTGGTAATCAACTGATTCCAGTCGGTGCGGTTGATGCGCACCGCAAAGGCGTTCGGATCGTAGCTGGGATGCGAGACCATGGCCAGAATCTCGCCCGTCCGCGCGTCCATTGCCACCACCGCGCCATTCGAGTCGCCCAGTGCCAGCTCCGCCGTCCGTTGCAGGTCTATATCGATGGTCAGTTTGAGGTCTTGCCCCGGCGTCGCGTGCTGGATGCCGCGCACTCCCACCTCGCGTCCGTGGCTGTCCACAATCACGTCCCGCGAGCCGTCCTGACCGCGCAGCAGCTCGTCGTAGGTCTCCTCGACGCCCGCCTTGCCCACCACGTCGCCCGGCTCGTAGGCCGCAAAGCGCGGATTGTTCAGGTCTTCCTCGCTCACCTCGCCCACGTAGCCGATCAGGTGCGCCGCAAAGCCGTCTCGCGGGTAAAGCCGCCGCTCCTCATTGACCGTCTCCAGCTCCGGCAATTCGTTCCGGTGCGACTCAATGAACGCCGTCTCATCGGCTGTAATGTCCAATTTGATGGGAATCGGCTGATAGGTCGGCGCGGCCCGGAAGCGCTTCAGCGTCGCCCGCAACTGCTCCAGGTCCACATTCAGCCCCTTGGCGATCAGAGGCAGGTCGGCGTCCACATTCCTCCCCTGCTCCCGCACCAGATAGCAGGAAACCGAAGGGTAATTGTCCACAATCAGCCGGTTATAGCGATCAAAGAGTTTGCCCCGTCCGGCCATCACCGGCACCTTCCGCACCCGGTTCTGCTCCGCCTGCAAGCGGTAATCGTCCACCCGCAGCACCTGCAAACGCCACAGCCCCGCCGCCAGCGCCAGCATCATCACCAGAATGCCGTACTGCACCGCCGTCAGCTTCAGCGCCGAAAGCTTCTCCCCGCGATTGATTCGTCCCGAAAACATTTCTCTATGCCTTAGAATACTGCCGTTTCACTTTGTTCCCTATTCCCTATTCCCTATTCCCTATTCCCTGTTCCCCGTTCCCTGTTTTAGTCCCTGATCTGCAGCCGGTCCAGCAGCGGAAACAGCGCCAGCGCAATCACCGAGTTCCCCACCGCCTTCATCAGTTCCGTCAGCCAGCTCCAGTCCAGGTCCAATCCCAGCAGGAAGCGGTAGACAAACAGATAAATCGCGCTGGACAGCAGCGAAAGCAGAAAGTTCATGGCCAGCCGGATGGTGTGGTTTTCCACGTCGATGCGCACACCCACCGAGGCGGCCAGGAACCCGGCCACCGTCTTGGCGATGCCGTTGACCCCGATGGCGTGCTGGGTGAGCGCGTCCTCGAACAGCCCCATGGCCCCGCCCATCAGCGTTCCCTGAATCGGGCTGCGCCGTCCCAGTGCGAAATAAACCGTCACCACCAGCGGCAGGTCGAACCATACGTAGCGCCCCACCACGCGCGGCAAAAAAGCTTGCAAGACCAGCGCGATCAGCGGCACCAACCCATAAACCAGGATCGGATAGCTGCGTATCTCCATATCGCGGCGAAGGTCCGCGCCCAGTACGCTCATTGCGGCCTCCGCTCGGCGGCATCACCGGACGCTGGCTTGGTCGCCGTGGTCCCGGTGGTTGCCGGAGTCGAACTCGTGCCCGTCGCCGCTGTTGGTGCGCCAGCCGCTCCCGGCGTAAAGCGATCTGCGTGGCGCGCGGGCAGAATCTTTGGAACCGGCGGTGCCACTGGAGTCGTCGGCGTACTGCCCGGGGCTGCCGTTCCCGGCGTTGCCCCGGCCGCCGGAGTGGTACCGGCAGCAGGTGCTGCGGCTGCCGGCGCATTCGGATCGGTCAATCCCGGCAACCGCTCGGCCATGATCGCCGAAGCCTTCTTCTGCTCCTTGATCGCCTCCACCTCAGCGCCCTTCAGCGCCTCGCTGGTGTTCAAATCCTGCTGCTGCTCGTTCGAGAAGCGTGGCGCGGTCGATGTAATCACCAGCACCTCGTCCAGCCGGTCAATATGCGCCGCCGGCTTCACAATCACGTTGATGAACGAGTCCTGATCCGGGTCGCGCACAATCTTTTCCACCACGCCCACCGGCAATCCCCGCGGAAAAATCTGGTCACCACCGGCCGTCAGCACCTTTTCGCCCGGCTGAATGCGCTGGTCCTGAAGAATGCCCACGATCTGCGGTTGGCCAATTGCGTTGCCGCGTAGAATCCCGCGTACCCGCGTCGTCTCCAGAATCACGCCCGCCCCGCTGGTCTGATCGTTGATGGCCAGCACCTGCGCCGTATCCGGAAAAACCTCGCGCACCTTGCCCACAATGCCGTCGGCTGTAATCACCGCCATATCCGGCTCGATTCCGTAGTTTTTGCCCTTGTCGATATAGAAGACCCGCGAGGCATCGCTGCCGCTCGATCCAATCGCCTGCGCCGCCACCGTCTTGTAAATATATTTCTGCTGGAAATCCAGCAGCGCTTGCAGCCGCTGTCCCTGCTTGGCGTCCTCCAGTAGCGAGGCCTGTTCCAGCCGCAGCCGGTCAATCGTCTTCTGCAACTCCTGGTTCTGCGCCTGCGTGTTGCGCAGGTCCACATAGTGCGACCACCAGTAGCCCATTCCCAGCTTGCCGTCCTGAATCAGCCGCTCCGGCGGCGTGATCGCCGTCGTCGCCCACAGCCGGATCAGTCGCACCCCCGCTCCATCCGGTGCGTCCAGCGTGTTGCGCCCACCCTCGGTATGCCGCACCTGCACGGCTAGACCGATGATCTGCGCCACCAGTAACACCAGCAGCACCAATACGTTCCGATAGCGGATGAAAAATGATTCCATAACCAGGACTCGGGCGGGAAGAAAATCCTACACAGAAAACAAAACAATACCAGTATACCGGCACCTGCGGTGCGGCAACCGCCTTCGGCGTGGCCCGCGCCAGAAAAGAGGCGCGGGGAGTGCGTCTTGTGGTTCTTCGATGCACGCAATGAAGTGCTCCAGATCCCAAAAGGACTTGGAGCACCCGGCCTTCGGCGTGGCCCGCGCCGAAGGGCCACGCGGCGCAAATGCCGTAAGCTGAGGCTATGAGCATCGAAGGATGGGACGCGGAGAGGACCAAGCGGGTGCGGCGGCAATTGCTGGGCTGGTACGCGCGCAACCGGCGCGATCTGCCCTGGCGGCACAGCACGGACCCATATGCGATCTGGGTCTCCGAGATCATGCTGCAACAGACGCGCGTGGCCGTTGTGCTGGAGCGGTACCAGGCGTTCATGACGCAGTTTCCCACGCTGGTTTCGCTGTCGCTGGCCGAGGAGCAGCAGGTTCTGGCGCTGTGGAGCGGGCTGGGCTACTATCGCCGCGCGCGGATGCTGCACAATGCGGCACGGTACGTGGTCAGCCATCATCAGGGGAATCTACCGACCAGCGTGGAAGAGTTGCGGCTACTGCCGGGTATCGGTGCGTATACGGCGGCGGCCATTGCCAGCATCGCGCATGGTGAGCCGGTGGCCGTGGTGGACGGAAACGTCGAGCGAGTGATCTGCCGCCTGGAGGGCTGGGAGGCTGCGACCAGCAAGAGCCGCAATGCGGCGGCGCGGCGCGGGATTGAGGCGCTGGCGGCGGAGTTGGTGAGTCCGAAGAATCCCGGCGACTTCAATCAGGCAATGATGGAGTTAGGCGCGTTGGTGTGCGTGCCGCGCAATCCGCAGTGCGCGAGCTGCCCGATCATGGACGACTGCAAGACCCAGGGCGAGCACCCAACGGCCAAGCGAGCGCCCATGATCTGCCGCGAAGTGGCTTACGCGCTCAGTGTGCGGACCGGGCAACGGCCCAGGCAGAGTGACCGCGAGGTCCTGCTGGAGCAGCGGCCAGAGGCGGAGAGCGTGATGCCGGGGATGTGGGAACTGCCGATGCTGCGCGAGACGGCGGTGCCGGAGACGGAACTGCGCCTGACGCTGCGCCATGCCATCATGCAGGTGAATTATTACGTGCGCATTCGCACGGTCTTTGAGGACGATGCGGCGGCGCTGACGGTGATCGGCGGAGAACGGCGCTGGGTGCGGCTGGGCGAGGCCGCGGAGATGGCTCTGACCGGGTTGACGCGTAAGGTGCTCAAGCGCCTGCACCTGCTGCCAGGTGCGCCGCTGGACGCGCTCATCCCCATGAACCCGATTGCCGCTTGGGACGGGGAAGACTTACTCTGAAGGAGCATTGCCGCACTTCTTTTTGCGTTCGCGCCAGAAGTGCGGCAATGCATTGAGCCGGCCCGTAGAAACAAACGATTGGGTGCCCCATCCTCGCGCTTTTTCTTGCGCAAGGGTGGGATGCATCATCACAATTTGAGGGCTGAATCAAAAAAGGAGATTCCATGCATCGCAATTTCGCTTTCGCCGCGCTGGCCGCTGGCATCCTGACCACGGCAATTTCGTCCGCAACTTTTGTTCACGCGCAGCAGTCGGCTGTACCCCAGGTTCAGGGGCTGCCCGCAGCCGCGCGCACAGCGGCCGAGTCCATCGATTCGGAAAAGATTCGCGCCCATGTGCGCTTTCTCTCGCTGGATCTGCTGGAAGGCCGCGGACCCGGCAAGCGCGGCGCGGAGTTGTCCGCCGAGTATATTGCCACGCAATTCGCGCTGGCCGGACTGCACCCGGCGGGCGAAAACGGCACCTATTTTCAGCGTGTGCCGTTGGTGGCCGTGCACACCGTCGAGGACAAGACCAAGTTTCAGTTGATTTCCAAGACCGGCGCGCCGATTGATCTGGCCTACGGCACGGAGATCGTATCCAAGGATCAGACCGGGCAGGATACCGCCGACCTGGATGCGCCGATTGTTTATGTGGGCTACGGCATTCATGCGCCGGAGTATAACTGGGACGATTATGCGGGAGTGGACCTGAAGGGCAAGATCGCACTGGTGATTGTGAACGAGCCGCCCTCCAACGACGAAAAGTTTTTCAAGGGCAAGGCGCTCACTTACTACGGTCGCTGGACGTACAAGTACGAGGAAGCAGCGAGGCGCGGCGCGGTGGGCGTACTGATTATTCATCGCACCGATCTGGCGAGTTATGGATGGGAAGTGGTGCGTAACTCGCAAGCTATTGAGAAGAGTTATCTGCAGGGCGATCCTTCCGCCACGCTGTGCGCCGCCGCATGGATTCAGCACGATGTGGCGCAGCATCTGTTCACACTGGCCGGATTGGGCGATCTGGATCACGCCATCGATCAGGCGGGCAAGCCTGGAGCGTTTCATGCGGTCGAGCTGCCGATTCGCCTCAAGGGCCACGTGGAAAGCCGCGTCCGGCGCTACGTTTCCGATAACGTGGTTGGATTTGTAGCGGGCGCGAAGAATGAAAAACCCGTTGAAAATGCGGTTCTATATTCCGCGCACTACGATCATCTGGGCATCGATCCCGACGCCAAGGGCGATAACATCTACAACGGCGCGGCCGATAACGGAACGGGTTGCGGAATCATTCTGGAGATGGCGCGGGCCTTTGCGCAGTCTTCAGTCAAGCCGCCGCACGCGGTCTACTTTGCCGCAGTGACCGCCGAGGAGCAGGGGCTGCTGGGTTCGCAGTATCTCGGCATGCATCCGCCGATTCACGCGGGGCAGTTCGCGCTGGATTTGAACTTCGATATGATTCTGCCCATCGGCATTCCGCGCTCGGTCAGTCTGGGCGGCGCGGAGCGCATTGATTTCTGGCCGACGGTGCAGCGGGTTGCGAAGGATTTCGATCTGGAGTTGGAGGCCGATCCGACGCCGGGCGCGGGACATTATTACCGCTCTGACCATTTCTCGCTGGCGCGCGTAGGGGTTCCGGCCTTCTCCGTGGATCAGGGTGATCTGTTTGAGGGCCGCACCCCGGAGTGGGGCCGTCAGCAGGACGAAGACTACGTGGAACACCACTATCATCAGCCCTCGGACGAGTACCGCGCCGATTGGGACTTCCGCGGCAATGCGAAACTGGCGCGCTTTGGATTTGTGCTGGGCTGGCTGGCCAGCGATCAGCCGAAGAGCATCGAGTGGCTGCCGAGCGACGAGTTCGAGGCAGCGCGCAAGGCGAGCCGGGCGGTTCCCGTCGAGTAACTTCGCACAAGCGCGCATCCTTGCGCCCTTGCAGCGCATCCAAAGCGTGAATACGATTTTTGCGCGGCAACGGATAATATTCAAGTTGCCGCGTATAGCTCACCAGTAACTCGCAACTTTACCCCCAAAGGAGATAAGCATGGCAAGCAAGGCAAGCGCGGTATGGACAGGTTCATTGAAGGAAGGCAAGGGCACGATCTCGACGGCGACGGGTGTGCTGAGCAATGCGAACTACTCATTCGCCACGCGCTTTGAAGGCGCGGACGCGGGCACCACGCCCGAGGAACTGATTGCTGCGGCGCACGCCAGTTGCTTTTCCATGGCGCTGGGCGCGCAGTTGGGCGGCGCGGGGCTGACCCCGACCAAGATCGAGACTGCGGCAGCGGTAACCCTGGGCAAGGTCGAGGGCGGTTTCGCAATTACCAAGATCGCGCTGACCACCACGGCCATCGTCCCCGGTGCCACCGAAGAGGTTTTCGCCAAGGCCGCGGCCGACGCCAAGGCCGGTTGCCCTATCTCGAAGCTCTTCGCCAATAACACGCAGATCCTGCTGGACGCCAAACTGGTATAACTGCAACTCTCGTCGAGTTACCAGTTCCCCTCCGCCTTCGCTGAGTAGCGAAGCTTGGAATCGTAGCGCCGACTGCTTGGTCCACGCTGGTTTCCACTGAAATTCCGAGCAGAAGAAAAGGGCGCGGCCAGAGAATCGGTCGCGCCCTTTTACCGTGCGAAAACGAAGTTAGGAGTGCTTGGTCAACGAGCGAATCACCATGCCCAGCAGGGCCAGCACCGCCGCGCCGCAGAATGCGGGAATGAAGCCGCGCACGTGAAAGCCGGGCACCAGGTCCGAGGCAACCAGGATCATCAGGCCGTTGATGACCAGCAAGAACAGGCCGAGCGTCACAATGCTGAGCGGGAAAGTGATAATCTTCAGCACCAGGCCCACGGTGGCATTCAGCAGTCCGATGATCACCGTGGCAATCAGGGCCGCTCCAAGTCCATCGACGTGAAAACCGGGCACGATGCGCGCCACGAACAGCAGCGCGATGGCGCTCAAAAACCACTGAACCAAAAGTCCCGTCATTTCGTATCTCTCCTCATTGCCCATTTTTCTTGGCTTTACCAACAACTTTTCCGGTTGCGTCGGGTCAAAACAAATGGTATTCCATTCAGGAAAGGTTTGCCTTCATGAAGCTGATACGCAATCTGGGCCGAGGAAGTTTCATTGCCGCATTGACGTTGGCTCCGCTGGCCGTGGCGCAGCAGACGCCGTCCATGCCGGAGGTTCATCAACTGATGCGCGAGGTGGACGAGCATCAGAAAGCTCTGGAAAAGGTGCGTGAAAACTATACGTTCAGCACCGAGCAGACGGCTCAGGAACTGGACGGCAAGGGGCAGGTGAAGAAGACAGAGATCAAGGAAGAAGAGATCTTCTTCGTGCATGGACAGCAGATCAATCGGCTGGTAAAAAAGGATGGCAAGCCGCTCAGCGACCACGAACAAGAGAAGGAGACCGAGCGGGTCACCAAGGAAGTGGAAAAGGCCGAGAAACAGGTGCAGAAGAAGCAGGACGATGAATTATCGCTGAGCCATATTGTCAATCTGGTGGAAGTGAGCAACCCGCGCCGCGCAAGCTATCGTGGGCGTCCGACGTTGGTCTTCGACTTCTCCGGGCGCAAGGATGCAAAGTCGCACGGCATAGCCGAAGATGCCTTCAAAAAACTGCATGGCACGATCTGGATCGACGAGACAGACCGGCAGATTGCGCACTGCGATGCCATCTTCGACGATAACTTCCACATTGGCGGCGGATTGTTGGCGAATATCGAAAAGGGAACAAATTTTCACTTCGATCAAGCTCCGGTCAACGGCGGGTTATGGTTGCCAACAGGCGCGGAGGGAAGCTATCAAATCAAGCTGTTCTTGCTCAAGGGAGTGCGCGGCCGCTTCCGTGAGCGCGACTTCGATTACAAGCGGTTCAGCGTCGATGCGGAACCGTCAAAAGAGGCAGCGGTGGCATTGAAAAAGTAGCCAATCAGCCGCGCCGGTCCGATAAAGTAGAGCTATGTTCGTGCGCCGTCTCTCCATTCTTCGCATCAATGCAACCGGCGCGCGCCATGCCTGCCCGGTTCGCTGGATCGATAACTTTGCCATGCGCAACTTCACCAACGATGCGGTCTTTGACGATACCCTGCCGGTGGGCGACGGTCTGCTGGAAGTGGGTACGCGTGTGCCGCTGGATCGCCTGCGCGCGGCGATGGAAGATTGGTTTCGGCGCAAGAGTTATCTTCAGGCGGATGAGTTTCTGGAGATTTGCGAGACCGCGCGGCGCTGATAGTCTTTCGCAGGTACGCGTTATTCTTGAAGAATGACAATGAGCAATAAAAACGGCAAGAAACCCGCGCGGCGCGTAGCCGTTTATTGCGGATCGGCGAACGGGAACAATCCCGCGTATCTGGCCGATGCGCGTGCGCTGGGCGCGGCAATTGCGGCGGCTGGGTTGGGCCTGGTTTATGGCGGCGCCAACGTGGGCCTGATGGGCGCTGTGGCCGATGCCGCGCTGCAGGGCGGCGCGCACGCTATCGGGATTCTGCCCGAGGTGCTGGTCAGTCGCGAGATCGCGCACCAGGGCCTGACCGAATTTGAACTGGTGCCCACCATGCACCAGCGCAAGGCGCGCATGGCCGAACTGGCCGATGCCTTTCTGGTGCTGCCGGGCGGTTACGGAACCTTCGAGGAGCTATTGGAAGCCGTCACCTGGGCGCAACTGGGACTGCACGCGAAGCCCTGCATCCTGATCAATACCGCGGGGTACTGGGACGGGCTACTGACGTTCCTGGATTCGGCTGTGACCGCGGGATTTGTGAAGCAGGAAAACCGGAAATTGATGCAGGTCGCGGCGAATGCGGCGGAAGCCGTGCGGATGGTGATGGGCTGATTCCGGTTGGAGTTACAAAGACGTATAAAAAGCTATAGGGAGAGCCTCTTGCAAAATCCATCGGTGAATGACGGTTTTGCAAGAGAGAACAATGATTGATCTTGGCCTTTAGGCCCTGCCAATGTCATTGCGGCTTTCCGCTCGATCAAGAAACGGACAGTGAGATGACTCGTGCTCAGTTGGGCGAGCCGCTGGTTTTCGCGTTGGAGAAGGTGCATTGCGGGCACTGGCAGACGCGGCGCAGGTAGTCCCAGGAGTAGATGCCTGCGGTGTGGCCGTCCTGCCAGGTGAACTGGAGGGCATAGCGACCGACGGGGTGAACGCTGGCGGGGCGCGGCGGAGGGGTAAACATGGGCAGAACGGGGGTGGGCTTGGGCTGGCCGGGTTGACGGCTTTGCTGCTTGCGTTCGTCGATGCAGGTGGCGCACGGGCAGGCCTCGCGCAGCCAGGCAAAGTTCCAGACGCTCTGGTGGCCGTCGGACCAGTCGATCTCCAGGCCCTTGCCCTCGGTAATCAGGACGCGGACCTTTTTCGGGGTGATGGCGGCGCGGGTGAGAGGCTGTGTAGCCTCAGCTTCCTGCTCTTGCTGGTCTCGGGGAACGAAACGGATGCCTTCGTGGGTCATGAGTACAGTTTACTAGGGAACAGGGAATTGGGGTGTGTTGAGAAGCCACGCGCATAGATGGAAATTCTGTTAGCGAATGCATTTGAATAAGAGCCTGTTCTCCAGTTCCCTGTTCCCTGCTACTTGTTATACCTGCCGCAGATGGCATTCCAGCGGATCGTGGCGATCTCCTCAAGCATCTTCATGCCGTCGCGGAGGTAGCTCATGCGGGTGCGTTCGTCGTGAGCCCAACTGACCGGGACTTCGACGACGCGAAGTCCCCGTTTGAGGGCGATGAAGAGAATTTCCGGGTCGAAGCCCCAGCGCTCGATGGTCTGGAGGCGGAAGACGGTTTGGGCGGCGTCGCGCGTGAAGGCTTTGAGGCCGCATTGGGTATCGGCAAAGTGCAGGCCCATGACGGTGCGGGTGACGGCGTTGAAGCAGCGACCGAAAAACTGGCGATAGAGGGGCTGGCGCTGGGTTTGGCGGCTGCTTTCCAGCCAGCGGGAGCCGATGGCGATATCCGCGCCCTGCTGAATGGCGGCGAAGAGGCGCTCGGCCTCCTCGATGGGGGCGGAAAGATCGCTGTCGGTAAACAGCACCACCTGGCCGCGCGCGTCGAGCATCCCAGCGCGCACGCTGGCGCCTTTGCCGCGATTGACGGCGTTATCGATGAGGCGAATCTCGGGGGCGCGGACGGCAAAGTCGCGTACCACAGCGGCGGTAGAGTCGCGAGAGCCGTCGTTGACCACAATAACCTCGGCATCCCATTTACTGGAACGGATGCAGGCTACGACGGATTCAAGCGTCGAAGGGAGGCGGGCGCTCTCGTTGAATGCCGGAATCACGATGCTGTACTGCGGAGACTGCTGCGTCACGCTCAAACCGATCCTGAGTCCTCGCTTGGCGCGGATGCACCCAAAAAACACGGAGGGACTCTGAACATGATAACGCGGCGGGGGGTATTTACCCGATTTCACCGGCGCAGGTCAGGGAAAATCAGGCAACTTGCTGATGAGAAAAGGGGAATTCCCACAGGAGGGCTTTCTTTTTTGCGCCAAGTTGGTGATAATCCGGTTATGCTGTGAGCGGAGGCCAATGGGCATGACAAAGGCAGATCTGGTAGAAAAAGTGACGCGACTGGGTGATCTGACCCGTCGTGACGGCGAGGTCATCGTCGAGACGATCTTCGAGTCGGTGATCGGCGCCTTGCAGGGCGGCGACAAGATCGAGATACGCGGATTTGGCTCGTTCCGCATTCGCCAGCGCAATCCCCGCATTGGGCGCAACCCCAAGACGGGCGAGCGCGTAGAGGTTCCGGCCAAGAAGGTTCCCTACTTCAAGCCGTCAAAGGAACTGCGCGACCTGGTGAATCCGGGTGAGGCAGTCAAAGCGTAAGCCAACAGCCGCCGCGCAAAAACTGTATGCGGGCAGGTTTGCATGGCGGCGCATCACCAGTATTTGTTGCCCAACGCAAACTTGGCCGCCCATCCGACGAGCAGCGCGGCGCACCAGGCCCATGCCAGCCATGGACTCAGGACCAGCCGCCGACCGCCGATCCGCTGGCGAAGCAGCACGGTCAGAGAATAGATAAAGAGCGAGAGATAAACGAGCAGCAGCGGATTGAAGCAGAAGGACAGGTAAAACTCTCCCCGGCAGAGCGCCAGCAAGCTCCTGCACCCTCCGCTGGTAGGGCAGGGCAGGCCGGTAAGGGCCTTGAGAATGGAGGGGGGGATCTGCCCCTTGGCAATCCAGGCGGCATTCCATAGCAGATAAAACAAGAAGCAGCCAAGGGAGAGTCGGCGGACGACCCGATCGATCAAGCTCTGCGAATACCGCATCCCGCACACTTCCACTCTTCTTGTTTGCATCCATCGATCACGAAGGGCAGCCAGCAAAGCGGAAAGCAACACAATAAAAGAACCGCGAAAAATACCCACCCACCCGTCGATAGACTTTTCTTCTGATAGACAGGGATACCCTCATTGCCACAAAACGGACATGCCGCCATTTGGTAACTTCTCCTCTCACACGCATCACTTACAAAGTAAAAATCAGGATAGTTCACTGTATATGCGGTAAATGCTTCCGTCAATCGGGAGTTACTAACTTGTAATGCCGATGACACTGAGCATTCTTCCAGCGTGGCCGCGCGAGGTGCGGTGCGAGAAGAACAGTTCTGGCTGGCAAGCGGTGCAGCCGCCGACAATCTTGATGGCCGTGGGCTTGACGCCGACGGCAAGCAACTGACGGCGATTGGCCTCGACCAGATTCAGATGCAGGCTGGGTCCGATGGGCGAGTGGCCCGGGGCGCGCTGGGTGAGGAAGAGCATCGGGTACTTGGTGCGCACCGGGTCGGTATCGTAGACCTCGTGAAATAACTCGCGCGCATAACTGAACTGGCTTTCAAAGGCGGAGAGCAACTCCTCGCCAACCGCGTAACAGCAGGGGCCGACGCCGGGACCAATGGCGGCGATCAGGTCTTCAGGCTTCGATCCGAATTCCAATCTCATGCGACCGATGCCGCTCTCGACGATGCGGCTGACCGTGCCGCGCCAACCGGCGTGAAAAGCGGCAACAACGCGGCGCTTGCGGTCGGCGACCAGCACCGGGCTGCAATCGGCGGTTTGAATGCCCAGCAGCAGGCCGGGGTGGTCGGTGATGAGGCCGTCGCCTTTATGCGGCTCCGCGCGGGTTGCATCTTCGGCGCTGGGAATCACCAGCAAATTCGAATGAATCTGGCGCAGGGTGAGCAGTGGGGTTGCCGCGTCGCCAGTGATGGCTTGGGCAAGGAGAGTGCGGTTGCGGGCGACAAGCTCGCGATCATCGGCGGGGGTGAAGCCGAGATTCAGCTCGCCGGGCGCATCGTCTGGGCAGTAGGCGCGGCTGAGGCCTCCACGACGGGTGCTGAAGCCGTGCCAGAGCCATTTGCTGTGCTCCCAGGCGGGTACGGGCAGCCACTGGACGCCATTGGAGGCCAGGCGCGGCTCAGCGGCCACGCGGCGCAGTTCTTCCGGGGCGGAGCGCTCGCTGCGCACACGGGTGGTGACCCCGGCAGCCTTGCCGCGCAGGTTGCGCACCAGGCCAGCGTAGGCAAAGAGGTCGTCGATCTTCTGAATCTGCTGATTCAGTTCTGAGGGCGCGGGAGTTTGGGCTTGGGAAGACTTCACTCTTCGATTTTATCCGGCGGACAGTCGAGGCGGGATTCCTGGGGCGGCAAGCAGTGGACCCGCCTTCCGGCGGGTCCGTTTGAGAGGCGTTTGAGGAAGGGGGTCCAGGAGGGAAGTAAAGGGAGGGGGCATTGCAAGACCTTGAAAAGGTAAAACATACCTTTCGCAGGTAGGGGAAACTACTAGGATGCCTCTGCTTGTTATCACTATAGATGCATGGGGAGGCAAAACGTTTCACTGAAAATAGAAAATTGTGGAAATTGTTTCTTTTGTGGTCGAAAAGGACTGAAAACAGGGAATTAGGCCAGTGAACAGTGGGCAGGGAACAGGAACAGGGAGCAGAAAATAGTCCCCCACCGATGTTTTCGACCCGCAGGAAATAAAACTGACCCCTGCCTCTAGTGCCTCACCAGCCGGCGCTTACCTTGGTTTGGAGGAACAACGTAGAACCGCTCTTGTTTTTTTGTGGCGGGCCGAAATGCTGGATAGCGGGAGTGTGTTTTTCGGCTCCCGGAAAGGGGTGGAGAAATGGCAGTAGCTGCTCTATCGACTGCGGGATTTTCGCAGTACATCTCTGCAGCAAGCAACGTCTCGGCATCCCAGCAGGCGTGGCAATCGCTTCAGCAAAACCTGAACTCCGGCAACCTGAGCGGCGCTTTGACCGCATTCAACACCTATAGCCAACTGAATCAGAACGCGGCTGCGGCCAGCACCACCACCACCACCAGCACAACAGGCTCGACGCAACTGGCCGCGGATATGAAGACGCTGGGCAGCGCGCTGAATTCTGGGAATCTGGCGACGGCGCAGACAGCATTCACAGCCGTGCAAAAAGACCAGCAGACGACACCGTCACAATCAATGGCCAACGCGGAAGCTGCCGTGACGCAGACGGTGCAATGGATCGACGACCTGCTCAGTCTGGCGAATTCGAATACTTCCACGACAGGCTCAACGACGACCGATCCGATGACCGCGATCCTCGACAGCGCATACGGGCTGAACAACTCGACCAGCACCACGAACCCTGATGTAACCCTGCTGGAAAGCAAGTACGGCTACGGGAGCACGGCGAACAGCACCGCCAGCACAACCAATACCGCAAGTACGACCAACGCGGCCAGCACCACCAATACGGCCAGTACAACCAACACCGCCAGCACAACCAACACGGCGAACTCAACCAATACGGCGGCAGCTACAACGTCGAGCACCAGCACCACGCCGACCAGCACTTACGCGCTCTACGGCAATGCGGGTAGCGCGGCCAGCGTGAACGCGTACGCGTGAATCGAATGCGAAAAACGGCGGCGGCGAGCGCTCAGGCGGGTCGCACGTCTTTCTCGACAAAGTAAGTAATCAGCCCGACGGGCAGGATGCGCACCAGCAGAGCGGTCAGTGTGCCCGTCCGGTTGGGAATGATCGTGCGTCGGCCGCGCGCCAGGGCGTCGAGGCCGATGCGGGCCACATCCTCGGCCGGTTGCAGCCCACTGTTTTTGAAGGCTTGCGAACGGGCCACATCAAAGAACTCGCTGTCCGTGGTTCCGGGGCAAAGCGCGGTCACCTTGACGCCGAAGCGAGCGACCTCGGCGGCCAATCCCAAAGCAAAAAATCGATCAAAGGCCTTGCTGGCCGCATACGTTGAAAAGTACGGCACCGGCTGAAAACTGGCGGTCGAGGCCGTAATCAGCACCCAGCCGCAACGGCGCTCGACCATGCGAGGCACAAAAAAGCGGGTGAGCCGCACCATCGCCTCGCAGTTGACGCGGACCTGGCTCAACTCCTGCTCGATCGGGCAAGTGGCGAATGCGCCAAACTGCCCAAGTCCGGCATTATTGATGAGTACATCGACGGAGATTCCAGCCCCCTCGGTGGCCTGGAAAATCTGCTCGGGCGCGGCGGGATCGTTGAGGTCTGCGACGACCACGCGCACTTCCGCGCCTTTGGCGGTGAGTTCTGTGGCCAGCGCATCCAGGCGGTCGCGGCGGCGCGCGGTGAGGATGAGTTTTGCGCCACGCGCCGCCAACTCCCGCGCCAATGCCGCACCAATGCCCGCGCTGGCTCCGGTGACCAGCGCCCATCTGTCCTTGAAATCCTGAGTATGTGCCATCGCGCTTTCATCATAGCCGATGGTGCGCGGGCCGGTTCTCAGCGGATGCCGTTGGCGTGCAGGTGGGCTTCGTATTTCTTGTCTACATCCAGCACGTGATTGTGCAGCCACGTCTTGAGAAACTCAAAGGTGTCGCGGGAGAGAGCATCGAACTGGCCCTTGTTATAGCGCGCATAGATTTCGAGCAATTTCCGGGTAAACTCGCGATGCTCCTTGATGTGTTGTTCGGCATCGGGGTAATTGGTTTGGGCAAAGAGTTCCTCTTCGTGCGCAAAGTGCGTGGCGGCGTAGCTGGCCAAACCGTTGAGGACCATCCCCAGCCGCTCGGTGCCTTGACCGGAGGCAATGCCGTAATGCAAATCGTTGAGCAGGGTCACCAGTTTCTTGTGATCCTCGTCGAGCACTGCCACGCCGACGCTCATCTTCTTGGTCCAGGTCATCAATGGTTTTGGCATACTTCCCCCTTGCTTGCGATACGCACATCCGCACCCGCACAGCAAACCGCCCGATGCGGCACAGGTAGTTTATCGGCGCGAAAGCGAGAAAAGATGAGGAGAAGAACCACGGACTAGGGACGAGGGAGCAGGGAAAAGGGAATAGTTCCCCAACCGCGTCACTGGCCTGCGGAGCAAGAACTGTAGCGCCAATCTCCAGATCATCTGTAGCGTGGACCTCCCAGTCCACGCCTGTTTTCCTTCTTGGGAACAGGAGAAAGGAAACGGGGAAGAAGAGAGCAGGGAAGAGCCAATGGAGCGGTAGTATGATTTGTGACCAACGCAGCTTTTGTTACTGCGCTGTAGATCACTTTGAGGCCGAGGAGGGCACGAATGCGGCGACTGTGGCTCATTGCGCCCTTGCTCCTGCTTCCGCCTCTGCGGATTCCCGCGCAGATTGCGCCGGTGCCGACCCACTGCCCGGTCACGGCGACCAAAATCGCGCCGCACGCGTTTTTTGCGCGCATTCATACCGCGGGCGAGGACGGCTGGCGGCCGGGAACCAGGATGACGCTGGATCTGCGCGTGAAAAGTTCGAGTGATCGCGATATTTCGGCGCTCTCGTTGGCGATTGAGTTCCCCGGTAATCGTCTGCTGGACCGGGATCTGGAGCGTGTGGCGACCACGCTGGCGGCAGGCGCGGAGAGCACAATTCACTACGACGGCGTGTTGGAGATCGACCGCGCGCAGACCGTGGTCACCGTAGTGCTGACCCGCATCCGGTATGCGGACGGAGAGATTTACGACTGCTCATGCCAATTGGGATCGGCCGCGATTCCCGCGCTGTACAAGCCGGTCAAGCCGACGACGCCCTCGCCTGTCACTCCGCCCAGCGACGATCTTTCCCCGCCGCGGTTGCTGGAATCGCACGATCTGGACGGCGGCGGAAGCAAGGTCTCCACGCTGACCCTCTCGCTGGTGGTGGAGGTGGACGGATCGGCGCACAACGTGAAGATCGACAGCGGCACACTAGGCGGCGCTCTGGATCAAAAAGCCATCGATCTGGTGGGAACCTGGATCTTCACGCCGCCCATGCTCGGCGACAAGGCCGTGGCCGCCAAAACCACCGTGCAGATGACAGTGGGGCATCCGTAAGGGAGCGGACGCCCATTCGGGAACCTCTGAATATGTCGGCATTTTGAAGGGTACGGGGCTTTACTGGCTGCAGAAAAACTCAATTTTGCTCCGCAAAACTTGCACTTTTACGGGTTCTGTAACAAGGGAACGGCTTCAGCCGGGCCACAAATACAACAAAACAAACGATGGGCTTCAGCCCCTGCTGATCTTTCCCAATCCACACTGCTTAGATTCAGCCCTTTTTCCGCAGCCTCTTTAGTCCCCCACCCGCTTCGCAGACCCGCCGCGCATGAAACTGTTCCTCTTCAGTTGATCGCCATCTGAGACCCTCGAACTTTTTCCACTCGCAGAGCAGAAAAGCAATCGAGAATCCCGCGCGGCGGGCGCGGCCTATCCCGTCATCCGAATCTTCTGGAGGCGCTTGTTCGAATTAGCCTTCTTCTGGGTGGGTTTCATCTCAGCCACCGCGACGGGCTTGCCGGGAACCTCGGTTACCTCAACGGGCGACGTGCCCGCGGCAGGCTGAGGCTCCTCGACAGATGCAGGCGCGGCAGGCGCAGCAGGCGCGGCAGGCGCAGGTACGGCGGCTTCCTTGACCAAGTCCGACTGCTTGGGGACATTGACCTTCTTAGGCCCCAATGAATCCCCCGTCGGCTTCTTCTGCTTGCTATAGAAGACGATCAGGAAAAGCACCAGACTGCCGGTGCTCAACAAGCCGATGGCAAGAAAGAGAATGTTGGATCGCAGCGGACTGAAGTCAATCATCTCGTAAAGCCGCAGAAAATTGATGGTGGAAAACAGCAGGAAAGACGTGATCTGGCCAATGATGGCGATGAGCGTGGCGGTTCTCAGTTTCATGGTGGAGACTTTCTTCCAAAAAATTCATTGACTTCAGGTCAACAAGGAATGGGGCGTTGGAGAATTTATACCACCCGAGCCGTCTCTTGTGGAAAGTTTGTTGGACGCTTTCTTTCCGGCCGCGCAATCAACGCCAAACGAAGCCATTGCCAGGCCCGGATCTTGCCGCCTCGTCAAAGCTCCTCGGCATCGATACGACTGAAGACAAGATCAATCTGATCGTCGGGCAAGCGCCGCAAACGGTAGGGTGCCTTGATGGTAACTCCGCCCAGATAGGCCTCGTTGCTGTAACCATTCTCGATGACATAGGCATGATAGCCGGCCAGCTCAAACTGTTCGAGCAATTCCTTGGGAGTTACTCCAAACTGCCGCATCCCGTCGGGATTCAGTTCAACGGCAATTTCCAACTCACGCGGCAGTGCCCCGGCCACGGAGAGAAGATCAAGCAGCACGGGAACTTCCGCTCCCTCGACATCGATCTTGATCATCTTGGCGCGCTTCAAGTCTTGTCCAACCATGGTCGAGAGTTTGTCGGCGGGAACCACGGCTTCTAGGATCATGTCGCGCGATTGCAGAGTCGAGGTGGTGCCGATGTTCTCGGCCGGGCCTTGATACAGATTGAGAACTCCACGCTTGGCGGCAGCGGCGATATTCAAGGCGGTCACATTTTCCGCGCCGTTCAAAGCAATATGCTCACTCAGAAGTTTGAAGATCGACGGTGAGGCTTCTACGGAATAGACCTTGCCCTTGACGCCGACAAGCGAGGAGGCCAGCAGCGAAAAATAGCCGATGTTTGCTCCGACATCGATGAAAACATCGCCCGGCTTGAGACGCCGCTGCAAAAAAGCGGTAAGATTCGGTTCCCAAACGCCGAAGGAAAAAAGCACACCCTGCACAATGTCGTTCAGGCGGCAACAAAAACGCGCTCCGTATAGAGCGCGAGTGGGAAGCACAATCTCTCTCCACATGAAGTGCGGGACAAGTACCTTCATCCAGACCGCGCGGCGCAACGCCGGGAAGGCGGTTTGCCGAACCAGCAGGGACAGTGGTCTGGCGCAGCGACGCGCTACCGACTCTTTCGCGGACTTGACCATTGGTTTCCTCTTCCGTCGATGCGTCTTGCCTCACTCTTGCGTACGCACCCCAAGGATACAGACAAGAGTGATTTTGCACACGGAGAATCAACGCCCGGTCCACGCCCATCTTGGGCTATCGCGAGTCCCAAAATGACAACCATGCTGGATAAAGAGCCGACACAAACCCCAACCGGCCCAAATGCCTACGCGGTTGCAGTGCGCGCCACCTGCTGCAAGCCACGCGCCTCGATCTCGAACTCGCGGATCTTGTACTTCTGGATCTTGCCGCTGAGCGTCGCCGGGAACTCGTCCACAAAGCGAATATGCTCGGGAATCTTGTAGTACGCGATCTGGCCCTTGCAGAATTCCTTGATCTCTTCTTCTGTAGCTTCAACGCCGGGTTTCAGGCGCACCCAGGCGGCGACAATCTCGCCCAGCCGCACGTTGGGGATGCCCACCACCTGGGCTTCGCCGATCTTGGGGTGTGTGTAGAGGAACTCCTCCACCTCGCGGGGATAGATATTTTCGCCGCCGCGGATGATCACGTCGCGGGAGCGGCCTGTCAGGTGGATGCAGCCGTCATCGTGCATGATGCCCAGGTCGCCGGTGTGCAGCCAGCCGTCCTGCTGGATCACCTGGTCGGTGCCTTCGGGGTCGTCGTCGTAGCCCTTCATCAACGCGTAGCCACGCACGCAGACCTCGCCCTGTTCACCGGTAGGCAGAGTCTCGCCGCTCTCCCTGGAGACAATCTGAATCTCGGTCTGGGGCATGGCGCGGCCCACGGTCTTGACGCGAATCTCGATCGAGTCGTCGGCGTCGCTCATGGTGACCACGGGCGAGGTTTCCGTCTGGCCGTAGGCGATGACCAGCTCGTGGCAGTGCATCTCGTTGAGAACGCGCTTCATCAGCTCCACCGGGCAGGGCGCGCCGCTCATCATCCCCGTGCGCAGGCTGGTCAGGTCAAAGCGATCGAAGTCCGGCAGCGCCATCTCCGCAACGTACATGGCGGGCACACCGTAAACGGAGGTGGCGCGCTCGTCGTGAACGGCCTGCAACGTGGCGCGCGGGTCAAATGTCCAGTTGGGCAGAATGATCGCCGCGCCGGAGTTGACCGCGCTCATCGTACCAATCACGCAGCCGTAGCAGTGAAACAGCGGAACGGGTACGACGATGCGATCCTGCTCCGTGTAATGAAATCCCTGCGCCAGAAACTGCCCGTTGTTCACCACGTTGTGATGAGTCAGCATCACGCCCTTGGGCAGTCCTGTCGTCCCGCTGGTGTACTGAATATTGGCCACGTCATCCGCGCCCACAAACTCCGGCAGACGACCGTCGGAGTCCAGCAGGGCCGGCCACTCGGGCGAGTCGAAGTAGATGGTATGACGGAGTTCCAGGTCCAGCCCATGACGAGCACGGCCCAGAATCTCCTCGTAATCGGCGCGCTTGTCCGTATGCCACAGGAACAGCGCCTTCATCCGCGACTTCTTCAGCGTGTACTGCAACTCGTGGGAGCGATAGGCGGGATTGACGTTCACCAGCGCTACGCCAGCCCGCGCGCAGCCCATGTGCATCACAATCCACTCGATGCAGTTGGTGGACCACAGACCAACGCGGTCACCGCGCCGTATCCCCAGAGACCACAGGCCCCGCGCCACGCGGTCAGCCTCGGCGCTGAGTTCGGCCCAGGTAAGGCGCTTGCCCTGATGGCAGGAGGCAACAGCCAGCCGGGCAGGGAAGCGGTCGGCGGTGCGCTGCAGCAGTTCGCCGATGGTCAGATCAAGCAGGGGCCGACTGGGCCCGCAAGCGTAGCTTAGGGTACTAAGGTTTTCTTCAACAATCATGGTTCATTGGCTCGGACTGAAGGGAAGTTTACACCCTTGGGGGTTGCGGAACCAGCAGGAAAATTGCCGCAGAGCAAATTGTCGCGATATGGGACAGTTTTTCCCGATAGAGCGGAAATCGTAAGACATTTGTCTTACACGGCGAAATCAGCTCCCCACCCGCGGCATCAGCCCACAAAACACAAAACCGTAGCGCCGACCTCCCGGTCGGCTGTCACGTGGACCTCCCTGTCCACGTCTGCCTTTGATCAGAACTCAAGAAACTGCTGAAAAACCTCGTTCGACAGCAGTTGCCCCTGCCGGGTGAGGCGAACAAATTTCCCGTCCAAACTGAGCAGCCCATCCGCGACCAGCTTTTGTACGGCTTGCAAAGCGCCGGGCTGGGCACCAAACTCCCGCTCGATCTCTGCAACGTGTACGCCCGCGTTCAGCCTCAGTCCAAGAAACCAGGCCTCCTCGACCTGCCGGGCGGCAGAGAGCCGTGTGATCTCGGCCAGTTCCGCGCCGCACAGGTAAGCCGACAGGTCATCCGTCGTCGTGGTCCGGACCACCACCTGCGGTGGGGCCAGCGTTTCCTGCTGATCAATAGAATCCGGTGTCTCACGCTCTGTAAGACAAACTTTCGGGCAGCCGTACAGCGCCGAAGATGCATCCAGGCCAACCCCCAGATACGGCCGCCGCTGCCAGTAGCGCAGATTGTGTCGCGACTCGAAGCCCGGGCGGCTGAAGTTCGAGATCTCGTACTGCGCCAGTCCGGCCTGCCCCAGCTTTTCGATCGCCGTGGCGTACATGCGCGTGATCGCCTCGTCAGACGGGATCAGTCCAGCGTGATACCGCGCGCCGCCAGCCAGCACCTCGCGGCCCAGGCGGGAATCCTCGTCTACTTCCAGCATATAAACGCTGGCGTGGGGCACACCGCAGTCGGCCAGCACGCCCAGCGACTCGGCAAAGGAGGCCTCCGTCTGCTCCGCAAGTCCGGCAATCAGGTCTACGCTGAGGTTGCTGATACCAACGGCGCGCAGCCGTGCAATATCGCCCAGAGTGGCGGCGAGCGTGTGCAGACGGCCACTGACGGCTGCCTCGCGGTCGATAAAGCTCTGCACCCCCAGGCTGACGCGATTCACGCCCGCCTCGGCCAGCGCCTCCAGAGTCGCCTCGGCAATCTGCCCCGGCGCGCACTCGACGGTGATCTCTGCGTCTGGATCGAAGTCGAAATCCGCGCGCATCGCGGCAAACAGCCGCGCAATCAGCTCCGGGGCCAGCAAGCTGGGCGTTCCGCCGCCCAGATAAACCGTATCCACGCGCCGAGGCAGATCCGCCCCCAACTGCGCGGCCCACGTGTTCGCCCCGTTCAGGTCTTCAATCAGCCGCTCCACGTAGCGCGCGTGCTCGCTGGCCGGATAAACGCCGGAGGCAAAGTTGCAATAAGTACACTTGGAGCGGCAAAACGGAATCGAGAGATACAGGCCGAGCGCGTCGTGTGCGGAGCGCGTGTCGGCAGCAGAGCGCGCGTCAGGACCGTCGTGGGAACAAACCATAAAGCTGATTGTTTCACGGAAAGCGCGCGAAAAACGGCCCCTGTCCCTGCCCCCTGTTCTCTGCCCCGTGCAATCATTAACGCAAGGGAGAACGCGTTTGAAGGCCTGGCCGATCTTTGGAATTTTGATGATGGAAGGCCTTCTGGGGCTGGCGCACTGGTTTCTTTACCGCACCTGGATCGCGTTTTACGGGCCGCTCGGCGCGACGGCGGACCGGGCGCTGCGGGGCGGTCTCACGCTGCTGGCTGTCAGCTTTATTGTGGCGGCGCTGCTTGGGTTTTACGTGGCGGGCCTGCTGGTGCGGGTGCTCTATCGCGTGGCCGCGGTCTGGCTCGGGATGCTGAATTTCCTGTTCTTTGCAGCCTGCGTGGCCTGGGCTGCGGATTTTGTGCTGCTGCTGACGCCACTGTCCGCGCAACTGCCGCAGTTGCGCCCGCGCATTGCTCTGGCTCTGCTGGCGGCTGTGTTGCTCGCCAGCCTCTACGGCCTGCTCAATGCCCGCTGGATTCGTGTGCGGCGCATCGGTGTGCGGCTGGATCGCTTGCCGGTGAGCTGGCGTGGCCGCACCGCTCTGGTCATCAGCGACGTGCATCTGGGCAATGTGCTGGGAGCCCGTTTCAGCCGCCGCATCGTGGCGCTGGCCAACAGCCTGGAGCCGGACCTGATTCTGATCCCCGGCGACCTCTTCGACGGTGCCAAGACCACGCCCGAGGTTCTGGTCGCCCCGTTCCGCGACCTGAAGCCGCGCTTTGGAACCTACTTTTCCGCCGGCAATCACGACGAGTTCGGCGACGCCGCCCGCTATGCCGACGCGCTCACAGGCGTTGGCATTCACGTGCTCCATAATGAGCGGGTCTCCGTCGATGGATTGCAGATCATCGGTGCGCCCTACGGCTATTCCACCTACCCGCTGCGCCTGCGCATCTTTCTCGATGGCCTGCATCTGACCAACGGCCCCGCCAGCATCCTCATCAACCACGTGCCCAACCGACTCACCGTCGTCGAGCGCGCCGGAGTCAGCCTGCAACTCTCCGGCCACACCCACGGCGGCCAGATCTTCCCCTTCACCTGGTTCACGCGCCGCGCCTTCGGCCGCTTCATCTACGGCCTGCAGCGCATGGGCAATTTGCAAGTGCTCACCTCCAGCGGCGTAGGCACCTGGGGGCCCCCCATGCGCGTAGGCACCCACTCCGAGGTCGTGCTGCTCCGCTTCGAGTAAGCTTTTTGCCGTTGCATGAATCCCTAGCGCCGACCTCCCGGTCCACGTTTGTTTCTAATCAGCAGCCCGACTCGCGCCGACGAATTACGGCTGGTATGAACTACCGCCAACTCGCCAACTCGCGATTTCCGCGAAGCGGAAGCTGACTTGCTGATTTTATTTGAATCACGCTGCATACCCCCCAGGTGCCAGACGAAGAGAGCATAACCACAAAAGATGGGTGCCCCAGGTGCCGTTGGGCACATGGGAAACCTCAACTCTCCATCTTGTTCATGAGGGGGGTACGACTTCAGTCGTGCCGATAAGCGGCATGGAATCAATCGTGCTTGACAGGCCGCCGAAAAACTCAATTTCTCTCCATATAACTTGCACTTTTACGGGTTCTGTAACAAGGGCACGGCTTCAGCCGGGCCACAAATGCAAGAAAAAAACGATGGGCTTCAGCCCCTGTTCATCTTCCCCTGTCCACGCTGCTTGGATTCAAGCCTTTTTCCGCAGCCTCTAAAGCCCCGCTGATTTTGTTCCGTTTATGTACCGGCTGATGCCCGTACCCTTCATTGCTTCCACAAAATTCAAATGCAATTCCCCTGCGCAGTCGCCACGAAACCTGTTTCCAGCGTCCTGCACAATATTTCCCCATCAACGCGCACAATGAAGAGATGAGGAAAAACCCTCTGGATGGCCCCATCCGACCTGGATTGGGCCGTTCAGAATCGCGTACCCCCACCCCCTCCCCCTGTGGAAATCGCTTTTCGCCCCCCTGCAAATCCAATAACGCACAAGGAATCAATCATTTGTAAATATTGAATAGTTACTGATCAGTAAACAGAGAGGCCCGTTTTTGGCCTTTTTTTGCCCCAAAAATCCCGATTTTGCCCTTAAAAACACCCTTTTTGCCAGATTTGAAGGCCTCAGAACGCTCTGCGAAGCCAATCCCCATGGAATTTCGGAAAGAGGCTCTACAGTTCGGCGAAGGCGGCGCGCATCCGATTCCAGGTGATTGAGGAATCCTCGGGCAGAACGCGCGTTTCGGCGATGGTGGTCATGAAGTTGGTATCGCCCGTCCAGCGTGGCAACGCGTGCAGATGCAGGTGGTTGGCTACGCCTGCGCCGGCCGCTTTGCCCAGATTCAAGCCGAAATTCAGTCCGTGCGGGCGATAGAGCCGCTCCAGCACTTTCTCGGTCATCTGCGCCAGGTCCATCAGCTCGTGCGCCGTATCGACAGGCAGCGTGGCCAAGCGGTCAAGATGCGCGTAGGGCAGCACCATCAGGTGGCCTGTGGTATACGGATAGGCGTTCAGGCAAATAAAACAATGCCGCCCGCGCAGAATCAGACCCGCGGAAGCTTCGGCCTCCTCCGCCTTCATTCCATTGGCGATGGCGAAGTCCACGCTCCCAATCAGGTTGCAAAAAACGCAACCTGTATCGCCCGGCCAGGCCGAGAGCGCAGCAGAAACGCCCGGACGCACCGCCTCATCTGCGGTGGTGACGTACGCGTAACGCCAAGGGGTCCAGAGCAAGTCCATGCAGAATCAGTATAGTTCGTTTTCCGGCAGCGTCCGAATTCGCTGTCGCCGAACTCTTCACGGCACACCAAGAAACTACGCCAGAATCGGCAGCGTGGGCATTTCGCCTTCGGCTTGAGCCTCGGCAACGACGGCGACAAGGTGGTCGAGAACCTCGGGAACGGTCATCGTATAGACCTCGCGCTGGGCATCGTAGCCTTCTTCGATCAACGTTTTAAGATACCGGCCTGCGATCTGCGCCGTGAGCTGGTCGGTAATCACCTTGCCAGAGAGGCGCTTCTGCTCCACCCATGCGGCGCAGGGCAGCGCAATCCACATCGGCCTGCCGTTCACGTCGAAGCGAGCATCGACGGCGTCGGCGTGGCGCGTGGCGATGGCCACCATGGTGCCCTTCCAGCAGCAGTGCAACTCTTCCCCAGTCCAGCGGTCAGTTACTCGGAAATCTTCATACATAAAACCAGCCTACCGCCCCGGCAGCACATCGGCAAGCCGGAGCAGACGATTTTTGCGCGATTGCGCGACGGAAGGGGGGGCAAGTTCATTCCAGGAACCTCTTGCAAAATTCCATCGTCGAAGGAACGTTTTGCAAAAGGTCTCCTTGCACAATATTTCTCCATCAACGCGCACAATGAAGAGATGAGGGAAGTCCCTCAGAACAGCCCAGTCCGCCCTGGATTGGAACGGTCAAAATCGCGTACCCCCACCCCCTCCCCTTGTGGAAATCTCATTTCGCTCCCTAGAAAATCAAATAAATCCCAATGAATCAACCGTTTGTAAATTTTACATAGTTACCAACCAGTCAACAGAGAGGCCCGTTTTTGGCCACTTTTTGCCCCAAAAAAACCGATTTTACCCTCAAAAACGCCCTTTTTGGCCCTCAAAAATCCCGATTTTTTCGCCTCGCAAACGCGCCTTTGCTCGAACTTGCGGCTCCTGGAAAAACTCTGCGGACTGTGGCGCAACGAGAAGCTCATTCTGCTTGAATGCGCGCTTGTCCAACTCCCGCACAAGCTGTGATGCAGCAAACATCCTCTGCAAAGCTCGGCCAAGTACGATGAAGTGGGTCTTTTGCCCCAAATTTTCATTCATCGCACCGTAGATCAAGGAGAGTTTTCAGTGGACGTTCCCTCTCAGCCTGTGAAGCAGGCCAAGCGCGCCGTGGTTCAAACCAGTCTTTGCGGCATTGACCTGCTCTCGAATCCACGCCTCAACAAGGGCACAGCCTTTACCGAAGAAGAGCGCGACGCGTTCGAACTGCATGGGCTTCTGCCTCCCGCCGTTTCCACCCAGGAAGAGCAGCGCGAACGCCGCCTGCGGGTGCTGACCAGCCGTGAGACGGCATTCGGAAAATACAGCAATATGCGCGACTTGCAAGACAATTGCGAGACGCTGTTCTACTCGCTGATCGAGCACAATATCGAGCAGATGCTGCCCATCGTGTATACGCCCGCAGTGGGCGAGGGCTGCCAGCGCTTCAGCGAGATCTGGCGGCGTCCGCGCGGCCTGTTCCTCAGCTATCCGAACAAGCATCGCATCGATCAGATTCTGGCCGATCCGCGCTTTGACGATGTGCGCTGCATCGTGGTCAGCGACGGCGAACGCATTCTCGGACTGGGCGATCAGGGCGCGGGCGGCATGGGCATTCCCATCGGCAAGATGGCGCTGTATACCGCGCTGGCCGGCATTCCGCCCGAGCACTGCCTGCCGATCCTGCTCGATGTAGGCACCGACAATCAGGCGCTGTTGGACGACCCGATCTATATTGGCTGGCAGCATAACCGTGTGCGCGGCGCGGAGTACGACGAGTTTGTCGAGACTTTTGTGGCCGCGGTCAAGCGCCGCTGGCCCAATATTCTGCTCCAGTGGGAGGACTTTGCCGGCGAGAACGCGGCGCGGCTGCTCAAGCGCTATCGCCATCGGCTCTGCACCTTCAACGACGATATTCAGGGCACCGCGGCGGTGACCACGGCCACTCTGCTGGCCGCCGTACACGCCACCGGCATTCCGCTCTCGCAGCAAACCATCGCCATGTACGGCTCTGGCTCGGCGGGATTGGGCATCATCGAGTTACTGATTGCGGCGATGAAGGAAGAGGGCCTCACCGAGGAGCAGGCACGCAAGCGCATCTATGCTTTCAATCGCCACGGACTGCTGGTGGAAGGCATGGGCGACGTGCGTCCCAGCCAGTTGCCGCTGATGCGCGCCAAGGCCGATGTGGCCGACTGGCAGCTTTCCGAGGGCAATGACGGCACCCAACCGATCTCGCTCTTTGACGTGGTGCACAACGCCAAGGTCACGGTGCTGGTGGGCGTTTCCGCCAAGCCCGGAGTCTTTACCGAGGAGATTGTGCGGGAGATGGCGCGGCACATCGAGCGCCCCATCATCTGCCCGCTCTCGAATCCCACCACTCTGGCCGAGGCCAAGCCGGAAGACCTGATGCGCTGGACCGATGGGCGCGCTCTGGTGGGCACGGGCAGCCCCTTTGCACCAGTCGAAGTCAACGGACAGATGGTCCGCATCTCACAGATCAACAACTCCTATATCTTTCCAGGGCTGGCCTTGGGCATTCTCGTCTCGAAGGCCCGCCACGTCAGCGACGGCATGATCATGGCCGCCGCCAAGACCCTGGCTTCACTCTCCCCCACCCGCCAAGACAAGACCGCCCCCCTGCTGCCCCCCATCGGCGATTCGCGCAAGGTGGGCCTGAAGGTGGCCGAACAGGTTGCCAAACAGGCCATCGCCGAAGGGCTGGCGGAGATCACCAACCCGGCAACGCTCAAGGACGATCTGCTGGCCTACGTCTGGGAGCCGGAGTATCTGCCGTACGAGCGGATCGGGTAACGTCTGCGGCTCAGCTATTTTGAGTGGGTGCGCCCCTCCCTTTCGTGCTGGATGCGAAAGGGAGGGGCGTTGTTTTTGGCGCGAACTTCTGCTTTCAAATGTTCTCCGCGCGGCCGAGAACATTTGAAAGCAGATTGTTTGTGGGGGGCGAGTTGGGCACGTATATTGGCGATTTTTCGACCATCCAGAATTCATTCTGGCACGAACGGCGTTTCTGGAAACCAATTCCGTAGTTTCTGGAAACCACTCCAGAACCTGTTTATTAGTAATGTTCTCCGCCGAAGTAGATTGTAATAGAATCGCTGGAGTCCGTTCTCTTTCGCTCTTTCGCCAGGAGGGGGAAATGCAGCAACAGCCGCACCAATGTCCGCTCGGCTTTACCGATCAGGTTTTCCCCGTAGGATCGCACATTTGCCAGATTTACAGCGATGACGGAGAACGACTTGATTCCTTGCTTGGTTATCTGGAAAGCGGCCTCAAGAACGGTGAAAAGACGGCCTGCTTCACCAGCAAGCTGGACGACTCCACGCTGGCGGAGCACTTGGAATTCCGCGGCCTCTCCTTGTCCAAGCTCACCGAACGCAAGGCTTTGATCAAGGCCGGAACCAGCGAGATCTACTTTCAGGACGGATGTTTTTCGCCGGAGAACATGCTTGGTCGCTTGCGGCAGTTCTACGAGGATTCCGTCCGTGAAGGCTTTATCGCGGCTCGGGTCATCGGGGAGATGATCTCCGAGATCTGTTCCATGAAAGGCGGCAACCGCCTGATGGAGTATGAGTCCCGGGTGAGTTTGCAGATGCGTACTCACCCGGTCACCGCCGTATGCCAATACGATGCCAACGCCTTTGACGGTGCGACCATCATGCAGGTGCTCAAGGTCCATCCACTCATGGTGATTCGTGGCGCGGTGGTACATAATCCCTACTTCATCCCACCGGAAGAGTATCTCAAGCAATTCGAGATACACTGAGGCTGACGTGGCTGACCAGATGGGTATCGATGTCGGGGTGTTGGGCAAGTTGCTGCTGATGCAGAGCGTGGCCGCTTCTCTGCCCGAATCCTCCATTCTTCCTTTTGTGGTGCAGGGACTCTCCGATATCGACATCTTCGGCACGGTGGAATATCGCCCGGAGCCACGGAAAGATCCAACCCATCCCTGGCGCTTCACTTTGACCTCCAATACAGGCCAGTATGGCGAGTTGGTATTTCAGCCTCCCGATGAGGTCCGCTTCGCTCCTTACGATGCACACATCCGCAATTTTCTCTTCATGATGGTGCTTATTCTCGACGAGCGACGCCATCGTGTGATCGTGGCAAACTATCAGCACCAACTGGAGGCTCAGGTAGCCGAACGCACACGCGAACTGGTGCATCGCAATAGCCAGTTGCTGGCCACGCAGGCTGCCACAATGACCGCCTTCAGCGCGCTCACCGAAGCTCGCCACCACGAGACAGGCAAGCACATTCAGCGAACGCGGCACTATGTGCGGATTTTGGCCGAGTCCTTGCGGGAGCACCCTCGTTTCCGCGGCCAGATAAATGATGACAACACCGTCCAGATGCTTTCCAACTCGGCGTCCTTGCATGACATTGGCAAGGTTGCCATCCCCGACAGCATCCTCCTCAAGCCTGGCAAGTTAACGGCTGAAGAGTGGGTCATCATGAAGCAGCACTGCGTCATCGGCCGCGACGCCATCATCGCTGCGGCGCGCGAGCTGGGCGAAGGGGACGATGCCTTTCTGTCCTGCGCCGCTGAAATCGCCTACGGCCATCACGAACGCTGGAATGGAAGCGGCTATCCACTCGGCTTGGCCGGTGAAGCCATCCCCTTGAGCGCCCGCCTGATGGCGGTTGCCGACGTCTACGACGCTTTGAGCTCCCGGCGCGTGTACAAGGAAGCCTTCACGCACACGGAGACATTGGCGGAGATGTCCAGCGAATCCGGCCATCACTTCGATCCGGAGATTTTCTCCGTCATGTTGCGCTTCGCTGACCAATTCGAGCTGATTGCCCGGGATTACAGGGATGATTCTGGCAATTAGAGCGCGGAAATCCGGAAGGCTCATGTGCCTTCCGAACACCGGCGGGTGCGCTAGGAGACTAAAACTGGACTGAGCACGAAGCCGATCAGCGGGTACATGGGCCAAAAATACCAGTTGGCGGAGGCGGGTTCAGCCAGGCGTATACGCGGCTTGATAGGATGAACGGAACCGAAAAAATCGTTTCAGTGAGGTATTCCATGAAGTATTCCGTGCGGCGCGCCGCAGGCAGAGTTTCGGCTGTTGCGCTTTTGGCGTTGTTTTCTCTTTCTGTGACCGGGCTGGCGCAGCGTCGTCCCCAGGAACCCAAGCCGGAAGGGCCGTGGCTGAACCCGGCGCTTTCTCCGGATGAGCGCGCCGAACTGGTGCTGAAACAGTTGACGTTGGACGAGAAGATCGGCCTTCTGCACGGCGTCGGCATGCCCACCGATGACCCGTATACGCCGGAGAATGCGCCGTCAAACCGGGGCGTGGGCTACACAATGGGCATTGCGCGGCTGGGCATTCCGGGCATCGACATGACGGATGCGGCCTACGGGGTGCGCTCCAGCGGCGTGAACGGGCGCTATGCAACGGCGCTGCCGTCAAACGTGGCTGCGGCTGCGGCGTGGGACCCGGATTCGGCCTATGAGTACGGCGCGCTGATCGGCAAGGAGATGCGGCAGCAGGGCTACAATATGTCGCTGGGCGGCGGCGTGAACCTGACCCGCGAGCCGCGCAACGGGCGCACCTTCGAGTATCTGGGCGAGGACCCGATTCTGGCCGGAACGCTGATCGCCAAGCTGATCGAGGGCACACAGTCGGCGCATGTAATCGGCGACATCAAGCACTTCGCCTTCAACGATCAGGAGACGGGGCGCGGCTCCATCAACGCCATCGTCGACAAGCGCGCCATGCGCGAGTCGGATCTGCTGGCCTTCGAGATTGGCATCACCAAGGGCAATCCAGGCGCGGTGATGTGCTCGTATAACCGCGTCAATGGCGATCATGCCTGCGAAAACGCCTACTTGCTCAACGAGTTTCTGAGGAAGGATTGCGGTTTCAAAGGCTTCGTGCTGAGCGATTGGGGCGGCACACACAGTTTGGAGAAGGCTTCGGCCGCTGGGCTGGACAACGAGCAGCCGGGCGCGAGTTTCTTCGGCGCAAGCTACAAGGCCGCGGTCGAGTCGGGCAAGATTTCGCAGGCTGAGTTGGACGAGCACGTGCGCCGCATTCTGCGCTCGGAGTTCGCCGACGGCCTTGTCGATCACCCGCGCAAACGCAGCGTGGTGGACCCTTTCGCGGGCTTCGAGATCGCTCGCCGGCAAGCCGAGGCTGGCATGGTTCTGCTGAAGAACGAGCATGCGGCGCTGCCTCTGGAAGCGACCAGTATTCATAGCATTGCTGTGATCGGTTCGCACGCCGACGTGGGCATGATCTCCGGCGGCGGATCGGCCCAGGTGGACCCGATCGACGGCAACGCAATTGCGCCGGAAGGCGAGCGCGAGACGCACTGGATGCAAGAGATCTGGTTTCCGACCTCGCCCCTGAAGGCGATTCAGGCCCGCGCCCCCCAGGCCACCGTGAAATACGACTCGGGTGACGATGCGGTCAAGGCCGCCGCGCTGGCCAAGTCGGCCGACGTGGCGATTGTCTTTGCCTACCAGTGGGAGAGCGAGGGCAGGGACCTGCCAACACTCTCTCTGCCGCATAACCAGGACGCGCTGATTGCGCAGGTGGCCGCGGCCAATCCGCGCACCATCGTGGTGCTGGAGACGGGCAGCCCCGTCACCATGCCGTGGGTCGCAGCTCCGGCGGCCATTCTGGAGGCGTGGTACGCGGGCAGCGACGGTGCCAACGCGCTGGGCAATGTGCTGTTCGGCACTGTGAACCCCAGCGGCAAGTTGCCCAATACCTTCCCGCTGCGCGACAGCGACCTGCCGCATCCGGTGATTGCAGCCGATCCCGTGGGCGGAGATTTCTTCTCCGGTCCGGTGCTGACGCCCCAGCAGGCAAAGGAGCGCGAGGAGTACCACGTCACCTACGACGAAGGCCTCAAGGTTGGCTATAAGTGGTACGACGCAGAGAAGAAGGCTGTGCTGTTCCCCTTCGGATTTGGACTGTCTTACACGTCCTATAGTTACTCGGGAGTCAGTGTAACCACCGATAAGTCCATCAAGGTGAGTTTCACCGTGGCCAATACCGGCGCGCGCGCCGGCGCGGAGATTGCCGAGATTTACGCAGCTCTGCCAGCCAGCGCCAATGAGCCGCCCAAGCGTCTGATCGGCTTCAGCAAGGTCAAACTGGAGGCGGGCGAGAAGAAGACCGTGACGGTCGAGATCGATCCCAAGTATCTGTCGATCTTTGACGTGGCCAAGGATGCGTGGTCGCTGCTTCCCGGCGATTACACCATCATGGTCGGCGGATCGTCGCAGGATCTGCCGCTGAAGACCGTGGTGAATCTGAAATAGTTTTTTTCTTGCAGCAAAGATAAAATCGGCCCGATCCGGAAGCGTGGATCGGGCCGATTTTTTGTGGCCCCAAGTTCCTTTGCTTCTCTGCAATCGCCGGGAGCCTAAGTCTGACTAACCCCAAATAATTGGGTGCCCCCGGTCTCGATTTTGAGCAAGAAACCGGCATTGGCCGGTGGGATTTTCCAAGGAACATGTGGGCAGCATGTGAAGATGTTCCTTGGGAGACCGGGGAGACCGCCGATCTCGGAGTGCGGTTTTTGTTTTTTCTGACGATCTTGTCAGATGTGGGATGCAGGCATCCTTGGCGCACTCTCGTTTTTTGCGCCAAGGAGGGGAAGGCAAAAACCTTCACTGGACTCAGTTCGTGGCGACCCACCCAATAGAAAGAATCGAAGCATGGGTCACCCAACTTTATTGCTTGGTTAAGGGTGCTGCACCCGACAATTTGACTGCTTCGATGGGGGTAGGCAAAAAATATTCCTTCCGCTGCACCAACCGGCCACAGAATGCGATACAGTGATCCTGCTGGTCATATGGGGTTCAAGGCAACGCCGAAAATCCCATCAACTTTATCTGCCCGCCAATACCACCGGCGGCCAAACAAAAACAGACGATCCACTTTAAAATCGGCGAAAACTGTCCGAGCAACCGGTACCGCTGCACCACACCAATCGTTACTTCTTGCCGATGCCTCGGTTTGGCCTCAAGCTGAACAATTGCGACATCTGCGCAACAATCCTCGAACTGACCAAATCGAATCAATCGCCGGTCGTTCCCTCACCTCGACATATGAAAGGTATGAAACAGTGAGCTTGAAGAAAAATCCTCGTTTCTCTTCCGCACTGGCAACATTTGCCTGCGTGGCTGCATTCATGTTACTGACGATCCCAGTTCTGGCGCAACAATCGGAGTCCGTAGTGTCCGATAGCTCTCCAGCACGGCAAGTTTGGCGCGAGTCCATGAGGCGGGCTACTGTTCCTGGAGAAGGATGCTTCAAAGCCTCCTATCCCAGCACTCAATGGGAAGAGGTGCAATGCAAAGCGGCACCGGCATATCGGTCTGCGCGGCCAAAGATTACAAACTGGGAGCAGGTTGTTGGTAGTGGGTCCGACTATGTTGCCCAAGCTCCATCGGGACACTTATTCAGTTCTGTCGTCGGCAGCTTCCCGTCGGTGACTGGCGTGACTACGGAAAGTAGCGTGGGGGTTCCGGCTTATGGCAATGGAGGTATTCTCGGACCGAACGAATACACGCTGCAGGTCAACACCAATTTCTATTATCACTCCCCCGCTTGCGGCGGCTACTCGTCCTGCTTTGCATGGCAACAATATGTGATGTCGACAAACACTCCCGTATGGTCGACCGGCGGCCTGTCCAATGAAACGGAAGTCTTTATCGAATATTGGCTGCTCAACTACGGTTCCAGTAACAGTAGTTCTTGTCCTAGTGGATTCATCTATGCCGGTGCAGATAATCCTGGGGTTGATTGCGTGCAGAATACACCGGCTACCTTCATTGCCAATGGGCAGTTGCCGATCACGGACCTGGCAACTCTGACGCTTTCGGCAACGGCTACGGCAAATGGAAATGATGCGGCTACTGTCACATTTGACGGCGTAGCTTACACTGCAACCGTCAAAGACAGCTACACCGATATTGCCAGTGGATGGAACCAGGCCGAATTCAATGTCTTCGGCAATGCCGGGGGGTCGGAGGCCGTGTTTAACAGCGGTTCATCGATGATCGTGAGCCTCGCCGTGAACGATGGATCGACGGCTGCGCCAACTTGTGTCCCGCCCTCTAGTAACAAAGGCACAACGGGCGAGACAAACAACCTCACCCCGAGTGCAACCTGCTATTCCAACGGCGGGTCAACGCCGAATATCCAGTTCCTGGAAAGCTATGCCTCGCCCGCCTCACACGCAGCCATGACTTGGACTACGGCTGGACCGATTGTTCATGTTGGCCAGGATAGCATCACAAATCCCTACACGGGGGATACCGCCGCCACTGCGTCGCTACCGATTCTTTGCCTCAACGTGACCGGTGCCGCGTTGCCCTACGGGCTGACTCCGGACTTCTATAACGGCTGGGTGAAGGGAAGCCTCAAACTGAGTCCGGCCATTGCGGGCACACAGCTTACCTCACGCGCCACTGCCGACGCATACTGTTCCTCTAATTTCGGCTCGGGATGGAGAATGGCCGAGTTCCATGATGGATGGTATGGAACCAGTCTGACGGATGCCAGCGCATGGCACTTCTGGGGCAATGCGCTTAGCTCGTTCCCGGCTGGACAACGCTTCAGGGTGGCAATCAACGACCAGACTGCAAATCCGTGGAATACGGTGAATGGCAGTCAGGCAACGCACGCAGGCATGACTTGGACCACGGGTGGGCCGATTGTTCACGTTGGCCAGGATAGCACCACAAATCCTTACACTGGTGACACTGCCGCCAACAAGTCGTTGCCGATTCTTTGCCTCGACGTGACCGGTGCCGCGTTGCCCAACGGGCTGACTCCGGACTTCTACAACGGGTGGGCGGAGGGCAGCCTTCAATTGAGCGCTCCCATCAACGGAACGCTTCTCACCAGCCGTGCCGTGGCCAACGACTACTGCGCCCTGAGCTTTGGAACAGGATGGAGGATGGCCGAGTTCCACGACGGATGGTATGGAACCAACTTGGCGGATGCCAGCGCTTGGCACTTCTGGGGCAATGCGATTGGCTTATTCCCGGCTGGACAACGCTTCTGGACAGCGATCAGTGACCAGCCCGCCAACCCCTGGGGAGAATAATGAGCGCCTGATCCCCTTTCCGGCAGTTGAACCGCCGTGTGCCCCCCGGTCCCATAACCAAAAACTGAGGGTGCCCCCGGTCTCGCTTTTGAGACCGGGGAAGCACAAACTCCGACAGTCCCGTTTCCCTGGTCTGAAAATCCAGACCAGGGGCACCCATCTTGAT
>Ga0209415_10001567_pt1 | contig 43770 bp, 39 predicted proteins | sample PeaSoiSIISIP2007_FD_187696 | JGI IMG/M metagenome (GOLD analysis project Ga0209415, IMG submission 187696) | Peat soil microbial communities from Weissenstadt, Germany - SII-SIP-2007 (SPAdes) (version 2) | ecosystem: Environmental > Terrestrial > Soil > Wetlands > Peat | place: Germany...
TGCCGGCGTGGCTCAGTGGTAGAGCGAGGGTCTCATAATCCCTAGGCCGAGAGTTCGATTCTCTCCGCCGGCACCATAATTTCGCGGCCAATCGGCCGATTTGCCGCGGTTTCCCCAGCATTTCCCTCCCGATTCGACGATCGGCGCCAAAGGCCCCCTTGCGCCGCCGTGACCGGCGTCGCAAGGAAATGTGATGCCGGTCACTGCCGGTTGGGATAGTCTAAGCCTAATAATGGTGGGTATTTAGGCAGGACGACAATCCATCCGGAGGTGCGCCTTTGGAAGACAAAAGCAGGCAGCTGGTGCAGATGATTTCAGAGATGCAGGAAGAGGATGCAGTGAAGCTTGCCCGGGAAATGCTGGATAGCGGGTACGACCCGGTAAAACTCCTAGGGCACTGCCGGGAGGCCATGGAGGCCGTGGGCAAGCGCTACGAAGAGGGCGAGTATTTCCTGCCCGAACTGATGCTTGCCGGCGAAATGCTGAAGGCGATCGGAGACATGGCGAAGCCTCTGATCAAGCAGGGCGCTGAGGGCGCGAAGACCGTGGGCACAATTGTCCTTGGCACGGTGCAGGGCGATTTGCACGACATCGGGAAGAACATCGTGACGTTCATGCTCGAGATCAATGGGTTCAAGGTGATCGACCTGGGCATCGACGTGCCGGTGGAGAATTTCATCGAAAGCATCAAGCAGAACAAACCGGAGGTGGTGGGCTTGAGCGGATTCCTGACGCTCGCGTTCGACGCCATGAAGCAGACCATCGAAGCGATCAAGGCGGCCGGGTTGCGCGAGAACACCAAAATCATGATCGGCGGCGGGCAGGTCGACGAGACGATCAAGACGTACACGGGGGCGGACGCGTTCGGCCTCAACGCGATGGACGCGGTGTCGCTCTGCAAGCGGTGGATGCCTGCATGAGCACGGGAAGCGCGGTGGCGTCGGCGTCGGTGCTCTACGCGCAGCGGCAGAAACGCCTGATGGATGCGATCGAGCTGCGCGAGCCCGACCGGCTGCCGACGATTTTGTTTTCGCACTTCTGGGTGGCGCGCTATTGCGGGATGACGTGCCGCGAGGCGATGTACGACTACGAAGGACTCGCCGCGGCGATGCGCAAGGCCGTGGTGGACCTCGAGCCGGACGGTTTTCAGCCCGTGCACGCGCTGCTGGCGTTCGGCCCGACGATGGACATCCTCGACTACAAGCAGCTCGAATGGCCGGGCCATAAGGGCCTCGCGGACAACGTGCCGTTCCAATATCTGGACGCACCGTACATGACGGCGGAGGAATACGAAGAGTACGTTCTCGACCCGACGGGCTTCATGCTCCACAAATACATGCCGCGCGTTGCCGGCGCGCTCGAACCGCTTTCGCAATTGCCGATGTATCCCGGAGTGCTTCACACGCGCATCATCCAGTCGATGGAAGCCTACGCGCGGCCCGAGGTGCGCCGCGCGCTCGAAACATTGATTAAGGCCGGCGAAGAGATGCAGAAGATGCGCGCCGTCCAGAGCCGGCTGATCCAAGAGCTAAAGGATCTGGGCTTCCCGTCCGCAGCGCACGGCACGAGCCACGCACCGTTCGATGTGGCCGCCGACTATCTGCGAGGCTCCAAAGGGGCGATGCTGGATTTGTTCCGCAACAAAGACCGCCTGCTGAACCTTCTGGACCGGCTGACGGTGCTGATCCCGCTCTCCGCGATCGCGGCCGCCAAGGCAGCCGGGGGAAACATGGTCTTCATTCCGCTGCACTGGGGGCTGGATGGGTTCATGTCGCCGAAGCAGTTCACGACATTTTTCTGGCCGCAATTTCAGAAAGTGCTGCTCGCGCTGATCGACGCGGGACTCTACCCCCACGTGTTGTGGGAGGGAGACTGCACCTCGCGGCTGGATGTGATCAAGGACGTGCCTGCCGGAAAATGCGTCTATTTCTTCGAGCGCACAGACATGTTCAAGGCCAAGGAAGCGCTTCGCGGCACGGTGTGCATCCGAGGAAATGTGCCGGCCTCGATGCTGATCGCCGGCACACCGAACGAAATCCGCGAGTATTGCAAGAAATTGTTCGACGTGGTGGGCGACGGAGGCGGCTTCATTTTGGACGCTGGCGTCGGAGTGCCCGACGAAGCCAAGGCCGAGAATGTCCAGGCCATGTACGGCTACGCAAAGGAATGCGTTTACTGACAACCCATGGGTGTAATCACGAATCTGCGCGTGCCGCTTTCGATCGAGGACGTGACGCACGCCTGGGGCGCGCGGCGCGGGAAGCTGGCTTCGCCGCGCATGCTCGCGCTCGTTGCCGAATTGCTGGAACGCGCGGAAACCGAGAATTGGCTTCAGCCCGCGGTCAGTTTTCAAGTCTGGCCGATTGTGGAGCACGGGCCGGGCTGGATGGAGCTGTCTAATGGCTCGCGATTGAAGGCACGTCTGCTGAGCCACTATCTGCGAGGGGCATCGCATCTGGCGCTGGGCATATGTACCGTGGGCGCCGCGGTTGAGAATCGCGTGAGCGAATGGTTCGCGGCGAGCGAACGCCTGCGCGCCGTGGTCCTCGACGACATCGGGTCATTGGCGCTGTACCGGTTGAGCGATCAGATCGAGGCGCTGTTGCAGAAGGAAGCGGAGGCCCGGGGTCTTGAGGCGAGCGGAGTCCTGAGTCCGGGAGAGGACGGTTTTGAGCTCACGGAGCAAGCGAAGGTGGCCGAGCTCGCCGGGGGGAAAAGCATCGGCATTTCGATCACGTCCACTGGAATGATGATCCCGCGCAAGAGCCTTTCGATGGTGATGGGGTTCGGCGCGCAAATGCCGAAATGGGGCCGAGGCGAGCGGTGCGCCCGATGCGGGGCGCGCGAACGCTGCCCGCATCGGCAGCAAGTGCTTGTTGGAGCCCCGGTGTGAACCGCGCCGAAGAAGCTCCGAGGACCGGCCACCGCGTTACGTTCGCGCCGGACGAGCAGCAAGTGTGGAGTCTGCCGGACGAGACGCTGCTCGACACAGCGCGGCGCGCGGGCGTGCGGATTGCGAGCGTCTGCGGGGGGCGCGGTCTGTGCAAATCGTGCGTGGTTCGCGTTGCCGAGGGGCCCGTCGAGCCGCCCTCACAGCAAGACCTCGAATTTTTCTCGCCGGAGGAGCTGGGATCCAACTGGCGCCGCGCATGCCAGACGTTCGCGCGCGGCGATTGCCGCGTGGAGATCTCGGCGCGCGCGAGGGCCATGCCGCTCCGCACGCAGGTGGAGAGCGAGGACGTGTGGGTGCGCCCCGATCCGGCGGTGCGTTTGTATTCGGTGGCCGTGCCGGACGCAACGCTCGCAGATCCGACGGCCGACGATCACAGGCTGATGAACGCGCTGAACGAGAAGTGGCCGGGGATCTGCTCGCGGATCGATATCGACGTGCTGCGTTCCCTGCCCCAGGCGGTGCGCGTGCCGGGGCGGCAGGTGACCGCAGTGGTGCGATTCGGCGAAGTGATCGGCTTCGTTCCGCAGGGGCACGCAGCGCTGCTGGGGCTAGCGGTGGACATCGGCACGACGAACATCGTCGCGCTGCTCGTCGATCTGCGGAGCGGGCGAACGCTGGCAACCCGGGCGATCGAAAATCCGCAGGCGGGCTACGGCGGAGACGTGATCAGCCGGATCGGTCGCGCGGCCTCTTCCGAAAGTGCGCGGCAGCATCTGCACGAGTTGGTTGTGGGCGGAATCAACGACGTGGCGCGCGAACTCTGCGAGTCAGAATCGGTTGGGCCGGAGCATATCGCGGACATCGTGGTGGCCGGCAACACGACGATGCATCACCTTCTTTTGAAGCTGCCCGTGAAGCATCTCGGCGCGGTGCCATTTGTCGCGGCGAGCGCGAGGGCGACGGACGTGAAGGCACGCGACGTGGGGATTAAGGCGATGCCCGGCGCGTACGCGCACATGCTGCCGAACATCGCCGGGTTCGTCGGCAGCGATCACACCGCGATGCTGCTGGCGATCGGCTGCGACCGGGAGGAAAAGACGGTGGTGGCGCTGGACATCGGCACGAACACCGAGATGTCGCTGATCCACAAGGGCCGGCTATCCAGCATCTCGTGCCCGTCCGGGCCGGCGCTCGAAGGCGGCCATATCCGCTGCGGCATGCGCTCCGCGCGGGGCGCCATCGAAGCGGTGGAGATTCGCGGCGACGAAGTGCGCATCCGGACGATCGACGATTCGCCACCGGTGGGAATCTGCGGATCGGGAGTGCTGGACGTGACGGCTCAATTGTATCTGGCGGGAATCGTGAGTCCGACAGGCCGGATGAAGAAAGATCACCCGCGCGTGCGCGTCCGCGACGGCCAGACCGAATTCGTGCTGGCCGACGAGACCGAAGCGCAGGGGCCAGCGGTAGTGTTCAACCAGCGCGATGTGCGATCGGTGCAGCTTGCCAAGGGCGCGATCCGCGCCGGGATCCAGGTGCTGCTCGATGAGGCGGGATTGCACGAAGAGCAGATCGACCAGGTGATCATCGCCGGGGCCTTCGGCCACTACATCGATCTCGCGAGCGCCGTGGCGATCGACATGCTGCCCAATCTGCCGCTCGATCGCTTCGCGCAGATCGGCAATGCGGCGGGGATCGGGGCGAAGCTGGCGCTGGTCTCCTATCCGCATCGCGCCACGGCGCAGAGTATTGCGGCAAGAAGCCACTACATCGAACTGCTCGGGACGGCGGATTTCAACAGGTCCTTCATGCACGCAATGCACTTTCCCGCTCGAAAGCAAAATTGAGAGGAGCACATCATGGCGATACCAGGCGTTGGAATCATCGGTGATCGCATCAATCCCGGATTCAAAACCACCAGAGCCCTGCTCGACGCGGAGGATATTCCCGGCCTCCAGGCGCTGGCCGTGCGGCAAGTCCAGGCCGGAGCGTGGTGCATCGACGTCACGGTAGGACCGCGGGGCTACAAGGATTCGCATTTCCTCACGGAAGCGATCAAGGCGCTTCAGGCAGCCGTGGATGTGCCGCTGTGCTTCGACTACCCGGACATGGCGGTGCAGGAGGTTTGCCTGAAGGCGTACGACCCGGCGAAAGCGAAGGGCCGCAAGCCGCTGGTGAATTCGCTTGCCGAGACGCGCCTCGAAATGCTGGGGCTATTCAAGATCCGTCCGTTCCAGGTTGTGCTGATGGCTTCGGAACGCCTGGAGAACGGCGCGGCAAAATCCAACAAGCTGACGGGCGAAGTGCTCGGCGTGGCGAAACGCCTGAGCGCGATCCTGGCGCGGGACCACGGCGTGAGCCGCGGGGAGATGTTCGTCGACGTCACGATTCACAGCCTCATATCGGATCTGGAAGGGCTTACGAAGATGGCGCTCGAAGCGATCCGCGAGATCAGCGAGGATCCGGATCTGAAGGGCGTCCACATCATGGGCGGCCTGACCAACATCGGAAACATGATGCCGCCGATCAAATTCGACGGCGTTTCGCTCCGGCAGCTCGTCGAGAATGCCTTCTTGACGCTTGCAGTACCGCTTGGCTTCGACACGATCATGGGAACGCCATGGAACAATTTTCAAATGTTGCCGGACGATAACGTCGTGCTGAAAACGCTCAAGGAGTTCAACCAGCTCCAGGGACTTAATGCGATGCGCCGACTGCGCCAGCTGTGGTCGCAAAAACAGCCGGATGCGGGGAGCATGACCGCGAGGCAATGAAGCGAGCGCGAATTCCGCGCCGGCAGCAATGTTACTCTTCCGATCATTCACGCGTACCAATTGGGCGCGGAGTCGGCTTGACAGAACTCGCGCGGTCGTATTAGCTAGCACTCGTAAAAATTCAACCGGGGATTCCACATGATTGCGATTCGGTGGTTGTGTGCGGCAACTCTGCTGCTGATTTTGTCCGCTTTCGGTTCCAACCCGCCGGCCGCTTCTCCGCAAGGCCCTCCGCCGAATGCGCCGCCGGCGTCGCCGCCCCCCACGATGACGCCCGAAGATGTCGCCATGGGCAAGCAGCTGTTTGCGGGCAACTGCGCGGGTTGCCACGGATTCGACGGAAGCGGGCAGCTCGGTCCGAATCTCCATGGAGTGACTGATAGAAGAGGAGATCAAGGCGTATTTGGAGTCATACGAAATGGGACCGGGGGCATGCCCGGGGTGAATTCGCTGAACGACAAGAGAGTGTGGCAGGTGATCGCGTACGTTCGCACGCTCAGCGAGATGGGCGCGACGGAAGCGGCGAAGGGCGATGCGGTGAAAGGCAAAGCGGTTTACGACGCGAACGGCTGCGCGCTGTGCCACGCGATTGGAACGCAGGGCGGCGGAGTCGGTCCTCAATTGACGAGCATCGGGCGATCCCGCGCGCCAAAATACCTGCACGATTTTCTGCTCGACCCTGGAAAAAATCCGCCATCGGATATGTCGCTGCCGGAGCGCGGTGCGAATACGGGATATCTGCTCGTACACGTGGTCACCAAAGACGGCAAGGACATGACGGGCATTCGCGTGAATGAGGACACATACACGATCGTGCTGAGGGACGTGAGCGGAAAATTCTATTCGTTCGACAAAGCGAAACTGAAGACGATCGAGAGCCAGCCGGGAAAGACGGTGATGCCGAGCTACACCAGCCTGTCCGCGAGCGATCTCGACGATCTCGTCGCATACCTTGCCAGCTTGAAGGGGGCCCAATGAGAATCGCCAAATACGCCGTTCTGCTTCTCGCGCTGTGCTGCGCAGTTCCGAGCTTCGCGCAAGTCCCCTTCGAGCGTCTCAAAAATTCCGATAAGGAGCCGCAGAACTGGCTTACGTACGGCGGCAACTACGGCTCGCAGAGATTTTCGGGGCTGAAGGAGATCACGCCGAAGAACGTGGCGAGCCTGCGCGTGGCGTGGGCCTATCAATTGCGCGGGGGCGGCATCATGGAGTCGTCGCCGATCATCGTGGACGGGATTTTGTACGTGACGGAGCCGCCGAGCAACGTCACCGCGATCGATGCGCGCACGGGAAAGCCGCTGTGGCATTACGTGCCGCAGGTGCCCAGGGACTTCGTGCCGGTCGGACTCTTCCCCACCAACCGCGGAGTGGCGGTGCTCGACGACAAGGTTTACCTCGCGACGATCGACGATCACCTGATCGCGCTGGATGCAAAGAGCGGCGTGGTGCGGTGGAACTCGCTGATCGCCGACAGAATGGAAGGCTACGCGATCACGCAAGCGCCGCTCGCGATCAACGGAAAGATCGTGGTCGGCGTGGGCGGCGGCGAGGCGGGCGCTCACGGTTTCTTGAGCTGTTTCGATGCGAAGGACGGAAAACTGCTGTGGAAGACATACACCGTCCCGCTAAAAGACAGCGATCCCGGCGCGGACACTTGGGCGAACGGGAGCTGGTCGAATGGCGGCGGCACGACGTGGAACACCGGCTCGTACGATCCGGAGCTGAATCTGATCTATTGGGGCACCGGAAATCCTGCGCCGGACTGGAACGGCGAAGGGCGCATGGGCGACAACCTGTTCACGTGCTCGCTCATCGCGCTCGATGCAGACACCGGAAAAATGAAGTGGTATTTCCAATTTTCGCCGCACGAGACGCACGACTGGGATTCGTCGGAGCCGCCGATTCTTTTTGATGCGACCGTCGGCGGAAAACCGCGCAAGCTGGTGGCGCTGGCGAACCGCAACGCGTTCTACTACGTGCTCGACCGCGCCACGGGTGAGTTCCTCACGGGCGTGCCGTTCGCGAAGCAGACGTGGGCGAAGGGCCTCGATGCGAAGGGACGCCCGATCAAGGAAGACGCCGCGAAAATCGAGCCGAGCGTCGAGGGAACGCGTGTGTATCCTTCGCTGACGGGCGCAATCAACTGGACGAGCCCTTGCTACAGTCCGCTGACGGGCCTCTTCTACGTGAACGCTCGGGAAGGCTACGCCGACTACATCAAGGGCGAGCCCAAGATGGCTCCGGGCAATTCCGTAGGAATCGTCGGCGGAGGAGGCGGCGGCGGGCGGATGAGCGCTGGGGACGACACGACCACCAATATTCGCGCACTCGAAGCCACGACCGGGAAGCTGAAGTGGGAGCACAAGATGGTCGGCGATTCGTGGACGGGCACTCTGGTGACCGCGGGCGGCCTCGTATTTTCGGCGGATGCCGCGGGCAATTTCTTCGCGCTCAATGCCGACACGGGCGAGTCGCTGTGGCATCTGCTGCTGGGCTCGTCGGTGCGGTCGAATCCGGTGTCCTACGCGGTGGACGGTAAGCAGTACGTCGTCGATTCGGCCGGGAACACGCTTTTCGTTTTTAGCTTGCCGTAGGCAACGCGGACGGCGCGCCTACGCGATTGTGCTTCGTGAAACGCGAGCATGCTAGGTGCGTCCGATCGAAGCGGGGGGAGCTTCTATGAAAGTGATTCGCCCGTGGTATGCGGCCGCGTTGATCCTTGCCCTGGGAGTGCTGGGACTGGCTTCGCCGGCCGCCGCTCAATTGACGCAGGCGGCACCGCCGCCGCACGCCGCACATCCAAGAGCGACGCCTGAGAGCATCGCGGCCGGCAAGGCGCTGTTCGAGGGAACCTGCGCGAACTGCCACGGCATCGACGGCAGCGGCGCGAACGGCCCCAACATTCGATCCGCGGCAGTGAACCTTGGCCCGGAAGGTCTCTATGCGAGGATTCGCGGAGGAGCCATCGGATCGGGCATGCCCGCTTTCACCGCGCTGGAAGATGCGCAGGTCTGGGTGATCGTGGATTACGTCGGCTCACTCGGGCACGAAGGCGCGGTGCTGGCTACGGGCGACGCGCAAAAGGGCAAGGAGATTTACGACGCGAACGGCTGCGCGAAATGCCACGCGATTGCCGGACAGGGCGGAAACCTGGGGCCGGAGTTGAGCAAGATCGGCGTGCTGCGTGGCACCGTGAAACTCCAGGCGATCCTGGCCGATCCGGGCGCGAATCTGCCGCTCGACACATCGCTTCAGGAGCGCGCGGCGTATCCCGCATATCTGGTGTACAGAGTCACCACGAAGGACGGCAAAGCGATCGAAGGCATGCGCGTGAACGAAGATTCCTTCACGATGCAATTGAGGGACGCGAACGGCCGCTTGCACTCGGTGCAGAAATTCGAGGTGCAAAAAATCGAGCCGCTGCCGGGCAAGACGTTCATGCCCAGCTACAAGGGCAAGCTTTCCGACAAGCAGATCGACGATCTCGTCGCGTATCTTTCCGGCCTGGGAGGCGCACAATGAAAGCAACCAAGTACATTCTCTGCGGTCTGGCCGTGCTCGCTCTCGTGCTGGGTGCGCGAATCACTTCCCTGGCGCAGAATGTGACGTACGATGACATTCTGCATTCGCCCAGCCACCCGGAAAACTGGCTGACCTACGGCGGCAACTACGCCTCCCAGCGCTTTTCCGGACTCACGCAGATCAACAAACAGAACGTGAACTCGCTGAAGCTGAAGTGGGTGTACCAGCTTCGCCGCACGGGCGTCTTCGAGTCTTCTCCGATCGTCGTGGATGGACTGATGTACGTCACCGAGCCGCCGACGACCGTGACGGCGCTCGATGTCCGCACCGGCCGGCCCGTCTGGAGATGGACCGCGGACCTGCCGAGAAACCTGCTGACCATTGGCCTGTTTCCGACGAATCGAGGCGTGGCGATCCTCGGCGACACGGTATACGTAGCGACGATCGACGCGCATCTGGTGGCGCTCGACGCGAAGACCGGCGTCGTGCGCTGGAACGTGGAAGTCGGAGACAACAAGAAGGCAGTCGCCATCACGCAGGCGCCGCTCGCGATCAATGGAAAAATCGTGGTGGGAATGGGCGGGGGCGAAGGCGGCCTTCGCGGCTACATCGATTGCTACGATGCCAAGGACGGCAAGCGTCTCTGGCGCCTCTACACGATTCCTACGACCGGCGAGCCCGGCGTCGAAACCTGGGAAGGGGACAGCTACAAATACGGCGGCGCGACCACATGGAACACGGGAGCGTACGATCCGGAACTGAATACGCTGTACTGGGGAACGGGAAATCCCGCGCCCGATTGGAACGGAGACGCCCGCAAGGGAGACAATCTCTACTCCTGCTCGCTGCTCGCGATCGACGCCGATACGGGAAAAATGAAATGGTATTTTCAGTTCACCCCGCACGAGACGCACGATTGGGACGCGTCCGAGCCGCCCATCCTTTTTGACGCGACGATCAACGGCAAGAAGCGGAAGATCGTGGCCCAGGCGGATCGCAACGCTTTCTACTACGTCCTGGACCGCGCCACGGGTGAATTCATCACGGGCCAGGCGTACGCGCACCAGACGTGGGCGAAGGGACTCGACGCGAAGGGCCGCCCGATCGAGCTGCCGAACATCGATCCAAGCACGCAGGGCACGCTCATCTATCCGAGCATCACCGGAACCGTGAACTGGACGAGCTCTTCGTACAGTCCGCTCACCGGATTGTTCTACGTCAACACGCGTGAGCAGGGCGCCTACTATTACAAGGGCCACGAGAAGATGGACCCGTACAATCCGAACGACATCGGCGGCGGCGGCGGGCAAAAGCTGGTAAACGGGGATGCCGCCTACACAGCCGTTCGCGCCCTCGAGGCCACTACCGGAAATAGGAAGTGGGAGTTCAAGATGGTCGGCGATTCCTGGACGGGCACGCTCGTGACGGCCGGGGGTCTCGTATTCTGCGCGGATAGCCAGGGGAATTTCTTCGCGCTCGATGCCGACAACGGAAAACCTTTGTGGAACATTCAACTGGGCAATGCCCTGCGCGCGAATCCGATCACGTATGCGGTGGACGGCAAGCAATACGTCGTGGGAGAGGCGGGCACCTCGGTATCGGTATTTGGCCTGCCCTGATGAGGTATCGATCGGCAGCTAATCGCGCACGGTAGATTTCTGCACGGCGGGAGCGATTGCATTTCCTCCGTTTTCATCGCGAGATTTGCGTGTCATTGAAGACAGCTACGCCCTCCTTTTCAGCGTAGAATTGTAACTCGATGAAAAACGGCGGAAGAATCGCAGCGGTCGTCATTCTTTGCCTGATCCCTTTCGGGGCGGCGCACGCGCAATCGCAAGGCGTCGAGGCTCCTCAGCAGTTCGCCGACATGGGCGACTTCCAATTGCAGAGCGGCGCCGTGATCCGCAATTTCAACCTGGGTTACCGCACGGCGGGCAAGCTCAACGCCGAGAAATCGAACGGCGTTTTGTGGCTTCCGTGGCTGGGAGGCCAGAGCAAGGACCTGCTGCAATACGTGGGGCCGGCCAATGTGGTGGACACCACGAAGTATTTCGTGATCCTCGTGGATCCGATCGGAAACGGAGTTTCCACGTCGCCATCCACCAGCAAATTGCAACCGAGGATGCGGTTTCCGCAATTCACGATCCGGGACATGGTGGAATCCGAGCACAAGCTTCTGACGGACGTACTGCATCTTTCGCACCTGCACGCCGTAATCGGGATTTCGATGGGAGGGATGCAGACGTTTGAGTGGCTGGCCGCGTACCCCGACTTCATGGATGCCGCCATTCCGCTCTCGGGATCGCCGCAATCCACTTCCTACGACAAACTCCAGTGGACCGCGCAGATCGATGCGCTCGAATTCGATCCCAAATGGAAGAACGGCAATGGACGGGGGGCGATGACGGCGGGCTTCTCGCTGTACGCCGAGATCAACTCGATGAACATCACGTCACCCGAGTACCGAGTGACGCAAGCAAGCCCGCAACAATTCGAGACGTTTCTTGCGGCAACGAGGAAGACCGGATTGGGCGACGCAGCGGACGCGTGCAACGCGATTCGCCAGCGGCAAGCCATCAACTCGCTCGATATTCCCGGCGAGCACGGCGTGACGATGGACCAGGCCGCGAAGCGCACGCACGCGAAGTTGCTCGTCTTCGTCTCGCCGGAAGACCACATGGTGAATCCCGCGCAGGCGCTCAATTGGGCGAACGGAGCCGACGCACCGATTGTGATCATGGATTCGGCTTGCGGCCACACGAGTTTCGCGTGCATATCCGTCGGACCCATCGTGGCGGAATTTCTCGCCGACCCGGGATCCGTGCACAATACGACGCTGCACGATCCCGGCAAACAGTAGGGGCCAACTCTTCTCGCTGCTAGCGAGCGGCTTTCTTGCGGTTGAGCTTGAGGATCACTTCGATATCGCGGCGGGAGTCAAAGCTCGAAACGGTGCGGGTCGCGGACATCGTGTCGTCGTGCTCCGCGTGCACTTCGTAATCGACGTTGGGATCGAGGCCGCTGAAGCGGTAGCTGCCGGCGTCGTCGGCAATATAGGTCTTCACGGCCTGGGTCCGGACGTTGAGCAAGTAAATCACGCTGGAAGGGACGGGGTTTTCGTTCTTGTCGATCGCGCTGCCGTGAATCGTGCGGAGCTGAGACTCGCCCTTCTTATCCTGCGCGCCCGCCGGGACAGCGAGAAGGAACCCCAGCGCGATCGCAAACGCAAGCGTCAAAACTCCGCGATTATTCAAGTGTCCTCCCGGCCTTGCCAGCAAATTGGCTTCCGGCTCGTGCCCAGGCCCACATACTAAGATGCCGGCGCACACAACGGAAGATGTCCCTGGAAGACTTCGCAAAGTTCACTCTTCCTCGTCTTCATCGAGTCCCGGCTCCTTCTCGGCATCCTCTTCTTCTTCGTCCTCATCTTCCTCGTCCTCTTCGTCGTCATCGTCCTCGTCTTCGGAAATGACGATGAGATGGACGGGATGAGTCTGCGTCACCTCGAGCTCGGCGTCGCACTCGGCACAGGTCACGATTTCGCCTTCTTCGACTTCGTCTTCGTCCAAGTCGATCTCAGCGTCGCATTCCGGGCACTTGGTCACGAGTTTCTCTCCTCCCTACAGGGGCGAACTCCCACCGGACAGCGTATTATATAACGCCCGTGTCAAGCTTTTGGTGGAGGTTCGTGTAAAGGTGTCCAGCAATCGCGAATATCCGGAGCGGCCCGTGGTGGGAGTGGGCGGAGTCGTAATTTCAGACGGCCGTGCGCTCCTGATCCGCCGCGGCGGACCACCGCTCGAAGGTCAATGGTCGATTCCTGGGGGCATGCTCGAGGTGGGCGAGACGCTGATCGAAGGAGTGCGGCGCGAACTCCTTGAGGAAACGGGGATCGAGGTGCGTGTCCTAGACCTGATCGAGGTGTTCGAGCGCATCAATCTCGACGGCAGCGGCAAGGTGAGGTACCACTTCGTCGTTTTGGATTACCTGTGCGAGGCAATTCGCGGCGAAGCTCGCGCCGGAAGCGACGTGACGGATGTGGCGTGGGCCGCTCCCGCAGAATTCGACAAATATTCGCTGACGGAGACCGCCACGCGCGTGATTATGAAGGCATTTGAAATTGCGCGAGAGCGCGGCCGTTCATCCGGTTAGCAGGTCTGAATCGAAAGAAGACACAGATTAGCGGACGTAGGGATAGATCTCGTCCGCGATCCAGTAGTTGGCCAGCAAAATGGCGAACAGCGTTCCTGCCACCCAGAGGCCCCACCGCCGGCGCCGCCACAAGCCCTGAAACATCGAGTATTGCATCGGAATGTCGGCAACATACGCCGCGCAGTAGCAAACATTGGCCAGCATCGCGAGGACGACGAGGAAGAGAAGCGATTGCAGCGCCACGGCACTACGAAAATGCGGCCATGTCAAAAAGAGCCAGGCCATGACCACCGCCACGAGAACGAGGTTGTAAATGACGCGGCGCGGTTCCCAATACCGGATCGCGCCACTGAGGATGTCTCGTAGCGGGCGCGACTGCCCCGCGCTCTGGACAGATGATTGAGCGGAATGGTTCGCATCCATGTGTGAAACTCCCTCCAGAAACGAGCTGGCCGCGGCGGCTTCAAATTCCTACATCGAGATCAGGTGTCTTTGGAGAGCACTTTCACCTACTGTGTCGGAAACCTCCACTCGGCGTTAGTATCGAAAAGTCTGCAGACGACGGCGCCAAGCGAATTTCGACAAAGTACTCTCGTTCACCGGTCGACCCAACGTCCTCAATTTGATCAAGACCCCAAACATTTCGAAACTTTTCGATCTCGGCGCGGTCGTATTGGATTTCGAGGAGATGCGGGTATTTCCATATGAGTTTTCCACCCTCCATCTCGCTCGCCTCAAAGAACGCTTTCCCCGGGCCCGTCGGGGCGGCTTTGCCGTTCCGGACGATATAAACAATCCAATCCATGCCACCAACTGCACCACTGTAGCTCTCGAGGACAAGTACTGCGTCGAAGGCACCATCGGGCGATGTAACGCGCGCCATTTCAGACCGATTCGAAGGGCTACGTGTGAACGGATAGTGGGAACACGATTCAAATGAGGCGAGGGAAGAAACCGTCACCAACGCAACGATTACGATGCCGAACCAACTAGGACTCGACACCTTGGATTGCTGCCCGAGATGTTGAGTTTCTGGAGGCACTGATTGACTACCTCTAGCTCGCTGCGGCGGCTTCGGGCAAACGTCCGAAGCGGCGTTCGCGTCCAAGAAAGTCTTCGACGGCGGCTTCGAGATCGGCGGCTTCGAATTCCGGCCACATGCGCGGCGTAAAGAGGAGCTCGGCGTAGGCGCATTCCCAGAGCATGAAATCGCTGAGACGCCGTTCGCCGCCGGTGCGAATCAGCAGATCGACGTCCGGCGCGGGACCTCCGGCGTGCGTCACCTGGCCGAGGCGCCGCGCGAATTCCCGGTCGGTGACTTCGAGGCTTGAAACCATCCAGCACGAGGCGCGCAGAATCGCCTCGCGCGACGAGTAATCGAGCGCGATGCGGAGTTCGAGCGCGCGTCCCGGAGCCGTCATGCGCTCGGCCGATTCGATCGCCTCGACGAGCGTCGGCGGAATTCGGTCGCGCCGGCCGATCACGCGCAGCCGGATTCCCTTCCCGGCGCACTCGGGCGCCTCAGCGCGAAGAAAATCTTCGAGCAAGGCCAAGAGCGAGGCCACCTCGCCTGCGGGGCGCTCCCAATTGTTCGCCGAGAAAGCGTAGAGAGTGAGCGTGCCGATCCCGAGCGAAGGAGCGGCGCGCACCACGCGGCGCACCGCGGCCACGCCCGCTCGGTGGCCTTCGGAACGCGCCAATCCATGCGAGGCGGCCCAGCGGCCATTGCCGTCGAGCAGAATTGCGACGTGAAGTTTCGGCGCCGGAATAATTCTAGAAGTGCTGTTGCCCATGAGATGTCCCGATGAAAAGTGGCCTTTCTACCTCTCTCGCGTTGCGTGTATGAGCGCTTCCATGTGGTCCAGGTATTTTTCAAGTGCGCGGCGGCCCAGAGGCGTGAGCCGGTATTCCGTCTTCGGCACGCGCCCAGAAAACGATTTCGCGCAGCCGATGTAGCCCGCGTCTTCGAGCTTGCGCGCATGAACGCTCAGATTGCCGTCGGTGACGCGGAGGAGCTGCTTGAGTTCATTGAACGCGAGCGACGGATTCACGGCGAGCGCGCTGACGATGGCCAACCGCGTCCGCTCGTGGATCAAGCGGTCGAAATTCGCAGCCGCGGTTTCCGGCACCCGCGCGCCGGGAGCGCCCCGCCTCGATTTTTCCTCCCGCGCAGCGCGGAAAGCTCCCGTCTTAGCCGCCATATTTCACCGCGATCATTGCGCCGAACAAAATGTGCAATCCTCCGAATCCGCCTGCCAGAAACGCGTTGCCCCAGCTCCAGGGGCAGAATAGGGCCGCCGCACCGAGCACCATGAAACAGAGACCCATGAGCGGCACGATGCGAATCGAGAAAGTGCCTCCGGTGACCACCGCCGTGCCGTACAGAAGCAGCCAGACGCCCGCGATCGCGCCGGTCGATCCCATGTGCGCGAGCAGCAGCGTCAGCAGCACGCCGACGAAAAGAGGGGGAACGAAACTATAGACGAATCGCCGGCCCGGCCCGGAAAAAAGAGAACTCTCGGCCCTGCGGGCCTTCGAGTAGGTGGTCCATACGGCGATGGAGATGGCTACCGCCGCTTCGGCGATCCAGGTGAGCAACCAGGCGGAGGGCGAGCTTTGCTGCGACGCGATGACCGCCGCGCCCAGCGCCGTGATGCCCATGGCGATGCCGCCCCATCCGGGCACGGCCGTAAACGAGCCGGCGCGCTCCATCGTTTCGCGGATGAAGCGAATGTTGTCGCGAGCGCGGTCATCGAGCGCAACGGGATCGGTGGACCGGGCGTGCCGCCATTCAAAGGGCGCCATGGCGGCAGGGTAACACGTCGATTGTTACTGTCAAGTACTTTGCAGAACAAAGTTTCGTGAACGGACGAGACCGCCCTGGCGTTCCCTTCCCTGCGATGCGTGGTGCGAGAATCGGAATGGCTTGTGAAGCAACAGTCCCTGGGGATATCCTCGTGCCGCACGGAATTACGGGGGGAGACACAATGAAGCGAGCGATGCTCGTACTGGCGGCCGTAGCGGTGCTGGGATTCACGGCCGGTGCGCAACAAACTCCGACGACGGAGACGAATCCCGTTTCAAACGGATTGAGAAGGCTCGAGGCAACCGAGGCCAAGAATACCGTCGCCGCAGTTGAGACGATGCCCGCGGACAAGTTCAGCTTCCGCCCCACGCCGCAGCAGAACACGTTCGGGCACCTCGTTTCGCACATGGTGGAGATGAACTACCGGTTTTGCTCGATGATTTCGGGCGCCGAGACTCCGAAAGTGGCGCCCACTAAAGAAACAGACCCGAAAGACACGCTGGTCCCGGCGCTGAAGGCCTCGTTTGATTTCTGCACGCAGTCGCTTACGAGCGTGGAAGATTCCAAGCTCGGAGAGCAGGTGCCGTTTTTTGGAGGCAGGATGACGTCACGCGGAGCGATCGTGGTGATTCTCGCACAGGACTACGGCGACCACTACAGCACGGCAGCGATGTATCTGCGGCTGAATGGGCTGCTGCCGCCGACCGCTCAGGCTCCGCAAGGTCCTCCGCCGCCCGCGAAACCGTGAGTCTCGACCGCGCGGATTTCCGAGTGCGTCAGGGGCGCGTGACCGGATAGCGCCCCAGCAGCCAATTCCAGCGGATGTAAACGAGATCGGCGAACATCAGCCAGCTATCGCGGAAGACGTGCACCTTCGTCGCCGAATCGTGCGCCCAGCGGACCGGCACCTCGGCGGTCCGCAGGCCGTGGCGGCGGGCAAGAAACAGTACCTCGGGGTCAAATCCAAACTTCTCGATCCGCTGCTGTTCGAAGACGATTCGGCACCGCTCGCGCACAAACGCCTTGAAGCCGCACTGCGTATCGTGAAACGGCAGGCCGGTGAAGAGCCGGACGAAGCCGTTGAAGATCATGCCGGCGATCTCCCGGAAGCGCGACTGGTGCGCGAAGATGAGGGAGCGGTCGAGGGCGCGCGATCCAATCGCGACGTCGTTGCCGGTCTCGATGGCTGCGAGCAATTTTTCCGATTCCTCGATCGGCGAAGAGAGATCGGCATCGGTGAAGAGCGCAATGCGCCCGCGGGCCTCGAGCATCCCGTGCCGCACGCTGTAGCCCTTTCCGCGGTTCTCCCCATTCGATATGAGCCGTAGAAAGGGCACCTGCCCGGCCCAGTCCTGCGCGATCTTCGCCGTACCGTCGGTCGATCCATCGTCCACGACGAGGATTTCGATCCCGCCGGGTCCGACGGGACGGCTCGCGAAATAGTCGCGAATGCGCGCGAGAGCGCGGCCGAGCCGCTTTTCCTCGTTGTATGCGGGAATGATGATGGAGAGTTCGGGCGCCGTCTGGCTCATCGGCCGGTCATCCGCACGTGTGATGCCTCATGATCTAGCGCCAGCCGTACCAGCCGACGAGCGGTAGGGGAGTGCCGTTACCGCGGGACTTCATTCTTCCTGAAATTATCACATCGGCGTGCGGGCCTTCCATCGAAACACTTGCGTCCGGCAAATTGCATATGCCATTGCCGTTCGATACGATGGACGGGTTCGCTCGTCAGGGCAAGACCAGAGCCCGGACGCAAAAATCTAGGAGATCGAAATGAAAATGAGAGCTGCCCTGATCGCAGCCGCACTCTTTGTGGCAATTCCGGCCCTGGCGCAAACGCCCGCGCCGAGCACGCAGCAGAAGCCTCCCGCACCGCACCAGCCCGGTGTCGCAGCGGCGCCCGCCGCGAAGCCGACGACAGAACCCGGCACGAAGGCGCCGGCCCCGCCGCCGAGCGCCGACGACGCTAAAATCGATCCCGCGAAAGAAGCCGCGATCCGGCATTTGATGGACGTTACGCAGACCTCGAAGCTGGGCGAAAACATCGGCGCGTACATCACGAACCAGGTGCGCTCCGTGATGAGCCGGGCGATTGCGCCCGACAGCCTGGCGAAATTCATGGATACGTTCAATCAGAAGCTCGCCGTGAGCTCCCCACCAAGCAAGGTGACCGATGCCGCGGTCCCGATTTACGCCCGCGTCTTCTCGATGGAGGACGTTCAGGGGCTTACGCAATTCTACGAATCACCGCTCGGCCAGAAGGTGATCAAGACGCTTCCGCAGGTTTCCCAGGAAACGCAGCAGGCGGGCGTAGAGATCGAGCAGAAAGCGGCCATGGAAGTCTTACAGGCCATGTCAAATGATTATCCGGAGCTGAAGCAAATGCTTCAGGCGCAGGCCCCCGCGCCCTCATCGACGCCAGCGCCGCAGAAGGCTCCCGCTCCCGGCGCCGCGCCCGCGACTCCAGCAGCGCCAACACCGGCACCTGTCACAAAAGCACCGCCAGCGCCGCAACAAGCCCCGCATCCCTAGAGGAAATGAAGGGAGACGCGCCGGCTTTTTGAAACGCGGGTGTGTTGTCCGGAAAAAGCGAGCCGAAATGAACTGATCCAGATACAATCGCGTGCCGATGGCCCCGATCGATTGGTCTCCGCTGTGGATATCGCTTGAAACCAGCGTGACGGCGACGCTGGTCACTCTGGTCGCCGGGCTCGCCGCGGCGGCGTGGCGCGAGCGGCGAACCGGCCCGGCCGCGGCTCTGGTGGACGGAATTTTCCTTTTGCCGCTCGTCCTGCCGCCGACCGTCGTCGGCTTTCTGCTTCTGCTGCTGTTCGGACGCCATGGCCCGCTGGGAAAGCTGCTGCTGCGGCTGGGCGCGACCGTGGTCTTCTCGTGGCCGGCGACCGTGATCGCGGCGGCCGTGGTGTCCTTCCCGCTGATGTATCTCACGGCGCGCGCGGCCCTGGAGCAGGTCGATTCCCGTTTCTTCGAAGCCGCGCGGACGCTTGGCGCATCGGAATGGCGCGTCTTCAGCGCGATCGCTCTTCCTCTGGCGTGGCCGGGCGTGCTGGCGGGAACGATCCTTTCATTCGCGCGGGCGCTCGGAGAGTTTGGCGCCACGCTGATGCTCGCCGGAAACATTCCCGGAAAAACGGCCACGATCCCGATCGCCATCTACTTTGCAGTGGAAGCGGACGACGTACAGCGCGCCGTGGCGTGGTGCCTCATCGACGTGGTGATTTCGCTCGCGTTGCTGGCCGGCCTCTATTACTGGACCCGCACGCGCTGGGTGCGGCGCTGATATGGCGCTCGAAGTCCAAGTCGCGAAGAAGCTTCCGGAATTCACGCTGGACGTGTCGTTCACGGCGGGTGAAGCGCCGCTCGGAATCCTCGGCCCGTCGGGCGCGGGCAAGACGATGCTGCTGCGATGCATCGCCGGCCTGGAGCGCCCCGATCGCGGCCGCATTGCACTCGATGGACGAGTGTTGCTCGACACCGAGCGGCGCATCCACGTGCCCGCGCGCGATCGACGCGTCGGTATGCTGTTTCAGAATTACGCGCTCTTTCCGCATCGCACCGTCGCAGAAAACGTCGGATTTGGACTTCGCCATTTGCCGCGCCAGGAACGGGCCGATCGCGTGGAGGCGCTTTCCGCGCGCACGCACATCTCGGGGCTCGAAGGGCGCTATCCGCGCGAACTTTCCGGCGGCGAACAGCAGCGCGCGGCTCTCGCCCGCGCACTCGCGATCGAGCCGGAAGCGCTGTTGCTCGACGAACCGCTTTCGGCCCTCGATACGCACCTGCGAAGCCAGGTGGAAGCGCAGCTCCAGGAAACATTCGCGGCATACCGGAAGCCGGCGCTACTCGTGACGCACAACATCGAGGAGGCGTACCGACTCGGCGAGCGGTTGCTGGTGCTCTCCCGCGGCCACGTCGCCGCATCCGGAGCCAAGGAGGAAATCTTTCGCCACCCGCCGAGCCTCGAGGTGGCGCGGCTCACAGGCTGCAAGAATTTTTCGCGCGCGAGAGCGATCTCGGAAACCATGGTGGAAGCACTCGACTGGGGATGCCGGCTCCGCGTGGCGCAAGCTTTGACGAAACCAGCGGCGCACATCGGAATTCGCGCGCATCACATCGACTTCATCGAATCCCGGGGCGCCGGCGGCGCGGATGAGAACGTGATTCCCTGCTGGCTCGTCCGCTCCTCGGAAACGCCCTTCCGCATCACGCTCTATCTCCGCCTGAACCGGCCACCGGGAGAATCCGGAGAGCAACCGTCACACGTTGATCTGCAAGCCGAGGTGTTCAAGGAAAAATGGGAGCGCTTCCGCGAACATCCGCTCCCGTGGCACGTGCGGCTTTCGCCCGACGCTCTCTTTTTGCTGCCCGAGTAGGCCGCCGGGCGGGCTACTTGAAATGCTTCACGAATTTGACGTCGAGGCCATAGGTGCCGTTGATGTCCCGCAGGAAGACGACCGAAAGTCCCCGCTTGACGGTGTATTCCACCTGGATGAGCTGATATTGGTTCGAGGTAGCGGCGTTGGTCGAGTACGTGATCGTCAGATCGCGGGTGATCCGCTCCTGGACGGTGACGCGCGCGGCGGCGTTGGATTCCGTAGCCGTGCCCGCGACGAACGGGTCCACACGGAACGAACTGATGCCGAACAGATGCTCGATGCGCCCTCCAATTCCGCTGGAAATGGCCTCGGAAAGCAGCGCGGTCGCGCCGTAATTCTGCGCCCCGCCGGGTTGCGAGCGCAGCCCCGTTCCCTGGCCGGTATTCCCAAGCGCGAGGAGAGCGACGATATCCGAATCCGGCAGTGGAGGATCGGACCGGTAGTTCAGAGCCAAGTGGCTGGCGGGCCCGGAGAAGTCGATCGTCACCTGATATTGATTGATGGTCGAGGTCGCCTCGACGTTGAGCACCGGATCGAGCCGGAACGGATTCGAGAAATTGATCTCGCCGCGCGTGAGGTCAAAAACGTTGCCTCGGAACGGCATCTCGCCGCCCAGCAGATGGAGATCGCCGAGCAGAATGGGCCGGTCCCAGGTGCCGCGGAGACGGACATTACCTTCAACTTCGACATGCGCCCCCGCCCACTCGATCCGCGCACCTGGGGTCGTTTGACCTTCCACGTCGAACGCCAGATTCTGAAGAAACGGTGAGGTGGACGCCGGCCCAGACGAAGTCTCCGAAGCCGATGCGAAAAACGAGGCCACGTCCACGCCCTGCGCAAACAACAGGCGCTCGACCTGGACGCGTCCGCTGACCAGAGCCGCTTGGCTGGTTCCCGACATCTGGAGCGTACCGCTCGCGAGCCAGCTCATTCCGGCCGGATAGCGTATGCGCACGACGGACGTTGTGGCGGTGACTTCGTAGCGCGGCGGGCCTTCGCCATAGGTCACGCTTCCGCTCAGGGTGAGTTGCCCGCCACCGGCCTCGGCCGTGATCCTATCGAATAGCAGGCGGCTGGCGTCGAAGACAAAATCGCCATTGACTTTGCTGAGGCCCACAGGAAACTCGGCGTAGTGGGCTGAGGCATCGCGCACGGTGGCGCGACCCGTCACACGCGGCTGCGCCATGGTCCCTGTGATCGACACATTCATTTCCGCCCGCCCTTGCGCGTCAACGTCCGGCACGACGCTCTTCAAGAGGCGCAAGTTCACACCGCCCGCGATGTCGAATGCGATCCGGCGATCCCGATCGAACCGGGCCGATCCGCTGATCCTCAGGTCCGTGTCGGTGCCGTGCAATCGGGCTTGCTCGATTCGGATCTCGTTGCGGCGATACGTGGCGCGAATGTCTTGATCGTTCGTGAGTTGGACGAGATCGTAGTTGAACGCGATCCGTGCGATGTCGGCGTCCACCTCGATCGTGTCGGGCCGGCGCAGCGCTCCCGAAATCGTAAACACCCCATCGGCGCTGCTGTGACCCGTGAGCTGCTTCAGATGCAGCGCGGCGACGATGAACGAGTCGAGATCGAACTGCGTCACGGCGAGACGTCCGGAGATGGGCTCATCGCCCGCGAATCCGATGGTGAGGTCGCCCTGCAACTTTTCATGCGCGGGTTCGGAAGCGAGCGTCACGTGCGCGCTTTTTCCATCCGAGGCAAGCTGCCCGCTGAAGTCGCCTTCCGCTTCCGTCCCCAGCTTCAACCCCACAACTAGCAGATCGCCTCGTGCGATGGGCGCGCGCAACGGCCCGCTGCCGTGCAAACTGATACTGAGTTGTCCGGCCACGGGGAGTGACCCGGCTTGCAGGCTTCTGATTTTTTCGAGCGCAATTCCGGTGCCGGTCAGGTTGAATTCGACCTGTTGTTCTTCCGGCCGATAAGAAACGTCGCCGGCAAACAAGCCGGTGCCCCCGCGCAGTTCCGCATGGGTCAGTCGAATATCGTCGTGCTGCCAATGCAATTGACCGGTGAGGCGGTCGAAGTGCCAGCCCTCGCTTACGATCTCTTCGAGCACGAAATTGGCGTCCATCAACGGAGCGGCGCGCGTGCCGCCGCCACGAACGTCTCCGCTCAAGTTGCCAGTTATTGGATAGCTCGTACCGAAGATCGCCTGGACATCGTCGGTCGAGGCGCGCTCGACGCGCGCTTCAAGACTCCATGGACTCGACGAAAGAAAATTCCAGTCGCCGTCAAATTGGAGCGAAAGATCGAGCGTCACCGCGCTTTTTCCCCGCGTAACTGAGGTCCTGTTCATGCGGAAGACGTCCGGGGAGTATTCAATATCGCCGTTCACAGCTTCCCAGTGAAGTTGACCGTACTGCGCATCGGCAGCATTCAGGTGGCCGACGAACGTCGGCCCGGTGATCGGACCCAGGATGCGGCCGCGCCAGGTCGCCCGGCCGGCCACGCGCTGCGGCTCCGCCTCATCGCCGCGAACGGCGTTGATGAAATCATTCCAGTCCGCCAGGTCGTCGGCGCGAAAGTTCACTTCAAGAGCGGAATCCGGCGCGCCGAGCGGGCCGTCGAAATCGATCGATGCCTTCGGCGTCGCGATCTGCCCGTTCGAAGTCGAAATAACCTGACGATCGACGCCGTAGTCGTAGTCCACTCGCGCCGTGACCGGAATCGTTCCCGGAGCGAGCGCCGCCGGGGACGACCACTGCATGTGGCCCGCCGTGCGAAAATGCTGGAAATTGGCATTCCAAGTGTTCACGGCATCGAGGTCCACCGCGGCATTCCAGTGCAGCGAGAGCACCGGAAAATCGTCGTTTTCGAGCGCGGCGAACACGGCGGCCAAGCTGACTCCGCGCAGGCGCGTCTCGGTGCGAAACGCCAGGCCCTTGAAATCCATCGCCAGGCGGCCATCGACGGTCCCGCCGAGAGCACGCACCTTGAGATTCGGGACGACGAGACGGCGGTTGGCCACCTCGTAGTCACCCCACGTCTCGAGACCTCGCGCGTGGAACCATTTGTAAGGCATGCGGATGTCGTGGCCCCGGTAATATCCGCTGGCGGTCCATTCGCCCTCGTTCGCGGCGCCGGATACGTAGTGGGCTTGCCCCGAAAAATCCGCGATCCCATCCGGCGTGGTGGGCGCGCGGAATACCTTGCGGATATCTTCGAGCGAAAGCGTCCCGCGATATTTCAGATTCCATTCGGAACGCGTGAAGCTCGGCAGCTCGGCGCTGAGGTCGAGCTCCGAATGCAGCGCCTTCAGGACCAATTCATCGGCCTCGAACGAGTCGCGGCGTAGCCTAAACTTCAGCGAGACGTCGAAAGGAAACGGCACATTTCGCCCTGCCGACAGCCTCACCTGCTGCCACACGAGATTGCCCGCGTAGGAATCGGCGCCGCCCACCGGCGCATCATAGTGGAGGGAAAAGTTGAAATTCCGGCCATCGACCGCCAGCGGACCCTGCTGACCGTTGTACGCGATGCTCCCGTCGCGTAATTCCAAGCGGCCGACGCGCAGTTGGAACACCGTCTCCCTCCACGGGCGGCTGCCTGCGCGGACTCTAGGAGTGGGCAAGTTGCTGAGGCCGCTCTGGTCGACTCGCACGGCCACCTGCGGCCGCTCCACGATCAGTTCATCGAGCGCGACCTGCCGGCCGATAAACGACAGAACGCGAATCGCCACGTCGATACGGTCCGCATGAAAAAGCGGAGGCTGGCCTGCCGGCTCGAGGCCGTGAAGCGTCAGGTTGTCGATCTCGGCGCGCAGGCTCCAGAGTTGAAAATGAAAGCCGCCCATCTCCACGCGGGCTCCCGTTCCCTGCTCGAGCTGGCGAACGATGGCGCCGCGCATCCACTTGTCGGCGAGTCCGGTTTCGAAAATGGCGGCGACGATGAATAGCGTTGCCACGATCAGGACCAGCGCGCGCCATGTCCAACGCTTCCAGGGGGCGCTCACGGCCGGTCTCCCGGCGACATGACGTCAATCTTCAAGCGTTCGCGCGTCTCGTCGAGCCACTGCGTGGCGCGACCGCTGATCTCGCGCTGGATCAAGACTTCCCGGATCGTGTCTTCGACGGTTTCGAGCGGAGGGACGGGCTGCCCGCGCGACTTCAATTGCGGCGCGAATTCGGCGGTGTAGTACGTCTCGATCTGCTTCTGGTCCACCTGCGCGGCGGGACGGAACCGGTAATCGATAAAACGAGAAAGATACAATTGCTGGCCGAGCATCCGGCGAACAGCCGTTTCCGTGAGCCCTGCCGCGGTGCAGCGACGCTGGAACTCTTCGGGCGACGTGAACTGCGCCGCGAGCTGCGCGTACGCACGGCTCACGTCGTCCGAAGACGGCTGCGGATACTTCGCTGTCTCCGCCTCGCCCCGCAGAATCCACTGGTCGGCCAGCTCGCGAATGCGCTCGTCGCGCGCCTTGGCGCGCCCGTCCACGAGCTGTTGGAAGGCGCCCAACTCGCGCACCTCGCTTTCCGTCAGGATATCGTCCTCGATTCGCGCGGCCACGCCGTCCACGGTTTGCGCGCCACCGGCGGACGCAGGGGCTTGGGCGTTCGCATGTCTCGCTGCCGGCCCGGCGAGCCACACCATCCAAGCGAAGATGAGAATCGCGCGTCGCATCAGAAGATCGGTCCGATGTTGAAAAAGAATCCGAAATGCGGAAGCCGAAGCGTTTCCATCACGGGAGTCGTCGAGCCGGGCGGCGTAAACTGCGCCTGGTAGCTGGCCGGATTCAGTTGATAGCCGAAGTCCACGCGCACCGGCCCGATCGGCGTTGGGTAACGGATACCGAGACCCACCGTGTGCGAGAAGTAGTTGAGATCGGTCAGCGACGGCGCCTTCCAGGCGAACGAGATGTGTCTCACGTCGGTGTACACGTTGCCCCCGTCGTAGAAAGCCGTTCCGCCGAGTCGGTTCCCGACGATTGGCAGTTTCATCGGGAAGCGCAGCTCTTGATTGAAGATGAGCAGCCCGAGTCCGCCGATCGGGAAGCCGGTGACCGAGTCGCGCGGCCCAGCCTGGTTGAGGCCAAAGCCGCGAAGCGACGTGCCGCCGCCCGCGAAAAAACGCTCCGGCAAGGGAATGTCCACGTCCGTGGTGGAGCCCTCCGGCACCTCCAGCCCGAAACGCACCGACCTGGCGAAGACGAACGCCCGGCCAAAAGAATAGAAGGACGAATTCTGAAAGAATCCCCGGAAGAAATTAGCGCTTGAGCCGAGCGTCGTCGCGGCATAGCTCAAGTCAACCGTGTTGAAGGTCCCGCGCGTCGCGGAACCGGGATCATCGCGGCGGTCGCGCGCGTACGTGATCCCAAAGCCGGAAACAAGCGTGGGCTGGCTCAGCAGAGGGATCTGCTCCGGGTTGATCGTCTTGCTCAGGTCGGAGGCCTTGACGCGGCGGTAGAAGTAATCATAGAGCAGCGAGCTGGAAGGCGAGAGTTTTTCCACCAGTTGCAGCCCGCCTTCAAACCGCGTCGATGTGAATGTATTCACGTCCTGCGTTTTGTCCGCATAGCCGGTGAGCTGCAAGCTGAGGCTGCGTTTCGTGAGAAATTTGTCCGCCGTGTAGCCCAGTCCGACCCGGTATTCGAGCGTGCTGACTCGGGTCTTGAGCGAAAGGGTGTGCGCTCGCCCGAACATGTTGGCCCGCGCGATTTCAAAAATGCCGCGTGGACTGGCACCGATGGTGGTGCCGCTGGGATTCGAGCTTCCTCCTGCAATGCGCTGGACTTCAAACCCGAATCCGTAGCCGATCGTGTAGCGCTGGCCCTCTTGAACCTCGACCACGACCGCCTTGTCGGGATCGGCGCCGCCCGGGTTCTGCGGCGCGACCTGCACGCGGTTGAACACGCCGAGGTCGTAAAGCTGACGCTGCGTTTTCGCGACGTCCCCCTCGCGCAAAGGGCCGCCGGGTTCGATCTCCACCTGTCGAGCGATGATTCCCGGCCGCGTGTATTGGTAGCCGGTGAGCAACACCTTCGCGACGTCGATCCTGTCCCCTTCGGTGATGTGGTAGGCGAGGCGAACCTCGTTTGCGGCGTCCCCGGGTGAAACCTCTTCGCGAAAACCGGCCGCCGGAAAGCCCTCGTTGTAATACAGCGCCAGTATGTTGTTGCGGTCGCTGGCCACTCCCGCTTCCGAATACGGCTCGCCGCGGGTTGATCCTGTCACCGAAAGGAGCTCGTCCGTCTTGATGGAGCGATTCCCGTCGATCTGCAAACTCGCGATGCGAGTCTGGGCCCCTTCTACGATATGAAATGAGACGAACAGGTTGTTCTTCTTGTCGCGGTGACGATCGTCCACGGCCGAGGTAACCTGAGCGTCGCGAAAACCGTTGGAGAGATACAAAGCGCGGATCGAATCCATGTCCGCCCGCACCAGTTGCTGGCTGAACCGGCCGTTCGACGCGAAGGAGGCAGGCTGAAGCTGGAGGCGGCGCGCGAGCAGACTTTCTGAGAAATAGTTGTTGCCATCGAAGGCGACGCCCGCGAGGCGGAAGCGATCTCCGCGGACGATGTCATAGGTGATCACGCGCTGGCTCCGCTGCTGGTCCTGTTCGGAGCGAACCTGAACGTCCACGTCGAAGTATCCCTGGCTCTGGAAGTAGTCGCGGACGTTTCGGCGGCCTTCCTGCAGAAGATCTTCGTCCACGGCCCCTTCCGCGAAAATCGGCAAAAGCTTGCGTCTCTTGCCCGTGCTCAAGCGCGCGCCGCTGACTTCGACGCGCACCCGGGGTCCCGCAGTCACGGATAGCATCAGCGGCAGTCGATTCGATTTCGGATCGTACGTGCCCGGAGTGATCACCGCCCCCGCGCCCAGAAAGCCCTGGTCCACCAGGAATTTTCTCAGCCTCTCCGAGCCCCGGGAAAGACGGGCGGCCGTGACGTCGTTCTTGCTCGAAATCTTTGAGTGATGCAGCAGTTCCCGGTCGGAGTAAGAAGTCTGATTTTCCATGGCAATATCGCCCACGCGGGCGCGCGGCCCGGGATCAACCGCCACGGTGATATCCATCTGGCGCGTGTCCTCGTGCGGGAAGAGCTGCCATGTAATCTTGGCCTGGTACAGTCCGTCGTCGTGCAGCACGCCCTCGAGCCGCGCGATCGCTTCGCGAAGAGAGCTATCGCGAAACGGCTCTCCGAGGCCGAGCCGCAGTGCAGCCAGCGCGGCGGGCTCGCTCGGAGGCTGCTTCACGCCTTCGACGCGAATCACGTTGTTGTAGTAATTCGGGCGGACCACGAAGTCCACTCGCAAACCGTTCGCTTCCGATGCCGCCTCGGCGCGTATATCGGAATAGTCTCCCATGCGATAGAGCAGGCGCAGGCTGTCGCGTTCCGCGGAAAAGTCAAACGGCTTCCCCGCCTCCAGTGGAAGGGGCGGTATCTTTTCCCCGACCGGCTTCCCCGAGTCGTCCACTACATGAACTTCGGCAACACGCTGGCCCTCGACCTGGAGTTGTTGCGCACGTGCGGGTGCGGCGGAAAGAAAAACGAAGGCAAGCCAGCCTGCGACCCACGCTGCGGCCCGCGGAGCGACGGCCCATTGGAAAAACGATGATCTGCGCGGGATTCTCATTCGCCGAAGAAGTAAGAAGAGAGGTTAGCATAGCCACGTTGTCTGGCCGGCGCGAAATGGCGCTATCATGGGTTGGTGCCTGGGAACGCAGGATGAATTCCGAACAACACGAGAAATATTCGCGCCAGATCCTGTTTGCGGGAATCGGCGAAGCGGGGCAGGAAAAACTGCTCGGGGCGAGCGCCGTGCTGGTGGGCTGCGGCGCGCTCGGCACCGTCGTTGCGAGCCTCCTGGTCCGCGCGGGGCTGGGGCGCCTGCGCGTGATCGACCGCGATTTCGTCGAGTCCTCGAATCTTCAACGTCAGACGCTCTTCGATGAGTCCGATGCCCGCGACGCGCTGCCCAAGGCCGTCGCTGCGGAGCGCCACCTGCGCGCAATCAATTCAGGCGTCGAAGTTGAAGGGATCGTCGCCGATATCACGCCGAAGAATGCGGGTGAGCTTCTGTCGGGCTTCCCTGTGATTCTCGATGGAACAGACAATTTCGAGACGCGGCTTCTCGTGAACGACGCGGCGATCTCCATGGGCGTGCCGTGGATCTATGCGGCGGCGGTCGGAAGCTACGGCGTGACGATGACGATTCGGCCCGGCGAGACGGCGTGTCTCGCTTGCCTGGTGGAAGGCGGCGAAGATTCCGCAGCGATCGCAGCCACGATTGGCAACGAAGCCACGTGCGATACGTCCGGTGTGCTCAATGCCGCTGCCGGGGTGATCGCGGCAATCGAGGCAGCGGAAGCGACGAAGCTCCTTGCGGGGCGGCCGGAAGCGCTGAATGGGCGCCTGATTTCGTGCGACGTGTGGACCGGGAAATTCCAATCCATCCGCGTGGCTCGCAATCCCGGCTGCCGCGCCTGCGCGCGCCGCGAATTCGCATTCCTCGCGGGCGACGCGCAGCCGCACATCACGATGTGCGGCCGCGATTCGGTGCAGATCCACGAGCGGAGCCGTCGGCTCGATCTCGGCGAGCTCGGCCGGCGTCTCGCTCCGGCCGCAGCCGAAGTCCGCAACAACGACTTCCTTCTCCGGTTTCGCGTTCCTCCCTACGAGTTGACCGTGTTCGCGGACGGCCGCGCCATCGTGAAAGGCACGAAAGACCCCGCGGTCGCGCGCTCGCTATACGCTCGCTATATCGGCGCGTAAGAAAATCCCTGCAATCTGAGCGGAGTTAGCCGGCGAAGCGGCGGAGGGCGGATTGCCGCATCGCGGCACGATCGATGTTCTCGCGGCAATTCATCAGCGTGAGGAGCGTGCTCAGGATTCGCGCCTTGGTTTCATCGGTCATCGGAAAACCGCTCGTGGCCACGTGGACCAGCGTCTCCCCGCGCGCGGAAATCAGCTGGATGCACTCGAGCTGCCGCTCATGAGGGGCGTTGCCGAGCGCCGTTTCGCGGCGCATCTCCGCGCACTCCTGCTCGATGAAAAGCGTGAAGTGGAGGACGCATTTTCGTTCCGCGGCGAGCCCAACTGGCACGGCGGCCTTGCATCCTTTTGCAGAGCAGGTATCTGGCACGAGCCTTTCCTGGCGAGCTACTGTTTTGTAGCATCTCCCGACCACGATTTCCACAGCGCGGTCGCGCGTTGCCGCTTATTCGATAGCACCGCGCTCGCGGTTTAGACTGCTACCGGTGGCACACAGATCGGGCCAACGGCGTCTCAGGCGTCTTCTCCGTGACCAACAATCTCCGCGTCGATAAAAGCTAGTACCGTTCCAACTCCTCTGACCAAGGAAGTTCGATTTGGCCGGCACGCAAGGAGGGCAAAGGGCTGCCAACCAAACTTGTCGAAACAAGTTGGAACGGCACTAGCAGCGCGGACGCTCGGCAATCACTGCGCCGATTGCGGGACGTGTTCGCCGGGGTGAAATTCAGTCCAAGGCCCTGCGTTCATGTCCCGCAGAACGGGCGATTGCCAGGAAAATTCCGGGTGGGCATCGAGAAATTTCGCCGCGTCGAAATTGATTCCGCAGGGATGGCCGATCCTGGCGATGAATCCCATCGCTTCCGCCAGGCGGCTATCGATCACCTTTCCCTGAACCGCGCCGTAGGGATCGTAGGGCGGCGCGCTCGAGCCCGGCAGAGTTTCCGCCGTCATATCGCCATGGCCGCAAAGCGTCCGGCGGTTCGCGCCCTCTTTCTTTGTGTACGTGTCGTAGTGATCCGAGAGAAAGACTTCCGCAAGCGCCGTATCGATCTTGCCCTTATTGCCATTCAGGAGCTGATCCCAGCGAATGCGGCGCGCGTTGGGCCCGCTCGCGGAATTGGCCGGATCGAATGTGGTTTCGTCCTTCGTCACTTCGGGATCGCTCGGGAAATTCGCGCCGGAAAAGACTCCATCCTTCGTGCGCCAGAGCTTCGTATGCTTCAGGCCCAGCTCGAATCGCGCGATTTCGCCGGTCTTGCGGTCGCCGAGCAGCCAGTCGTTGGCATAGCCTCCGTTGTTTCCGTCGAGCATGATCTTCACGTAGTCGTCGATCGAGCCCGCGTATTGCATGGCCTTGCGGGCGCGCATGAACTCCGGCTTGCCGTTCGGGTCCCATCCGCGAAAATTCGCGATCGTTGTTTCGGTGATCATGAGCCCCGCGGAATTGACGCCGAAGTCGTCGTCGCTTGCGATCACGCCCGGAAGGCCGTCCATCAAAATGTGATAGCCGCTTTGCGGGACCATGTCGAAGACAATCCGCCAGCGCGAGCCTTCGCTGTAGGTTGTCCAGTTGCTGTGAGCCATCACGATCTGGTGGTCTTTCGTCCAACTGCCGGTGGCGACGAACGCGCTGCAATGGCCCTCGCCTGAAGAAAGCGGCGCATTCGCGGTCTTCGTCCGCGAATCGAGCCACGGCACGTAGTAATCGCCCAGCTCGGCGAAGGCGTTGAGCGCGACGATGTCGTCCAGATCGAGCTTCGTCTTTTTCGCCTCGAGGCCGTCCACAATCCCTTGCAGCTCGGCTTGATATTCAGGATCGAGCTTGGGCCAGAGCATCTGGCGAGCCGCGCGCCGGAAAAATTCCCAGTCGCGGCCGGTGTCGTGGGTCAACTCCAGGCGAATCACGCCGTAGAAGTCCGCAATCTCCGAGGCGAGCAGGTACCCGTGCTGGTAGCCGATATCGTGCGGCGCGCCCTCGAGGTGAACGTAATTCCACCCGCCGCGCTCGAAGCGGTATCCCTTGTCCTGGGTGGTTTCAACGAAGCTGTCTTGGGAACGCGACGCAGGCGCGGCATCCGGACGAGCCGCTTGCGCGCGCTCCTGCGGGGCGATGCCGGCGAGCTGCGTTAGAAGGAGTAGAATCGCCAGGACCGATCTCAGGATTCGCATGCGTGATCCCCTCAAATTTTTGTCGAGTCGCGTTTCGTGTCTCCCGATATTGCCAGTCGCGGTTCCATCTTAGGCAGGCGTGTGCCCTGGGGCAAGCGATCCCATGCCTTGATGCCGAACAAGAGATTGAAAACGAAGGGGCGACTCAGGCTAGTATAGGCGCCGGTGTGGGTGTGAGTTTTCAGGCTCCGTACAGGCCGCCGCACGCGCAGCGAATAACTATGATCATGAAATTCGGCACGCGGACCACCGTCGTGGCGGTCATCCTGTGCATGTATTTTTTTGCGTGCGCGGAGGCGCGGGCCGCCACCGGGGGAAGCATTTCCGGCACGCTGACGGACCAGAGCGGCGCCGTGATCCCCGGCGCCAGCCTGTCGCTCGTGAACCTCGATCTGGCGACCGGATACAAGGCGACGAGCGACGCTCAGGGATTCTATTCGTTCCCCACTTTGCCCGTCGGGCGATACGAGCTGACGATCGAAGCCGCCGGATTCAAAACCCAGAAGAAAACAGGAATCGTGGTTGACACGGACGCCGCGGTCCGCGTGGACACCGCGCTGGAAGTGGGCGAGCAGAGCGAGACGGTCACGGTGTCGGCCACGCTCGCGGAGACGCAGGTGCAGGTCGATACCGTCGCGACGCACCTCGGAGAAGTCGTGTCGCACACTCAGATGACTGCGCTGCCCCTGAATGGGCGCAGCTACACCGACCTGCTGCCTATTCAGCCGGGCGTAATCCCGATTACGACGCTGAAAGCTAATTCGGTAATTATGGCGGGAGTGACGGGTGCGATTTCGCCATCCGGCGATCTGAATCCGGGAAACATGTCGATCGACGGCCAGCGGGAATCGGCGAACGGCTTCATGGTCAACGGCGTTGACGTGCAGGAGCACATGAACGGCGGAACGTCGATCATTCCCAACCTCGATTCGATCGACGAGTTCCGCGTGCTCACGAACAACTTCGACCCGGAATATGGCAACTACAACGGCGGGATGATCAACGTCATCAGCAAGTCCGGCAGCGACGCCTTCCATGGGAACGCGTTCGAGTTCCTGCGCAACACCGTGCTGGACGCGAAGAACTACTTCGCGGATTCGCGCGGCGTATTCCGGCAGAATCAATTCGGCGGCACGCTGGGAGGCCCCGTCCGGCGGCAGAAAGTTTTTTTCTTCGGCGATTACCAGGGAACGCGCACGAATCAGGGCGTGACCACGCCGCGAATCGCCGTGCCGTCCGTCGATGACCGCGGCGGCAACCTGCTTGATATCGCGAATTCTCTGACAGGAACCGTGAGCGGGGCGAACCTCGCTTCGCTGCTCGACACTCAACTCGGATACGCCCCGGGAACCGTCCACGCAGGCGAGGCCTACTACACACCCGGATGCGCGAGCTCTTCGGTATGCGTGCTACCTTTCGCGAGCATTCCGGCGGCGGCATGGTCCGCGCCCGCGACGCAACTGCTGCAATACATCCCGAAGCCGAACATTATCGGCACGAATCTGTTTTCCACTTCCTCCTCCGCGAAGACGGTGCGCGACGACAAGCTCTCCGGCCGCGTCGACGCCAATACCCGCTGGGGTCAGCTTTCCGCCTACTATTTTTTCGACGACTACCGGCTGGACGATCCGTATCCGGGACAGCAGGGCGGCGCGAGCGTGCCTGGCTTCGACGCGCTGACCATCGGCCGCGCGCAAATGGTGTCCTTGAATGATACGAAGGTCTTCTGGGGCAACACCGTGAATGAGTTTCACCTCGGTTTCATCCGGAACGCAAACGACATCGGCGAGCCGCGCGGTGGCCTCGGCGTGAGCCTCGCGTCGCAGGGATTCAAGACGGGGCCGGGCACGGCGGGCATCGTGGTGCAGGCGCCGCAGTTCGAAGGCGTGGAAAACATTTCGTTCAATGCTTTCGTGATGGGCGTGCCGATCACGAACACGGATCAGAAGAACAATACGCTCTACCTCGGCGACACGCTTTCGAAGGAGTTCGGCCGGCACACGATCAAACTCGGCGGGCAGTTCCACGCCGATCAGGTCAACGAGCATCCCAATGCGACGTTCAATGGAACGTTCAACTTTCACGGCACGGAAACGGGCTCGGATTTTGCTGATTTTCTTCTGGGCGTTCCGAGCAATTTCACGCAATCGTCAGGCGCGCCTTTCTATCTGCGCAACCGATATTCGGGATTCTTCGTGCAGGATAGCCTGCGCGCGCGAAGCGATCTCACGCTCAATTTTGGCGTCCGCTGGGACCTGATCATGCCGTGGTGGGAAAAGTACAATCAGCTTCAGACCGTGGTGCCCGGGATGCAGTCGGTCCTCTATCCGGGAGCGCCGAGCGGGTTTGTCGTCGCGGGCGACCCGGGAATTCCGTCGACGCTTTCGCCATCCAAGTTTCACAACTTCGCCCCGAGGATCGGCGTGGCGTATTCGCCGAGGTTCCAGCACGGATTGCTCAGGCGCTTTTTCGGCGAAGGCGGGAAGAGCAGCATCCGGGCGAGCTATGGGATCTTCTACACGGCTTTTCCGGGATTGTCGGCCGGGATCATGTACGCGGTTCCACCGTTCGGATACAACTACCTGAGCCCCGAACCGCCGCTATTCGCTACGCCCTTCATCAACGCCGGCGACGGCACGAACAACGGCCAGCGCTTCCCATTCCCCTTCCCGCCGCGCAACGTCTCGGTGAAGAACCCCGATACTTCGACCGACTGGTCAAATTTCATCCCGATCAGCGCCGATCCGTACTTCTATTACCGCAACGACGTGCCGTACACCGAGAATTACATGCTCTCGTTCCAGCGGCAGATTACGCGGGCCGTGCTGCTGACGATGAGCTACGTGGGGAATCAGGGACATCACATTCTCGTGCTCGTGCCGACAAACACCGGGAGCCCTCAACTGTGCCTCAGCCTTCCGGGGTGCGGGCCCTTCGGCGAAGACGGCACTTACACCAACGCTTCGAGCGAGATCGTCCACGGAACACGCGGGCCTCTGGGATCGAATTACGGAGCCACGACCGCGCAGCGAACCATCGGGAATTCGAACTACAACGCGCTCGAGACCAACCTCCGCTACGCCGGCCAGCGGACGAATCTATTGCTGTCCTACACGTATGGCAAGTCGATCGACCAGGCCTCGAACATCGGCGAGCAGATCAATCCCTTTGATCCCCGGCTGAGCCGCGCGATTTCTTCGTTCGATCTGCGGCACAACTTCGTGGCGAGCTACAAGTACGAGCTGCCTCTCGACCGGCTCTTTGGCCATTCAAACCAGTTGACGGAGGGATGGAGCATCTCCGGGACCACGCGATTCAGCACGGGCTTCCCCGTGACGCTGTACGACAACTCGGACAATTCTCTACTGGGAACTCTCGGCAACGGCGTCAACAACGATCTGCTGGACACGCCGCGCTTCACGCCCGGCCCGTTGCAGATCAACACGAATCCCCGCAACGACCGGCCTGCATTCAACACAGCCCTCTTTCACACGGAGCAGCTCGGCGTGCTGGGCAACGCCCGGCGCCGATTTTTCTACGGTCCGGGCATCAACAATTTCGATATGCAGCTCACGAAGACGCTGCGGCTCGCGGAGTCGAAGTCGCTCGATCTGCGGATCGAAGCGTTCAACGCGTTCAACCACGCGCAGTTCTACGGCCCGGCGGCGGTGGACGGGGAGGTCAACGACACGCAGACCTTCGGCCACATCGTGAGCGCGGCGGACCCACGCCTGGTGCAATTGGCAGCGAAGTTCAGTTTCTGAGGGACAAAACCTCTACTGCCCGGGGAGCGGCTTGCCGTTGACCACGAATTTCATGACGGTTCGAGAGCTGGCACTGATACCGAGCGGGATTCCATTGCTGGCTGGATGCGTTTCCACCGTAATTTTGTCCCCAGTCCGGAGCGTGTCTTTGTTCCAGCCTTCGTGAGACATGGTGAACGGAGATGCAAGCTCGATGGTCCAGTGCTGCACTTCCCCGTTATCGCCAGTCACGTCCAAATGAACCAGGCAGTGCGGATTGCCCCATTCGAATCCGGTGACGACCCCATCGAGAGTGATGGTCTTCGTGAGGTCGTACCTCGAGGTTCCGTGGTGCGCGAAGGCCGGGCCCGAAACGAGTATCAGAACAAGGCCTACGATGAATCCTCCCGTTAGCACTCGTTTCATCTGATTCCATTCACGTGGCCGCAATCTGCCGACGTCTGCCAGGAAACTCTCCACAGGCAATACATCCGTCGAAGGCTCTGTGTCAATCCCGTTGAGCTGCGAGGCGCGCGGCACAGCCGAGTTGCTGCACGCGAGAGCCGGTGCGATAATGACGTCAGTTGGCGCAGGCCGCAAAGCGGCCGCGAGCGTAAGCGAGGACTTTATGGCACTGAGGGATGAGTGGATCGAAAAGCGAACGGCGGCGATGAACGGCGGGGCGCGGAATTTCTCGCAGATGCACTACGCGAGGCAGGGCGTCGTCACCGAAGAGATGCAGTACGTGGCGCTGCGTGAAAAGATTGCGCCGGAGCTCGTGCGCGACGAAGTGGCGCGCGGCCGCGCCATCATCCCCGCCAACATCCATCACCGGAACCTCGAGCCGATGGGCATCGGCGTCGCGTTCGGCTGCAAGATCAATGCGAACATCGGAAACTCGGCGACCACTTCGAACGTGAGCGAGGAGCTCGAAAAGCTGCACCGCGCGGTGCACTACGGCTCGGACACCGTGATGGACCTCTCGACCGGCGGGGACATTCCGGCGATCCGCAAGGCGATCATCGACGCTTCGCCCGTGCCGATCGGCACGGTGCCGATCTACGAGGCGCTTTCGCGCGTGCGGCGCGCCGAGGATCTGACGATCGCAATCCTGCTCGAAGTGATCGAAGAACAGGCCGAGCAGGGCGTCGATTACATGACGATCCACGCGGGCGTGCTGCGCGAGTTTCTGCCGCTGGTGCGGAATCGCATCACGGGAATCGTGAGCCGCGGCGGCGCGTTGCTGGCGCAGTGGATGAGCTTCCACAAGGCGCAGAATTTCCTCTACGAGAATTTCGACGCCATGTGCAAGATTTTCCAGAAGCACGACGTCAGCTTTTCGCTCGGTGATGGTCTGCGCCCCGGATGCCTGGCCGACGCGAGCGATGAAGCGCAGTTCGCGGAGCTGCGCGTGCTCGGCGAGCTGACGAAGAAGGCCTGGGAATACGACGTGCAGGTGATGATCGAAGGGCCGGGCCACATCCCCATGGACCAGATCGAGCTCCAAGTGAAAAAGGAAAACGAGCTGTGCTACGAGGCGCCCTTCTACACGCTCGGTCCGCTGGTGACGGACATCGCGCCGGGCTACGACCACATCACGAGCGCGATCGGCGCGGCGATGATCGGCTGGCACGGCGCGTCGATGCTCTGCTACGTCACGCCGAAGGAACACCTCGGCCTGCCGAACGCGGATGATGTGCGGCAGGGCGTGATCGCGTACAAGATCGCGGCGCACGCGGCAGACGTGGCGCGGCACCGCCCCGGCGCACGCGACCGCGACGATGCGCTCAGCTACGCGCGGTTCCTTTTCGACTGGGACAAGCAGTTCCAGCTTTCGCTCGATCCCGAGACGGCGCGGGCGATGCACGACGAGACGCTGCCCGACGACTTCTACAAGGAAGCGAAGTTCTGCTCGATGTGCGGGCCGAAGTTCTGCTCGATGAACACCACGCAGATCGCGGAGGCGTATCAAGGCCTCGACCAGAAGGACCGCGAGGCGAAGTTCGCGCAGCTCCTCGCCAAAGTCGAGAAGTAGGCTCGCCTCGAATGAATCTTCGAAGAGCCGCATCGAAGGCCGCCATTTCCTGCATCGCGGCCGGGCTTCTGTCTTTTGCGGCGCGCGCGGATGACGCTTCGTACCGGCTGGCCATCGAAAAGTGGCGGCAAGCCTACGAGGCGGACCTAAAATCCGACAACGGCTGGCTCACCGTGAGCGGGCTTTTCTGGCTGCACGAAGGCGAGAACACCTTCGGCTCGGGTTCGCTCAACGACATCGTTCTTCCTGCGCCCGCTCCTGCCGCAGCCGGCAGCTTCGAGTTCCACGCCGGCCGGACGACCTTCCACGTGAAGCCGGGAGTGCCGGCCACGTTTCACGGCCAGCACGTCGCCACCGCGGAAATGCACGCGGATGTGGACGCCGACCAACTCGTGCTCGGCGACATGACGCTGTACGTCCATTCGAGCGGCGAGCGGTACACGATCCGTCTCCGTGACAAGAACAGCCGCCTGCGCAAGGATTTTACGGGCACGCGCTGGTTCCCGGTGGACGAGTCCTACCGCGTGACCGCGCGCTTCGTGCCTTACGACAAGCCGAAGCAAATTCAAATCCAGAACGTGATGGGCGACACGCTACAGGAGACGATCCCCGGCTACGCCGTCTTTTCGCTGCACGGGCAGGAGCTGCGGCTCGATGCCGAAGTGCAGGATACGGGGCTCTTTATCGTGTTCCGCGACCTAACCAGCGGCCACGAGACCTACGGCGCGTCCCGGTTCCTCGACGCGCAACTTCCGAAGGATGGCCAGGTGATTCTCGACTTCAATCAGGCATATAATCCGCCCTGCGCCTACAACCCATACACGACCTGCCCGCTCCCGCCGCCTCAGAACCGGCTGCGGGTGCGGATCGAAGCGGGCGAAAAGGTCTATCCGCACGGCCATGCGGCCGGAGGAAATTGATTCGCGGGTGCGCGGGCGCCGGCAAAGAAGCATTGACCGAGGGGTGAAACGTGGCTTTCGTTCGAGTGGCTAAGAAGGAAGACGTGCCGCCGGGGAAGATCTATGAATTTCAGGTTGGCGGGACGCCGATCGCGATTGCGAATGTTGCAGGTAAGCTCCATGCTATCAATAGCATATGCGCCCATGAGGCCGGCCCGCTGGGTGAAGGAGAGCTCGAAGGGCAGATCGTCACGTGCCCGTGGCACGGCTGGCAGTACGATGTAACGACCGGCAAAGTGGTGCAAAGCCCGAACCTCGGCGTCGCGTGCTACGCGGTCGAAGTCCGGGGCGACGATATCTTCGTGGACGCCGGCTAGCTGGCTCGAAGGGCGTATCCGCCCGGGTTTTGTTGCTCTCCCCCGACTTTTTCGCACATTCCTCCGAAAAATTCCGCAGAGAGGGCTTCCCTTCTTTTTAGGCTTCCGTGTATAGTTCGCGCGACACTTTTTGACGGATGACGCAACCTCTCCCAAAACCCAAGCGCTGGCTGCTGGCCGTTGACCCTCGCGTCTATCACTGGGACACCCTCTTCGTAAAGGGCAAGGAAATGTGGCGGCAGGCCGGAAGCCGCCCCGACGCCGCGCGGCAGCTCAAGCAGGTCCACAAAGGTGACCGGGCGCTCTGCTACCACGGCAAGCCGGAACATTCCGTGTACGCCCTGGCGGAAGTGACCCGCGATCCCTACACCGACCCCGAGGACCGGGAAGGAAAGAAGCTCGTAATGGACCTGCGTGCGATCGAGCGGCTGCCCCGGCTGGTGAGGCTCGCCGAGATGCGCGATAGCCGCCTGTTGCGAAAGATCAAGTTCCTCAAGAACACCCGTCTCACGATCTGCCCGCTGACGGAAGAAGAGTACGCGGAGATTCTGCGGATGGCGGGAATCGTCGCATCGCCGGGCATTCCTTTACCCTGAGTCCGTCCGCCGGACGGATGGCCTGCCCAGTCCTGAAATCCCAAGAACGAAAATCGTATAAAATGCACGCGCAGGGAGGCCGCTCCATGCTCAGAGGTTTGGTTGCATCGCTGATCGCGGCGCTTGCGGCGCTGGCCATTGCTTTTGCTGATTCACCTCGAAAGTCCAATGCGTGGGATCTCAGCGGAATTCCCACTGAGAAGACGCACGTCGTGGATCTGACGTACGCCATCAACGGCAAGATCCCGGCGTGGCCGGGGGACGAACACGCATTCGAGACGCACGTGGTTGCCACGCCGGAAAAAGACGGATACTTCGCGCGCAGTTTTTCGATGCCCGAACACTACGGCACGCACATGGATGCGCCGTCGCACTTTCCGCCCGGCAAGCTGACCCTCGATCAGATTCCGGCGGAGCGCCTCTTCGGCCCGGCGGTGGTGATCGACGTGCGCGAGGAGGCAACGAAGAACGCCGACTATCGGCTGATGGTCACGCGCGTTCACAAGTGGGAAGCGCTGCACGGACAAATTCCATTCGGTGCGATTGTCATGCTGCGCACCGGATGGGCGTCGCGCTGGCCGGATCAGGCACGGTATCGCAACGCGGACACAAGCGGCGTGATGCACTTCCCCGGATTCTCCGTCGAGGCGGCGAAGCTGCTGATTTCCCGCGGCGCCGTGGCGCTCGGGATCGATACGCTCAGCATCGACTACGGGCCATCGCCGGATTTCGAAGTCCATCGCGTGGACTTGCCTGCGGGGCTCTACAATCTCGAGAACCTTGCGAACCTCGACGAATTGCCGGAATCGGGTGCGTTTGTGATTGCGGCGCCGATCAAGCTCGAAGGCGGTTCGGGCGGTCCGGCTCGCGTCTTCGCGATACTTCCGAATCAAGAGAAACGCTGACTCGCGGGTGTTATTCTTCCGGCGAGATCCACGATGCCAGAGCTGCCTGAAGTCGAAACAGTCGCGCGCGGCCTGCGGGCCGTCCTGCCGGGGCGGCGCATTCTGGGCGTGCGTCTGGGAAAGACGGACTTCATCGAAGACCCGGCCGCGCTGGAGCGCGATTTGCCCGGGAGCCGGATTAACAGCGTGAGGCGGTACGGAAAGTTTCTGCTCCTCGATCTGGAGTCACCGAAAGGAAATGCGGGAAGTTTCTCTCTCCTGATTCACCTCGGCATGACGGGGCAACTCGTGACGTGTCCGCCGGAAGCGCGCGTCGCTCCGCACACGCACGCCTTCCTCTCGCTCGACGACGGCCGCGAGCTGCGCTACACGGATATTCGCCGCTTCGGAAGCATCAGGGTGTTGGCCAATGGATCCGGCGAGGTGGTTCTCGGCAGTCTCGGCCTCGATCCGCTTGAGGCAACCCAGGAAGAGTTCCTTGGGCAACTGCGCGGGCGGCGCGCTCGAATCAAGGCGCTGCTGCTCGATCAGCACGTACTGCGGGGTATGGGAAACATCTATACGGATGAGAGCCTGTGGCGGGCGCGGATTCATCCGATGCGGCTCGGCGCGAATCTGAAGGGCGAGGAACTGCGCCGCCTGTATCGCGCCGTGCGCGATGTGCTCACTCAGGCGATCCGATGGCGCGGATCGTCTATCTCCGACTACGTGGACTCCGAGGGACGCAAGGGGACTTTTCAGCAGCGGCACCGCGTTTACCAGCGCAAAGGAAAGAAGTGCTTCCGCTGCGGCGCCGCGATTCGCCGGGCAATCGTCGCCGGACGAAGCAGCTACTTCTGCCCACGTTGCCAGCCCGCGCCGCGGATTCATCGCCCGGCCAGCCGCTAGGCGTTACTTGGTGGAGCTGCGGACAGGCGCCGGCATGTACAGACCCGCCTCGGCCGGCAATCCCGCTCGTTCGAACTGAATCGTCGTGTGCGTGATGTGAAAGTCGCGCGCCAGCACTTCCCGAATTTTTTCCAGGACGCGTTCGCTTTCTTCCATGTGCATGTCCGGAATGCGCACGTGGCAGGAGAGCGCGTGCAGATCGGTGCCGAGAGTCCAGATGTGCATGTCATGGACCTCCTGCACTCCCGGGACGCGGAGCACCGCTGCCGCCACTTCGGCGAGGCGAATCTCGCGCGGCAATCCTTCCAGCAAAATATGCCCGCTCTCGCGGAGAATTCCCTGCCCCGACCAGAGAACCATCGCGCCGATCCCGATGCCGAGCACGGGATCGACCCACTGCGCGCCGGTCCACCGGATGGCCAGGGCGCCCGCTACGATCGCGATATTGGAAAGCGCGTCGCCCAGATTGTGCAGCCAGACCGTGCGAACGTTCAGATCCCGCCGCCCGCGGTGCACCGCGAGGGTGATGCCGCCATTGATCGCGAGAGCCAGCAGAGACACCCAAATCATGAGGCCGGTGCCCACCTCGACCGGGTGACGCAGGTGCGCGACCGACTCGCCAATCACGAAGAGCGCCGCAAGTGCCAAGATCATTGCATTGACGAACGCCGCCAGAATTCCCGCGCGATGATATCCGTAGGTCTTCTCGTGCGTGGGAGGGCGCAGCGCCCAGCGCATGGCCAGCCAGGAAATCACGAGCGTGGGCACGTCAGTCAGATTGTGGACGGCGTCGCTCGCGAGGGCCATGGAATGCCCCGCATAGCCGGCCACGAATTCCGCGGCGACGAGCACAAGCGTCGCCACCACGGCGGCGCCGAGGATGGCGGTGGTGCCGCCGCCCAAGCCGTGTCCGTGGGCGTGATCCGAACCGTCGTGCGCGTGAACGTGCATCGGATGAATTCTACTCGCAGACCTGGCCCTGCGGACAGTCCCGGCCGGCGCTTCAGCGCGTGAACGTAACGGGAAGTGCAATTCCCGCCGCGTCCTCCGGAAACTCAATTGACTTAGTTCGCAGCCCCTGCCTACCATGAAATCAGTTCCTGTTTCCGAAAGAATTCGGGGGAGACGGCCGGTCCACGGGTCACCATTTACCCAGCGATGACGCAAAATACCACCAAGCTGGTCTTCTGGGGTGTGCGCGGCTCGACGCCGACGCTCGAGCGCGACACGTGGCGCTACGGCGGGAACACAGCCTGCGTGGAAGTCACGGCTCCGGGTGGCTCTCGATTCATCCTCGACTGCGGCACGGGCCTGCGGATGCTGGGCAATCGCCTGCGAGCGCTGAACCACCGCTCGCCAGAGTTGCATTCCCACGGTGGCATCGAAGCGCACATCCTCGTGACCCACTATCACTGGGATCACATCCAGGGCATTCCGTTCTTCCAGCCGTTCTTCGAGCCGCAGAACCGCTTTCATTTTTGCAGCTTCCAATCGAAGTATCTCGGCCGCAACAGCCTGCGACAGGTTCTTGAGGCGCAGCTTGCGAAACCCTATTTCCCGGTGGATGTGAGCGTCATGGAAGCCGCGCGCACCTTCCATGAGGTTACCGGCGGCGAGCAATGGGAGGCTCAGGGCACGCAGATCACGGCCGCGTGGCTCAATCACCCCCAGGGGTGCCTCGGCTACCGGCTGGAAACATCCGCAGGATCGATTGTGTATGCCACGGACAATGAGCCCGGCGTCTCGGAATTCGACAACAACTTGCGCGAGCTTGCTCGCGGAGCGGACGTGCTGATCTACGACGCGCAGTATTCTCCCGAGCAGCTGGCCACCAACCGCAAGGGCTGGGGCCACTCGACCTGGCTGGAAGGCGTGAAGGTCGCGCGCGAATCTAAGGTGGGGAATCTGGTCTTGTTCCACCACGATCCCGACTCATCGAGCCGCGTCGTGGACGGATTTCTCTCCGCCGCGCGACAGGAATTTCCTGCGACGTGGGCAGCGATGGAGGGAATGTCGGTCACTCTGAGCAGCCGCGGTGTGGAGTTCGCTCTTCCCGAGTCGCGCATGGGTCAGCGCAGGAGGCTGCGTCTCGCCGCCTCGGTTGCGGGGCAATCAGAGGACGGCGGCGCATTCCAGGAGCAGGCGACCGTGCGCGACATCAGTCTGCAAGGAGCCTACATCTTCTTGAACCATCGTCCGCGCCTGCAATCCGAATTGCGCGTGGTGATCGAGGCCGGGAACGGCCAGCGGCGGTCCAGCCCGATTGCGTTGCGCGCGACGGTCCTCTATTGCGAGCCGGGCCGCGAGAAGAATCAGAACGGTGTCGGCGTCATCTTCATCGAGGATGCCGATAGCGGCGGCCCGCCCCCGCGCGACTGATCGATCCAGCGATCCGGCTAGGCGTCAGGGAATCTCTTCAATGGCTGAAAGCTGTGCTTCGATGTCCGCGAGGGCGCGGCGGAGCTGGTCCTGGTAGCGCTCATCTTGGCTGGATTGCAATCCTTCTTGCACGCGCGCTTTGGAAAGAAGCAGCACTTCCCTGCGGCGGCGAGACTCGACCTGCGCGAGCGTTATTGGCGCACCGTGCTTGCCGCGGTGTTTCGTTTGAGAATCCTGGACTTGGCTTTCGACCGACTTGCTTTCCCATCCCTTGGCCATGGCGCGATTCTACGACGGCAGTAGTGCGCAGCAGCGCACTTTTTTCGGGGTGTTTCGCTGACGCGCGAACCGGACGCAGCACACGCGTCGTCGATGTTCGAATCACGCTTTGACTTGCGTCCCATTGCGCGTCCGTGCATCATGCGTTTGCGGGCCCGTAGCTCAGCTGGTTAGAGCAGCGGACTCATAATCCGTTGGTCCAAGGTTCGAATCCTTGCGGGCCCA
>Ga0209415_10001568_pt1 | contig 43765 bp, 36 predicted proteins | sample PeaSoiSIISIP2007_FD_187696 | JGI IMG/M metagenome (GOLD analysis project Ga0209415, IMG submission 187696) | Peat soil microbial communities from Weissenstadt, Germany - SII-SIP-2007 (SPAdes) (version 2) | ecosystem: Environmental > Terrestrial > Soil > Wetlands > Peat | place: Germany...
CGATTTCCTGGATCGCGGCTACGTATATAAAGGACTGAAGACCGTCAACTGGTGCATGCACGATCGCACCGCCCTGGCCGAAGCCGAGATCGAGTATGAGGACCACACCAGTCCGTCCATCTGGGTGCGCTTTGCGCTGACATCGGACGCCGCATCGATCGATCCATCGCTCGCTGGCCGCAAAGTTTACGGACTGATCTGGACCACGACGCCCTGGACCATTCCGGCCAACGTCGCCATCGCCTATCATCCGAAGTTCGAATATGTCGCGGCGGAAGTCGACGGCGCGGTCTACATCGTCGCGCTCGAATTGCTAAAGATTACGGCCGAGAAGCTCGGCTGGCCAGCGCCGAAAGCCATCGCCGCTTTTCCGGGCGCGAAACTCGAGGGCGCCATCTTCCGCCATCCATTCCTCGATCGCGATTCGCTCGGAGTTCTCGCCGATCACGTGACACTCGAGCAGGGTACCGGCGCAGTCCACACCGCGCCTGGCCACGGTCAAGAGGACTTCGAAGTCGGCGCCAAGTACGGGCTGCCTGTGTATTGCCCGGTCGATCCCGCCGGAAAGTTCTATCACGCCGAAGGCGCTGCGGGCCGGCTTCCGGAAGCGATCATCGGCAAGACGGTCTGGCAAGCGAATCCCGTCGTTACCGAAATTTTGAAATCGCATGGCGCGCTGCTTGGCGAGGAGAAGATCAAGCACAGCTATCCGCATTGCTGGCGCTGCCACAACTCGACAATCTTCCGTGCCACCGAGCAATGGTTCGTCGGCATGGAGCGCAACGATCTTCGCGCCCGTACGCTGAAGGCCATTAAAGATGTGAAGTGGATGCCCGCCTGGGGCGAGGAGCGGATGTCCAACATGATCGCGACGCGGCCTGACTGGTGCATCTCACGCCAGCGCGTCTGGGGCGTTCCGATCATCGCGTTTTATTGCGAGAGCTGCCAGGAGCCGATGACGGACCGCAAGGTGCTCGATCGCGTGGTTGAGCTTTTCGGCCAACACACCGCCGACGTTTGGTACGATCGCTCCGCAGCCGAGCTGGTTGGCTCAGAGGTTTCCTGCGGGCGTTGTGGCGGACACGAATTCCGCAAAGAGACCGACATTCTCGATGTCTGGTTCGATTCCGGCTCCAGTCACCTGGCTGTTCTGACGCCGGAGAGTGGTCTGCCTTGGCCATCCAATATGTATCTGGAGGGTGGCGATCAATACCGTGGCTGGTTCCACAGCTCGCTCCTCGTTGGTGTCGCTCTCAAGGGCGCCGCGCCGTATCGCGAATGCGCCACCAATGGTTGGACGCTCGACGAACAGGGCCGCGCCATGTCCAAGTCGCTTGGCATCGGTGTTGAGCCCGAGGAAGTAATCTCGAAATTCGGCGCCGACGTGTTGCGCTTGTGGGTGTCTTCGGTCGATTTCGTCGAAGACGTTCGCCTTTCGGACACGATCCTGAAAAGGCTCAGTGAGGCCTACGTTAATCTCCGAAATAAAGTCTTTCGCAACGCGCTCGGCAACCTGAACGATTTTAATCCCGACACCGACGCCGTGCCCGGTGAGAAACTTCCGGAAATTGAGCAATGGATTCTTTTGAAAACCGAAGAATTGGTCGCGAAATGCCGCGCCTGGTATGATGAATATGCATTCCACAAGGTCTACCGTGCGATTTACGACTTCGCCACCACCGATCTGAGCGCCGTTTGGGTGGACATCGCGAAAGATCGCCTTTACACCGCCGGACCCAGATCGCTCGCGCGCCGCGCCGCCCAGACTGCCGTTTATCGCATCGCCTACGCGCTGGTCCGCTTGCTCGCGCCATTGCTGTCCTTCACTACGGAAGAAGTTTGGGGCTATTTGTGCAAGCCCGCCGGCAGCCCCGACAGCGTTCATCTCGCCCTCCTGCCGCAACCCGAAGAACTAACGCAAGGCATCACCACTCTCCAGCGCGAGCGCTTGGCCCATTGGGACCAGTTAATGCTAGTCCGCGACCAGGTTTTGAAGTCGCTGGAAGTCGCGCGCCAGGAAGAAAAGCGCATCGGAAAGTCGCTCGAAGCGAAAGTGGTGTTAACGGCGGGTTTCGATATCCATCCTCTACTCAGCCAATACGCCGCCGATCTTCCGGCCCTGTTCATCGTCTCGCAGGTTCAGTTGGAGCAGGGATCTGAGAACGGCGTGTCGGTGGAAATCCAGCGCGCTGACGGAACGAAATGCGAACGCTGCTGGAAATATACGCTCGATGTCGGAAGCGATCCGGAATTCCCGACGCTCTGCGCGGCCTGTAGCGAAGCCATCAAGTGATGCGCCACCGGTTGGTCCCTTTTCTGATCGCTGCGGTCGTAGTTGTGCTGGATCGCTTCACGAAAGGGTTCGTCAAAACGCATATTACCGCGTACGACACGATCACGGTGATTCCTGGCGTGTTCAACATCGTCCACACCGAGAATCCCGGCATCGCTTTCGGGATGCTCTCGAATGCCTCTGGCGCCTGGCGCGACGTTTTGCTGATCGGATTTTCCGCGGCCGTACTCGTCGCGATTTCCGTCATGCTCCTGCGCCCAGCCAGCCGGCACGACGCGGTTCTTCGCACGGCACTCGCCTTCATCCTGGGCGGCGCGTTCGGAAACCTGTATGATCGAGTTGTCAACGGTACTGTGACCGATTTCGTCGAAGTACACGCGGGCCAGCATTATTTTCCGGCGTTTAATGTCGCCGACAGCGCCATTACCGTGGGCGCTTGCCTGCTGCTGCTGGACATGTGGTGGGCCAAGGAGCGGAGAGTCAGCCATGTTTCCGAAGTTAATATCGATCGGTAATTTCTTTATTCCAACCTACGGGACCCTGGTGGCCATCGCATTTCTGGCCGCGCTGTGGATTACCATCCGGCTGGCTAAGCGTGCCAGCCTTCCTTCTGAGCTGGTTACGAATCTCGCCATCTATTGCGCTCTCGCCGGGCTCGCCGGCGCGAAGCTGTTCATGATCCTGTTCGATTTCCAAACCTATTGGAACGATCCGCGTTCACTCTTCTCGCTCAGCACCCTGCAAGCCGCCGGCGTTTACCAAGGCGGCTTCCTGGTCGCGTTCGTGACCGCCATCCTCTATATGCGCCGCCAACACTTGCCGATCCTCGCCACCTCGGATGTCTTTGCGCCCGGCATCGCGCTCGGCCAAGCCATCGGCCGCATCGGCTGCTTTTCGGCGGGCTGCTGCTACGGTACCGCGACGCATGTGCCCTGGGCGATAACGTTCCGCAACCCTCAGGCCGCTGAGCTAACAGGCGTGCCTCTAGGCATTCCGCTGCATCCGACGCAACTTTACGAGTGCGTCGCGGACGCGCTGATTTTCCTGTTCCTGTATTTTCGGATCGGCAAGACGCACACCGCGGGCGTCATTCTCGGTTGGTATCTCGCGCTCTACTCGGCGGCGCGATTCATTATCGAGTTTTTCCGTTTTCACGAGCAGGGCCTGCATTTCGGGCTTTCCTACACGCAGTGGATTTCGCTCGCGACGCTCGGGGCCGGAGTTGCCTTGTTGATCCTGCGAGGCGGCGCCTCCAAGCTCGCCTTCGGCGAAAAACCGGTTCATTCGTCCACTTGAGTCAATCCACGTGAATTCGTTTCAATTGCGACGTTTCGCCGGACACAATGCGAATCCGGCTTTTCGCCACGCCTAAGCGCTCCGCGAGAAACTCCAGCAGCGCGCGATTCGCTTTTCCTTTCTCCGGCGCGGCGGCTACCTTGACCTTCCACGTCCCGTCGGGCAAGTAACCCGCAAGCTCGGTCTTTGAGCTTTTCGGAATCACCTTTACGCGGATGTCCACTTTTCAATGCTCTCGAGCAGCCTCTTGGATGGGCAGGGCTTCGTCAGGAACTCATCCACCGGCAGCGTTGGATCCACTTCGCCGCCCGATAGGACGATGATCCGCGCCCGGCCGGCGATCGCCTGTATCAGCCGCCTTCCGTCTCCGGGCCCCGGAATCCGCAGGTCCATCACTACAATTGGACACCCTTGCCAGCGCTCCAGCGCTTCGGACGCGTCTTGCGCGGTCACCACTTGGTGGCCCGCGTGTTCCAGAATTTGTTTGCGAATATCCAACTGGCTGGTGTCGTCTTCCACCACCAGGATTCGGGCCATCAGGCAAACTCGATGCGAGCGATCACTAACTGCGGCATCTGGTGGTTCCAGCCTCCGGGAAGGTCGTCGAACGGCAGGCGGAATGCATGCGTCTCGCCAGGCTTCAGCCCGGCAACTACAATGGGGACGCGCTCGCGCAGGATCACCTCGCCGTAGGAATTGTAGAAGACGCAGTACACATCGGCGTGCTGCACGGTCCGGCTGCCCGCATTGGCGATTTTTCCTTCGATTTCCGTGACGGTTTGCCCGACGTAACTCTCGGTGGCCTTCATGGTCACATCGGTGAGCTGCAAGTTTCGAACGTAGGCCTTGGCGTCCGCCGATAGAGGAGCGGTGGCCTCCACAGGTTTTGGCCGATTGACGAACCAGATCAGACCACCGGCTAAAGCCAGCGCGATCGCCACGGTATAAATACCAATCTTACTGGTCACTTGTTTTACCTACCGCTGACGGTCATCTCCCGGACCAGCAGCGTGGGCGACGCTACCGAACCCCGGAATTCCAGGTCGGAACCGATGGCCTCCACATCCATCAGCATCTCGCACAGGTTGGCCGCAACGGTGATCTCAGACACAGGATAAGCGAATTCGCCGTTTTCAATCCACAGGCCTGCCGCGCCGCGTGAATAATCGCCGGTGACGATGTTTGCGCCCTGGCCGATCAATTCCGTCACGTACAGGCCGTGGCGAACTCCGCGAATGATCTCTTCGGGCGACCGCTCGCCCTGCCGCAGAAAGAAATTGCCGTGGCCCACGCCCGCGTTTCCCGTTACGCCGCGCGCTGCGTTGCCGGTGGTACGCATGCCCAGCTTTCGCGCAGTGTAGGTATTCAGTAGATAGCCCTGGAGCACCCCGCGCTCGATCACCATCGTGCGCCGGGACGGTACGCCTTCGTCATCGAACGGCGACGTGCCGAACAATCCGGGCATCTCTCCGTCGTCAACCACCGTTACGTTCTCGGATGCCACTCGTTCGCCCAGTTTCCCCGCCAGGAACGACGCTTTGCGGTAAATCGCATCGCCTTCGACGGCTTCGAAGATGTTGCCGATCAGCGATCGCGCGGTGACCGAATCGAAGATCACCGGCACTTTCTGGGTGGGGACTTTGCGGGCGCCCAAACGGCGCACCGTGCGCTCGGCGGCGCGGCGTCCCACCGCAGCCGGGCTGTCTAGCTTTGAATGGCTGCGCGCCGATGAGTACCAAAAATCCCGTTCCATGGCGTCGCCCTGGCGCGCCACCGGGGTCGTGCTCAACGAGCAACTGCTGGTTCGATAGCTGCCTAAGAATCCCCGCGAATTCGCGAAGACGCGCTCGCCGGAATATGCGCTAAACGACGCGCCCTCGGAGTTCGTGATGCGCGGGTCCCAGGAAAGCGCGGCCTCTTCGGTTTCCAGCGCCGCTTGGATGCGCGCGGGCGTGTCGACGCTCTGAATGTCGTCCGAATAGAGCTGCAAATCGCCCGACAGCGATCCAAGCTCCGAGGCATCCGGGAGGTCGGCGTAGGGATCTTCGGTAGCGATGGCCGCGATGGCCAGGGCCGAGTCCACCATCTGCCGCACGCCGGCGCTTGAAAGATCCGATGTATGGGCCGATCCGACGCACTTGCCGACCAAAACACGTAAACCCACCCGCCGGGAGCCCGCGTCCTTCAACGTTTCGAGCGAGCGCATCCGCACCTGCGCGGAAAACTCTTGGCCTTCGGCGAGCGTGCACTCGGCGTCGGTGGCGCCGCATTCCATCGCCAGGCGCACTGCGTCGCGGGCCAATTGTGGATCGATCATTTTATCCAGCGATGCCGCCCACGGTCATGCGATCGATCTTGATGGTGGGAATCCCGACACCCACCGGTACGCTCTGCCCCTCTTTGCCGCAGATGCCCATGCCTTCGTCCAGCTTCAAATCGTGCCCCACCATGCTGACGTGCTTGAGCGCTTCGGGCCCGTTGCCGGTCAGCATCGCGCCGCGCACTGGACGGGTGATGCGGCCGTCTTCGATCAGGTAGCTCTCCGAGGCGTTGAATACGAAATTGCCGCTCGTGATGTCCACCTGGCCGCCGCCGAAGTTCGCGCAATAGAGGCCGCGCTGCGTGGAGCGGATGATGTCCTCGGGATCGCTGTCGCCCGCCAGCATGAACGTGTTCGTCATGCGCGGCATCGGAATGTGCTGATAGCTTTCCCGCCTCCCGCTGCCCGTGGTCCGCGAACGCAGCAACTGGCTGGATAGCTTGTCGGTCAAATAGCCTCGCAGCACGCCCTTTTCGATGAGCACGTTCTCCTGCGTCGCTACGCCCTCGTCGTCGACGTTCAGCGATCCCCGGCGGTTGCGAATGGTTCCGTCGTCGATCACGGTGCATAGCGGACTCGCCACCTGCTGTCCGATCCGGTCGCTAAAAGCGGAAACCTTCTTCCGGTTAAAATCCGCCTCCAGCCCGTGTCCCACGGCTTCGTGCAACAAGACGCCGGGCCATCCGGGCCCCAGCACCACTGTCATCTCACCGGCCGGCGCCGGCGCTGCATTTAACAGCACGATGGCCTGCCGCACGGCTTCGCCCGCGAAATGTTCCGGCGTCTTCTCGGTCTCGAAAAACTCCAAGCCCACGCGTCCGCCGCCGCCGGAATAGCCGCGCTGGGCAACTCCATCACCTTCGCGCGCCAGTATGGCCACGCCCAAACGAGCCAGCGGCTGGCGGTCGGTACTCAACACGCCGTCGCTAGTCGCGACCAGGATCTGGCGCAGGCTGTCGATATAGCTGGCCTGCACTTGAAACACTCGCCGGTCCGCCGCGCGAGCCGCTCGATCAGCCCGCTTCACCAGGTCCACGCGCTCGGCCAGGCTGGTCTCGTTAGGCGCCGTCACAAGCGGATAGAGGTCGCGCCGGCGCGCGTCATTGATTCCGTTCTTGACGAAACCCGTTTTATCCACTTTCGAAGGCCCATTTGCGATGCAGGCTGCGACGCGAGCCGCCCTCCGGATCTTCTCCGGGCTCAAGTCGTCGCTATAGGCATAACCGGTACGCTCGCCCGATATGACTCGCACGCCCACGCCTAGCGAGACGCCCTGCACCGCGCTCTTTACGATGGATTCGTCGATGGTCAGTTGGCTGGTTGCCAGGTATTCGAAGTACAAGTCGGCGTAGTCGCCGCCGGCGGAAAGCGCCTCCGACAAGTAGGATTCGAGATCATGCTCCGTAATGGCAAACTTCTGGCCAAAGAAGGAATCGGAAAGTGGCATGCGTGTAATCCCAGCGTAACACTGCTGGTCGGATGGGCTGGTCGGCGTCGCCTCCGGGGTTGGGGATTAGGGATTGGCGGCGGCTTGGCGCGACTGCGGGTGACTGCGCTGTCGTGACTGCGCTAGATTCCGCGTTCCTTTTGTGACAGTATTGTTACGCGTGCACGTTCTGAAACCCGAGGCCAGCCAGGTGCGACTCCGTTGTCGATCACCGAAACAGTGGAAACGCGCGTGCCTGTTCCTGCAGACCTTCCTCACACTCTTCCTGTTTGCCAGTCTCGCCATCTGCCAGACGTCAACCATCGGGGGTGCCTTACAAGGCACGTTGAGCGACTCAAGCGGTGGACGAATCGCCGGCGCTTCCATCCAGGTGTTCGACGCCGCTACGCAACGGCAGCGTCAAGTGAGCACCGACACTGAAGGGGCATTCCGAATCTCGGAGTTGCCCGCCGGTTTGTACGAAGTCTTCGTTTCGCAACCGGGGTTTGCTTCCTATCGGCATTCTGGTGTCACCGTCGCGCTGGGAGCTACGGTCGAACTGGACATCAGTCTCCAGTCGGCTAGCTTGGCAACGCAGGTGACGGTAACCGCTCAGCCGTCCCCGATCGATCCCACGCAAACGTCCATCACGTCCAGTGTCGATACGGAGCGGATCGAAGAACTGCCTGTCGAGAGCAGGAATTATTTGAATTTTGTGCTGCTGGCCCCCGGTGTCTCAAGTTCGGGACAGCGGCCCGGAAGGCAAGGCGCGAGTGCGGCGCCGGACAGCGGATTCAGTTTTGGTGGACTTCGCGGGCGCAGCAACAACGTGACCATCGATGGTCTCGACAACAATGACGAATTCACCGGCGCAAGCCGAACGGAACTTTCGCTCGAAACCGTTCAGGAATTTCAAGTCGTCAATGCGGGTCTCTCGGCGGAAACCGGCGGAGCATCCGGCGGTTCCATCAATGTAATTACGCGGAATGGCGTAAACCTCGTTCACGGCGATGCGTTCGTGTTCGTCGAGAATGGCGCTCTCGGAGCGAGAAATTCGCTGGAAACGGAGCGCGCCGCCCCTGACCTGCAGCGATATCGGGCGGGACTGGCGCTCGGAGGGCCGATCGTCAAGAATCGAACATTCTACTATGTGGCCGGCGAACAGGAGCACAGCCGCTCGCTGGAAGATTCTTTGATAAGCCCCGCTGTTGCCGGAACGATCAACAACATTCTCGCCACCGGCGCTTTCCCGCGATTGACAACGCGTGCGATCGATGAAAATCGATTTCCCGCCGCGCGGGCCGAGACCGAAGCTTCGGTGAAGCTGGATCATCAGCTTTCGGCGCGAAATTCGCTCATGCTGCGCTACGCCTTCACGAACAATCGCGAAGCAGGCGACGCTTTCAATACTGACGGCCTGACCGATGCCAGCGCTCGGGGCAGCAGCTTCACAAAAGACGATGACGTTGCAGGTGCATTGACCACGATCTTCACTCCTCAGAGCGTGGGTGACCTGAGGTTCCAGTACGCCAATCGCAGGGCCGTGGATCGCACCAATGATGCTCTCGGCCCCGGAATCGACATCGCGGGCATCGTGAATTTTGGGCGGCCTTACCAAGGGAATGGCACTCGGCAAGAAGTTCACGATCAGGTTGCTTACACCTTTTCACACGCCGCGGGGCGCCATTTAATCAAAGCAGGAGCTACTTTCAACCGCGTCCTTTTGGATGCGGCCATCGCGGACGGGTTCGGAGGCTTGTTTATTTTTCCCAGCCTGGCCGATTTCGCTTCTGGACAACCGGATCAGTTCCGCCAATCGTTCGGAACGGTACGCACGAACTTTTCTGTCGCAACATCGGGGGGCTTTCTTCAAGACCATTGGACCCTGACGCGGAAGTTCACTATCGACATTGGCGTACGGTACGACTTCGAACGCCTGCCTTCGGGAGTCCAGCAGGATACCGACAACTTCAGTCCTCGATTCGGTCTGGCCTACCAAGCCGCGCCGGGGTGGGTGGTGCGGGCCGGATACGGAATCTTCTTTGATCGATACGTGCTGGCAAGCCTCAATCCAGTCTTTCAGAAAAACGGATTCGAACAGGTGATCGATGGTTCGGCTGCCACCTCGCTTTTTCAGATGGGCGGAGCGCTGACCCAGCCACTCGCGGGAATCGCGCCTTCGATCTACCAAGCCGCGCCGGGCCTCGCGACGCCTTACAGTCAGCAGGCCAGTGCCGCTGTTCAGCATTTGATAGGACGCAATCTCACCGCGACTGCGTCGTATCTCTTCGTGCGCGGAGTGAAATTATCCCGCACGCGCAACATCAATCTCGTTTCGCCCGGACCGCAATTCGGCCCGCAGCGCGTGGACCCGAAATTCGATGACATTTACGAATTGGAGGATTCCGCGAACTCGCGTTATCAGGGATTGAGTCTCACGCTGAACCGCCGGATGTCCAATGAACTGGAGTTCTCGGGAAGTTATACGCTCTCGAAGGCTTTCGACGATGCTTCGGACTTCAATGAGCAGCCGCAAAACCCATTCAATTTACGGCCGGAGTGGGCGGTCTCGCGCCAGGATCAACGCCATCGGTTTGTCTTTAACGCGCTGTGGGAGTTGCCGATCGGGGATGAAGAGGATGCAACTCAGCCCCAGAAGGAAAACTGGATCACAAGCATCTTCGGACATCTGGAAGTCGCGCTCATTATCTCGATTGAGAGCGGAAGACCTGTCAACCCGCTGACGGGAGTCGATAGCAATGGCAGTGACGCCTACCCGCTGGCTGCGCGGCCTCTCGGGTTCGGCCGCGATTCTTTGCGGACCCCGTTTCTAGCTAACACCGATTTCCGCATTCTCAAATACTTCCCGTTCGGAAAAACTGCAAGGCTCGACGCTGTCGCTGAGGCTTTTAATCTCTTCAATCACACCAACGTGCTCCAGGTCAATCCGGTCTTTGGCGCTGCGATTCTGCCTCAAGCGGGCTTCCTGCAGGCCATCTCAGACGCCGGGCCACGGCGAATCCAATTCTCTTTGGACTACGAATTCTGATCCGCTCTCGCTATTGCAAAGCTTTTCGGATCGCGCCATGGATGGCTTTGCCGTCGTTCCACAAAGGACCGGTTTTTGAAACGCAACTCCGCTGGTTGAAGTAGAGTTGGACGATCACGCGCGAATTGCGGTAGCTTCAAGTGGCAGGAAAGGTTGATCGAGATGAACCAAAGCTGGCTGACTTCCGAAATGAGGCAGGCACTACCCACAATTCAACAGGTGTTCAGACAGAGTGCCCCTCCGGGGTTTTCAGTCGAGTACACTTCGGGAAAAGAATGGTTTCACCACGCAATGTGGTCTCTTCACCATTCCGGAAACGCAGTCGATCTTCGTACGCGAACGCTGCCCGATCACGGTGTTGGTGCGCTCTCCGCCCACATCGCACACGTCCTTCAGCATTCATTGGATGCCCGGTTTGGAGCTGGTACATACACAGTGCTTCGAAATGATGCAGGGCCTTCAAGGCCACACATCCATGTTCAATTCAACAAAGGGGGGCGTTGGAGCGAGCCGGGAGATTTTGGTGCCAGAACTTCTCGAATTGCCTAAACATAGCTAACTACTGAATTTATTTGACGTTGCACAAAGGACGCGTTACGAGACGCGAACGGTGGCTCGCCGAACCCAATCTTGGTGATTACCCGCTCCTTGTGAGCACGACGTGCATAACGTTCGGACTCGCTACGTGCTCGGTGCACTGATAGCCGAGTTTTGCTGCGTCTATCCCGGCAAGAAGGTTCTCTCCTGAGCCGAACAGGACGGGCGAAATTGCCAAGTGCATCTCATCGATCAGCGGCGCCTGAAGGTACTGTCGAATGGTTGCGACTCCGCCACCGAGCCGGACGTCTTGCCCATTGGACAGCATATTCACAGAATGTTCATGGTGACCAAGGCCATTGCCCCGGTCGAGCCACCTACCGCATACCCGAGGCGCCGGTTTGCGCCCTAACCCCTAAGTCTGTCAAACTTTAGCTTGATGCCAGGACGGCTTCCCCCACGTCTCATCGGCGCGTGTTTGGCCCTGCTGCTGATCCCCACCGAGTCGCACCCGCAATCGGTATTGCTGGCAGACGGCATCTCATCCAAAGCCTTCGAGGGTGCTTTAGCGCCGTTCCCCTCCGCCGAAAAGCTCTCCTACGACATCGAGTGGCGTTTGATTTACGCAGGCAGCGCGCAGTTGACTCTGGCGCCTAAGCCCGGCGACCCGCACAAGTGGGATTCGCAACTGCACGTGGAATCGGGCGGCCTGGTCTCCAAGCTTTACCGGTTGGAAGATCTCTACGACACTGGTATGGACGATGGCTTTTGCACCGCCGTGACCCAGTTGGACGCCATTGAGGGCAAGCGTCATCGCGGTACCAAAGTCGTCTACGATCACGCGCACGGCAAGGCCAGCTATGTGGAGCGCGACTTGGTTAAGAACGCCGTGGTAAAAACAGCGGAAGTCGAAATTCCCGCCTGCACGGTCGATTTCCTGGCAGGCCTCTACAAGCTGCGAATGGACAAGCTCGAGCCCGGCCAAAGCAAGCAAGCTCCCATGAGCGATGGAAAGAAGACCGCCTACGTGCACGTGGAAGCTCAAGCGCGCGAACAGGTAAAGATCAAGGCCGGGACCTTCGACACCATCCGCTATGAAATCTCCATTTTCAACGGCGTTCTCTATCCTCGCAAAGGCGATCTTTTCGTGTGGCTGACGGACGACCAACACCGGCTGCCCGTCCAGATCCGCGCCCGCATGAGTTTCCCGGTCGGGATGATCACCTTTGAATTGACGAAAGACGAGCATCCCTAGGACTGCCGGACGTCGACACGATTCTCGACGCGGCACGCTAAAGCGTCCGCCACGTTCTCACGCGCGCGGCCCGGTGAAGGCGCCATTTTTGGCAGCAAGAATCGGATAGTTCCGGCGGCGAAATACGCGTAGCATGGGGCATGATTGCACAGCACAGCACGCAACCGTTCACAATGGTGGATACAGAGATCGCCATGCCCAATCGCGAGGAAGGGGAATTCTGGCGCGCCAGTTACTGGGACGCCGTAGCCGCGCGGGATCGCGCCATGGATGGCGTGTTCTTCTACGCCGTTCTGTCCACCGGCATCTACTGCCGCCCCTCCTGCCCCTCCAAGCGTCCGAGGCGCGAGAACGTGGTGTTCTTTCGCGCGCGCGAATCGGCCGAACGAGCGGGCTTCCGGCCCTGCAAACGCTGCAAGCCTGAGGCGGCCCACCAGGCCGATCCAAACGCGCAACTCGTCGAAAACGTCTGCCGCTATATCGATACCCATCGCGACGAGCCGGTGACGCTGGAAGCGCTAGGCCGTGCGCTCGGCATCAGCCCGTTTCATTTGCAACGCACCTTCAAGGCACTCACCGGAATAACGCCGCGAGCTTACGCCGATTCGCGCCGCCTGCACTCGTTCAAAGCCGGCTTGCGCGAGGGACACTCAGTGACGCGCTCGATGCACGACGCTGGCTACGGATCCTCCAGCAGGCTCTATGAGCGGGCATCGTCGCAATTGGGAATGACTCCGGGGCGTTATCGCAAGCAAGGCTCCGGTGTGACGATTCACTACACCATCGCGCCCACGCCGATCGGCAAGATGTTGCTGGCAGCCACGGAGCAAGGCATCTGCTCCATCCACTTCGGAGACGCGGCCGCAACCCTCGAGCACGAATTGCGCATTGAGTATCCCAAGGCGGAAATCATTCGCGCGGATGGCAAACTCGGCGGGCAGGTGAAAGCTCTCCGCGCGATCTTGGATGGAGAATCCGCGGTTGCGCTTCCGCTGGATATTCAGGCCACAGCGTTCCAGCGGCGCGTTTGGGAAGCCCTGCGAGCGATTCCGCGAGGCGCGACGAAATCCTATAGCAAGATCGCCGCGGACATCGGACAGCCCAAAGCAGCACGCGCCGTCGCACGCGCTTGCGCCACCAATCCAGTGGCCGTCGCCATTCCTTGTCATCGGGTGGTGCGCGAAGATGGAGATCTCGGCGGCTACCGCTGGGGCCTAGAACGCAAGAAAAAGCTACTCGCGATGGAGGCGGGAAACGGCGGTGGCCTTGGGCTAAAGGGCTCCTAAGGGGAATTTCTGTGCAGATGCTAAAATTACCCGTAAACCTTAGAAACTAAAGTACTAATTATTCGCTAAATCGCGCGCGGGCTTTACTTTCTCCATTTCTTCTTGCGATACTGGGTGCGAGAGAGCCGCGAGAGAAAATGAACCAGTTAAGCGAGGCCGTTACTCGCTACCACAAAATCCTGGAAGGAGACCACTACAAAAATCTTTCCTGGGCACACGAACTCCACGAATGCATGGCGGCGAACAATTTAGTCGTTGGTGGAAGGCCCGTATCTCCGGTTCTGCGTCCCCATTTTATCACCCGCCGGCAGTACACGGGATTGGTGAAGGCGGTAGAGTGGTTCTCCAGCTCGCTGCAGCGCATCCAAGCGAAGGCGCTCGGCAGTCCGGCCTTGCTGGCGCGCATGGAATTGTTGCCCGCCGAGAAGATGCTTGCGGCCGTCGATCCCGGATATTCGTTCCCGGCCGTCACCTCGCTTCTCGACACCAATATCAACAACGGGACGCTGCGTTTCTCGCGCTACATTCCCGATACGCCGACCGGAGTCGCGTATGGCGAGACTCTGGCGGATATCTTCTACGACGCGGCTCCGGTCAAAGAATTCCGCAAGCGCTATCGTCTGGAAAAACTGCCCGGTGCCAAATACCTGCTGCAGGCCATTCTAAAGGCTTACAAAGAGTGGGGCGGCAAGAATAAGAAACCGAACATCGCAATTCTCGAATTCCGCCAACCTTTCCATGCCGGGGAGTCGGGCGAGAGCGCGATCATCGCGGAAATGTTCCGGCGCGAAGGCTTGGCGGTGGAAGTTGTTACTCCGGAGCAGCTGGAATATCGCGACAATGTTTTACGCCGCGGCGATTTCGCCATCGACTTGATTTTCCGCCGGGTGAAAGTTCAGGAATTCCTGGTGCGGTTCGACCTGTCGCATCCCCTGCTGCGCGCCTATCGCGATCGGGCGGTGTGTATGGTCAACAGCTTTCGGTCGGAGCTGGCGCAGAAGAAGGCGATCTTTCATCTGCTCACCGACGAAGACATCACCGCCGATTTTCCCGCAGCGGAACGAAAAGCGATCAAGGAATTCGTGCCGTGGACTCGCGTGGTTCAGGAAACAAAGACGAAGTATCGCAATAAGACCGTCGATCTTCCCGATTTTATTTTGCATAACCGCAATAAATTGGTCCTGCGGCCCAATGACGATGGCGCCGATCAGCAATCCTTCCGCGGCTCGGAGGTTGACGAGGCGGTGTGGGAGAAAGCTGTGCGATCGGCGCTCCGCAACCCGTACGTGGTGCAGGAAGCGCTCGATCCCGTGCTGGATGTTTTCCCGGTTCTGCAATACGGCCATCTCGAGATGCAGAAGATGCGCGTGGACGTTCATCCGCACTCCTATCTCGGCAAAGTGCAGGGCTGCTCCAGCTGGCTGACCGCGGTTGGTCCCTCGGGTTTCTCGACATTGTCGGGGATTGCGCCGACGTTCATCTTAGAACAGAAGTAGCGAACCGAAGTAGCGAACATTTACCCGCCGGGGCTGGCCTTGCCCGGATTTCAGGGCAAATCGATCATCTGCCGCCAGTCAGCGCCAGGCGATGTGTCGGTCTTCGTGCCGGCGATCACGCCTTGGTTGTTCATCCAGTGGTAGTCGGAATAATTATCGATCTTGTACTGCTTGCCGCTCGAGGGATCGATTACATCCACCGTGCCTAGGATCGCGTTTTCGCGCTTGCGGTCGATTTCATCGTAGACCTTCGATCTGGCTTCGTAACCCTTGGTGATCATATCCGAAGTTTTTCGCTGATCGTCGGCAATAGCTTGGCGCGCCCGCGCCTGGATTTCGGCGGAGCGTTGGTTATCCTGTTGGACCGCGTTGCCTGCGATCTGGTCCTCGCGCTGTTTCCACTGGGCATTGATGCCCATGGAGTTGAGAATGTGACGGCTGGTATCGTCGGCCTGTTGCAGCCGCTCGGCGCCGGCGAGATAGCCGTACAATCCCTCGACGTACCAGATGCCGCTCCGTCCCGGAAACGGCAGAATGGTTGCCGTGGCATAGTAGCCGCGCGCTTCGGCGCCATTCCAGGTGCAGGAAAAGGAAATGCCGGCCGCGGTCACCCGCGGATTCGACGCGCCTTGAGCACGGGCCTGTTGGGTGGACGAAGCAGCCAGATCCGGGCGGTCATTCTCGGACAGAACGCGCAGTCCGGAGCATTCGCGCTGAATGGAACTGGCCAGGTACTCGTGCACGAACTGCTGGGCCGTCGAGAATCTGCGGATTTGCACACGGGAGCCATCGCCGAGGGATGTAGATCCGCCCTCGCGCAGGCCGCCGCGGGCATACATGCCGTTCGGCTCCGTGTAGACTCCGATGTTGGCGTCGCCCACCGCGATGCGGATCTGGCGATCCGGAGAGAGCACAACCAGGCTCTTGCGGATATCGGTTGCGCTTTGGCGGAAAGCTCCGCCGGAGACGTTCCATCCCTGCGGCACAGACGCGCTGAATGCGCCTTCGCGCGGATCGTTCCATTGGACCCAAGCCACCGGCACGGCTGGGACGGTTTTCGCGGCGGTCGCAGCGTTATCGGCCTTCGCGGCGCTGTTCGCGGGGGCCGCCACGAAGTGGAAGCTACTTAGGATGCCGGTAAACGCGTCCACGGAAGCCTGATAGAGAGGGGCGGGAGCAATGACGCAGGCGAGATAGATGGACGTGCCTTCCGGCGAAGAACTCCAGCGCATCATTGCCACCCCTTTGATCTGGCCGCGCGCAAGAACTCGAACCGCATTTCCGGCCGGCTGCGCCGCTCCCCCCGGCTGCGCCGCTCCCCCCGGCTGCGCCGCTCCCCAAGGTATGGTGGCATCCACGCGGCCGGCGAGCTGTTGCACCACGGGACCGGCGCCAAGAGCGTCGAGTTGTTGGTTTTGCAAGAACATCGGCCAAATGACGGCCTTTTGGCCCCGTGGACTTTGGATGACGATGCGGCCGAGTTGCCGATCGGCGCGCACCTCCCAGCCTTCCGGATAGTTCAACGAGAAGCCCATCGGATCGTCGTGCGAAGCCCATCGCACGGGTGTAGAGCCAGAGCGGAGCGCGACCTCGGCTTCGGCGGACGTGGTCTTGGCCGGCTGTTTCTTTGCCGTCTGGTCTTGCGCGGATTGCGCCGTGGTGGACTGCGGCGAGGCCACCTGTGGCGAGCCACTCTGGGGCGCGGGCTGGAGTCCGGGCGATGCCATCATCTCGCGGATCACTTGGTCGCTGACTGGCACCGACTTCAGGGCCACGATCTGGTCGACGGTCAAATCAAAGGTTTGGTGCTTGCTGCGGATCTGTGCGAGGATAATCTCCTCGCTGACGCCCGCTTTGGCCAGGCGCACAACGTCGTCCACCGTCATCGCGGCGCTGCCTTTGGATGCCGCCCGGCGCGGTGGACCGTTGACGCCGGTTTGCGCACACGCGCTCGCAGAAATTAGCAGAACCGTCGCCAACGCGACCTGCCCGAGACAACTTCTTTTCATGACTTCTCCTTGCTCGGTTCGGCCGGCTATTGCACAGCCTCGAAGGAATAAACTTTTCCGGATCCGTTATTCGAACCGGGCGGCAAGAAGCCGTATTCGCCGGGGCCGGCGCTCTCCGGAAAGCTTACCTGGTACGCGCGGGCAGCGAGTTTCTTGCCGTCAAACTGGACCACGTCGCGCTGGGCGCCGCTTTGGGAATGCAGGAAGCCGCCCGTCACGGTGCGGAATTCGCGGTTGTCGTGGTTGCGCCGCAGCCGCAGCAACTGATACTCGGCCAGGGCAACGCCTTCCGGAGCCACGATCAGGAACTCCAGGGGACCCTCCAGACGGGTGCGGCTCTCGGTGCCCGGAATATGGCCGTTCACATCGCCGTGGCGGATGCCCGCGGTGGCCACCGTCTTCAGCACGCCTCCGGTCTTCCAGTATACAATTTCCGGCGGCACCTCGACCCATTGGCCGTGGTTCTTTACATAGACGCCGGCCTCCGTGGGCAGGGCCGCGTGAACTGTGTGTCGCTCTGCCTCAATGGGCGTGGTCCTGGCTTCCGGCGGCGGCGGTGGCGCGGGCGGCGAGGACGGAAGTCCGGTGGGTTTTGAAACGGGCGGCGGTGGAGGCTCCGCAGCGCCGGCGGTCCTGGAAGGGTCCAGCATGACTTCGACAATACGGTCGCTCACGTTGGCTGCTTTCAACGCCACCAGCTGGTCCGTCGACAAATCGAACGCATGGCCGTTCTTCTTGATCTGCTGGATGATAATGTCTTCGGCTAAGCCGGCCCTGGCGAGCTTGATCACGTCCTCGCAGGTGAGACCGGCGTGGGGCGCGACCGTTTTGGCGCGAGCCTGCGTTTGCCCGGACGCGGCCGGATTCCACACGCACAAACCAATGCTGAGCGCGCTAAACGCAGCGCTGAAGTGCGATTGCTTCACGAGTGCACCTCCTGTGGATTTATCGGCAGCAAAGGCGCTGAACTGCACCGTGTCGCAAAACCGCAAAGTAATGTGTCCGGGAGCCCGGGCCTTCCGGTGGGCTTATAGCTTCTCGATCTTGAGTTTGGCCCGCAGATTCGCCACGCCGGCGGTATACCGGGAATCCGCCACGTTAAATGCCACCGCGTCGTCCACCCAGTCGTGGGCCGTGCCATCGGAGTCGTGCGAAGCCGCGGTAATGGTGTATTCGCCCGGGCAAAGGTCGCAACGGAACGCGAACTCGATCTGCATGCGGGCGCCGGCCGCGCAGCTTCCCGTGCTCACTTTCTCGAGCTCGGTATTCGTGCCGTACACTTCCAACCCAATGCGCGTTCGAATCATGATGCCGATCACCGGTTCTTCCACCGCATCGTGATAGCGCACAGTCACGCGCACCGTCGCGTTTTCGCCGCTTTGCCAAACCGCCGTTCGATTGCCCCCGGCGCCCAGCGTTTCGAGCGACAAAATCTCGGCGCGGCCGTCGCCTCGGCGCATGGCCGGCAGCAGCGGGCTCTTCAGCGTGGCGCCCCAAGCCCGCACCTTTTCGGCGATCCTCTCGCGGTAGGCATCCAGCACTTCGCGCGGGTCGCCCCGTCGTTCGAGCGCGCCGGCATCCAGCCACCAAATCTCGTCACACAGCGGCTGCAGCAAATCGAGCTCGTGCGAAACCATCAGCACGGTGCTTCCTCCGCTTCTGAGCCGTCCGATGCCGGCCAGCGCCCGAGCCCGCACCAGGGCATCGTGATGCGCCAACGAATGTTCGATGAACAGAAGATCCACCGGGGAAAGTTGCAGCGGATCGAGCGGCCCCAGGTATCGGCTCTCGCCTTTCGCGATTACTTCCCCGGCCTCGGACTTCGCGGCCCCCGATGCCAGACGTAGCAGCGCCCCCTTGCCCGCGCCCTTTTCGCCGATGATGCCGATGACCGCGCCATTGGGGGCGGAAACCGTTAGATCGCGGAACGGCGGGAAACGCACGCCGCGAAACTCGATTGCCATGCTACATAGCATGCCAGATCCATGCGAGCAGCATGCCAGATCCATGCGAGCAGCATGTCAAAAAAAGACAGATAGAATAACGCTTGATACTCGCGCTCCTGCTCGCGGTGGCAATTCCATCCACAGGCGTGGTCCGTCTGCCTCCTGGCGTGACGGAAATCTCCGCTGAAATGAAGATCCCTGACGGTGCGCACGACCTTACTATTAGCGGCGGCGACCACACCACGCTCCACGCCGCTGCCAACTTTCAAGGGCGCGCCATTTTCAGTTGTCACGGTTGTCTGCGGATTCACTTCACGAATTTCTTGGTCGACGGCAATCGTGCGGTGCTCGAAAAGCCGCTACCGTTCGCGCCCTCGGACAAAACCTTCGCGAGCGTGTTCCCCAACAACGGAATTCTGATCGAAGCGAGCGACGGCGTTTCCATCGATCGCGTCGATTTCGTCAACGTCACGAACTTCGCCGCGCTGATCAGCCATTCCCGGAATGTCGCGATCGATCACGTCTCAGTGCAGGACAGCGGTTCGCGCAACGCCAAAGGGCGCAACAATACGTCCGGTGGCATTTTACTCGAAGAAGGGACCGAGCAATTTTCCGTGACGGACTCCGCGTTCCATAATATCCGTGGCAACGGGGTCTGGACGCATTCTCGTTATATGGCGCCGCGCAATCGCAACGGCAGTATCTCGCGCAACGAGTTTAGCGACATCGCCCGCGATGCGATTCAAGTGGGCCACGCCGTGGGCGTTGAAGTGTCCGGCAATCAAGGCACGCGCATCGGATTCCCGGTCGATCTGATCGATGTCGAAAACGGGGGCACGCCCGTCGGCATCGATACCGCGGGCAATGTCGAGCAGTCGATGTACCAACGCAATCGTTTCGAAGAGATCGACGGCAAATGTATCGACCTCGATGGCTTCCATGACGGCGCGGTGCGCGGCAACACCTGCATCAACCGCCGTGCACCCGAGACTTATCCGTTTGGCCACTTTGGAATTGTGTTCAATAATGCCAGTATCGAGATGCGGTCGCAGAATATTGTGGTGGAGGACAATGAACTGGACGGCATGAAATTTGGCGGCATTTTCCTCATCGGAACCGGGCATAAAATCCTACGCAATCGAATGCGGAATATCAACACAGCGCACTGCAACGAAAACCGCGAGAAGTTCGGTTGCTCGGTACTGGGCGAAGCCGAGGTTTTGGAGACCGGGATCTATCTGGGAAGCCACGCCGAGCATCCCGATCCGGCGCGGGGCAATTTAGTCGAGGGCAACACGATTTCCGGGTGGAAAATGAAGACGCGCTGCATCCAGGCCGCGCCGGGCGTGAAGTTGTCGGACAACATCCTCCGCAACAATACCTGCACGAATGAGTAAGAGCTTCTCGCGCGCCGGATTGGTTCTGCTCACCGCGTGGCTCGCGCTGCTGGTGTTGGCGATGGCACGTCCAACGCTTGCATTGCCCTATCTGTCGGACGATTTTGAACATGGCCGGCTGGTCGCCCAGATCCGCGCGGGGCTCGAGCCCGGTCGCGACCTGATCGAGCTTCCTTTTCACGGCCAGACGCTGGTGCTGCTCCGCTTGATCTTTTGGTTCGGAACGCTGGCCGGCGGCATGAACCTCGCCTGGGTGCGCATCGGCATCTGCGCGGTGCACATCGCGGGTGCGATCGGTTGCGCGCTTCTGTGCACGCGCTGGACTGGCTCAAAACTCCCCGGATTCCTGGCGGGCACACTGTACGCCGGCGCGCTCGGGTTCATCAATGAACAAATCTGGTGGCCATCCAGCGCCATCTTTTGTCTCGGCGGCGCGTTCTTGGTTCTCGCCATTGCAGCCATCGAGCGGGACGCGCTTGCTTGGGCGACTCTGATGCTCGTCATCGCCGCGCTAGGTCTAAACGGCGTCCTCATCCCGGCTCTTGTGCTTCCCCTTTACTGCTGGCTGTCCGGACGGCGACAAGCCGCTGGCGTCTTGCTGGGCGTGATTCTCGCGCTGCTGTCTCTTGCGTTCTGGCAGCAAACGCGCACGCACGATCGCGAGCCAATCGAGATTTCTCTGCGCGCGCTCGAACTCGGCGGATGGCTCATCTTAACGGCGCCGTTTCGTTTCTTCAGCGGATTTACAACCTTCGCGATGCCGGGATTCCGAACGATTTTGCAATGGTCGCCGGTGGCATGGCTACCGCTGCTTGCGTCGGCGTGGTTCATGAAGGAGCGCTATGGCCGCGTCTTGCTGCTTGTCTGGGCGCCCACTGTCGTAGTGTCGTTGATGGTGGGCCTGGCGCGCGCCAACTATCCCGATCGCTATGGCCCCGGCGTCCTTTATATAGCCGACCGCTACTACTATTTCTTCCTTTTCCCCCTGGTCACGCAGTGCGTCTTGTATCTGACTACCTTCAAACTGCCGCGCTGGGGCACGCCGGCGGTATTCGTTGTCCTGGCCGCTGCTCTCTTCGGGAGCCGCGCGCATTACCTGGCAAACGTTCCGCGCGTTAATTTCGCATTGGCCGGGGGTGCGCTCGAGCAGGGACGCTTGTTGGTCGACACGATCCGATCGTCGACGACGCGGCCCCTAGCCCTGACGGATGCGCCGATTCCCTTTGACGGGGCGCACAAGAACACGCTCACGCTTGCTTTTCTCATTTATTCGGAATACCCCCGAGGGATTCCCGGCGTGCGCTTCGTGCGCCAGCCTCTCGACGCTCAGCAGGCGGCGATCGAAAACTCGTTGCTGAGTCGATGGGCCAGGCCCGCGTCCTCTCGTATCGATTTTAAGGAGGGTTCTTACGAAGAAGATCTAACCTCGGGATTCTCCTGGTGGGAAGCGCCGTTCCGCTGGATGGGAGCGCGCGCGTCGCTCCATTTGATTGCGGCTCCTGGCGACCTCGTCATTACGGCCTACGCGCCAGTGGATCAACTACGCCGGCCTATCCACGTCAGCGTCACAATCAACGACCGGCCCGCCGGCTCCCTCGCCATCACTTCAGGCGGCGTGCATGACTATCATCTGCAGCCTCCCCCGCTCGCTCCCGGCACCGCTGCCAACATCACACTCACCAGCGATGTCGTCTGGCACGCCCGCGACATCCTGCCTCAAAGTCTGGATGAGCGCGACTTGAGCATCGCGCTTTCCGCCATTGGCTTCGCGCCGCCATTGGCTTCGCCGTGAGACCTTAAGATAATGCCCGACTCTGAAAACTCGGTCACCGAACGCATGCGCGCCGATTGGAACCAACGCGCCCGCGAAGATGCTCACTATTACGTCGCCTTCGGGGGACGCGATCAGGACGAAGCCGAGTTCCTGGCCACAGCCGCCGACGTCCTCCGATCACTCGAGGCTCAACTCAAGCGGCTACCCGCGAAAGCCAACCGCCGGGCTTGGCGAGCGCTTGAAATTGGCTGCGGCCCCGGCCGTCTTATAAAACCGCTCAGCCGCCACTTCGGCGAAATCCACGGCGTCGACGTCTCCGACGAAATGATTCGCCTCGCGCGCGAGCGCCTGCCCGATATTCCCCACGCGCACTTCCACGCCACCAACGGCGCTAGCCTCGCCCAATTCGCCGACGAGTCTTTTGAGTTCGTCTATTCCTACGCCGTCTTCCAGCACATTCCCAGCCGCGACGTAGTGCTCCAATACATGCGCGAGGTCGCCCGAGTGCTCAAGCCCGGCGGCATTTTCCACGGCCAGTTTAACGGCCTGGCGCATCCGGGCGACACCAACACCTGGAGCGGCGTGGTCTTCTCGGCCGCCGACATCCGCGCCTTCACGCGCGAACACGGACTGCAGCTTTTGAACCTGGACGGCGAGCACACGCAATACATGTGGACCACGTGGAAGAAGGTGCTGGCCGCACCGCCCGCGCAAACCCGGCCGGAGGGCCCGGAAAGTGGACTGACGCCCGAGATTCGCCGCATCACCAACGCCTACACCGGCGAGCCGCTCATCCCGCAGCACGGACGCCACGCCGCGCTTTCGCTGTGGATCAACCATCTGCCCCCCGATTGCGATCTCAACAATCTGGAAGTGCTGGCTGAGGGCGAGGCTTGCGTGCCGATCTATGTCGGCCCGGCGGGCTCGGAAGGTCTTCAACAGGTGAACGCCTGGCTTCCCGATGGCGTTCGAACCGGTCTAGTGCCGGTGGAGCTTCGAGCCAACGGACAGCCGCTCTGCCCGCCCGCCATCGCCCGCATTATTCCGTCCGGGCCCCTGGTCCCACGCATCGTCTCGGTCACCGACGGCGTCAATCTCGTCCTGAAGAACGCCACCAGCACGGGTCTGCTGAAGATTCAACTGGAAGAAGTCGGCTCGCCCGATTTGGTTAGCGCCACCGTCGACAGTCAACCCGTCGCTCATCTCGATATCCTCCGCACCGACCCTCGTCCTCCTCGTTACGAGCTGAACGTAGAGCTGCCCAAGGGGCTATCCTCCGGCCCCCACACGCTCCGGGTACACACCGGCCGGAGGCGGCTGCTTCTGGCAGATATTGTTATCCGTTCGTAACGTGCTGCACGGCATATAGATATAGTTCTTGACGGACCACTATATCTAGGGGTACGCTTGCAATCGTGCCTGACTTTCCAAGCGCTTGGCTAAAGTCGGCCACGGAGGGAAAATAGAGATGGGCCTTCTAGCCGTCGATTTAACAAACAGGATTTCAGACTTGCAGCCTATAGCCAAAAAAGCTCTTCCGGCCAACCAGCGCAAGGGCGTCAGCTTTCCTAAATACTTCACGCGCAACCTCGAACTAGGCAAAACCCCGTACGATGAGATCGCTTGGGAGCTCCGCACCGCCGCGATTGCCAGCGACAAGGGCGCCATCATATTTGAACAGGACGACGTGGAGGTGCCGGTCGAATGGTCCCAGACGGCCACCAACATCGTCGTGAGCAAGTATTTCTACGGCAAAATGGGGTCGCCCGAGCGCGAGCGCAGCGTTCGCCAGTTGGTGCATCGCGTGGTGGACACCATCGCCGATTGGGGCGCGCATGGGCGTTACTTCAAGACGCGCGACGACGCCGAGAACTTCCGCAACGAACTCGCGCACTTGATGCTCACGCAGAAGGCCTGCTTCAATTCGCCGGTCTGGTTCAATGTCGGCGTGACGGAACCACGCGGCTACGGCTATTACTATGACGAAGCCACCGACAACATCGTGAAGCTGAAGAAAGGTGAGTCGCGGCCACAGTGCTCGGCCTGCTTCATCAACTCGGTGAAGGATTCCCTCGAGTCGATTCTCGATCTCGCCAAAACCGAAGGCATGCTGTTCAAGTGGGGTTCGGGCACCGGCACCAACCTCTCGCCCTTGCGCGAAGATGGCGGCGGACTCGCGGGCGGCGGGACAGCTTCCGGACCGCTCAGCTTCATGAAGGGCTTCGATGCGTTTGCGGGCGTTATCAAGTCCGGCGGCAAGACGCGGCGCGCGGCGAAAATGGTGATCCTCAACGTCGATCACCCGGATATCAAATCGTTCATCTGGTGCAAGGCCAAAGAGGAGAAAAAGGCCCACACGCTGATCGACGCGGGCTACGACGCCGCCATTGATGGCGATGCCTACGGCTCCATCTTCTTCCAGAACGCCAATAATTCGGTGCGCGTCACCGACGAGTTCATGGAGTCCGTCGCGGCCGATGGCGATTGGTGGACCCGCTCTGTGGTGAATGGCCAACCCAAGCAGCGTTACAGCGCCAAAGAGCTGTTGCGAGAGATCGCGCAAGCTACGCATCAGTGCGGCGACCCGGGCATGCAGTTCGATACCACGATCAATCGCTGGCATACGTCGAAGGCCACCGCGCGGATCAACGCATCGAATCCGTGTTCGGAATACATGTTCCTGGACGACTCGGCTTGCAACCTGGCGTCGTTAAACCTGATGAAATTCGTTGGCCCGGGCGGCGAGTTCGATGCCGAGGCGTTCCGTCATGCCTGCGATACCCTAACGCTCGCACAGGAAATCATCGTCGATGCCGCCAGCTATCCCACCGAAAGAATCGCAAAGAATTCGCACGATTTTCGTCCACTCGGCCTAGGCTACGCCAACCTCGGCGCGCTGCTCATGTCGATGGGCATTCCCTACGACAGCCCGCAGGGTCGCGATTGGGCCGCCGCTATCACCGCCGTCATGTGCGGCCAAGCCTATCTGACCAGCGCCCGCATTGCCGAAGCGGTTGGGCCTTGCCCTGGCTACGCCGTCAACGAGGATTCCTTCCTCGACGTGATCCTGATGCATGGCAAAGCCGTAAGCGGCATCGACAGTAAGCGCGTGCCGGAGGGTCTGTTCAGGGCCGCGGTCGATTGCTGGAACGATGCCTACGCGCTCGGCGAACGGGTCGGCTTCCGCAACGCTCAGACCACCGTGATCGCGCCCACCGGCACCATCGGCTTCATGATGGATTGCGACACCACCGGTATCGAGCCCGATCTCGCGCTGGTCAAGTACAAGAAGCTGGTCGGCGGAGGCATCATCAAGATTGTCAACAACACCGTGCCGCAGGCGCTCATCAAGCTGGGCTACACGCCCGAGCAAGTGGAGATGATCGTCACCCACATTGATGCCACCGGCACCATCGAAGGCGCGCCCGGACTCAAGGACGAGCACCTGCCGGTCTTCGATTGCAGCTTCCGCCCGCAAAACGGCAAGCGCTCCATTCACTACATGGGCCACGTTCGGATGATGGCCGCGACGCAGCCGTTCATTTCCGGCGCGATTTCAAAGACCATCAACATGCCGGAAGAATCCACGGTGGAAGACGTCATGGACGCCTACCTGGAAAGCTGGCGCGTGGGTCTGAAGGCGGTGGCCATTTATCGCGACAATTCCAAGCGCGCGCAGCCGCTCAGCTCCGGTACCGGCAAGGGTGAGAAGAAAGCGACGGCGACTGCCGTTGTCCCGGCCGCCACGGTCGAGAAGATCGTTTATCGCCCGATCCGCCGCAAGCTGCCGGACGAGAGGAAATCGCTCACGCACAAGTTTTCCATCGGCGGCCACGAAGGCTACATCACGGTGGGAATGTACGAGGACGGAACTCCCGGCGAAGTCTTCATTTCGATGGCCAAGGAAGGCTCCACCATCAGCGGCCTGATGGACAGCTTCGCCACCAGCGTCAGCTACGCGCTGCAATATGGCGTACCGCTGAAGTTCTTTGTCGACAAATTCAGCCACGTGCGATTCGAGCCGAGCGGCTGGACCGGCAACCCGCAAGTGCCCTACGCCAAGTCGATCATGGATTACATCTTCCGCTGGCTGGGCGCCAAGTTCCTGGGTCCCGAGTACGCCGTGAACGAAGCCGGCGACGCACCCGTTCTGCGCGCCACCGAGCCCGAGCCGCAACAGGCCCTGCCGTTCGCCCCGGCGGTGAGCGACGCGCCGATGTGCTCGGAATGCGGCGGCTTCATGACTCGCAACGGCAGTTGCTACAAGTGCGAGAACTGCGGCGGGACGAGCGGCTGTAGCTAGGCGCGGGCTACGGCGCCGGGGCCATCGCGACCACCACGATTTGGTGGGAGGCGTTGTTCCTCCTTTTCCTTTGGGCGGCTCGTTTGAGCCGCCTTTTTCACTCGTCGGCGGCCGCAAGTTACCCACTCGATCTAATGTTTACTGAAAGTCAAATATATTGACAAACAAACAGGAAGGTGATAATCTGTTCTTGGCTAAACGCTGATCGTTTAGAGGCTCTTTGAAAACTTAATGGTTGTTGCTGAGTAGCAGGGGTGTTGATTTGGCCCTCGCTCGATCGGAGGGTCGGTTCCCAGGTGGGACCTCTCGGCGGCGTCAATAAAGTAGAAGACAAGGAACGAGACACGCACTAGCGGTCCGCTTGTTGGATACCACGTTGAATGCTCGCTTCACGTCGTATGCTTCTTTGCTTTATTAGTTGGCAACGGGCTGCTTCGCGCATTTTGGACGTAGTCTGTGGGTTTAGGGTTGTGCCGTTTCTCCTCTGCTGCGTTTGACAACGGGACGTCGTAAAGGAGGCGTCTGTTTAATGGAAGCAATAACCACAACTCTCAGAATCTGTGCGAAGGATCTCCGTGAGATTCGAGCACAGCTGCCTAACAACCTTGAACCCAGCGTTATCGAATTGTTCGAAGGTGTCGTTCGACGCTTAGAGCAGTGCGGTACGGTGGTGAATGATCGGGCGGCACTGATCGCTCTCATCGATGACGGCCTAGAACTTGTGGGCCGTATAAGTGAGGTGGCGATGGTGATCGCCGAGGTGGTCAAACATTGTCGTGGGTGACGCAGCAGGCTACAGTTCCACTTCCACTTTTGGCGTTGGTGCAATGAATCTCGGAAAATCTATCAAACTGTCCCGGACTAACCGCGGCCTATCGCAAGATGAGCTGGCAAAGAAAATCGGCAAGTCGGTATCTTATATTTCCCTTATTGAACAGGGCAAACGCGACCCAGCGATATCAACAGTCGAAGAAATCGCTCGCGCGCTAGGCGTACCCGTGAGCCTCCTCATGTTCTTGGCAGCGGAACCAGGCGAGTTGAAAGGCGTGCCGAACGATATCCGCGACAAACTCGCAGGGGTTGCCTTCAAATTACTCAATGCGAAACAAAGAGCCTGAACGTCCCAGTTATCCATTTCCTCCAATCGGCAGCCGCGCTGCCCTGGCAAGAATGCTCCAGTGCTCCATTGAGGAGCTCACTAGGGTCGAAGCTACAGCGGACAACCTCTACCGAGAGGTCACGCAGGTCAAGAAAGACGGCACTCCCAGAATTTGCTACGACGCGAAACCACCTCTGAAAAGCATGCATGGTCGCATTAAGTGCATGATCCTGAGGCGCGTCACCTATCCGTCCTACCTGATGGGCGGGTTAGCCGATCCAGACAAACCGAGAGACTATGTTCGGAACGCTAATGTTCACGTGGGTGCTCGCGTATTGATCAACGAGGATGTGGCGAACTTCTTTCCGTCGACTTCTTTCGATGTTGTTTTTGACATATGGAAGTATTTTTTTCACTTTCCGCTCGACGTGGCCCGAACCTTGGCTAGGCTCACGACGCGCCGAGGAGAGCTGCCCCAAGGTGCGAAGACAAGCAGCTATCTCGCTAATCTCGCATTCTGGGCGTGCGAACCCCGTCTGGTCGCGGAGTTAGAGTCCAGGGGCTTCAGGTACACACGCTATGTCGATGACATAACGATCTCCTCGCGAAGAGATAGAACAGCCCAGGAGATCCATGAAGTGCTTTCGCTGCTCGCAGCGATGATAAAGCGCTACGGGTTCAGATTCAAGAGGTCCAAGCACAGCTTGGTCTATGCAGGGCAGCGAATGGAAGTGGCCTTGTCCTCGGCGATGCCCGCGCTGGCTTGGGGCGTTCCAGGAATAGCAACGTCCGTGCGTTAGTCCACCAATGCGAGATTGAGTCGGCGATCGAGCCTACGTCCCCCTCCCTTGCGGCAAAGAAGAGGAGGGCTGCATCACTGGCTGGCCAGTGCGCTCGGCTCCACCCTGGTCAGGGGCAAGCCCTGAAGCAGCGTCTAGCAGCCATTCAGGAATGAAGGTCGTCGCCCCTCCGGTCAGTTACACTAAAAGCGATGAACGAGACGGTCCCGTTGTGGGTGGCGCTCATCGCATGGCTGTGCTCGATGTGCACGATGCTTGTGGTGTCGTTGGGAGAGTATCTTAAGATTCGTGCGATCAATCGTCTGGCCGACTGCCTGAGTGCTGAGTCAAGTCATTCCAAGAGACATCTGGGCTTGCCTCTGCGGTAATCTTTATGGCGATCCGAACCTTACTGACCTTCGAACAATTCGAGAAGTACCAGGACGACGGCCAGAAGCATGAACTCTTGCAAGGCGAGCACATCACTATGCCTCCTCCGAAGCGACCCCATACGCGTGTACAGCAAGACCTGCAAGATGTTCTGCGGCCTTATGTGCGTGAACACCGCTTGGGCGAAGTTCATATCGAAGCAGGATTCAAGCTCTCCCCTCACAACTGGTTGCAGCCAGATGTGAGCTTCGTCAGATCAGCACAGATTGAGCGCGGTGATCCCAACGAGTACTATGAAGGCGCGCCGGCCCTCGCCATCGAAGTCGCCTCCGAATCCAACACCGCCGCGCAGCTGGACCTCAAAATGGAGCTGTATTTCGCCCACGGCGCCGAGGAAGTCTGGATCGTTTTTCCCCAAACCCGCCGCGTCCGCGCCCACTTCCCCGATGGCCACAGCGAGACGCTCGCCGACAGCCTCCGCTCAGCGCTGTTCCCCGGCTGGTCCGCCCCGCTTGCTGCCCTTTTCACGGATTGAGCCGAACCCGCACTCAAATTCGCTCGATCCACGGCGATATGTATCGTTGTGGAGATTGATTGATGTCGATTTCGGCTCTGTCTTCTAACTTGATTTCCGACCTGTCGCAGCAACAGCGGCAGAATCCCTTCCAGCAGATTAAGCAGGATTTCCAACAACTCGCCAGCGCGCTTCAGTCTGGCGATTTGACGGGCGCGCAGTCCGCCTATTCGAACATTCAGCAGATATTGCAAGCCAATCAAGGCTCTTCGAACGCGAACGGTTCGAACACGCTGCAGAACGATTTTGCCGCAGTCGGCCAGGCGCTCCAATCCGGCAACCTGAGCCAGGCGCAGAGTGCTTTCTCCCAATTACAGAGCGATTTCCAGGCTGGCCGCCAGTCGTCAGGCGCAGCGGGCGCCGCGTGGAGTCAAAGCCAGGATCAGTACGTATCCGCCTTGTCGCAAGAGCAAATTGCCGAGCAAGTGGCCCAGCAAGATTTCGCTCAGCTCTCTAGCTACCTTCAATCCGGCAACTTGACTGGGGCGCAGTCCGACTACTCGAACCTTCAGCAATTGGTGCAGGCTTATCAAGGCCCATCGAACTCTTCTAACGTCATTCAGAGCGATTTTGCGGCGCTCGGCCAGAATCTCCAGGCTGGCAACCTGACGCAGTCGCAGAGTGCGTTCTCGCAATTGCAGAGCGACTTCCAGGCCGCCACGCCGGCCCAAGCACAAAATCCCGTCCAGCAAGTTCAACAAGATTACGCCCAGCTAGCCGGCGCGCTTCAATCCGGCAACTTGACGGGCGCGCAGTCGGCCTTTGCGGCGCTGGAGCAGGCGCTCCAGGTGCAGAGCGGGTCGAGCACGCCCTCATCGCCGAACTCTACCAACAGCAGCGACCCGATCGCGAACGACCCGAACGCGCTCGGCCAGGCGCTTTCATCTGGCAACCTAACTCAGGCGCAAGGTGCGTTTTCCCAACTGCAGAGCGACATTCAAGCGGCCGAGCAGTCTGGGACATCGCAGCCTCAAAGCTCCACGCAAGCGCAAAAGGCGCAAGATCAGAAGGCGGAAGGGCACCACCACCATCATCACGGCGGCGGCGATTCCGACAGTCAAAGCTCCAGTTCGACCACGTCGTCCACCAACAGCTATACCTCGGGCAACACCGCCTCAAGTTTTAGCGTTTACGCCTGACACAGACCCCTCGCCCGCAGTTCGCGCTCCAGCTGCTCCGCCGAAAGAAACTGGACCGCGTCCATCCCGTGCTCGCGCGCGGCCTCGATATTCACCGCCAAATCGTCGGTGAAAAAGCATTCTTCGGGACTGCATTGCGCTCGCGCGATCGCCTCGCGATAGATTTTCGGCTCCGGCTTGGCCGCGCCTACCTCGTACGAAAGCACGTAGTCATGGAAGTGCCGCAGCAGCGGATAGCCATCCCTCAGCGTCGCGAAATGGATCGGATTGGTGTTCGATAGCGCCAGCAACCGGTATCGGTTCCGAAGACCCTCCAGCAACGCTTCCCTCACCAGTGTGTTCGGCAGGAAAACGCAGCTCCACCAGTCGCAAAATTCTTGATAACTGATGTTCAATCGCAGAGCGGCGGAAAGCTCGCGGAAGAACGGCTCGGCTGCAATTTCACCCTTTTCAAAGGGCCGCACTAAACCCGTGGCACGAATTCGCGCCGCTACTTCCTCGCTCCGGCAAGCGCATAACTCGGCCATGCGCGCGTAGGCGAGCTGAACATCGAACGGTACGATGACGTTACCCAGGTCAAAAAGGACAGTCTTGATCACTGATTCCGATTGTAGCCAGCCGCCGTGATCGAGCTATGCTTCGAGCGCCCGGACATGGCGTCGCCGGGAGTATCGAATCAACCGTTCGTCCTTGGTCAGTAGGGTTGCGCCTGAGACACGAGCCGTCGCAACCAGCATGCGATCCGCCGGGTCGCCATCGAGTTCCCCCGGAAGGTGCACGCTTTCGATAGCGATCTCGGGCGTCAAGGGTTCAACGGCGATGCCGGTTTTGCTCAGCGCTTGATCCACCCAAGTCCGGACGTTCATCGGGAGCGCCACGCGCCCTCGCTTTTCGAGCATCGCTAATTCCCAAATCGAGATCGCCGAAACCCGCAGGTTGCCATCCGATTCCGCATTCCGGATTGCCTGCAATGCTGTCCGTGAGAGGCGCTGTACCAGACCTAGCTGTGCCCACAGCCAGCAATGCTTGTCCAAAAGCAGCAGGTCACTCGCTATCCGCTTCCCACTTCACGTCGATGGGAGCAACAATGTCGCCGACAATTTCCATCGTGCCTTTCATGCTTCCAATGAAGGTGGCCGAGCGTTCTTGGGCCGGTACCAACTTCGCCACGGGCTTCCCCCTCTTCAAAATGATCACCTGCTTGCGCTGCCGCTGGACTTCATCCAGGATCTTCAGGCATTTTGCTTTGAATTCGCCGGCTCCGATGGTCTCTTGCATAACTATAGTCATATTATCGTGGTCACCAAGCCACGCTCCGACCATCGCATTACTGTGGACAGCTTCACTTAGGGGGCTTGTTTAACGGGTTACCCGATCACTGCGAGTACCCTCGGCGCTTTTATAATGAAGCATGTCCTCCAGCGCGCCGGCCACATCCTTGCACCCAAAAGGAGCTACGCCGGAAGAGATCGGCAAGTACGAGCCCGTCATCGGCTTGGAGGTGCACGTCCAGCTCAATACGCGCACCAAGATTTTCTGCGGATGCCCGACGAGCTTTGGCGCGCCGCCCAACACCAACGTCTGTCCGGTTTGCCTGGGACTGCCGGGCGCCCTCCCCGTGTTGAATCGGCGCGCGGTGGAGATGGCGATTCAAGCGGCCCTGGCCACGCACTGCACGGTGAATCCATTTTCGCGATTCGCGCGCAAGAACTACTTCTATCCGGACCTGCCCAAGGGCTACCAGATCTCGCAATATGACCAGCCGCTGGCCGAGCATGGCTGGGTGGAAGCGGCCGTCGGCGGCGCGAAGAAACGCATCGGCATCACGCGCATTCATTTGGAAGACGACGCGGGCAAGAGCATTCACGATGGCTTCAAGGATTCCGACCGTTACACCTACGTGGATCTGAATCGCAGCGGCACGCCGCTGATCGAGATCGTGAGCGAGCCGGACATCCGGTCGTCGGATGAGGCCTACGAATACCTGACCGAGCTGAAGCAGATTCTGCAATACGTGGCTGTGTCCGAGTGCGATATGGAGAAGGGCCAATTGCGCTGCGATGCGAACGTGTCGGTGCGTTTGAAGGGCGCCGAGAAGTTCGGCACCAAGGCCGAGGTGAAGAATCTGAATTCGTTCCGGTTCGCGAAGATGGCGCTCGACTACGAGATAGCCAGACAAGTAGCCGTGCTCGAGAGCGGCGGGCGCGTGGAGCAGGAGACGCGGCTCTATAACGTCGCGACGGGTGAGACGGTCGGCATGCGTAGCAAGGAGCACGCGCACGATTATCGTTATTTTCCGGAGCCGGATCTGGTGCCGTTGCGTGTAAGCACGGTTTGGCTGGAAAAAATCCGGGCCACGGTGCCGGAGCTGCCAGCGGGCAAACGAAATCGATTCGTCGCGAGCTACGGACTCCGCGAGTACGACGCGCAAGTGCTGACCGCAACGCGCGAAATCAGCGACTATTTCGAGAAGGCTGCGAAGGCGGCGGGCGATCCGCGGTTGGCGGCGAACTGGGTGACGGGTGATTTATTGGGCGCGCTGAAGGGCCGCGAGATCGGCGAATCGCCGGTTTCGCCGGAGCAACTCGGCGAGCTAGTAGCGTTCATCGCGAAGGGCGAGATCAGCGGCAAGATGGCCAAGGACATTTTCGCCAAGATGTTCGAGACGGCCGACTCGGCGGCGGCGATCATCGACCGCGAGGGCCTGCGCCAGATCAGCGACACGGGCGCGCTGGAAAAGATCGTGGACGAAGTGATCGCCGCGAGCCCCAAGCAAGTGGAGCAGTACAAGGCAGGAAAGACCGGCGTGATCGGCTATCTGGTCGGCCAAGTGATGAAGCTGAGCAAAGGGCAGGCGAACCCCGCGGCGGTGAATGAGCTGCTGAAGTCGAAGCTGGGGTAAGCGGAAGGCTATCCGCATGGCCGGAGATGACACGACGGGGTTCATTTGCAAAGCGTGTGGCCGATTCTTCTCCGACCCCGAGATCACGAGCTGGGACACCAAATGGGGGCTCATTGGCGGTGAGAAATGGCTACTAGAGCTGATCGCCGCGTGTCCGAGGTGTGGCGAGATCCGAAGCTACGAACCAAACGAGACGAGGTTTCGCTTGGAGTTCGAAGGTCCTCCCACGCGACCATAAAGGAGCTCCTAGCGCTGGTTGGCCTTCAAAATCTTCTTCCGCAGCCGTATCGATTGCGGCGTTACTTCCACAAATTCGTCATCGCGGATGAACTCGATCGCTTGCTCCAGGCTCAGAAGACGAGGGGGGACCAGACGGATGGCTTCGTCGGAAGTGGAAGCGCGCATATTGGTGAGCTTCTTTTCCTTGATGATGTTTACGTTCAAGTCGGCGTCGCGCGCGTTTTCGCCCACGATCATGCCCTCATACACTTCGGTACCCGGGCTTACGAAAATCTCGCCGCGCTCCTGCAGATTGAAGATCGCATTGCCGGTGGTCTTGCCCGGGCGGTCCGCGACCAGCGATCCCGTGGGTCGCGACGGAATGTCGCCCTGCCATTCGATGTAGCTGTGGAACAGCGTATTCATGATGGCGGTGCCGCGCGTGTCAGTAAGCAGTTCGCTGCGCAGGCCGATCAACCCGCGCGACGGCACGTGAAACTCCAGGCGCACGCGGCCTGAGCCGTGGTTCACCATCTTGCTCATCTTGCCTTTGCGCTGGCCCAACTTCTCGATCACGACGCCGATGAAGGCCTCCGGACAATCGATCACCAGCAATTCCAGAGGCTCATGAATCTTGCCGTCGATGGTCTTGGTCAGAATTTCCGGCTTGCCCACCATAAGCTCGAAGCCTTCGCGCCGCATCATTTCGATGATGATCGCCAGTTGCAGTTCTCCGCGGCCCATCACTTTGAATGCGTCGGGCCCGCCAGCCTCTTCCACTCGGATGGAGACGTTGGTCAGGAGTTCTTTGTCGAGCCGGTCCCGCAGATTGCGCGACGTTACGAAATGTCCTTCGCGGCCCGAGAACGGCGACGTATTGATGGTGAACGTCATCGCAATGGTCGGCTCGTCGATCTGGATGTGCGGCAGTGGATCCGGATTTTCAACACTCGTGATGGTTTCGCCGATTGTGATGCCTTCCACGCCGGCGATCGCCAGAACATCGCCCGGATAGCCGATAGTCTCATCGACGCGCTTCAATCCCTCGAACGAATAGAGCATCGTGATGCGCGTTTTCTGTAGGGAACCGTCGAGTTTGGCGATCGCGACCTCATCGCCTTTGCGCAGAATGCCGGAAAATACGCGACCAATCGCCAGGCGCCCAAGGTAATCGCTATAGTCGAGATTCGCCACCAACAGCTGCAGCGACGCATCGGGATCGCCGGCCGGCGGCGGAATATGCTGCAGAATGGTTTCGAAGAGTGGGCGCAGATCGTTCGAATCATCCTCCATCGACCGCTTTGCAATACCGGCCTTCGCGTTGGTATAGATGACGGGGAAGTCGAGCTGATCCTCCACCGCATCCAAATCGATGAACAGGTCGTATACCTCGTTCAGCACTTCCTGAATACGGGCGTCCGGCCGGTCAATCTTGTTGATCACCAGAATCGGCGGGAGCTTGGCTTCCAGCGCTTTCATGAGGACATAGCGGGTCTGCGGCAGCGGGCCCTCGCTCGCGTCCACCAAAAGCATGACGCCGTCGACGATCTTCAAAGCGCGCTCCACTTCACCGCCGAAGTCGCTGTGGCCGGGAGTATCGACAATATTGATCTTGATACCGTGATAGCGCACGCCGGTAGTCTTGGCGAGAATGGTGATGCCGCGCTCGCGCTCCAGCTCATTGGAGTCCATCATGCGCTCGACATGGTGCTCGTTTTCGCGGAAAAGTCCGCTCTGATTGAGCATGGCGTCCACCAGCGTGGTCTTGCCGTGATCGACGTGCGCAATGATGGCGATATTACGCGTGAGCCGGTTGTGCTGCCGGGCTTCGCTATGATCAGTAGGAGAACTGAGGACTTGGGGTTGCATCGGATATATACATGGTCGCACGCCACGACAAAATGACCGAGACCGCGCTGCCCGTGGTCGTGATCGTTGGACGCCCCAACGTCGGCAAGTCCACTTTATTCAATGCGATACTGGGCCAGCGCCGATCCATCGTGGGCGACGAGCCGGGCATCACACGCGACCGCATTCAGGGCGAGGCATCCTACCTGGGGCGCCGCTTCGAGCTGATCGATACCGGCGGCATCATTCCCAACGACGCCGAAATGATCCCGACAGAGATTCTGAAACAGGCGCGGGTGGCGCTGGAGCAGGCGGTGCAGATCATCTTTCTGATCGATGGGCGGACGGAAATTACGGGCACGGATCGCGACCTGGCGAAAGTCCTGCGAAAGCTCGGCAAGCCGGTGACCTTGGCGGTCAACAAGATCGATGCGACAGTGCGCGAGGGTCTGGCGCACGAGTTTTATTCGCTCGGCTTTAAGGACCTATACCCGATCTCCTCCGAGCACCGGATCGGGTTCGATGAACTGCTCGACCACGTCACCAAAGACTTCGCGAGCGACGAAGGCCCGGAAGAACCGCAGCCTGAGAAGCGCCCCATCAAAGTCGCGATCATTGGCCGGCCGAACGTCGGGAAATCCACGCTGCTGAATGCCCTGGTGGGCCAGGAGCGGTCGATTGTGTCGCCGGTGGCCGGCACCACGCGCGATGCGGTGGACCAAAGCCTGGTTCACGAAGGCGTCGAGTATGTCTTCGTCGACACCGCGGGCATCCGGCGCAAGGGCAAAACCAAACTGATGGCCGAGAAGATGAGCGTGGTGATGGCACGCCGGCACATCCGCATGGCGAACGTTGTCTTATTAGTTTTGGACGCTACCGAAAAGGTCCAAGCGGCTGATGCCACTATCGCGGGGTACGCGCACGAAGAAGGCCGCGCGCTGATCCTGTGCGTCAATAAATGGGACGCGGCCGGCGATAAAGGCAAGCGCAAGTTTACTGAAGAGATCCGCGATGAGCTGAAGTTTCTGGAGTACGCGCCCATTGCTTTTGTTTCGGCCAAAACCGGGGCGGGCGTGAATCGGCTGTTCGGCATGATCAGCGATGCCTACCAGGCGGCTTCGAAGCGTGTGACGACGGGAGAATTGAACCGCTTCGTCGAGATGCTGGACTTCGATCGCGACATGAAGATCTATTACATGACGCAGGGCTCAGTGCGGCCGCCGACTTTCGTGGTATTTGCCGACAAGGCGAAGGATCTGCACTTCTCTTCCGAGCGATTCCTGATCAATCAGCTGCGGAAACGGTTTGGATTTGAAGGAACGCCGATCCGCATCAAAGCCAAGCGACGGTAAAGACCGCATGCAGGCTTCAAGATACTGAAAATGGCAACTTAGCCGCCGATAGACGCCGATCAACACCGATAAGACAAACCGAGTTCTTTGTTCTCGATCCGCGTTTATCTGCGTTCATCGGCGGCCCTGGTTATTAGTGCGTTTTTCCGCAGCCTTAGGAGCACGCGTGCGCCACGGGTTCAGAACGCGTGAACCGAATCGATCCCGTTGGCCTGCAGCACAACCTGCATTTTCTCGAGCGCCGATTTGTGGATCTGCGACACGCGGCTTTCGTTGATTCCCAGTATGCCGCCGATCTCCTTCATGGTCATTTCGTTGGTGTAGTACAAGAAAACGACCTTTTGATATCGTTCGGGCAGCGTCTTCATGGCGACGCCCAGAACCGAGCGCATCTGCTCGCGCGAACACATGTTGTCGGGCTGCGTTTCCGGCTTGCTCGGGAAATCGGGCGCCGGCAGGTCATCGTGCTCGGCGGTGCGCGAGGAGGCCGAGATCAGGCCGACGCTGCGAAGATCCACCATCATTTGACGCCAGCGTTCGACGTCGACACCCAGCTTTTGAGCGATCTCAGACTCGGTGGGCGTGCGCTGCAGCGTGGCTGCGAGCTCGCGCGTGGCGGCCTCTACTTGCTTGTGGCGCCGCCTGAGATCGCGCGATGCCCAGTCCAGTTGGCGGAGGCTATCGAGGATCGCACCCTTGATGCGATGCTTGGCGTAGCTGGAAAAAGCGACCTGTTTTTCCGGATTGAATTTACTCGCCGCGTCGAACAGCCCCAGCACGCCCGCATGAACCAGATCGTCCAAGTCCACGTGCACCGGCAGGTTTTCATGTACCCGGACTGCGATGGCTTTCACCAGTGGCAGGTGCTCGAGCACGATGTGGTCCCGCCGCGCGATCTTGGCCGCTTGGTTGATCTGAGCCGTCTTGGTCTTCATGACAGACGTATTCATCACCGCTGTCTTCATCACCGCCGTTTTGATCACCGCCGTCTTGATCATAGGCGTCGACGTCACAGGCGTTTTCATGGCAGGCATATTCATCAAGGGTTCCTTTGCCTTAGTTTTTTGAGTCCGGGTAGTCATGACTGACGCTCCTTTAGGTGCAAGCCTGTCGCCATAGGTGGACTAAGGGAAATTTGCCGCGTTCTGTAGAGGACTTGTCCGTACTCTTGTACTGTCTAGTTCCCGAGACTCAACAACATGCGATCCCACAACGGCGGTCCACCGGAGCGGGTGAATCGCGGGTACTAGGGCCCCGGTCGCCAGTCTCAATTTCGTTCTGGAACGTAGCGACTATCCAGTAGTGCCGAAACGGTACCCGCGTTCCAAAATGAAACTAGAATGATGCCGGCCTCTGCAACTCTTATCGACGGGGTTCTGAGTATCTTCAGTACTGTCGTTAAGGGATGCCTACTGCGGTTTCGCTACTGCCGTTTCGCTAGGGCTACTCTGTCAGGGTTTCAGGGTCGCGATGTAGGTCTTCAACGCCAGCCCGCCTAAGAAGATCCATACCACCCAGCGGAACTTCCCCTCTAGAGTCAACGTTGCCAGGAGCGCAATCGCGAGGTAGCAGGCCAGCGCTAGGTAGAACTTTCGTCCTCTCTTGGGTCCGTCCTCTGGGTAAATGGACAACTGCTTACGCAGCCGTAGCTGAGGACGCGGGCGCGCTGGATGGCGCGGAGTCGAAAGGGGTTAGGACCGGCACAGCGGATGTGATATAAAAAATCATCATTTCTCGCCCTAAATGAAGGAACTCACAGCATACACCAACCGCAGTATCTTCTGAAACTCCATTCAGGACGGAGGTGGAAAGTGGAACAGCAGAAGCCGGACGTCAAAGAACAAAAGCCAGGCGAACAGAAGTGGAGCCTCGGCGACGGCTTCATCGGCATGCTCAACGCCTTTGTGGATCCGGCGGCCGCTGCCAAGCGTATTCCGGCGCCGCTTTCGTGGCTCTGGCCGATGATCCTTTTGAGCATCCTCGCGGTGGTATTCGGCTACTTGATGTTGCCTTACCAGTTCGCGCTCCAGGACGCCCAGATTGCCCAGCGCACCACGGACCCGGAACAAATAGAGCGCGCCAGAAACCTGGCACACACCGCAACGCAACTCTTAGTTCCGGCCGCGCCCGTGTTCGTCGCCGGATTCCTGGCATTGTTCGCCTGGCTGATCGGCCTGTTCGGCTCCATAGTCGGAATGAGAACAAAATTCCGCGACGTGTTCTCTCTGCTGGCCGCCTGCTCGCTGATTCCCGCGCTACAGGCTATTGCGAACTACATCGTGATCCGTGCCAAAGGCGACGAGATCGTATCGGCGGAGCAACTGACGCCTCCCTTCGGGCTGGACATCTACCTGCCAGACATTCACGGCCCATTGTTCGCGCTGGTAAATTTCTTTTCGATTTTCGAGATCTGGTATCTGATCGTGCTCACGTTCGGCCTGGCCTACCTCGCCAAGACATCCAGAGGCAAAGCATTCTTTGCCATCACACCGGCGTGGTTGCTTCCCCTGGTAGCGCGAGTGGTGCAGGGGATGTTGCAAGGCGGGCAAGGCAATTGAACCGCGACCCTGAAGCCCTCTGCGGGACAACGAAGCCGGCTCAGTCCGTTTCTTCTCGCGGTGGCCGCTTGTAGGACCGGCAGCTCTATAGTTCTCGGAACAAGAGTCCGATGAGTAACTGAGGAAAAGCCCATGGGAAGCAAGCAATGTCTAACCTCCGGGTTAGCTGTCCTATGGCTGACTTGCAGGGCGTTTTCACAAGCGCCAACGCCGCCGCCCGACGACGCGAAGCAAAGCGTCAAGCCGAGCGATGCCACGCCAGATCTGCTTTCCATGGATCTGGAGTCATTACTCAATCTCAAGGTCACGACGGCGTCGAAGTTCGCCGAAAAACTGTCCGACGCACCCAGCGTCATGACGGTAGTCTCGCAAGACGAATTGAAGAGATTTGGCGGGATGACGCTCTCGCAGATTCTGAATCGGGTGGCCGGGCTGAATACGAGTAGCGGTTTCTTCCAAGATCGCAGCACCATCGCAGTGGAGGGAGATCAGACCCGAGTGGATAGTGGGCACATTATGTTCCTGATCAACGGCCGGCCGGTGCGCGAGATTATGGAAGGTGGAGTTAGCAGCGACCTTTTGCAGTCATTTCCGGTCAGGATTCTCGAAAGAATTGAAGTAATCAAGGGTCCGGGATCGGTGCTGTATGGTTCGGACGCATTTTCGGGAGTGGTCAATCTCATTACGAAAAAGGCGGTGGGGACGAGTGTGGACGTGAGTAGCTCCGGTGGCCCGGGGGGAGCAGAAGCTAACTCGGCCGAACTCTTATACGACCATGGTGCCTTGAATATTGTCGCCGCCGGGCAATACCATCAGATGCCGATTTGGGACACCAAGGTGGGGTTCCTGCCCGGACCCACCAACCCTGAGTCCATCCAAAATGCTTCGCTGCGGGACGATGGCGAGGGCGCCTATTTGGGCATCAACGACCAGGGCTTCCGATTCATGTCTTCCTATACGGGAGTAGAGGAGGCCTCGTTCATAAGAGGAGTTCTGGGAGATACTCGTTGGAAGCGGGGATTCGCCGATCTCGGGTACGATCTGAAAGCATCGAGCAAATGGGAAATGTCGTTCGATTCCACCTATGCTCGGACTACTTTTGACACCTCCGAGTACCCATTCGTCCATCGAGACTCCTATGACGCACTTTTCGAATGGACTAATTCTTACAGGTTCTCCGAAAAAGACCGCACTACATTTGGCACGCTCTTCGAGCATATCGCCGGCACCGAGCTGTATAAGACCTTCATTGACGCTCAAGGAAGCCGGGAACAGGGCGGTTTTTACGCCCAGTACGAACACAAATTCACTAACGATCTGAAACTGATTGGCGGATTTCAAGCCAATAAGATCGGCGATATTGCGCTGAACGTTGTTCCACGGGGCGGCCTTATATGGAATCCTTCGTCGCATGTCACTCTGAAGGCTCTGTATGGCGGCGCCTTCCGCGCACCCAGCCTGGATGACACCCTCTTGAATAACCCGGGGTTGAAGGGGAATCCAAATCTCGTGCCCGAAACGATAGGCACCCTCGACATACAGGCGAGTTATCAGAACAATCGAACGCAGCTCGCTATGGCCTATTTTCACAGCCGCCAGGACAACGTGATTTTCGAAAACGGTATCACCTTCCCGGCCGTGTACACAAACCTGTCTACCCCGGCGACGTTCCAAGGCATCGACTCGGAGGGAAAGTATTACTTGAAGAAGGGGTGGTTCCTGATGGGAGGAGCGCTTTATCAGAATAACCACGATGCCGCGCTGACGGTACTCACTCCGATTCCTGCCTTTTCGGCAAAGTCCGGCGTAAGTTATCAAGCCGGAAAAACCACTGATATCAGCATATTCGATGCCTATGAGGGGCACTTGCCCGGCTTTGCCGGTTCGTTGAACCCGCGTCCTGATGCGTTTCATTCAGTAAGCGCCCATCTGCGTTTCGATTTGACGAAGCGCTGGATCAAGAACGACGAGCGCGGTGTAGCCGCACTGCTCTACGGCGACAACCTGACGAACACGCCCGTTTGGATGCCTCAGTGGGGCAGCGGCGCGCTGAACACCATTCCGGTCAACAGAGGTAGAACCCTCTTCTTGGGTATCGAGGTCTGGCAGAAGAGCGAATGAGACCGGCCGTCGGGTAGAGAGTGTCCAGAACAATCCCTCGCGGTTGAGGACCTGCCATTTCGACATGGAGGCTAAAGGAGCACGAATGCGGCAAACCGGGAAGCAGTATGGTTACTGTAGAATCGCTCGCCATTTCGCCAAATTCCTGGCTATCCCAGGCTCAACGACGCTCATCTTCAGATGGCTTCGCTTTATCTAGTCCACCTCTTCCCCCGGCGCCCGCTTGTGCTTGGGCTTCTTGCGCTGCTTCTTGGGCACGATCAGCTTGGGTGAGGGCACCGCGCCCACACGCTCGCGCGCCAGCCGCCGGATTTCGGTAGGGACGTTGTACTTCTTAGGCTTCTTTCTCGCCACCGCGTCACCCAATCTTACTATGGTATACCCTTGCAGGCTCTTGACTTTACAGCTTGCAGTTCGGTAGTCTGACGATTCCACATGTCTTCAGTCGATGTTCCCTTAGAGCGTGGCGGCTTTGGCAAGACTGCCCGGCGCGACGCGTGGTGGGTCTACCCGCTCCTCACCTTTCTCGGCCTCGGCGCTTTCCTGGTCTACGCCAATTGGGCGGCCTTCCAGGGCAATCATTACACCTTCGGCCCCTATCTATCGCCCATGTACTCGCCGCTGATTTTCGGCCAGCCCGGCGAAGACTCCTGGTTCGGAGCCATGCCCTCCTTCGTCCCGAGCTTCGTCACGGTGGCGATGATCATCCTTATTTTCCCAGGCGGGTTCCGCATCACTTGCTACTACTATCGCGGCGCCTACTATAAGGCCTTTTGGGCCGATCCGCCCAACTGCACGGTGGGCGAGCCTCGCAAGAAATATTTGGGCGAGCGCTATTTCCCGCTGATCATTCAAAACATCCACCGTTACTTCCTCTACGCCGCGCTCCTGTTTCTGGTGTTTCTGGCGCACGACGTGTGGAAGGCGCTCTGGTTCGATGGCAAATTCGGCATCGGCGTGGGCACGCTCGTGCTCCTGGTGAACGTCCTCCTCCTCGGCAGCTACACCACGGGTTGTCATTCGCTCCGCCACCTGGTGGGCGGCCTGTTCGATGTGCTCTCACGCCGGCCGATCCGCAAGAAACTGTATGACTGCGTCACTTGCATGAATCGCCGCCACATGCTCTTTGCGTGGATGAGTCTCTTCTGGGTCGCCTTCTCCGATCTGTACGTAAGGATGTGCTCCATGGGCATCTGGACGGATTGGAGAATCCTCTGATGGCCGCGGAATACCAGACGTTCGAACAGGATGTGTTGGTGATCGGCGCGGGCGGCGCGGGATTGCGCGCAGCCATCGAAGCCTCCGCTGCCGGAGTCAAGGTGGGAGTGGTCAGCAAGTCGCTGCTCGGCAAGGCGCACACCGTAATGGCCGAGGGCGGCGCGGCGGCTGCCATGGGCAACGTCGACGATCGCGACAACTGGCGCGTCCACTTCGCCGACACCATGCGTGGCGGGCAATATCTGAACCATCCCCGCATGGCCGAACTGCACGCCAAGGAGGCGCCCGCCCGCATCCACGAACTGGAAGCCTGGGGCGCGCTGTTCGACCGCACCGCCGACGGCCGCATCTTGCAGCGCAATTTCGGCGGACACCGCTATCCACGCCTGGCGCACGTGGGCGATCGCACCGGCCTCGAAATGATCCGCACCTTGCAGGATCACGGCATCCACCAGGGCATCGACTTCCACATGGAATGCACCATGATCACGCTGCTGCTGAACGCCGGCCGCGTGGTGGGGGCTTTTGGATACGATCGCGAACGTGGCCGCTACAAGCTCTTCCACGCGAAGGCGGTGGTGCTGGCCACCGGCGGCATCGGCCGAGCCTACAAAATCACCAGCAATAGTTGGGAGTACACTGGCGACGGCCACTCGCTCGCCTATCAAGCCGGGGCCAGGCTCCAAGGCATGGAGTTCGTCCAGTTCCACCCCACCGGCATGATTTGGCCGCCCAGCGTCCGCGGACTCCTGGTCACCGAAGGCGTGCGTGGCGAAGGCGGAATCCTGGTCAACAGTGAAGGCAAGCGCTTCATGTTCGACGATATCCCAGCCAACTACAAAAGTCAGACCGCCGACAATCCCGAAGAAGGCTGGCGGTACGTCCAGGGCGACAAGAACGCCCGCCGCCCGCCCGAGCTGCTCACGCGCGACCACGTTGCCCGCTGCATCCGGCGTCAGGTCCGCGAAGGCCGCGGCAGCCCGCATGGCGGCGTCTTCCTCGACATCTCCTGGATCAAGGAAAAGCTCCCCAACGCCGCCGAGCACATCAAGAAGAAGTTGCCCAGCATGTATCACCAGTTCAAGGAGCTCGGCGACATCGACATTACCAAGGAGCCCATGGAAATCGGCCCCACCACCCATTACATGATGGGCGGCGTGGAAGTGGACGCGGAATCGC
>Ga0209415_10001570_pt1 | contig 43728 bp, 40 predicted proteins | sample PeaSoiSIISIP2007_FD_187696 | JGI IMG/M metagenome (GOLD analysis project Ga0209415, IMG submission 187696) | Peat soil microbial communities from Weissenstadt, Germany - SII-SIP-2007 (SPAdes) (version 2) | ecosystem: Environmental > Terrestrial > Soil > Wetlands > Peat | place: Germany...
TGGAGCCTTACCGACGTAAGCTTTCGGGCAAGACGGTTCGCGAGCCATATGGGGAGTGGCATGAGTGCCGATGTCTGATTGCAGGCGAATCCGAAGATCGTGACCTGGTTCCGCACGAGGACCCGTTCGAGCTCGTCCTCCGTCATCGTCCGCTCATCGACATCTCTCCGAACTCCGTCGGGAAACTCCTTGAGGCTCGTTATAATGCTGCAGGTCTTGGAATTGAACGCCTGTTGATCATAACCGACCATATTGATGACCTGACGGGCAATGTTCGCGAAGTCGGCCCTGACCGGCGAGGAAAATCGCGCCGCGATAAATACGATGGCCGTTGCAACCGCGCATTCGGCGATTATATTCGCAAACGGGTCCTGCTGAAGGAAATGGTCCACGACAGCATCGCTGATGACGTCGCACAGCTTGTCAGGATGGCCTTCCGTCACTGATTCCGAGGTAAACATGAAATCTTTTTTCATCTGAGATTGCCTTTCTCCAGAACTCTCGCCCTTGAGGAGGGAAAAGTTCAAAGATGATGGTGAAGTCACTCGAAAGCCGGACAATCGTCGATTTTCATTTCCTCCCTATGAATGCCGGTCATAGATTAGATGATACCTAATCCTCACTTTGCATCAAACGCGATCACATGACCACGCCTAACCGGATATTTTCCGGCTCTACGGCCGCGACCGGGGAATCAACCTGTTTTGTCTGCCGCGTAATGGCACGTGTCTTTGTTCCTTCGTTAATGAGAAGCGGCACGACTGCGCTCCCTATGGCTATTACGGCATCCACCGGCCCCAGAGGGCTTAAACCGAGGAACCGGCGCAGGCCCGGGATGAACATGGTTGCGGTCTGGATCCCAAGGGAGCCCGCGAGGGCCACAGTAAGATACTTGTTCGTTGCTAGCCGGTCGGAATCGAAGATGCTGTGCGTTTCGGAACGGCAGCTGATCGCGTGTAAAAGCTGACCCGTACAGAGGCTCATGAAGGCCATGCTTCCCGCCTCAGCCCCCTGACCATATCGTGCGAGGCCATAACCATAAGCCGCCAAGGACCCGGCGGAAATGGTGGATGACTCGAAAAGGATCCGCTTGAAGTCCCCGGGTTTGATGATCGGTTCATTCGGATTACGCGGGGGTCGGGACAGGATATCGGGCTCTGGCGGCTCAAGGGCCAGCGCCAGTCCGGGAAATATATCCGAGATCAGGTTGATCCAGAGAAGCTGCATGACATTCAGCGGCTGTCCCATTCCTCCCGCCATCGCGGTAAACATCACTATGATTTCGCTCATGTTAGTCGCGAGAAGGAACCGGACTGATTTTCTGATGTTGTTATAAACCGTCCGGCCCTGACTGATAGCGATCACCATGGTTTCAAGATTATCGTCCTCCAGTACGACATCTGCCACCTCTCTCGCCACATCGGTGCCCGTGTGGCCCATGGCAATGCCGATATCGGCCGCTTTGAGTGCCGGTCCGTCATTGATGCCGTCTCCGGTCATGGCTACGACCTTACCGGCCGACTGCAGCGCCTGCACGATCTGGAGTTTGTTTGCCGGGCTCACCCGGGCAAAGACATGGACCCGTCCCGCGAGAGCCGTCAAGACTTCCGGTTCCAGCTGAGAAAGGTGGGTCGAGTCCAGGATTTCCAGCTCTTCGTCCTTGCTCAGGTTGAGTTCCTTTCCTATGGCATAGGCCGTCGGTCCCTGGTCGCCGGTAATCATGACCGTATCAATCCCCGCGCGATGAAAGGTCCCTATGAGACTCTTTACTCCGGCGCGGACGACATCAGCCATTCCTACCAGGCCGACCCAGGTGAGCCCTTCTTCGAAGCCATCGCCGTTGTTCAGCACGTTCTCGTCGGCCAGGGCATAGCAGACCGCGAGCACGCGGAGCGCATCACCGGCCATCCGTTCATTTTGCTTGTCCAGCAATTCTCGCACTTGGTCATCAAGAAAAAGTCTCTCACCGTCCTTGAGATACCATTGACACAGGGATAAGACTTCGGAAGGGCTTCCCTTGAGAGCTAGCAACCCCTGTCCCTCACCAGCACGGTGAATGGTGCTCATGTAATGACGGTCTTCCGAACGGTGGTTGATTTTGACCAGCGAGTACTGAGACCGGAGTGCATTGACGTCGACGCCGACCGCGAGCGCCATATGAACGAGGGCATTTTCCGTCGAAGAGCCCTGAACCGAATATTTGCCTTCCTGTCTCGATACTGTTGATTCATTGCAGAGGACCGACAGATGGATAAGGCGGAGGAGTTCATCGATGGAATAGGGATTAACGGTGGTACCGTCGGCGGAAATCCTGCCGTCGAATACTGTAAAACAACGCATGCCGGCGTGAATCTCGACGACCGACATGCGATTCATGGTAATGGTCCCGGTTTTATCAAGACAAATGGTCTGAACGGCTCCGAGAGCCTCCACGGCGTCAAGGTGACGAATAAGAACATTCAGTTCCCGCATGCGCCTGATGCCGAGTGCTAGCGTTGTCGTGGCTATGGTCGGCAGACCCTCGGGCACCGCGGCAACAGCCAGTGCAATGGAGGTTTTAAGCATCTGGAGAAAGCCATAGCCTCGCAGCAGCCCTATCACGAACACGATGCCGCATACCGCACCGCTGATGATGACCAACTGAATGCCCATTCTGTCCATCTGCCGTTCCATGGGGGTCTCGGGAGGACGCGCTGTGCCTACAAGAGTCTGGATCTTCCCCATTTCCGTATAGCGGCCTGTCGCCACGACAACGGCGAGGCCCTGACCTCCCATGACAAGGGTGCCCATATACACCATGTTCGTCCGGTCGCCAAGCGGGATATCGGACGACTGCAGCCTCCCCGTTGTCTTCGTGACCGGCATGCTCTCGCCAGTCAGCGCTGATTCATCAACGCTAAGATAATTCAAATCCAGAAGCCGGGCATCGGCGGCAACATAGCTGCCAGGCCTGAGGACGAGCAGGTCTCCCGGCACGATGTCTTTGGCGTCGATATCTTGCAGCGTACTGCCGCGGATAACCGTTGTCACCGGCTGCACGAGGCTCTTTAGGCCGTGAATGGTTTTTTCCGTTTGCCTTTCGGTCGTATATCCGATGGCAGCATTAATCATGACGACGCCGAGGATCACGGCGGCATCGGCGATGCCACCCGTGAAGACTGATATGCCCGCAGCTATTCCGAGAAGGCCAACAGGAAGGGATTTGAACTGGTCGAAGAAGATGCTCCATGCGGAGCGGGGAACCGATTCAGGCAAAAGGTTTGGACCGTATTGAGCTGTGCGTCGTAAAGCGGATTCCAAAGACAAGCCTGTTGAGCCGGAGGCATCCCACTGATGCAGGACTTCCTGCCTCGTCATACAGTGCCACAGGTCTTCAGGCTGTTCCTCAGCATGGACGACCTGCGACCTTACTTTTCGCAGGCTCGAATTTTTTCCCCCTGCTTGCGGATGCGTCGAAGGCACACCACTGCGGGCAAACCCGGGATCGTCCTTGTGCGTGACGGGCGAAGCAGCGCCGGCGCGAGGTGTCTCTTTCTCTTTTTCCGCCCCGCCCACTGCGGAGCCCGCTGGGCGACTTTCAACGATCTCCTTGAGGAGTCCGGCAACGGCCAATACATGATCGCCATTGTCGTTCCGCGTATCGTACAAAATGAGAACCGTTCCCGTCAGGGTGTTGACGGAAACGTTTAGGATCCCCGCGTGCTGAACAAGACCCTGCTCAATACGCTGTTTCAATGATTCCGAGCGATAGAGCCCCTCAACTTTATAACGGACACGCCCTCTCACCGCGGCATGAACGGTCTGGATCACGCATCGCCCCCCTTTTGGACATGGAAACCGATCTTGTGTGCGCCCCGATTACTACGCCGCGGGCCTGGATTTCGGAAGGGCCGTGCTTGCAACTTCCTTTACCCCTTCGACAACGCCGACTAGCATGTCCTTGACTGCCTTGACCGCGGTGTTGCCGATCGCCGATGCCGCATCAATCGCTCCCGTTACGGCAACCTTCGCCACTTCTTCGGCATTCCCACCAACTTCCTTCGTGGCTTCAATCACGCCGTCCACTGCCCGTCGAGCCACCATCGCCACATCCGCACCGACTTCAGCCGCCCCTTTAACGGCACCCCTAACGGTGGATCCCGCAACCGCGATCACATCGCCGCCCACGTCGCTCACACCCATAACCACACCTTTCGCGACACTCTTGGTGCTCAGGATCAGGCCGGTGCCGACCTCCTCCGTTGCCTGAATTGCCCCCTTGATCACATCCTTTGTGATAACTAACGCCTCGCCGGCAACGCTGCCCGTTGCACGAAGGGTGTTGGATACAGTGTTACGGACCAGGCTGACGATTTCCGCCTCTATCTCATTGATGCCCTTGAGACTACTGACAACGCCTTCCTTAACCGTAGTCCCCGCTTTACCGATTTCATCTGATGATACTGGCTTGTCTATGATCTCTGCACTTGTCATTGCTACTCCTCCTGTTGTTTGCTCTGCTGTTTGGTCGCCCTCTGACGGTTGACTGTGCGTCCGATGCTTCACAGCCGTCTTGTGTTGTGGTTTCTGCTTGCTGTCGTTCATGTCATTTCTCCTTGCTCGATCCGAAGAAGATGGAGGGACTCCGATCATGGCATGCTAAATATTTATGAAGGCTTTCCTGGGAAATGAGAGTAGGTCTTACAAGTCTTTTTTATCGGGATTGGATGAAAAACCCCACGCGTACTCAGGTTCTCAAAAAGGCCAACCGCCCCCGTTACTTTTTCGGTTCGTTCGACTTTAAAAAAACATTGAATGCGTACCAAAATGCTCCGTACCACGGGAGCGCGCCGGCGTTTCCGCTGAGAATCTGGGCAACCCCCGCTCCCAGTAGAACAACGAATGCCACTCCTCCCATGTTCATCTCACCATCGGTCAAGCTCTTGATCTTGTTATCGATTCCCTTGAACGTCTCTGTTATATTTTGGTGAAGATTCCCGGGGTTACCTCCCCCTCCCCGCGGTTGTTCCTGCAAGACAAAAATATCTTTCGTCCGCGCATACTCGGCTATGACCGCCATGCTCGTCTCATGCAGAAAGAGCATGCTCCCCGTGGTCTCGTTCACCTCCACCGCGCTGATATCAGGACACTGCGCAAATTGTTCCTTGCACACAGTAAGCGCTCCGACATCGCCTTTCAACGCGGCGATTTTTACCCGTAACCGTCCCGGCGAGTTATGCGACACCACTGCATCCCGTATCATGATGTTTGTGACTCGCCCGGCGCTGCTGCGACCGCCGGTGCCGCTGCTGCAGTTGCCGCTTCGGACAGTTCCGCCTTTGCTTCCGCCACGATATCCTCGGTTATTTCAGCGACTTCGGCAAAAGTTTCCTTCCCGCGCTCATACAACTGTATGCTTCCCTTGATTGCCGCTTTCGCCAGCGGTTTCGCAATATTGGCAAACAAAGGTATTACGATGGGCGCTAATATTGCCGCTCCTATACCAATAGCAAGACCCGTGACCAGATTTCCTTTCAAACCATCTTCTAAAAGTGCCATTTTACAATCTCCTTTCGTATGAACAAATTGTAGCCTTTTCCCGGAGCGCTGTCTATTTTCACTTTCATTACTTGCCTACTACCAATTATAGCCTATTCATCCAATCCAGTGGAGTTGGAGCGGTCTATTTTTCCCCACACCCAGAACCATAACTGTTCGGATAATCAAGAATCTCAGAGTGAAACACGGGATAGAGATAATAGCGTAGCCGAAGGAGCAACCGTTCTTACGTGAAAGGACAGCCATCATTAGTAATGCAGTATTCTGGTGTCTTTCGCATGGCAAAAACAGGCTATCTGTCGACTCATGTCACAGACTTTTCTGCTATTTGTAATATTACTGTAACATTTCCACGTTATAGTTTAGCAGTAAGAGTGAGGTGAACTTGCATATATCTCGGTCAACTCTCTATGACAGTACAAAAACAGCAAGCGTTCACGCATTGATGTGCCCCTACTGGCAGGCAGAAAGCATATTCTGTTCAGCGTCGATCATGACTGTAGCTATCAATACATACCGGAAGGCGCTCTATTGCTGCACAGAAGATTACGATCGTTGCCCGCTGTTCCTTGCAAAAATTCTTAGGGGGTAGAATATGCTCGGCAACCCCGAGGGTTGTCGACATCCCTTTTGCTTATAAGTGGAGAAATAAGGAGATCGTCATGGATCAAGAGCCCGCGATACCTTCCGGTGTATTAAGTGATGAGAAAGAAGTTGATCAGCATTCCCGTGCCATTCAAAAACTCGCGCAGGAACTCCATTTGCCCACCGATGAAATCCGACAGTATTACATGTCTGTTCTGGATGTTTTGAAAAAGGAAGCCAAGATAAAGGCCTTTCTGCCGGTCCTTGTCAGCCGAAGCGTTAAGGAACGTCTGCGGCACGGCTGAAGGACAGATGCCTAGGAATCAGCAAAGCTTCAATTCGGGGCGCATTATTGATAGCCTCACGTGCGCCACACTGTTCTGTCATCAACCCTTTTCAGTATAAGCAGTCAAAATGTCTAAAGACACGATCGAAAATATCCAATGTCCAGCCTGCAGATCAAAAACAGTTTACCGCGACGGGAAAGCGCGAACAGGCAACCAACGTTATCTCTGCTTGATGTGCGGCATGCAATTCACCGTTTCACACCGCATGAGGGTGAAGGACAGGCCGTTGTGCGCTGCGTGCGGGAATCCGATGCACCTCTACCGCGATGAGCAAACAATACTTCGCTTCCGGTGTTCCCGGTATCCGGAGTGCAGGACATACCTGAAGGTTCTTAAAGAAGATGCCGTATAACGAATTTTCAATCACATGAATCTTGTGTTCTGAATACCCTATGAGCCTAGCCGCTGCGCAGACAATACGCATACTCGTCGTTGATGATGAACCCGATCTTGTGGAGCTTGTCACCTATAATCTCACACGGGAAGGGTTCAAAGTTTCCTCTGTGTCGGATGGCGAGGAGGCCCTGGATAAAATCAAGAAGGGCGGATTCGGCCTTGTTATTCTCGACCTCATGCTTCCGGGCCTTCAGGGGACGGAGCTCTGCCGCATCATTCGAAGCAATCCGAAAACGGCCTCTATGCCGATCATCATGCTGACGGCCAAAAGCGATGTAACCGACAGGATACAGGGCCTCGAAACGGGCGCCGACGACTACATGACGAAGCCGTTCAGCCCCAAGGAACTCACTGCCCGCGTAAACGCCGTGCTCCGGAGAGGAGCCGGCAGAAAAACGCAGGAAAATGTTCTCACCGTCCACAATCTACGCATCGACAAGGAACGGTACATCGTGAGTAAAAACAATGTTCCGCTGAGTCTGAGTTCAACTGAGTTCAGGCTCCTGCTCTATCTCGTTGAACGGAGAGGCAGGGTGTTCAGCCGCGACCAGTTGCTGGATGCGCTGTGGCAGGATGACACGTTCGTTGAACCCCGGACAGTCGACGTCCATATCAGAAGACTGAGAACGCATATCGAAGACGACCCGGCCCGGCCCCTGTTTGTGAAAACGCGGCGGGGCGTTGGATACTATGTCGAAGGGGAATGAGGAGAGAACACATAAGGATTTTTTGCCGCAATTGTGATCATACTGTTTCGAGCCTCTGAACATTGCCGATCAACTCATCGAGGATGCCCCAAACCCTCTGGCGCGGGACAAACCAGCCGCTGTGAGTAATGGATACCACCAAGGTTGAAGCGGTCTCATTCCATTCCGCTTTCAGTATGACTCCATGACGGCGCGTGTTAACATGCCAGGGATTGCTCCCTGTTATTATTGCCCCGCCCTCACTCAGTTCCCTCATCATCATATCGATTTTTGTATGATCGATCCCGGCGTAATTGCGGATGTTGGCTCCAGGCATGTCAATCCCTCCCGATTACTTTCTCATGATGGTGGTGTCGTTGTTATTTTCCCCCTCAGCAGCGCGATGTCTCTTGAACAGAGTCCGACCCGCAACCGCTACGGCTTGTCCGACTCACGATCAATTACCCCGTTCGGTATGCGATGATGTAAGCGCTGAGACGTGTCCTGTTTTTCCGAGCGTGCTCCAGCGGCTTCATTGGCGATTCAAAAATCAGCCTCAGCTCATTGGAATCAATGAGGAACTTCTGTGTGATACGCGAATCATGCGAGACCGATCAATTCCCGCATAGAACGATGGCTCAAAGAAGAAAAACAAAGGGAATGAAAAGTGTACAAATTCCGACATTCATGTTCACAGGAACTGTTAATAACCTGTTATTAACCCTGTGCAAAAGGATTTTTTAATAACTTTGCACACCCTGGAAATGAATATTGCATAACTATGAGGCAGCCAACACATGATATAAATTAATCCGTTTTATTTTTTCCGAAAGATCCCGTTCAAAAACCATAGAATATGCAATGAATCAGAGATTTGTCTTAGACTCAATGTAGGGCGCGTATTTCTTATCTTCCTCAAGGATGTGAGCGTTCAGCCAGTTGGTCAGCAGAAGCATGACGTCGATGTTCGATGGTTTGTTGCCTTTTTTCAATGTTTCCCTGAGGTCACGTGCCTTTTTGGCAATGTTGTCGTGCATTTCCTTGTGAACATCATACTTCGGATAGCTATGCTGCTGCAACAATCGTTCTTCAGTGTTGAAATGATAAACCGTGTAATCTACGAACTCGTCTATGACGGTACCTATAATTTCCCTGGCTTTGCCGGCTTGCATGGCGTCATACATTTCATTGATCAGGTTGATTAGCTTCTGGTGCTGTTTGTCTATTTCATCAACATGGACTGAATACCGATTGTTCCATTTCAAGTAACCCATAAAACCTCTCAAAATTTCCAGGCGAATTATAATATTGATTGATAAGCGCCGGTTGAAATACACGTATCCGCCGTTTCCCAAAATCCTTCGGATCCCGGCGAATGCGTCCAATATGGCCATTTTACCACGAGGTCATTAGTGTGTACAATATAATTTAAAAAGTGAAAAAAACGGTACAAATTTTTGCTTTGCATCCAGCGCCTTATATCCCCACCCTGAGGAAACGGGGTTCACATGTTGATAATTGTAAAACAGCTGTGTTACAGAAATGTTACAGTAACAAAGAAATCTGCTCCTGTGATGCTTGAGATAATCGTCAGCCATTAAGTGTCAACCGTGCCTCAATTTCATGCAATTGTAACAAATTGGTAACGGGAGTGTAATGAAATCATGACAATATGTGCGAACATGAGCGGCGCCCGGAGTTCCAGGGCGGGTAACCATGACGCGCCGGGCAAGGAGTCATGAAATACTTCACGAAAATCGTCGACACCATGATCAAATTCATGATCCCGCTCGTGATCATCGCTCTTTTAATGGGGATCGCGCGGGTCATTCTTGACCTTCGAGCCGTATTCGGGAGCCGGACCATTGCGGCGGCCTTCGACATGATGGTTACCAACATTCTTTCCCTGTTCATCGTCATCGAGCTGCTTCGCAGCATCATCGAGTATTTTACCGTACACAGGCTTAAGATAACCTTTATTACCGATGCCGCACTGGTTTTCGTGCTCCGCGAAATCATGATTGGGCTCTACGAACACACCCTGGAAAAAGGTATGATCCTGGCTCTCGCCAGCCTGATCCTCGTGATCGGCTGCATCAGGACACTGGCGGTGGTATTTTCACCGGAGAAATCCTTCGAAGCTGAAGAGGCGAATCATGGACAACAGTATAAGTAATCTTTGTTTAAAAAGAATTGAGGATATCGTCCTTATCGTGGTCTCTATGGCGGGACTTATTTTAATGATACGTCATTGGCGTTAAGGCGGGAGGACACTGGCGCTTTCATGCGGGAACGGACAAAGGAAAAGGTTTTTCCCAAGGATTTTCAGTGGGGCGTGGCAACCTCGGCGTTTCAACTTGAAGGTTCTCCGAATGCGGATTGGGCTACCTGGGACCCCGTGCTCAGCGACATACCGCAGATCACGAACCACTATACCCTCTTCCGGGAGGACCTCAAGCTGCTCAAGGAGCTTGGCGTCAACGCGTACCGGTTTTCCCTGGAGTGGAGCAGGATTCAGCCGCGGCCCGATACATGGGATGAGGAAGCAATCGCTCACTATCAGGAGATCATCGATATCCTTCACAGCTACCACATCGAACCGATGGTCACGCTCCACCACTTTACTCTTCCGCGCTGGTTCTTGGAGCGGACACCTTGGCATCGGACTGCATCCATTGAGAAATATCTGCGATACGCCGAGATGATGGTCTCGACTCTCAGGAATGTGCGCACCTGGATAACATTCAACGAACCCTATGTTATAGTCATCGGCGGTTATATGGATGGATGTATGCCTCCGGGACTGCGGGATGTGCCCCGTGCCCTCGTTGCATTGAAAAACATCTTTACTTGTCACGGCAAGGCGTATGACATCATTCACCGATACGTTCCCGATGCCCAAGTGAGCGTTGCGCACAATATGTCTGTTTTCGCTCCCTGGAAAACATGGAACCCTCTTGACCGGCTTCTGAAGAAGACGGCAAACTACTTTTACAATCACTCGATCATCAACGCGTTCCGTACGGGAGTCTTCATCATCAAATTCCCTTTTTCTCGCCAGGTGGAAATTGAGGTTCCGATTAAGGACAAGCTCGATTTTTTCGGCGTGAATTACTATACTCGAATCCACCTCCGCTTCAATCCCTTCAAAAAAATGGGAGTCGAGCTTCGGCACCTCGACATCGACGGGCACGGGCTTACTAATCTCGGATGGGAAGTCCACCCCCGCGGCCTCGCGAAGGTCCTCCGCTACGCGTCGCGGCTCAACCTGCCGATCGTAATCACTGAGAACGGCATCGCAACGTACGATACGGAGGAAAAAGTGAAATACATGAAGCGGCATGTCGATGTGATCGAACGATGTCTCAAGGACGGTCTCGACATCCGCGGATATTACTACTGGACCCTCATCGACAATTATGAGTGGCTTCAGGGTCTCGAAGCGCGGTTCGGGCTGTACCGGGTCGACTTCAAGACGCTCAAGCGTACGCCAACCAGTGCGGCTTCCTACTACTCCTACCTTATCCAAAGCCGGTCTCAGATTTAAGTAAAACTTCACAGGAACGTAACCGCGCATTAACAATGCTTTGGTACCCTTGTCAGCATTGTAATATTCTCCGTTCTTCGAACCGATCTAAATTTAAGAAAGAGAAATGCATGAACGATTCCATCGTTATCAAAATCGAAAGCGGCGTTGTGGCCGAAATATTTTCAACATCGCCTGTCCAAGTAACCGTTGTCGATTATGACATGATCGAAGGCGGAGAAACGTATGAGCGCCGCGAAAAAAAAGCGGTCTTTTTCATGGTTCCCGAGCAACTCATCGACCAGGAGCATATCCCGGAGCTCGTCAAGTCGCTGGTGCTCGAATGCCGGCGGCCCGCTGATCTTGTACCGCTGTCGCTGGTTAGGGAAGAGGTCGAGGCAACGGTATAGACAATGAAATAACCGACGCCAAAATATCCACCCTTCAGAATGTTGCTTTCTGTAACATAAACTTAATATTCCCTTAATGCGGCCGTAATACTTATCCCGTACAATTTCAACAATGATGCTGTGTGACTTTCATATTCACACGACCTTTTCGGACGGCTCACTGGAGATGAGAAAGACAGTAGATCTTTTCGGGCAGGCCGGATTCGATGTCATTTCCATTACGGACCATGTGGTGAATGGAGACAACGCGATCGGCAAATTCGCGCGACACTTCAACCTGTCAATCCGAGGAGACAATTTCGACGAGTACCTTTTGGCCATACGGACCGAGGCGGAGCGGGCGTGGGACAAATATGGTATGCTCGTGATTCCTGGAGTTGAAATCAGCAAGAACCACCTCACCAAGGAAGAATCCGCCCATTTCCTGCTTCTCGACATCAAGGAATTCGTCCCCGCGTGTATGGATTATGAAGAAATTTTTCTTGATGCAAAGCGCCAGGATGCACTGACTATCGCCTGTCATCCCCACCATACACCGGACATCTTAAACCCCGACACGCTCTTTCTCTGGAACAACCGCGACAAATATGCGAAATACATCGATGCTTGGGAGATTGCGAACCGGGACGATGTGTTCAATGTGATCAGCCTGAAAAAATATCCCTACATCGCAAACAGCGACTTTCACAAGGCACGGCACCTGTACTCCTGGAAAACGCTGTTGAACTGCGATAAAAACGTCGATGCGGTGAAAAACTGCATCCGGCACAACAAAGGAGTTGCAATCACGCTATTCAGGAATTAAATGATGACGATTGCTTTGACATATATGCATCACCTTTCGGGAGGCGGCTCATGATTACCTTTATTCTCTGTGCAACGATCTCGGCCGTAGGTATCGTTCTCTACCTGCTCCAGGCAGGAGCGGCCTGCTACCTCATCAGAAAGAATGGCCAAGCTGCCGTCGCATCGGACCCTGATAGCAATTCCTTACCTCCCGTCTCAATCCTGAAACCCCTGCGCGGGCTCGACGATAATCTCTTCGACAATCTTGCTAGCTTTTGCACCCAGGACTATCCCGAATACGAGCTGCTGCTGTCCCTCCAGGACCACAATGATCCCGCATACAAAATAGCGAAAAAGATTCAGGAAAAGCACCCGGAAAGAAATATTACAATCGTCGTGGAGCGGTGCGTAACAGGTCTCAATCCCAAGATCAACAATCTTGTCCCCGCATACCAGAGGTCCCGTCATCCTTACATCCTGATCAGTGATAGCAATGTGATGGTTGAGAAAAACTATTTGCGGGAGATCATGCATCATACCCAGGACCCATCTGTCGGGTTGGTAAGCAACCTGATCGAGGGCGTCGGCGGCCGCAGCATCGGCGCACGCTTTGAAAATCTTCACCTAAACTCCTTTATCATCGGTAGCGTTAGTTTTCTCGACCGTTTCCTCGGCATGCCCTGCGTCATCGGAAAATCCATGCTTATGAAAAAGGACGATCTGAACCTGCTGGGGGGGCTCGAAAAATTCAAGGATATTTTGGCTGAGGATTTCATTATCGGGCGAGAGATGTCACGGGCAGGGAAAAAAGTTATCCTCTCCCATCACCTCGTCAGCAATGTCAACGAGTTCTGGAGTATCAAGCGGTTTCTGAACCGTCACACGCGGTGGGGAAAAATCAGATGGAAAATCGGCGGATATAAATACTTTTCGGAGCTCCTCGCGAACCCGGTTTTCATCTCTGCGATCCCGAACCTGGCATCAGGTTTTTCACAGACCACACTTTCATTCACGGCCCTCGTCGGCCTTATCAAAGTCCTCGGCGATTCTATAATCGGCAGAACCCTGGAATCGCGGAAAGACAATAATACATTTGAGAAGCAATCGCCGTTCGTCTATTTCCTTGCACCGATCAAAGACCTCGTCATCGGCGTAATCTGGTTCGTGCCCTTCTTGAGTTCAACCGTGATCTGGCGAGGAAACCGGTACCGTATCGGGAAAGACTCCTTTTTATTGCCTTGCCCCGAGACCGGGTTCTGGTCATGGGGTTACCGGATAACGGACAGGATACGGGAGAGGGTAGCGTAAATTACAAGAAAAGTTCAGAATCCAAAGTTTTCAGGATGAACCCCGGACCTTGGTTTTACTTTGGACTTTGACCGCTGACCTTTAAACTCTATTCACATAAGGAGATTTCATGACCAACGACCGCATTTTTAACCTTGACATCAAGTTCAACGACCCTTTCCAGGACAAGCTCTTCACGATGGTAAAGGGTCCCCTTGAACATGTCCTCTCTTTCCCTAGGTTGAACCAGGCATACGCCGACGTCGCCCAGATGACAGATAACCGCCCCTTCACGGATAAGGTCCTGGACCAGCTGAACGTAAACTATGATCTTAGCGACAAGGACCTTACAAAAATCATGATACCGGCTGGCCCAGTAATTGTCGTTGCAAACCACCCTTTCGGCGGCATTGAAGGTATTATTTTGGCGTCGCTCTTTCGATCGATTCGCTGCGATGTGAAGTTCATGGCAAACCACCTGCTTACCGCGATTCCGGAAATGCGCGATCTGCTCATCCCGGTGAATCCCTTCAAGCAGGAGCATGCGATGAGGGAGAATATCAAACCACTTCGGGAAAGCATCCAGTGGGTCAGGAACGGCGGCATGCTCATTGTTTTCCCCGCCGGCACGGTGTCTCATTTCGACATCCAGAAAGGCACAATAACCGACCCGGTGTGGCACCCCAGCGTTGCCGGGATCGTCCGGAAAACCGGGGCTCCGGTGCTTCCCCTGTTTTTCCATGGCACGAACAGTGCGGTCTTCCACATGGCGGGAATGGTTCATCCTCTTCTCAGAACGGCTATGCTGCCGAACGAATTGTTCAATAAGGAACGCAAAAATATCCAGATCCGCGTCGGGGATCTTATTCCTTTTGAAAAATTGAAGACGTTTGAGCAGGACAACGACTTGTCGGAGTACCTCAGGTTGCGCACCTATCTTCTGGAACTCCGCCAAGTCCGTAAAGCATATCGTGGCTTAACATCCTCCTTGCAATTGAAAAAAGAAGATTCTGGTGCTGCTATTATCCTACCCCGCAATCCTGACATGATGGTCGAAGAACTCCACATGCTCGCGCCCAGCCAAACCCTGGTTGATAGTGGAGATCAGGTCGTGATACAGGCCACGGCCGATCAGATCCCGAATATATTGCTGGAAATCGGACGGTTACGCGAAATTACCTTCCGCGCAGTTGGCGAAGGGACGGGGAAATCGGTGGATCTTGACCACTTCGACCACACCTATACCCACTTGTTCATATGGAACCGGGAGAAGCAGGAATTGGTCGGTGCCTACCGTCTCGGGAGAAGCGACGATCTTGTTAAAAAGTTCGGTCTCAAGGGACTCTACACCAGCACCCTCTTCCGGTATAAGCCTGAATTTATCGAACGTCTCGGTCCCTCTCTCGAAATGGGCCGCTCCTTCATCCGGCTCGAATACCAGAAGTCCTATGCGCCGTTGCTGTTGCTCTGGAAGGGCATTGGCCGGTTCATCGTGGACAATCCGCATTATAAAACGGTATTCGGTCCCGTCAGCATTACAGACGGCTACCAGGCATTGTCGAAAGAGTTGCTTGTCAAGTTTTTAAAAATGACGCGGTATCGGGACGATATGGCTGGATTGGTAAAGGCCAGAAAACCGCTTAAGCCAAAATCGCTCAAAGGGTGGGATGTCGATGCCGCGATCAGGATGATGAAAGACGACATCGACGACATATCGGAATTGATATCCTCCATCGAATCGGACCACAAGGGAATCCCTATACTCCTGAAACAATACCTCAAGCTGGGCGGCAGGATCGCCGGGTTCAATGTTGATCCGGCATTCGCAAACGTGCTCGATGGTCTGATCATAGTCGACCTCACAAAGACGGAGCAACGGATGCTTGACCGGTACATGGGTAAGGAAGGCGCCGAGCTCTTCCTGACGTATCATGAAGCGTTAAAGCGCGACCGCTATGCGACCTGCGCCTGACAGCTCAAGCGACAAACACCCCCGATCGGCTACAGGGGCAGAAAAGTTGTTCAGCAAGCTGTTCTTTCTCATACCACTCGGGGTCATTGGCAACGTCTTATTTTGTCTTACAGCCGTTGACCGAGCGGCGTTCCATGCTGCCTTACGCTTTAAGCCGGCATATCTGGCCGTCGCCCTGCTTCTGAGCATAGTGCCTTGGTTCACCGGTTCGCTCCGACTCCTCCTCTGGGGTAAATTTCTCGGTGGGAAAATATGCTATCGCGACACATTCAAAATAGCGCTCAGCGCCGAGCTCGGCGCGGCGGTCTCCCCGCCGTTCATCGGCGGATGCCCCGTAAAAATCGGGCTGCTGATGAAGCAGGGATTTCCCGCCGGCACCGCCTTTTCGCTTACGGTCCTTGAAAATTTTGAGGATGCTCTCTTTTTTCTCGTCATGGTGCCGGTCACGCTCACTCTTTCGTCGGCATGGAACCTACCCATCTTGAAGGACGGATTGACGGGGTTCAAGCTGGCACATTTCTGGCTGACTGCGTCGGGAATTGCAGTCGCCGTTCTGTTAGCCTTTTTCCTGTTCCGGTTTCAATCGGAAAGAATAAGCAGGCTGTTTCCCGCGTTGCGGAGCATAACCGCTCGGCTCATTTCCTCCTATCGCAATTTTATCGGCACTTATCACGCCATCATCCGTACAGGAAAAACATTTTTTGCAATGACCATGACGTTGACAGCTGTACAGTGGTTGTGCAGGTACTCAATTATCTCTTTACTTCTGATGGGTCTCGGCATTCCAGCCCAACCGATGCTGTTCATGGCGCTTCAGGTTGTCGTCTTTGCGCTCGTGGCATTCATTCCTTCACCCGGGGGGTCGGGCGGAGCCGAGGCCATTTTCTATATTACCTATCGTTCTTTATTGCCGTCTGATGCGATCGTAATCGTGACTGCCGGTTGGCGCTTTCTTACATTCTACTTTTTGCTGTTCCTCGCCTCAATACTGTTGCTTGTGCTTAATAAACGGACAAATGCTGAACAGATGATAAAAACGCGAAGGCTTAGTCCTGACAATGATACTTTAACCGGGAGAAGTAGCGGATATTGCCCCGGCGGAAGCAATGCTGATTGACTGCTGGCAATAATCGTGATAAAGGAGAAACCATGAAGCCGACACTGAGTTCCTCAGCTTATTCTAAAAAAACCGTTTTGCAAGGCATTCCTGCGGCTCTCGAAGCATTGCACTCTCCGGCGTGGAACGCATCTTGCGCTACCGGCCACCGGGGCGACGCGGGCCCGCTTCGAAAATACTCGCCCGCGGTCTCGCGGGCGACACGCGACGCTGGCTCGGCGCTCTACGAAATGCTCGGCATGGCAGAGCTTATGCGAGTGGCATACCAGAAGGGAGAGCTCAAAAGCGTTCGGGAACGGCTTTCGCTTCTGATAGCAGATGCGACAAACCTTTCCGCGGTAATTTCCAATATCGTTGATCTTACGAGGATCGAGATGGAGCTTGTTGAACCAACATATGAACGATTCGACATCGTAACGCTTCTGCATGAAGTATCGCAGACAGGGCGCAGAATGGTAGGAAACAAACCGCTAACCGTTATGGACGTCTCCGTTTCCGCCCCACTTGTCATTGAATCCGACCCTGACATGATAAGACGGATTATGACGGAGCTTATGAGCAATGCGGTTAAGTTCACCGACCGGGGCCGCGTGGCCGTAATCCTGTGCAAGGAAAACGAACTCCTCCGGATGACCGTCGCCGACAACGGCAGAGGAATGACTCAGGAACAGGTCAAGGATTTATTCGGCATTTCCGATCGCGCGCACGACACTGAAGTGCAGGGGCAAGAAATTTCCGGCCTGGGCCTCCGGATTGTCAAAAAAATGGTCGAACTGATGGGCGGCAGCATCACCGCGGCCAGCAGGATTGGAGAAGGAACAATCGTCGAGGTCACACTCTCGCTGAAAACTATCAATGGGTCTCTCGGATGATAATAAGGAGCAGATGACCGGCATGTTCTGATCGCGAATAGTTGTCAGCTATGACAGGGACCAATCATCGAGAAGAAAGACAAATAGTGGAACGAACAGAACAAACTGCCGGGAATATACAAAATGCATTTGGCATCCATGAAGGATGAAGATACAGGACCTGGGTCCGTGCCCCGTTTGCGGCCTACCGAGAATCTTACGGTGCACACAGAGGATTAAATGCAGCTAGGACCTGATGGCTAGTGGCCGAATGGCTGTGCGGCGGAATGGTTTAGAGGTCTCGCGCAAAGGAGCTTTTCGGACCCTAGCGTTGTGATTTTTTTAACGCAGTAAAATCGCACTAGTCGCCGACGGAGGAAGGGTTCTTAGCCACAAGTATTGGTATCGAGCTCTTACGGCTCAGAAGCGAAAACGAATGATGATTTTCCCAAGCGCCTATTAAGGGAGGCAAGTCGCCCAAGGATTTTACCGGTATTCTCAAAGTCAAACAGCTTGCCTTGAGTTCTTTGATGTCTATTCCATTTTACTTTTTATAGTAATCTCCAATCTGCATATCAATTTCACGAGCTCGTGTTTTTCTGTCCCACCTGCCGAAAACTCCTAAAAATGCGCAGCGAATCGCTGTTCTCGCGAAGCCAATGGCATCCCTTCCCTCAGTATTATCACAACCAATTACACATCCACCTTCTACACGATAAAAGACAACCTCGCAACACCTGCAGAAGAATTTACTCATAAAGGAGCGCAGGCGATAAATAATTCGAATCCGTGAGTCTCATTTCCCACATTGGCACTCCAGCGAAAGGTTTCATGAAGCAGTGAAGCCCGACACCGTTTTTTTATTATCACCGCACCATGAACCCTCGGCCTTCAGGCAGGGGCTATTAGACGCCGATTGCGAAGAAACCAATTTAAGTATTCTTTTAGTTTAGGAATATATATGTCCACTTCTCTGGTATAATTGTGAAAAATGGTCGATCTGTCTTTGGTAAAACATCAGGAACTGACGATAACGCTGTATTCATAGCCTTGCCACCCCTCTTGTCCGCAATGCAGACGCTCGCGGTATTTTCACGATCGTCGTGAGGACACCTTTAAGGACATCCAAAAGGTCAAAGACTGGGATACCGCAATCAGTACTGATGTGAGCGGCGGAATCAACATCCTGAAAAGGTATCACTCGGGGAAAATAAGTGTCTCCCGGAGTAGTGGCTGCTTGGCACAGCCCGCAGTCGGGGTGTATTCCCCATTTAGAAGAGGTGATTTTCGTGGATTATTATTATAATTATGTGCCCGGCAGATTAAGAATTCAAACGCCATTCATCCACGGTAATCCGCAGAATGCGGCGACTTTTGAAAAGACTGTCCGGGATTTGGAAGGGATAACGTCGGTTGAAACCAACCCTGTTACCGGCAGCGCATTAATTCATTTCGATGAAAATAAGATCAAACACGAACAGATCATCAGCTTTCTCGAAAAACAGGGTTATTTTGTTCTGTCTCAGGCAAAGACATCTGATGATGTTATCAAGCAGGCAGCTGAAAAGATCCTTGACGTGGCAGAAAAGATAGCGGCTGACTCGGTTGAAGGCGGTAATGGAGAGTCTTGATGAATCTTTCCTCAACGATTTCCGAATTGATCTATAATTGTACACTACAATATGGAATTAATAATCACGTTTGGCAATGATTATCTCGTGGTGTACGAAGTGTGAAGTCGAGCATTCGCTATTCCACCAAAGAATGATGAATTGGCTTGGGTCATGACCTATTAGAATTTTCTGCACTTAGCTGTGATCTCGGCTGTAAAATACTTTTCAGGTTATCGTTGAACCTCTGCGTCAATCGATCGAAACATTCATTTAACTGAATTTTAACCTCATTTCAATACTCCTGTAATGCATCAGGCGTATTGTTCTCTTAGACACTGTCTTTCCGTTATTTCTTACAGGCTCACAGAAGTTTCTCCGATACAGATGCTTGTCTTCCCTGATGGTGCAGGATGTTCGAAAAGGGAGCGTTTGCCGGGAGCAAGTCGAATATAAGTTTGCGCTGCTGAATATTGTTTGAAAAACCAGGGAACAGGGAGGTGTCTATGCCGATACAGAGCGTAATGGCGGTCGCCCCATATCTGAATGAAAAAGAATCTGCCCAGCTTGCCACAGCCGTTCAGTGGCTTGTGCGGGAACTCGGGTTCTCTCCGGAAGAAGTAGACCGCTCATACCAGGAAAGTCTCGCGTATTTCCTTAGACAGACGTAAAGATTGTACCATCGATCCAAAGTGATAGTCTTCAGGCTTAACTGTTTACTACGGTCTTGACATCCTCCCCGGCCTGAAGGCCGGGGATTCACGAATCAGGCTCTACAACTACTGAGAGCAACTGCAGATTCTGTTCGCAGATGCGGCAGAGATGTCTGCCACGTCCCCGGTTAACGGGCTGATGCAGATGACCTGGTATTTCTCCAGGCGAACCGGTTGGCTGCAGGCTGTGCCAAACAGCCACTACTCCAAGAGACACCTAATCGCTACATTACCCGTGTCGCCGTTTTGCCATCATTATTTTCGCAGCCAAACCCGCCAAACCGGTGCCAAAAAGTCCTAATGCGCTGGGAATCGGAACTGAAGGCACTCTTTTGCAGTTATCTCCAGGATTGTAACCGTCATGATGCCTCCTGTCAGAACCAAACCAAGCATGATCACCCCTCATCTCCACACCATCCTCATCACGATAGCCGTTCTCATGATGATATCTCGATGCTGACCTCGGAGAATCATACGTGGTATATGCTGCATGGTTGGGACCCTCGACATAGTACCTCACGTCAGAACCAGTCCAATCATGATCACCCGTCACCTCCACACCATCCTCGACACGGTAGCTGTTCTCATGAGGATATCCCGATGCTGACCGCGGAGAATGAACTGTGAAATGTGCTGCATTGTTGGTAACCTCGACATCGTAGCTCATGTAAGAACCGTACCTCTCAGAAACACCCTGCATATCCTCAAACACATCTTCCCGGTAGCCGGTCTCAAAACTGTAACTCGACGCTGCTCTCGCAGTATCGTAAACGGGTCGATTGCCGAGAGAATCGACGTCCACTACGGTCAAGCAGGCATACGCCTGAGCCGATAGTCCAACACCCATCGCCATAGCAAACAGCAAAACAAATAGCCTTTTCATACCTTAGTACCTCCTTATGTTATTACAGCATAATATTTTTTTAGATAAGGATAAATTAAAAAAAACCCGAACATGAATCTTATGATTCACATCCGGGTTTTCTGGTTCCTTATAAAAGGTCAGCAAAATGCCCGAGCCGTTACAATCATGCGTACGCACTAAATTATACCAGTCAAATATTACAATATGATGACGACCGCGTGAAATTTTGAAACTATGGTAATTTTTTCCGCGCGATACTTTTCGAACTCACTGAACGTTCGTCGGCGACAGTAACATCAAAGGGCGATATATTACCATTGAATCGCATCCGGCACCATTGGTGCTGCGCCTTCGCGCAGAATTCCCGTCCACAATTCCCGAAGGACGATATTACTATTCGTCATTGGCGCAAACATCCGTCATCGGTCGAGCCAATGCAGGACATAAATATGACAGATCCATGACATTTTGATGTTCGGTGAGATTGATGCCCTGCGCGCCAGTGTTTTTATTGTTTTCATCAATGCATCTCCCTCTTATTCTGCATGCGTCTGGCCAGCTCCATAGTGCGGCCAGTACGTTCGTCATTAGAAGCGAGTTCGAAGTCGAAGGCCTGGAAAAGTATTTAACGGCATCGTGCTGAACCAACAGCCCTTGACTTCTTCCCTCCTTGATGTTCACGGCAGATGTAACGAACGATTCTCCAAAAAATGGCCTTGCCTGTAACAGGAGCATAATACGAAATACTTATTCCCATCTTCACATCAAACAGCCCCTCTAAACCCGATATCTCGATTTTTTGTAAAGTAGAGATTCGGAAAATCGTGTCTAGATGTTTCCACAGCTGCGGTTACCTCGGGATTTGTGTCGCGTCGCCAAACGGTGTTAACCGTATCAATGATAAACATAGTTGTCAGGATAATCATTGCGATCAACCAGATTGACTTGTTTCAGCAGTGAACCGTCTTCTCTAATTTGTCCTCATGATGCTGGTTTCTTGCTTTTTTCTGCGTGGGATACCAATGACCCCTGCTAGTATTGATGGACTAAGATCATATGTAGACCACGATTCCGCGCGCCATATCGTTCTAAAACAATCTGTGAGTTCGCTGGCGGCCGCTTTTCCACAATTAATTGTCTGTGAACATATTAAGGGAGATAAACCCAGGCATCATTGAGATAACCGTAGGTAGTCGGATCCTGTCCGTCGTAGCCGAGGCCACCGAAAAACCAGAAGTTACCGGTATTATCGACCCATGATAGCGCCCCTTCGCGCGCGCCGGGCATAAATCCCGGGGCTATCGTATTCTGGAGCCCGTAAAGACCTGCCTGATTGACAACAGTTTCCCCATTAATCCACGTCCAGTTGCTGCCGTCGAATTTCCAGAGATCATTCAAGTCGCCAAGCGTTCCGGTGGAATCCCAACCGTACCCGCCGAAAAGCCAGAAATTACCGTTCTTGTCCGCCCAGGAGACAGCGTCCCCGCGCGCTCCTGGAGTTGTCGAATCCGTGGGAACGCTTATCATGTTGTATACACCTGGCTGGCTAACGAATGAAGCGCCACTTACCCAAGTCCAGGTGCTTCCGTCGAATTTCCAGAGATCATTCAATATGCCAAACGTCCCGGCGGAATCCAAACCGTACCCACCGAAAAGCCAAAAATTACCGTTTTTGTCTACCCAGGAGACAGCATCACTGCGCGCTCCCGGAACTGTCGTATCCGTGGGAACGCTTATCACGTTGTATACGCCCGACTGGCCAGCGACTGAAGCGCCGCTTACCCAGGTCCAGTTGCTTCCGTCGAATTTCCACAGATCATTCAATTCGCCAGGCGTTCCCGTTCCGGTAGAATCCAAACCGTACCCGCCGAAAAGCCAGAAATTACCGTTCTTGTCCAGCCAAGAGACAGCACCCTGGCGCCCTCCTGGCGTTGTCGTACCCGTGGGAACGCTTATCACGTTGTATTCGCCCGGCTGGCCAGCGACTGAAGCGCCGCTTACCCAGGTCCAGTTGTTTCCGTCGAATTTCCAGAGATCATTCAATTCACCAGGCGTTCCCGTTCCGGTAGAATCCAAACCGTACCCGCCAAAAAGCCAGAAATTACCGTTCTTGTCCAGCCAGGAGATAGCCTCCTCGCGCGACCCCGGAATTGTCGTATCTGTGGGAACGCCTATCACGTTGTATACACCCGGCTGGTTAACGAATGAATTGCCGCTTATCCAGGTCCATTTGATGCCGTCGAACTTCCAGAGATCATTCAATCCGCCTAGCATTCCGGCAGAATCCAAACCGTACCCGCCGAAAAGCCAGAAATTACCGTTCTTATCAACCCAAGAGACAGCCCACTCACGCGCTCCTGGAATTGTTGTATCCGTGGGAACGCTTATCACACCGTAGACGCCGGATTGATCGTTCATATATGAACCGTTTATCCAGCTCCATTCGTTGTGTCCCGGACCCGTCGTGCTCTGGTCCAGCTTTCCGCATCCAATCAAAAGAAGCGAAAGGCACAGAACCGCAAATGTAGAGAGCACGGATTGTTTCTTTATACTCATCATCGTCGCGCAACGCTCATCATTCATGTCGGACAAGGAATGTTATCATTTGTTCTTCAATATTTCCTCGAATTGCTCCACCCGCTCGACGTTACCGCGGGTGAACTTGATCTTTACGGATCCCGTAAATTTCCTGTCCATGAGCATCTTAAGGAAATCAATGATCTTTATTATTTTTACCATCATTTCCCCCCTTCTTTTGTAATATGTCCGCTATCGACGATTCAGGACGAATCCGAGAATTTTCTCTTGAGGGAGAAACTGGAGGGCCTTTTGTACGTCGGAGGTCGAGGTCTTTCCCGCCTTCACGACGACGATCACCTCATCAACCAAGGGCGCCAATGTTAGAACATCCGCGCTCGTAAGCACAGGAGGAGCGTCGAAGATGAGGTACCGGTCCGGATACCGTATTTTCATGTCGGCGATAAGTTCCTTCATGCGCGGCGAACCGAGAATCGAGGCGCTCTCCAGGTAAGGCCGCCCGCCGGAAATGAGCGTCATTTTTTCGATCCCGGGCCACATGATCAGGTCGGACATGGGGGAATCACCCGTAAGATAATCGATTAAACCCCTTTCCCCTGAACAACCGAGATATTTATGAATGCTCTGGTTCCGAAGATCTGCGTCAACCAGCATGACTGTGTGCTGAAACTCCCTGGCGAGCGTGAACGACAGGTTGATCGCCGTAATGGTCTTTCCTTCTCCCGGCAATGCACTCGTCACCATGATCGCATTTTTGCCCGTTCCCCGGGTGCGTTGCAATACCTTTGTGCGCAAGACCCGGTATGCTTCCGCCTCAGGGGCATTATCGATGTATGCCAAGCAGCGATTCGCCGCTATAAGCGCCGGATCGAGATGAGCGATCCGGCTTTGCGTGTATTGTGGCGAGAGCCATCCCGTATGCTCCCTATCCCTCCCTATCGCCGCATCTTGTGGTGGAGACTCCGGCATTTCGACTTTCCCGTTTCCGTTATCGCGCCGTTGATCGGCGAATAATCCCTTGATCTTGTTCAGCATTCGTATACTCCTTTATTAACTAAAGATCATTTGAGCCGCAAATTAAATTCGATAAACACGGATAAACCCCATCCACGGGCGACACTTCTTTCCACCAGGTTTATCATCGATATTCCGCGCCCATCCACTCCCGCTGCCATTTAAACAGCGAGCTTCCGCAAGAGTTTCGCTAACAAAATATCCAGGTCCATCACAAAAAAATGTACTGCGACCACGAGAACGATGATGGCTACTGCTGTTGTCCCAATGATCATGGCCAGCTTATTTTTCTTTTTTTGCATATCCTCGATCGTGACGATTTCCGGCACTTCCGCCAGAACGGCAAAGCGAAAGACGCGTGTAAGATCCTCTGTGCGGCGGGCGGATCCGTCCGTCGCTTCTTGGAGCGCCACGGCCCCCACGCCTGCTCCGAGTCCAACTATCAGCCCTAAAAGGATTATCACAATCCTTTGCGGCCTCACAGGTTTTTCGGGCAGCCTCGCCGGATCGATCAGCGTGAAGCGCTCTCCCATCTGCCCCTTTTCCAGCCCGTAGGCCACTTTTGCTTCCATATATTTTTTCATGAGGTCATCGTACTTGGCCTGAGTATTATTCCGCTCATCCATCAGCTGCCGGTATTCTCCCTCCACTCGTGGGGACGATTCAAGCCTGCCTCGGTACTCGTCTTTTCTTTTATTGATGTCTTCGATTTGCCGTTTGGATGATTCGATCTCTGACTGGACGCTGGCCAGTTGCGCAGAAAGAGCGACATAGGCCGGATTATCGGGTTTTTTCGGGGTCGCTGGCTGCTCCCCTTCGGAGGATTGGAGCTTCTGCTCGATATCGGCGATCTCTCTCTTTATTTTTATAACGTCCGGATATGAATCGGAAAAACGCGTCTTGAGATTGATCAAGTTGAGTCGCAGTTCTTTCAGCCGTTCTGTTTCCTTGTCTATGGAATCAGGCGTCATTGCTGCCAATTCGGTCCTCAAGTAATTCTCCTTCTCATGGAGCGCGCGAAGCTGCTCGACAATTTGGTCGTAATTCCGCTCGCTCCAATCCAGCGTCTGCAGGTTAAATTGCAGGAGTTCCGGCAGGGCATGAGGATTGTTTTCCTTGAATATGGAGATCTTTTTGTCCAGATTGAACAGCTTCGCTTGAACCGACATCATTTCTTCATCGAGAAATTTTATCGTTCCCGTAGTCTGCTGATCCACGACCTTTAAGTTCTCTTCCAGATAGAGGGAAGCGAGAACATTGGCTATCTGCTGGACCGTCTGGGGGTTTTTCCCCTCGTAGGAGACGGTAAACGCAATGGTTGCCTGAGAGAGACTTCCTGTCCGGCTATCAACAACATTGGCCATAATAGTCTCGAACTTGATATCTTTTTTGCGCATATCCTCAATGATCTCCTCCGTCGTCCTTCTTTCTCGTTCGTCCGCGTACAGGTTGAATCGGTTGATGATCTCGAGCAGCCGGGAGGAGCTCATGATACGTTGGTTGATGCTCTGCAGCCGCGATTCCGCGTAGCTTGTCACTGTTGCCATAACGTAGTCTCGGGAGATCTCCTGCTCTTCGATGAGGATGGTTGAGGTGGCGCGATAAACCGGTTTCCACAGCACGACGATCACCAACGCGCAGAAAAAAACGGAGATCACCGTGAGGACAAACACGCGCCATCGCCTCTTGATGATTTCTTTGACATCTTTCATCTTGATTGTTTGTTGTTCTTCCATATATACTCCTTTTTATTCAGCGTAATGATAACTACTCAAATAAAGGATACTGCGTCGATAGATACAGGTAAACGGACTGCCGGCGGGCCACTGTGCCCGCAACGGGGTACTCTATCCAGGAATTATCATACGATGCCTCTATGAAGGTATCGCGCGAAAATGCGTAGTGGATTGCCGTGTTGACGTCCGACGTATTCTGTTTGTTGACCTCAGCGGAGAATTGCGACGTGTCGGAGCTCAGTAAATAATAGCCGAGAGATAGACTGACCGACAGTTTATCGGTAAGCTTGCGCTCAGCCGAGAGCGTCGTCGCGTTACGCTCCGCCGTTCCATTCAAACCGGGTGCTGGAGCAAGATCCCTGGTGTAAGTGAGGCTGCCTTGTGCCCGTTCGCCCCGATAACTCAGCGACGCGTTCCCGACTGCCCCCCATCCTCCCTTGCTCACGGTCACATCGGTGGCGTAAAAGGCGATGGGGATTGTGTCCCCGTTGACGACGATAGTGGTTGAAGGCACGAGCTGCTGCGTGAGGACTTCCGACCAGGTGCGTCGTATGCCGCCGTCTATGAGAATGCCCCAGGCTTCGTCTATGTCCCGCGAAAACCCTACCGTTGCCGTGGCGTTTTCGACATTAGAGCCGGGAAACTGGTAAGTGCTGTAGCCTGCGTTCAACCTTGCTTTCAGCCGAGAAATATATTTGCCGAAATCGTATGTGAATCCAGCATTAGCCTCTTGGGAAATATAATCATTAGTAGACTGCGAACCTTCATAATAATCCTTGCCGTAGCCATAGGAAACTATTACCCCCGTTTTTTCTGTGTACTGATAATTCGCGGATGCAGAGGCGGTTATTTGATGCCAAGGCGACGTAACCGTGGTGATTCCGCTCAACCCCGTTACCAGTGTCGGATTCGTATACTCCGCATACGCCGCTCCCGTCGAAAAGGAGAAAAGCTCACTAGCCCGATAAGTGGCTGTGCCATTGTACTGATAACCCGTCCCATCGCGATCAGGGTTGTTGGCATACTCGAGACGGTCTATCCGTGCCAGCAGCTCAGTATCCATCCGTTCAGTCCTGTCCGTCACCCCGAGGCCTGGTGAGAGAGTCGTGATGAAATCCCGTATTTTATCATTTGGAGTGAACAATATATTATCGTTGTATTGTTCACTCACGGAAAGGGAAGGAATAAGACGCAATTCAGCACACCATGCGGGCATCGAGCAGGACGCCAGGAGCGCGCTCGCGAAAAACACCAATCGAATACGCATCAGGGCACGACGACGATGTCGCCCCGCTTGAGATTGATGTTTTGTTCAAGGCGCTTACCCTCAACCACCTCGTCATACTCGAACGGAAACATAGTGGTCTTATCGTTTTCCTGCCGAAAAACCTTGATCTTGTTTCCATTTGCGAATTCATTGAGCCCACCTGCCATGGCAAGCGCCTGTAAAACATCGATATCGGCATTCAGAATGAATTTTCCGGGACTTTTGACCTTACCGATGATGTAGATCAGCATGCTGTTGATCTGCTTGACTTCCACGGTCAACACGACGTCTGGAACATAAGTCGCGAGTTTTTGCTCCATATCCGTCTTGAGCTGGGAGACGGTCATGCCCCCGGCACGGACTTCCCCGATCAGCGGGAATGAAATAACGCCGTCCGGCCGCACCACGCACGACCGGGCCAGCGCTTCGTCCTTCCACACCGAAATATCAAGGACATCACCTGGGCCGATGAGAAAACCGTTTTCCCAAGCTTGCGCCGTCGATGACGCAGCTGTTATCAACGCTGCTGCGCTATCCCGTGAGGGTGATGAAGGGGTGGCTTGGATTGTCATTGCGCCCGGACCGGGTGTCCGCACCGCGCAGGCTTCCGCCAGGATAGCGACCATTATGAGGATCAATGTTTTTTGAAGCATTTTTCACATACCTCCATTAAAACCACGGATTAACCTCTCTGGTGCATACTGCGGGGTTGTTAAGTTAATGAATGCCGGCAAGAACTTTCTCCGCCTCGTCTTTCTCGGAGAAACTGCCTTTGTAAGCCAAGGCGGTCTGGAGATACTCCTTGGCCTTTCCTGAGTTGCCGGCCTTGTAATACGCCATTCCGAGGTGATAATTGAATATGGGATTTGACGCGTTCTTTGCTTGAGCTTTCCCCAACCACTCAACAGCTTGGGTGACGTCCCCTTTGCGGAAGTTGATCCAGCCCAGCGTGTCGAAGACATTGGCGTTATCAGGATTGAGGGTTTTCGCTTTTTCCGCGAGTGCAAGCGCCCGTTCGAGGTCCCTTTTCCCGTTGCCGTGCTCGCTCAACAGGTATGCCAAATCGTTCGTCAATGACCATAGTTCCGGCTGAACCTGCATGGCACGTTCCAGTTCCTGTATGGATTTCTGCCATTTTTTCTGAACTTCGTACAGGGCGCTCAATTTCACATAACTCATCGGATTTTTCGGTACGCGTCGCTTGATGTCCGCATATTCCACTTCGGCCCGGCTGTACGCGCCGGCAACCATCAGCATGTCGCCGAGATCTGCCCGCACAGCCAAATCGTCCGGGTTTTTAGCCAGGATTCCGCGATATAGGGACTCGGCCTCCTTGAAATCCTTCTTTTTCATCAGGAGTTTAGCTTTGGCTCGAAGAAGATCGCGGGAGTCGGGCGCGTTTTTCAGGGCGTTCTGTATGGTGTCAAAAGCGAGGTTCAATTCGTTGTTCTGTGCGTGAGCTTCGGCGAGGCTGATCACGCCGGGAATGAAATCGGGGCTTTCGCCCACGACGGTTCGGAACGAGTCAACAGCCTGAAGGTTTTCCTGCTTCATCAGGTGAATTGCCCCTTTTATGAAATTGGCATCGACATTCTTCGGGCTTTCCTTGAGCACCTCATCGATAAACTGCCTGGCCTTGTCGATCTCCAGCCGCGAAAGATAGTATTTGGCCAGAGTATTTTTAGCATGGATGACATTGGGGTTACCTTGGTTGCGCTCCAATCCCACGCATTCACGGAGCAAGGCGATACCTTCGTCAGAACGGTTCGAGTTCAAATAAAGAGTACTCAAGGCAAAACGGAGCTGGAAGGTCTTGGGGTTTTGACGTATCCCCTCCTTTAATTGCTGCTCGGCATCAGCCGCCCTGTTCCTGGCAATATAAAACTCCGCGACCTGGATCCATCGCTCCTCCTTCTTGGGATCGGCGGATAAAAACGCTTTCAGAACATCGCCCGCCTCCTGCTCCTTTCCTGTTCCCCAGTTAACAGCGGCCAGGGACAGCCGATGCTCCGCATTATCCGGTTCAATATCAATGACCTTACGCATCATACCCGTTGCATCGTCAATTCGTTTGTTCTTCAAGTATAACGAGGCAAGGGAAAGACGGAGGGGCACCGATTTGTCATTGGCTTTGATGCCGTCAAGCAGCACGTTTTCTGCGTTTTGCACCAATCCTTGTTGCTCATAGAGGGAGGCAAGCATAAGATATCCGTCGGTCTTACGGATTTCCCGGCCGAGCGAGGCTTCAAGGAATCTGCGAGCGCCTTCGATATCCTTTTTCTTGACAAGTACCGCCGCCTTCAAGAGAAGTGCGTCCTCATAGGCAGCATTATCTTTCAACACAAGGTCCGCCTCCTTCAATGCATCATCCGGCTTTCCCCCGGCCAGGAGAAACCACCCGTTCTGCACATGAGCGCCCGCATGTTTTGGTGAAAGCTCGATGGCTTTTTGGAAGGTTCCGTATGCAGTACGGGGATCTCCCATTTTCAGTGCGATCATGCCGAGCATGTAGTAGGCATCGGCGTATTTTAGATCGATCTGGATCGCGTTTTTGAATTCCAACCGGGCTTTCACGTAATCTCCTTTTTCATAGAGCGCTTTGCCCCTGTTGAAGAATTTAGCCTTTTTTGCCTCAGGCCCGCTACAGGCTGTCGCGAGCAGCGCAGCTAGCAGAATAACAACTCCTATCATTATGTTTCTTCTTGTAAGCATGTTCCATCCTCCGTGTGTAGCATGGCTCCGGCGCTTGCATGGCCGCCGTGTAATAGGCGTCGATAATTCAAATAAAATATTTGACTCTGATCACCTGGTCGAGTAAAAATCCACTTCTTGTGCCACCGTTTTGCATTTTCAGCTTTGTCCCGCATGCGGGGTCAGGACCTTTCCTTTTTTTAGAAACCGCCAAATCCCCTTGCAACCAGGATGAGGGCCGCTAAGACGGTAGTTATCGCCTGATAATCGAACTTATCGCGAAGCTCGTTGTACAGGACTTCATAGCTGAAGAACAGCACGATAATCTCTACTGCCAGCACTCCCAGGTTGTGATTCTGGGTGAGGGAACCAGTGATGTTGGGAACGGTGATGGCGATGAAAATGATCAGAAAATCCATGGTCGAAGGCTTGAATCCCTTGGCCCGCCTCGAGAATTTTACCGTCAAAATTACAAGTACTGTCGCGAGGCCGAAACAGAACCGATAGAGGAGCAGGCTCGTGTGGCTCATCCACGACGAACTCCCATCCTCCACGAGATACAGCACCAGCGGGATCGTCAGATACAGAACCAGCCGCAGACATATGCCTAGATACTTTTTTTTCATGACCGTCAATCCCGCAGCTATCAACGCGACGGATCCGAGGGATAGGGTCGAAACCAGCACCGGGATTCGCGCCGGGAGAGCGCAAGAGACTATGAGCAGGAGGGGGATAGCAATTTTCAAGGTGCTGAACGAGCCCCGGATGATCCAATTGTTGTACTTGACGATCTTCAATCTCGTACCGATCGTCGAGCCAGTCAGCGGATTTCGTTTGAAAGAGAATCCGGTCCGGTCGGCGACGCCGAAAGCGGCAAGAATCAAGGCCGAAAAAACCCCATACGATGCTAGTAGTGCCCAGTCGGCATGATACTTGAAACACATGACCGACACGATCAAGAGGGCTTGAATCACATAAATCGTGAAGACCGCCTCTGCGTGGGACAGGCCGAACCTGATCAGGCGATGATGGAAATGGTTTTTGTCCGGCGTAAACGGCGACCTCCCCGCGCTGATCCGCTGTGCCATAACCATAAGGGTGTCAAGAACGGGGAACCCCAGAATGATGAGGGGGACAATGGGGCTAAAGGCGGTTTCACCCTGGGTGATTTTGACAGCAAACACTACCGCCGAGAAACCGAGGAGCTGGCTGCCAGTATCCCCCATAAACAGCGTGGCAGGATGCGTATTGAAGCGGAGAAATCCGAATATGGCACCCGCAAGCGCCAGGCACAACAACAAAACAGTGCTGTTTCCCTGCAGGTAGGCCAAATATCCTATGCAGCAGAAACCAAGGAGCGAGATGCCTCCCGCGAGGCCGTCGAGGCCATCGGCTAGATTGATGGCATTGGTGACGCCGACTATCGCGATGAGGGCGAGGGGGACCGAGAACCAATCCGGCAGGAGAACCGCGCCGGGCAGCAATGCCCCCAAGGATTGTATCCTAACACCGCCGTACAAGACGACTACCAGCGCGGCGAGAATCTGGCCGGTAAACTTCACCCTGTAGCCAAGCTCTTTCATGTCATCGATGAAACCAAACAGCACGAGGATGCCGGTCGACGCCATGAACGCCCTCACAAACTGATCTGCCGGCATCCAGACGAGAATCGGGACAAAAGCTCCCAGCGCCATTGCCAATCCGCCGATTCTGGGCACGGGCTGCGCATGAACCTTGCGGGGGTTCGGTAAATCGACCAGCTGATACCTGGTCGCCAGTTTGATCATGATCGGAATCAAACTCATGGTAATGAAGATGGATGCTATCAGTGTGGAAAAATAAGTCATAGCAGTCTTATCAAATTCGTATCAATTTAGGCAAAAAGCCGAATCCCTGAGAAAACACTGTATATTGAGAGGGGAACTTGTTCGGATCAGGCGGGAGATCCGGGGATGAATTCATTCAAAGCCGGGGCAATATCATTGATGAACGATTGAAGTCTCCTGTCGGCATCTTCTACCCTTTCCAACGAGGAAATGGGCGTAATCACGCGGATCAGGGCGCCATCGGTCCGTCTTTTTGTCAACGCATCCAGAAGATTATATATTTTCATTTCATAGGCATTTGTCAATGTGCGCCCGCGTTCATTAAACCAAAAATAGACGAGTTGTTTCTGGTCATTCTTCTCCATGAGAGCGCGCATAACCGAGAAGGGCTGATTGCCGCCGCTCAGGAGGACTGCAACCGTACCTGCCTGCGTGAAGCACCAGCCGCTGCCTGGCAGGCAGGTTTCGGGAGAATGAATGGATTTTCCCTTGCGCTGGCTTTCATAATACGCCACGTACAAGTTGATGGGGGGGCTGTTGCGCTTTGCATAATTGATCAGGGTGTAATCGGTGAACTCTAGTGTATCCGTAAACATCCGGTCCAAGACTTGACGCGTGCCCTCCCACTCGCCGACATGAAGAGGAAAGGTGTTGAAAGGGCGGCTGACGGGCTGTTTTTCCCTGACATCGACGACTGAATGCACGCCTGCGGTTATCACTAAAAGTGAAAGGAAAACGACAAACTGAGGTTGGAGGAAGAACGCTCGTGCGCTCATCATTGCGGACGGAATTGTTTCCGCCAGCTCCGGATGGTCTTTTTCAGCGCTGGTCAAAGACGCGCCTTGCTTTCCCATGAAATGCTCATCAGGGCGGGGCATGATTCTACGTAAGATCCAGATTTCGAACAGCATAACGCCAAAGGACGCCATGAATATGACCCAGCCAGAAAATTCATGGAAAAAACCCTCCGCCGCCGCGCGACCAAGGAATGGATAGAGAAGGGCCGTTGCCGCGATCCGAAGGCTATTTGTTATGATGGAGAGGGGTATCGATGAGAATACAATGACCACTCTTTTCCAGAGCGCCGATCGATAATAATGAGCCACCAGGACGCCCATCAGGAAAAGGGGGATAAGGTATCGTAATCCACTGCATGCGTCTACGACCTGAAGCTGCGTAAACCCCAAGTCGATGATGTTCCCCTCCCGATAGGCCGACATTCCGAAAAACTGGATTAATTTAATACCGATTTCCGATGACAGCAGTTTGAGGTTGAACGTAAGCTTCGTGTTGATAAAGGTCGGCAGCGGAAAGAGAAAGAGGGCCGTAAAAAGCGGAAAGGCCATGATCTTTAATTTTTTCCCTCCTACCTGCCCCCACAGAAGACCTGTGACAACAAGCCACGAAGAGATGTAAAGGGCAAAGAATTCCCCCGCCAGCTCGCCGATCCAAAATAAGAGAATCCCCGGGAGTAAGGCAAGCAACCCGCCCCATGAGAGGACCGATGCTTCTATGAACCATTTGTCCTTTTTCTCCCATATCAAATACAGCACAACGAATGGGATGAGGTAACAGTAGTTGTAATCTTCTCTTGCCCAATCGTATCCAATTAGCCGGACATAGGCAGAATAATACAGGGTAACCAGCAAACTGCCGAATAAAAATCCCTGCACCATAGTGCGCAACCTTACCAATGACATCATTTCCGTAATTCTCCTGACTCAATTAAAAAAATGCGAGTGATGCATTAAGATACTTCACCCCAAGGAACTCACAATCATGTCCGCAATCTCACATTTCGGCCTTGCGTAGTGCTTAATCTTCATTTTCTTTGCTTCATTAATACAGTTTTGTATTTTATTCAAATCTCTGCACCAAATCAGATATCCCTCTTGCGACAGCTTCCCCAGTAAATCTCCCTGATGACCTTCAAGGACCTGCGGATTTTCAACAGAGATCAATTTTCTACCCAGATTCAAGACTTCAAACGTAATCCCGGCGCCTCCGTGAGCAACAACGATATCTGCTTTATTAAAATATTTCAGCAGGTCATTATCAAATTTAAAATAGGTGCAGTTATTTGGTCTATACTTGTGATTACCTGCCTGGATAATAACCTCCTCATGCAATTCAGGGGCGATCTTATCCATCGCTTCAACAAGCTCATCGAACCGAGTGGTGCCGACAGTCACGAATATCATCCCAACCGTCCAACATACATTGCCTTAGGATATCTTTTGATTAATTCCGGCCATTGAACAAAAAAAAGGTTGGATAAATGATAACAGATCTTACCGGCAGCGGACTGTGTAGTAACCCTGGACCATGATTCTATGAATATTCTCTTCTTTCCAAATATAGAAGCCCATATAAATAAGGGCACGGCTAAGCCCGGGCCGGCGCTGACGATACCAACTGATTTGGAATTCATGATAACATTATATGATCTGATAAGACTACGAATTGTAAGAAAAACAGACCTTATCAGAGACTTGTCGTATATCCTCCTCGGTCGAGGTATAACGTGAACATCACCGTGAAATTTAATTTTCTTAATGGACTTGTCGTCGTCGTCATTAACAACGTATTCAAAGTTGAATGAATGAGACAGCATTTCCGTAACCCTGATCATCTGTGTAGTGTGCCCCCCGCTGCCGAGCACTATCATCAGTGTTGGTTTAGATGTCATTTCCGCACCCTCATGGTCATTCGAACTCCGGGACATCGGCACGCCTGAAGTCGTCATTACCGCAGTTCCGACACTTCGTCATAGATGTGCTTGATCCGTCTCGATACGTTTGTCAAATCCATTGCTTCAATGCATTTACTGTTATCCATTGCAGCCCGGTGTTCTATCCGGGCGAGCAGCCCTACCACTGCGTCCGCGATGGTCTTTGGTTCCCTGTCCGTCGCAATTATGCCAAACTCCACTAATCGAGCCCATTCCTTCACGTCTCCCACGTCGACAGAGACGAACGGGAGTTTGGCAGCTATAGCCTCTTTTATGACAGTTGGAGAGCCCTCGGAAAAAGACGTCAGGAGCATAATATCGCAGTTCCAGTAAACTTCCGCGATATGTGCACGGTCGATATTTGCCAGGTAAACTTCTTTCACTGTATTCCCTCTCCTTTTCAACTCCTGACAAACAGCCCGAAAAAGTCCGTAGTTCTTAACTTTTCTTGCCGGATCAGACGGGAACAATATTTTAAGTCGGCCGGGTATTTTCGCACCCGGTTTGTTGGCATAATGCAGTGGCAGTGCAAAATTCTGCACAGGTATGCCGCACGGAATTACTTCTCCATATCCGAGGCTCTCTCGCAGCCTCTGCGCGACGGCGATCACCCTTGACGCCATTGGTGCCAGCAGTCTTGATATGTGCTTGGTCGGGTTCACCAGGAGATCCGAGCCGTGAAAGGTAATTACGAGGGGGACACGGACGAAGAGCGTGGAAACCAGCGTCAACCCGAAATGGGCATGGACAATATCATATCTGCCCTTCTTCACAACACCAGGCAGGAACAGCATCTCCCGCAAGTAAGCTCCTCTTGGCCTGACGCCCTCAATTATGCGAACATCTATGGTCAGATCAGGAAATAGTTCTCGCATCGACTCAACCTGTTCCTTCACAAAGGGGCTGATGAAAGGCCTGTCAGCAGTTGGGTATAGGTTGGTCACTACCAGTACTCTCAAAAGCGTTACTCCGCTCTGTAACTGAAACGATAAGAAGAATTACCGATAAAATAGATGCGTCCGTCCAATCTTCAATATGTAATGATTGACATAATTAACCATGAACAGCACTACTAGCGATATGACACCGTACGCTACTGTAAGTGCATCAATGTACCGGAAAGGGAGGACTGACCTGATCGCCGAATTCGGCTGATATCCCAAAATTATTATCAAGATACTGAAATTGCGTCTCATCTCTCAGAACCGTTTTTCTTTGCCCAGCGCAACTGCAGAAATAACAATACCAGATCAAAGACCAAATGATGTTATAGTTCATTCTGTCGCCGCTCAAATGGTCGGTCATTGAATTTACTGCGATAGCAACAAGAACGGAGAGCCCGGCAAGGTATGTAGCAATCGCTGAGGGGTCGTCAAATACTTGCTTTCTTTTAAGAATGAATGATAACAACAACCAGGAAACATAAGATGCGTACGCTAGGGCGCCCGCCACGCCATAACTGACAGCATAGGCCAAGTACTCGTTATGCGTCCAAGTCTTAATGCTACCATCGTCACCGACCATAAGGGTGTAGCCGACTCCTCCGGGATGATCCAGAAAATAATCCATGGCCCGCGACCAAAGGTATAATCTATCCGTGTCCTGGTTTTCAACGCGATGCTCGTAACGTTTACCCAGATACTCTTTAGTTTTAGACGGAAGCAGTGCGTAAATCAGAAACAGCACGCCGATAATGATAGCCATCGACACTATTAACTTTGCGATGTTTATTGTTCGATACTGAACAATAAATATGGCGGCCAATCCGCACAGGCATGCAAAGATGCTTCCGAAGCTCCCGGTGCTCAGCAAAAGAAAAACACTTGAGACCAGACATGCCCCTGCCAATACTCTCTGCAGCATTCTGACCGGCGAAACAACAATTGAAGTAGACGCACAGAACAAGGCTGCCAGAATAAAACCAACGTCCGTTCTTGAAAAATTTATCAGCACCTTTCCCAGTTGGTATACATAGAAACCTTCCGACAGGCTCTGCGCATGCTGCGAGGCCTCCCATGAATTGGCCACGGTTCCAAATAATCTAGCTGCAACAAGTATCAATGTCGCAGGAATTATCAGACAGAACAACAGGCCCTGGAGGTTGGCAGCGTGATCCGTACTTTCTCTCATTCTGACGTAGATCAATGGTATTAAAAGAAATGGTGCCAGTATAAAATTGAAAGCAAATGTTACTTGCCGCATTATGCTGCGAATAACATCCCCGCTCAGCCAGTGAATGGAACTGGTAAGAATTCCCAGCACAGCCAATGCAGTCAGCGCATACAACCACTTGGGAATTTTGAAAAAATACCGCACGTTAAAGATTGCAGACCAAAAGGCAAATATAACATTACAGGAAAACTGATACTTGGCAATCATTACGGGTGTTGCCGCTACTGTAGATACCAGAAAGACCCAGGGTCGGGGATACTTCCGCCATAGCAAGGTAATAAGAACCGAGAAAACCAAAAAACCGCCAAAAAAGACAAAAGAACGGCCAAGAACTATGGATGCGGCAATGATCGCCATACCCAGAAAGATTGCAAAGACAGATTTTTTTCCTGGGACCTCCCAAGAATCGTAAACACGGGAAATATCATTCATAATCAGCGTATTCCCTCTTCGAATGCACGGGGCAGTTTGTTCTACGACTGTTCAGAGCGTAATAAAGCTTACGCGCACCGACGCCAAAGTTACGTTTCCTGTCGTGCCAAAGCGGCCAAGTCCGCGTAGATGACTATGGTCCTGGCAATGCGGCCGAGCAGAGATCCTGTTACTACGGCAAGAAGCCCCCCAATCACTGGATGCAACAGATATGTTGTAACAGCAAACACTATCCATCCAGCAATAATATTACGACCATAGAGCACCGGCCTTCCCTTAGCAAATAGGGTATTGAGTGGCAAGTGTGTTGCCTGAACAACGGGAAACCAGAGACAAATCTTCATTGCCGCGATACCGGCGACATATTTTGGCATGATAAGAGGAACAAGCACATCCAATAGCAATGAACCTCCACAAGCGAGCAATATCATGAATCCCGTGAGACCCGCAGTCACCCAAAAAATCCGGGCGTTGGCATTACGCACGCTTCCGTCCCGTGCGTAGGCGGTGACGACGCGAGGCGCGAGTACTTGTGACACTGCCATGGGCAGGGAATTTACAGCGCCGGCCATTACAGTCGCCACCGAATAGAGGCCCAGAGCCGATACGCCGTTTAGCGAGAGCACCGCTGCACTTTCGGTTGCAATCCAGACCGATGTATAGAGATTTCCCCAAAAACCCAACGGAAATCCTATCTTGATAAGTTCCTTGAGAGCTGCGGTATCATGGTGATAATCTACTTTGAGCGGCCGGTTCCGGTGGTACAGCCAGACCCCCAGGAGCGATGGGAAGGCCGCACGTGCACAGAGGCCATAGAACCCCAGGAACGGCAATGAAAAGACCGCTGCAAAGGTCAGCATCGTCTGGACCATTTGAATCCGTGCCAAAGTCGCGAAGTGGTGCAGGGTCCTATAGGTCGAGGTAAGATAGCCACCATAAAAAACTCCCCAGCAGCAAATCACCTGAGAGAGCCAGCCAATAACACCCTGGAGATTATGGTGGACTGCGCTGTATGCCCCGCAGACCACAAATCCAATAGAGACAACGACCGACAGCCGAATATTGAAAAAGCCGGCGGCAGCGGCAAGTCCGTCTATCTTTTCAGGAAGTTCCTTACCGACGTAAAACGGGATCTGACGCACAAGACCATCGAACGTACCCAGGTGCAAAAACATGAGATAAGTAAGAGGAATTGTGTATGCGCGGAATGATCCGGTCAGCTCGGGTCCTACAAAACGCGCAACAAGCAGGCCGCCAAGGGCGGTGAACAGAGACGATGCAATATTGCTGCTCAGGAGCGCTGCAACAGACCGGATTGCCTGGCGGCTCGTGGTTATCCTCGATATAAGGAATTTGATTCTTTCTTTCAGAATCGAAATATGTTCGATGATAACAACATTCATGAATAAATACTTTTCAGCTTTCTGCACCAATCGAGCACAACGTTGTCTAATTAACAATCAAACGTTCTCGAAGAAGTCACGCAATGCCGCCCCCTGCTGTTTGTAGTCGAAAAACGACCTGGCGACTTCACGCCCCCTCGCGCCTATGGCTACTGCGGACTCCGGATTATCTATGAGAAATTCCGCTGCTTCGCATACTTCGGCACTGGAACCGGCTTGGACAAGCATCGCATTCTGTTTATCGACAAGAAACCTGTCAACATCGGAGACCCGCGACGCAATGACAGGCTTGCCGGTTGCTAAATATTCACCGAGCTTGAACGGAAAGCCTGCATGTGCATATGCAAGATCCACCCGGGTCATGCAGGGGATATCCGCGGAATTCAATAACGCATAGTAGTCCTTTTCGTCCAGATAGCCTTTGTATTCTATCCGGTCCTTATGAGGAGATGCATCCCTGCGGGCGAAGAATTCCCGCATTGCCTCTTTGTCACCCCGGCCCGTCAGAACTAGATACAGGTTGTCATATCTCTCTGCAAGACCGTCGAATGCATCGAGCAAAACGGGAAGTCCATCCTTCTTGCCGAAGCTGCCAGCATAGAAAAGCGATATATTTGAATTCATCTCGCCCAGTATCCCAGGAAAACGATCCATATCCACGGAGATCGGATTATAGTGAACAGGTAGGTTTCCCTGACCCGATCTCAGATACTTTTTTTCCAAGCGTGAGCTGATCACGATGATCCCTGCGGCAAGACCCTTTAATCCCTGCGAAAGCCGAGCCGTCAATTTGTAGCGGACGAAATGGCGGAAAGAGAGGGACATGTCCTTTGACAGGTCATAGTCCTCGATGACGTCAAAAACGATTTTGTAGCCAAGTCTCCGCGCATACATCAACGGCACGATGCTATCAAAAAGCAAAGGGCCGTAAAAATAGATCACATTCTTATGATCAGGCCGGAAAACCCTTTTCAACGCGGCAATCGTTTTGCAATACAGGATCGGCAGCGCTGCAAGCATCTTCGCCCGAAGGAGGTCTCCCATGATCGTCTCATAGGGCGTTCCCTCATACACTCCCGAGAGGATGTTCTGTCCGGAAGACTGACGCTGCACGATGACCCGAATTACGGCGCCCGGGTGTTCTTTCAACGCATTGATAGCATGCTGGATCCGCTTTGTTCCCGCCATGCCACGGGGATACGTGAAACCTCCCATGAATACGAGATTAAGCTTCCTGATCATTGTTCACCCCGCGTTGGCTAGCATCGATCTGTTTCAGGACTTTCGCAGGCACACCACCGGCCACAGCGTTAGCCGGCAGGGGCCGGGTCACCAAACTTCCTGCTGCAACAAGCGTGTTTTCACCGATGGTAACGCCTTTGAGCACAATGACATTGACGCCCAACCAGACATTCTTCCCGATCGTCACGGGCGCGTCAGGACCCGTGCGCGGGTCGTCTGTGTGCCAGTCGGTATCAGTGATCAATGTATTAGCGCCGCACCGAACATTCTCGCCGAGGACGATCTTTGCTGCACACGCGATAACCGTTCCGCTGAAACCGCAGTTTGGTCCTATATGAATCTGAGCGCCTTCCGTGAGCGTCGATACGATACAGGGGCGGTTGACGCCGATGAGATTTGAAACAGGAGAGGAGTTGAATTTACAGCCATCACCAATTGTGATCCAGCTTCCGGGATGACGTCGAAACCGGGGAAGGCCGTGGAACGAACAACCTTGAGCAAGGCTCACACCCCACCACCATGCATTAAATCTGGCCCAAAAAGTGTCCCATCGATTAATAGCAATGAGGCGAAGGACTTCCACCAGGTGCGGGAGGCTGTCACGATTTATTTTTCTCATGTCTCATCTTCAGAGGAAGGCTGCCAGACGTCGGACTAGGAGTGTCTGACGCTAAATGCGAGAAATACTTATACCGTGTCCAGTATGCACCTATATGTATCCAACTGGTTGGATACGATTTTCTGAGGATTGTTTCGAATAACGGCGATTTCTCTCCCTTTCCTGGAGAGACGCTCCGCCAGTTTCGAATCGGTAAGTATCCGACCGAGCTGATGCGCGCACATCACCTCGTCACCGGCCGGATAAAAAAGAGCCGACTCTTCATCCCTGCCAAGCCACGCCGTTCCTCCGGTAAAGGAAGTTACAATCGGCACACCTAGCTGCATTGCCTCCGCAAAGGCAACGCTATAAGATTCACAATGACTGGGCATAAGAGCTCCTGCACTCCTCGTCAATTCTTCAGCTATTTCTTTTGCCGACAACGGACCAAGCCAGTCGACGTTATTTGAAAGATCATATCGTTTGATGTTTGCGTCGACCCAACGAATATAGGCATCCTGCCGAATTCCCTTTCTTTGATGAGGCCCTGCAATTTTCAGTTTTATTGATGGAATCCGTTCACGAAGGATGGCGATAGCGCGAATTGCATCATGCAATCCTTTAAAAGGCCCTGAATTAGCAGCCGAGGTAAAAATCTCAAAATTTCCGGACGACCTCCAGGGCTCAGATTCATAAAAGGCATCCCTCAGGATAATTTCAGTATGAAACAGGTTGCACGACGGATTGATGAATCTGACCCAGGCTTCAACCCATAATGACTGTGTTGTTATGTTCGAGTGTTTGGCGATAATCTCATTTTCAAAAGAAGCCCACTCGGCAAATCTTTTTTTTACCTGAAAAATGGTAGATCTTCGAAGAACTTCTTTTATACCGATACAGGATAAAATCTCCCGGAAGGAAAGACCGCCGGCAAAAGCACGTGAACAAGGTGCTTTCAAACCTTGAATCTCCAATAGAGACGGGTAGGGAAGAAGTTTACGCGCGGTAAGCAGCCCCCAGAAATATTCTGTACCCCAGACGTGGATAATATCAGGTTGAAACTCTTTTGCCGCATCTGCAACATTTTCAATAAGGCTATTGGACGGCAGAATATTTCTACTGGAATTATGAACACCCGGTACAAGCCACTGGTTGATTGCTCCGTAATCCTGACGTGTTGTCTTCGATATCGGAGCCATAGCAATGTTCCCCAGCACTACCTGATCACTACGAATGAGATGCGACGCCAGCGCACGCAACCAGGTTCCTCCACCTTCATCACGATCTGTCAGCATTACGGGGCTCAGCCAGAGCACTTTCATCACGATGATCCTTTTATCGGCAGAGTCAGTCTGACAAAGATTGTTCTCATTCGCCCTGCCTTATCTGAATGACAATCCAAAAGCGATCTGGCGGAGCAGCGTTCTATAGAAGAAATCTCTGAACGTGTTCTTCGGAAATATGGAAGCATGCCGCAAGAGATACGTGTTTCTGAAGGCCGGTAGCGACGGTGAAAGCGCTTTGAGGAAGTACCATAATGTAGCTGCCCCACTGTATCTGTACAAGTCTGCCCGCAGATAATCTTCTAGCTCACGGCGATCCATGTTCTAGATCTTGAGGCCATCTGTCCGATTATACCTTGAACTGTGGCCCCTATTGAGCTAGCCTCAAACCCCTTGGGGCCGGCGAGGTCGTTTGAGATTCATAGGCGCCGATATTCGGATTATCAGAAATCCGAACTCCGGCAAAATCTTCGAGAAGGTCGACGGATGCACCTGCCTTGATTGCAGGGGAACCTGATTGAAGGTGGAAGTCTCTTCCTGGGAAAACAAAGTGAGGGTCAGAAACACTTGAACCAACCAAGTCATACCTTTTGGTATTTTTCCAGTAATCGAAATTCATGCTCATATTTCCTACCTGGAATCCCGTATTACTAGAGTACATGTTATGGTCAATCGTAAAACCTCCCTTATCGTTATCTGGACTGATAACGATTTTACCGTACGAACTGAAAATGTTATTTCTGACTACCCAGTTGCCGTCCTTGTGGTAGGAGGCACTTAACGCCAGGCCCTTCGAGAGATTGTAAACGGTGTTGTTAGCAAAATAATTGGTTCCTGTCAGAAGGTTATCAGAAACATTTCTTGTCATAAACGAGATGTGGTCTGTATAAGGCCCGTCATAATACATTACGTTATAGGCGATGATATTTTTCTGGAACCCTGCATGGCCACTGACAGTGGCTATGTATATAGCCGGATAGTAGTGTCCGTATATATAGTTTCGCAGCACGGAATTTCCTGAAGTGGCCGTATTGCCATTGGTCAGGTAAAAAAATATGGCACGGGTCCAGTATTCATCCGAAGTAAAGTCTTTATCAAAGGTAGCACTGATGGTATTGTTTGAAATCACGCTGTCTTGAACGTCCTGAAATGATATGCCTTCATGATCAGTGTAGTAGTGGCTGGTCAATAGGGCATCGGACCATACTTTGCTATCGGTAATAGAATAGAGGTGCAATATCCGGTTGCCGGTGACTGAATACCTTGTGTGATGCTGCGTGTGCCCTGGAGTGCTATCGCTATTTGTCCATGCACTTATGCCGCTATTGCAGTAATCGATGTAATTGCCGTAGATCGACACATCGGATTCCACTCCGTTGCTCTTTATCTGGCTCCATATCGCCCACATACATCTTATGAATGTATTGTTGTGGAAGATTATGTTCGTGATAGGAGAAACAGGGGACGAAAGGTTTTGACCGTGGCCTATACCGCCTCCGCACCTGTTAAACCGCAGTCCATGCACTGTGATATTGCTTCTGTTCCTCAGATCGAGACCGTAAGGCGCCCATCCATTTTCAAACCACATGGTGCGTATCGTATGGCCGCCAGGAGTGCCACTCATAGGTTTATAATAAAGAAAACCAGTTGCAATGGGATAATACCAATTTCCATCACGGCAAGATTCAGATGTAGCTGCCTTCATTGGAACGTCATCTTCCCAAAGCACTCGACCGAACCCTTTTTTACGGTATACCCCACCCCCCATATCGGTCCAACCCGATGAACCTACATCAACGCTAAGATCTATGGTCGGTTTTCCACCATCTGCATTTCTGTATATAATGGGATGCCCGTTTGTTCCGCTGGAGGGTGCAATAATGCTCGTCTCGAAATCCCCGCCATCATCACATAAACAAATTACATCATCCGGGGAGAAGGATTCTGCGTTGTGCGTGGCAACTGACATAGCAGTAGAAGCGGAAGAGCACGAGATAGCGGAAGTCTTCTTTGCTGCTTTCCCATCAGCCCTCATATAGTATGTTGCCCCCCACACGGGCCAAGCGGTCAGGAAAATGAGGAGAAGGGAGAAAACGATTGTGTGGG